>WNEY01000882.1_pt1 | contig 19954 bp, 24 predicted proteins | sample 5400531 | NCBI WGS metagenome assembly WNEY01 (sample SAMN13153338, study PRJNA577476) | soil metagenome | isolation source: 200 cm saprolite under Douglas fir tree site 1 | place: USA:California | collected 2015-04-18
CCTCACCCGGCAAAACGCCCGGCTGCGTGCGTTGGACCATGAGGGCGAGAGCGCCGGATCTCTGGGTGTGTCCCCGGCGATGCACGAGCTGGCGCGCCAGGTCGAGCTGCTCGCGGCGAGCGAGCGGTCGACGGTGCTACTTCAAGGAGAAAGCGGGACCGGCAAGGGGTGGGTGGCTCGCGTCATTCATAATCTCTCGCCGCGCTCTGGTGGCCCGTTCGTCGAAGTCAACTGCGCCGGCTTGTCGGCGACGTTTCTCGATTCCGAGCTGTTCGGTCACGAGAAGGGCGCGTTCACGGACGCGAAGGAACGCAAGGCCGGCCTGTTCGAGTTGGCCGATCGTGGCACGATTTTCCTGGACGAGATCGGAGAGCTGGCGCTGGAGCTGCAGCCCAAGCTCCTCAAGGTCCTGGAGACGAAGACATTCCGGCGCTTGGGCGGGACGCGCGAGCTCACGGTCGACGTGCGACTCGTCACCGCCACGAACCGCGATCTGGTGCACGAGGTGGAGGAAGGGCGCTTCCGCGAAGATCTCTACTATCGGCTCAACGTGATGCCCCTCGTGCTGCCGCCCGTACGCGAGCGCTCGCGCGAGGATCGGCTCGACCTGATCACGCGCATCCTGTCCGATCTCAAGACGCAGTTGCCAGGCTGTCCTGCCGAATGCAGCAGCGACGTGCTCGATCGGCTGCTGTCCGCGGCATGGCCCGGCAACGTGCGCGAGATGCGCAATGTGCTCGAGCGGTCGATGATCCTCGCGCGCGGCCAGCCGACGATCGGAATCGAGCATCTGCCGCCCGATCTCCGGCAGCGCTCAGCTACGGATCGGCGCTACCAGGCCCAGTCGCTGTCCGAAGTGGAGCGCCAGCACATCGAGCGCACGCTGCGCCATCACGGCGGCAATCGCACGCGCGCCGCCATCGAGCTCGGGATTTCCCGCGCGACGCTGATCAACAAGATCAAAGCGTATTCGTTGAATCTGTAGGTTTTAGGTCAACACACGCCTTCCACCACTGGGGCGCGGGGACACACGGCAGTCCTTGTGTTCCCACTTCCGTGTGGTCGGGTTGCGGTGGGCATCGGGAGTGAGCGGGTCAACAGGTTTGAAACAGCGCGGACAGAGGCGCTCAGGGGACGGCATCTTGGGTTCTCCGGATTCGGCCACCATCAGCCACTCTCTCCTCGCGACGCTGATCCTCGCGCGAGTCGGGATCCTTCGGTGTCGGGGCTTGCGTCCAGCAGTCCGTGTGCTGCCACTGCTTGGTCGCCTCGCTCATCATTGCGTTGGGCGCATTGGGATCGATCGGCTTTTTGCAATTGGGGCACACCAAGGACACGCCCGCCCATGACCTCCGCATCGGAAGCTCCGTCAAGAACATATGAAAGATGCTCCGGAAGCTTGCACAGGTAACGCACCTTGGTCACGCAGCGCACAACTGTCGCGCGAGAAGACACCATCTAAGCCACAAAAATCGCGATTCCCGTGAGAATCGCGATCAGTCCAAATACCACGCCCGCCCGAGGACCGAAGTACTTGAATCCGAGCAGAGAAGTGAGCGCGAGGCTGGCGAACGCGCCCCACGCAAGCGGGAGCAGCGCTGTTCGCTGAGTTGAGTCCAGGCCACCAAGTACCCAGAGCGCGACGATCGTGGTGACCATAAACGCGCTGACGCACAGTCCATTGCCGAGCCAGAAATCGAACCACGTCGTGTCTGCGCCCTGCCATTTGAAGTGCACAGACTTCATCAGTGAAAAAACGTGCTCGGCCTCTGGTCCCGCCTTAGGTCCCCGACGTGCTGTTCCCAGCATGCCGCCGAGCGTGTGGCCAACCGCCGCCAGCAACAAGAGACCGGCGCAGATGCGGTAGAGCATCGGTAGCTCCCTTTGACAAGTGCTATCTTACGGCCATGGAAAAGCCCAAGCTCAAAGAACACGACGGCATGGTGTGCCGGTCCTGCGGGAATGAGGAGCGAGCGTCGGAGGGCTACCCGTGCGCGGACTGCGGGACGTTCATTTGCCTGATCTGCACGTTCCGCGGCGTTACCCGCTGCAAGGCCTGCGAGCAGAAGGCTCAGTCCAACAAGGCCTAACCGCGCCGTCGCTTCAACTCGGCCGCCAGTTCCTCGCGCGGCGCTCCCAACTCCTCGGCCAGCTTACTGAGCGCCGCCTCTGTGCCGCTCCAGTCGCGCGCGGCCGCGAGTGCGTCCAGCGCGATCTCCTCGATCGCGGTCGTGCGCTCCTCGAGATCGCGGGTGCGCACCGCCACTTCCCGCGCCAGCCATTGCTCCAGCTCCCGGCGGTCGACCTCCAATTGCCGCTGTCGCAGGGCGTGTAAGAGCGACACCTCCAGCTCATCGAGATCCACCGGCTTGATGAGGTAGTCGTACGCGCCGAGCTTGAGACATTCGATCGCGGTACGCGGCTCGTCGATGGCCGTCAGCATGATGACGGCGAGATCGGGGTCCTGAGCGAGCACCTTCGGCAGTAGCTCGACGCCGCTGGTTTCTGGCATCCGGATGTCGCACAGCATCGCCTGCGGGTGATCGGCGCCCACGTACTTTAACGCTTCCGTGGCGTTCGCCGCCGCCCGTACCTGATAGCCGAGGCGCGTAAGAAAGCGGGTGAGCGCCTGGCGAATGCCGTCCTCATCATCCACCACGAGTACGGTGGTCCGGTCAGGCGGAGGGGTCATGGGCGTCAACGTTGCCGATGTTATCTTGGCGCGTCAATGAGTGTGCGACAGAATATCGCAGCCGTTCCCGGCATCACGGTCGGTCACGCGACACTCGACGCGCATGGCACCGGCTGCACGGTGATTCTGGGTCCGGAATCCGGTATGCGCGCCGCCGCCTGTGTGCGCGGCCGCGCGACGGGCACGCGGGAGATCGACGCGCTCGATCCTCGGCATCTCGTCGAGCGCATCGACGCGGTATTGATCACCGGGGGATCGGCCCATGGTCTCGGCGCGGCGGACGGCGTGATGCGCTGGCTGCGCGAGCGGGGCCGCGGTCTTCCGGTGGGACCGGTCACCGTCCCAATCGTCCCCGCAGCGGTCATCTTCGACCTCGGCAACGCCGGCAAACCGGTCGGCTGGCCTGGGCCCGACGACGCGTATCGCGCATGCGAGCAAGCGAATGAGGATGTGGCTGAAGGAAGGATCGGCGCTGGTGCCGGCGCGACCTGCGGCAAAGCGGCGGGTCTCGACAAGATGATGCCCGCCGGCCTGGGCACCTCGGCCACGCGCTCCGGAAGTGGCGATGTCATCGTCGGTGCTCTGGTCGTCGTCAACGCCGTCGGCGATGTGCGAGACGCGCGGGGCGAGATCATCGCCGGGGCGCGCAATCCCGACGGCTCATTCGTCGACTGCCAGCGGTATCTCGCGGAAGGCGGAGCGCCGTTCGCAGATCCGAGTCGCCTGACGCGAAACACGACCATCGCCGTGATCGCGACGAACGCAACGCTCGACCGAGTTCAACTCCAGGCGCTCGCGTATTCGGCGAGCGACGCGCTCGCCCGCCGCATCACGCCATACGGCACGCTGTACGACGGCGATGTGGTCTTCGCCGTGAGCACAGCGACAGTGTCTCCCCGATCGCCCCTGCAAGTCGAAGCCCTCGCCGCGATGGCTGTGCCGGAAGCAGTCGAGCGGGCAATACAGCATGGATAAGGTCGAACGCGCGGTCGACGACATTCGCCGCAAATGGGTGCCCGACGGCCGGCTCGGCGTCTTCGAGGTCTCCCTGCTCCCGAAGGGCGTCGCAGGCGTGACCTCGAGTCGCGATGCGCGCGATGCGCTGCGGCGACTTGCCGGTGAACAGGAGCTGGTCGAGCAGGTGCGTCTGCTGCCGGACGAGACCGTCACCGACGCCGCCGCCATCGTCACCGCGGCACTGGCGCCGCTGCTCGACGCTCCGCAGCTGTCCGCGCCGCGCGTCAACGAAGCGCTGCACGGCGAATCACTCGATGTGCTGGAGCGCCGCGACGACTGGCTGCGCGTGCGCGCGCCCGACGGCTACGTCGCGTGGACCCACGCCGGCTATGTGGCGACGGGCGCGACGGATTGGGCGGACGATTGGCGCGAGCGCGCAACTGCGCGATCGCTGAGTGCCGATATTCTCACGACCTACAGCCGGCGTCGCCTTCCCACTGGCGCGCGCGTCGCGTTGCGGCGTGGGGTGGTAGAGCTCGCCGATGGGCAGGAGGGCGCCGTGGCCGGCGGTTACGTGCGCCGGGAGCAGGAGCTGCGCGCGGAAGCGCGGCACCTCGCGTTGCCCGAGCTCGCGCTCAAGTGGTTTTCCGGCGCGCCCTATCTGTGGGGTGGCCGCACGGAGTGGGGCATCGATTGCTCGGGGCTCGCGCAAGCGGTGTACGCGGCACGCGGCATTCGGCTGCCCCGCGACAGCGATCAGCAATTCGTCGAAGGAAAGGAGGTCGCGATCGCCGCGGACGGCAAAGGCTACGAAGCCGGCGATCTGCTCTTCTTTGCTGAACGCGGTCGAGTTTCTCACGTCGCGTTGTGGTCTGGGGCTGGACACGTCGTGCATGCCGCGCTCTCGCGTGGCGGCGTTGCCTCCGACCATTTGTTTGGTGACGAACCGCGCATGGTCCGCATGAGGGAGAATCTGGTAGGCGTGAGGCGGCCGCTAACCGCCTAACCGCTTAACCGCCTATTTTCAGTCCATGCGTCTCATCCTCTTCGACATCGACGGAACCTTGCTGTGGACCAACGGCGCCGGCCGGCGTGCGATCCATCGCGCCCTGCTCGACGAGATGGGCACCGCCGGCCCGATCGATGGCTACCGATTCGATGGCAAGACCGATCCTCAGATCGTGCGGGAATTGCTGGAGCTGGCCGGTCACCCCGACGCGCGGTCGGAGACGTGTGTCACCGCTGTGTGCCGCCGCTATGTCGACCTGCTGACCGCCGAGCTCGCCAAGCCAACACAAGTCACGAAGCTCTATCCGGGGATCAGCGAGCTGCTCGCGGCGCTCGAATCGCATGAAGGCGCCGGACGCGCTGTCGTCGGATTGCTCACGGGCAACGTCGAGCATGGCGCGGCGCTGAAGTTGCGCTCGGCGGGCCTCGACCCGGCACGATTCGTCGTGGGGGCATTCGGCTCCGACTCGGGTCGCCGATCGGACTTGCCGGCGATCGCCGCCGAGCGGGCGGCTCGGAAGACAGGCCACCGGTTTACAGGCGCTCAACTCGTCATTGTCGGCGACACGCCGGACGACGTCGCCTGCGGGCGGCCGATAGGTGCCCGCACGGTGGCCGTCGCGACCGGATTCTACGACGTCGCCGCGCTGCGGGCGGCTGGCGCTACGCACGTCTTCCAGGATCTGGTCGACACGCCCGCCGTGCTCGAGGCGCTGTTTTCGTGACGGTCGTCCGCGACGAGCTGGAGCTCAAGGCGCGCATCGAAGATCCGGACGCGCTGCGGCAGGCATTGCTCACCGCCGGCGCGGAGCTGGTGTTCCGCGGCGCGATGCTCGATCGCCGATTCGACCGCAAGGAACGGCTGCAGCGCCGCGACGAAGTGGTCCGGTTGCGCGTGTTCGATCCCGCCGACGGCTCGGCGGAGTGGGGCGTCTTGGGATGGAAGGGGCCGGTGGGAAAACGCGACGGGTACCGCCACCGCGAGGAGTGGGAGTCCCGCGTGGACGATCCGCGCGCGGTGCTCGTCGTGCTGCGGCGTCTGGGCTACAAGATCGTGCTGCGCATCGACCGCGCGGTCGAGCAGTATCGTCTCGGGGACGCGACGTTGCGGCTCGAATGGTATCCCGCGATGGATGTGCTGCTCGAAGTCGAAGGCCCCCCCGAGGAGATCGAGCGCGCGATTGCCGCGACGGGGATCGCGCGCGAATCGTTCCTCCCCGAGTCGCTTCCATACTTCACCGCGGCGTACGAGGAGCGGACCGGACGTACGGCCCGCGTCGCGCGGATACGCGAGTGAACGCTCCGCTCAAACTGTTGATGCCGCTCCGCGTCCCCGAGCTGGCGCCTTCGCTCGGTCGCATCATCGTACCGCGGCGGCTCCTGCCGCCGTGGGTGCCACTGGACGATATCCGTGAAGAGCTGGCGACCCGCGTGTTGGAGCTGGGGGCGGAGGGACGCGCGGCGACGGTACGCCGATCCATTCTCGAGACGACGGGCCGCGGCGCCTGGGCGGTCGCCTGGGACAACGCCGTTCGCCGCGCGGCGCTTCGCGTGGCCGACGCACTCGACGCTGAGATCACGCGCGCGGCGCGACGAGTGCGCCTGCCGCGCCGGCGCCTGCGCCGCCACTTGCTGAATAATGCGGAGAAGCGCGCGATTGTGGCGCGACTGGGGACGGGTGCGGGGGCGTTCGTTGCGGCGCTCGATGATCTGGAGGTCGCCGTCGGTCACGTGGCCGACGCGACCGTGCTGGACAAAGACGCCTACGCCGCGTGGCAGGAGGCCCTGCGTACGGTCGCGCGACGGCTTGAGGCAGCCTGGCTTGCGCTCGAGAACGAAGTCGAAGCCGAGCAGCGACGGTGGGCTCCCGAAATCGACGCGATAGCCGCGTGGCGGCCGCCGCTGTGGCCCGTTTTCGTCGTCTGGATTCCACTCGCGGTGCTACTCGTGTGGCTTGGCCTCATCGTCGGCGGGTACGTGGCCGCCCCTACATGGGTCGCGGCACAGCTGGGCTTCTAGCTCTCCTGATCAGCGCGACCTTCGCGGCCGCGGCTCCAGCGCAGCTGCGTCTGGTCGAGGTCCCGATCTCCGGCCGGGGCAGTCTGGACTCGCTCGCGCGTCTCGGCTTCGAGGTGGCGGACGTGCGTTCAGTCGCTGGAGCGTTGCGCGCGCTGATTGTCGTCTCTCCCGAGACGGAATCGCGGCTGACCTTGCGGGGATTTCGAGTCGCGACGCCCACGTTCGCCCGCGTGTCCGCGGGCGCGGTTGAGGACACCTTCCACACGTTCCATTCGTTCGACAATCCGGCCAACGGAATTCGCGCGACCCTGAATGCATGGGCGGCTGCGGATTCCGTTATCCACGTCGATTCCGTCGGCGCTTCCTATGAAGGGCGTCCGATTTTGGCCGTAAAGGTCGGCGCAGCCGCGGATGACCCCGCGCGGCCGAACGTGCTCTTCATGGCGACGCATCACGCGCGCGAGTGGATCTCGACGGCCGTCGCGATGAAGCTGATTCGCTGGCTCGCCGATTCGGCCCGGTCTGCACTCACGACGCACGACGTGTGGGTGATTCCCGTCGAAAACCCGGACGGCTACCAGTACACCTTCACGAACGAGCGCTACTGGCGGAAGAATCGCCGGCCCAATGACAACGGCAGCTACGGCGTCGACCCCAACCGCAATTATCCAGCCTTTTGGGGCTTCGACGAGCTCGGGTCGAGCGGATCGCAGTACGCAGAGACGTATCGCGGAACGGCCCCGGCCTCCGAGCCTGAGACACAGGCGATCATGGTATTTCACGCGGCGCACCCGCCGGTGGTCGCCGTGTCGTACCACAGCTACAGTGGGCTGGTGCTGTATCCGTGGGGATTTCGCTCGGGCCAGCTGGCGCCCGACCTGCCGCGCTACCAGGCGCTCGCCGGCACCGACCTCGTGCCCGCGGTGCTCGACAGCGTGCCCGGATCCCCCATCGACCACTATCACCCCGGTCCTGGTTGGAATCTTTATCCGACCAACGGCGAGTACACCGACTGGGCATATCGCACCTACGGAACGATCGCGTTTACAACGGAGCTGACGAGCGGCTGCTGCGTCGCTGGTCTGTATTACGGGTTCGAGTTTCCGGACGACAGCACACTGGTCGAACGCGTCTTCCGCGACAACCTGCCATTTGCTCGCGCGCTGATCGCGGCCTCCGGGGATCTCGCCCGCGCCCCCGGCGCTTCCGGCCTCGTACCCGGCACGCCGCGCTTCACGACCTTGTGGCCGGATGCGTGGCTGACGTTAGAGGCGAGGTCCTCGCGCCCGTCGCTGACGCTCAGGGCGGCGGATGGCTCGCTCGTCGTTCGCAGCGCACAAACCGACTCGCTGCGACGCGGTACGCTGAGCACGGTCTGGCGCTCCGACTTGCGACTGGACGCCGTCCGCGCGTTACGAGCCGATGGGGCTGGCGTGTCGGCCGAGCTGATGACGCTTGCCGGTGCGGAGCCGCTCGATGAGGGATGGACAGGATGGTCGAAAGACACGGTGCGCGAAGCGGGGAAGTACTCGTGGTACACGAACGGGGGGGGCACAGACACGCTGCTGTCTCCGATCGTCGATCTCCGCGGCCGCAGCGCCGTCTGGCTCCATCTCTGGACTCGACACATCGGCTCGACGTTCACGCCTCAGCAGCACGGCGTCATTCAATTCTCCGGCGACTTGGGGCGAACGTGGAGTGATGTTGCTATGGTCGTCGGCGACGGTCCCAATTGGTACCCGATGCGCGTCGACTTACCACAGGCCACAGACAGGCGCGGTGCGCGCGTTCGCTTCATTTCCCATCAGTTCACATGGTGGATCGATGCGGTTGGGTTTGCCTCCGATGTGACGAATGCATTCGATCAGCTCGCCGCCGCAGCTGACGCCGAGGTCTCCGAAAATCCGGTGCGCGACGATCAGGTGGTGATCTCGTGGCCCGCAACCACGACGAGCGCCCGCATTTCCATCTACACATTCACCGGCGAGCGGCTGCACCAGGCGACCGTGACGGCGCCGAGCAACGAGTACGTATGGGACCTGACTGTCGGGGGAGGCCGGCGCGTGGTGAACGGCGCGTACATCATCGTCGTGGACGTGGACGGCCGGCGCCTCCGGCACCGGCTGTTCATCGCGCGGCCGCACCCATGAACGGGGGGGGGAATGCGATCGGCGTTGGCGTCGATCTCGTCGAGGTCTCGCGCGCCCGCGCGATGCTCGCCGACAAAGGCGCACACGTGTTCGACCGGCTGCTCACGCCGGCGGAGGCGGAGTATTGCCGCTCGCGGCCGGATCCCGCGGAGCACGTGGCCGTGCGGCTCGCCGCGAAGGAAGCGGTCTACAAGGCGTTGCAGGGTAGCGAGGCGGCGCGCGGAATCGGCTGGCGCGACATCGAGGTCACGCGGGCGCCAGACGGCCGGCCCGACGTCGTGCTGTCAGGGCTGGCCGCCAAGCGGGCGAAGGAGATGCGGGTCGGCCGGGTCCTGCTTTCCCTCTCCCACACTCACGAGGCCGCCGTCGCAGTCGCAATCCTGTCAACAGGTTGAATTCCCGACAAAATTACTCTAGTATGTTGCCCGTGCGGTTGCTGAGAACGATTCTGGTCGCGTCCGCCTGCCTTGCACAGCCACTCGCGGGGCAGGCGACTGATTCTTTGGCAGTTGCGCGCCGCATTGTCGCCGCCGCGTCCCTCGCGGCCAAGGAATACGCCCTCGGCGTAACGCCGGCCGGTGGCATGATCACCCGCCCCGAAGAAGTCGACGAAGCCAGGCTGTTCATCCAACAGGCGCAGTTCGACATCTCAGCATTGCCGGCCACCGCGCGCGCCGGTGCCGGTCGCGGCCTCGCACGCCTCGGACAGATGCTACAGCGACTGGCGCCTCCCGATTCGGTGAGTCGAGTAACGGATTCACTCGTCGCCCTCATCACGAGGGCTTCCGGCGGGCCGAAGGTCCTGGAGGCATTGCCGTCCAATCCACCCTCGCTCGCGCGCGGGGCGGTCGTATTCCACGAGCGGTGCGCCGCCTGCCATGGAGAGAGCGGCAAGGGGAACGGCCCGAAGGCGAAGGCGGTGAAGGGGCCGCCACCGGCGGACCTCACCGATCCCACCGTGATGAGTGGGACGACGATGCTTGAGATATTCCGCAGGGTCTCGATCGGCGTGCCCGGCACATCGATGCCGGAGTTTGGCCAGGACCTTGCGGAGCAAGATCGGTGGGCCGTTTCCGCGTACGTCGCCGCAATGCAGTACGGCGGGTCGGCGACGGCGGCGACGTTCGCGGCGGTTCGTCGTCAGGTCGATTCCGCACTCGCCACCGGCTCCGACAAAGTCGCGTTCGACGCCTATCTCACGTTCGAACAAGTAGAAACCGAAGTGCGCGCGCGGAACGCGGGGCTCGCTAGTGATCTCGAGTCGGCGTTCGCGTGGCTGCGCGTGCGGGCGACGCGCGCCGACGCGAATGAGAAACACGTGATCCGCGAGCGGCTGTTGGCCGGACTCGAGCGGGCGGAGCGCGCCGTCGCGGACCGTCCGTCGTCGATGAGCTTGTTCATCGCCTTGTTTTTCCTCCTGCTGCGCGAAGGATTCGAAGCGATTCTGATCGTCGCGGCCCTGATGACGTTTCTCGCCAAAGCGGGTGCGGCCGAGCGGCGTCGCGAGGTCGCGCGCGGCGCGTGGCTGGCGGTCGCCGCCAGCCTGCTCACCTGGGCCCTCGTCGAGCTGCTGTTCCAGATCACACCCGGCCAGCGCGAGGCGATCGAGGGCGGGACGATGCTGCTCGCGGCTGCGGTCCTGTTCTATGTGAGCTACTGGCTGCTGTCCAAGATCGAAGCGGCGAAGTGGACGGCATTCGTGAAGGGCAAGATGCAAAGCGCACTGTCGTCCGGCTCCGGGATCGCGCTCAGCGCGGTGGCGTTTCTCGCCGTGTACCGCGAAGGCTTCGAGACAATCCTGTTCTACAAGGCCCTGTTCACGTCCGCCGGCTCCATGGGAGTGTCCGTGCTCGGCGGAATCGCGGCGGGGGCGGTGGGCTTGGTCATCGTCTATGTCGTGATCAACCAGCTCGGCCTGCGGGTCGCGATGAAGCCGTTCTTCACGATCACCGGCGCGATGCTCTACTACATGGCGTTCGTGTTTGTGGGGAAAGGAATCGCGGAGCTGCAGGAAGCGCGGATCGTTCCACTGACCATTATCGAAGGAGCACCGCGGCTCCCGGTGTTCGGGATTTATCCGACCCTGGAATCGCTGGTGATGCAGGGAGCGCTGCTCGCACTGGCGATCGTCGCTGCGGCGTGGACGCTGCGACCCAAGCCATCACGCGGGGGCGCGGAGGGGCCCGATCTCCTTCGGGCGAAGTGACTCGGGAAGCGGCTGCGGTCCCGCCGGCTTGCGCCACACGTACAGCAGCACCGCCCCTGCGATCATCAGCATCACGCTCGTCGCCTGCGCCAGCGTGAACGATCCCAGGAGCCGGTCGTCCTTCGCCCGCACGGATTCCACCAGGAACCGCTCCACCCCGCCAGCGAGCAGGTAACAGGCGAAGAGCCAACCGGTGGCGTGCCCGTGATCGCGTCTCCGCCACAGCCACCAGAAGACCAGAAACATCGCCACCGTCTCGTAGATCTCGGTGGGATGCACCGCGACCACCTGGGCGGGGTCAGTGCCGAGCGGAAAGTGCACGCCCATGCGCTGAAGATTGTCGACAGTGGTGGGCGGCAGACCATTGGCGAACTTCATGGCCCACGGCACACTGGACGGGATACCGTAATCGTCGTTCACCAGAAAACAGCCGACGCGCCCGAGTGCGTAGCCGAGTGAGAGCGGCGCCGCGCAGATCTCCATCGTAAACCGCGCCGGGACATGCCGCCGCCATCCGTTCGATAAGATCGCCGCCACCGCGCCGAGAAATCCGCCGTACCAGACGAAGCCACCGCGGCGAAACAGCGCGTCGGGATCGCGGGTCAGTAAGACATACCACAGCTTGGCGCCGACCAAACCGCCGATCACGCCGGCGATGATGATGTCGGCGGCATAGTCCTCATCGAGACCGCGCTGCCGCAGATCGAGCTGGATCGCCCAACCGGCCATGAGGAACGCGACCATCATCATCAAACCGTAGCCGGTCAGCTCGACGGGCCCGAGGTGCAGAACGAACGGGTACACGGTCATGTCGCAATCTCGGCAGTTTCGAGTCCGGGAAGCGGCAGGTCGGCGCGGGCATCGAGGGTCCAGTCGCTGCGCTCGCCGAGCCGCAGCCGATGCCAGCCCGCGCGCGCGATCATCGCCGCGTTGTCGGCATTGAGGCGCGGACTCGCGACCGCCACGCGGGCGATGCCCGCCAGTTTTTCCGCGGCCCGCGCCGACAGGGCGCGGCTGCATGCCACGCCGCCGCCGAGCACGGCGACGGAGTAGCCGGTGGCGCGGACCGCGCGCTCCAATTTCGTGACCAGCACGTCGAGTACGGCGTCCTGAAATCCGCGGGCGAGATGGGCGCGATCGCGGTCGAGATCGTCCGACGCGCGCACTGCGTGCAGTACCGCGGTCTTGAGACCCGAAAACGAGAAGTCGAATCCGTCGCTAATCATCGGGCGCGGGAACGTGAACCGTCCCGGCTCTCCTTCGCGCGCGAGCCGCTCGATCGCCGGCCCTCCCGGATATTCGAGCCCCCCCCCAAGCAACGTCGCCACCTTGTCGAACGCCTCGCCAGCAGCGTCGTCCCGCGTCTCGCCGAGCAGGCGGTAGCGGCCCCACGCGGGCACGTCGAGCAGCAACGTGTGACCGCCGGAGACCAGCAGCGCGACAAAAGGCGGCGACAACTCCCGGTCCTCGATCGCCGGCGCAAAGAGGTGGCCTTCCATATGATGCACGCCGATGAGCGCTCGATCGCCTGCGAACGCGAGCGACTTCGCGTACACGACGCCGACCAGCAACGCTCCCGCCAGGCCCGGGCCCGCGGTGACCGCTACGGCATCGATGGCCGTGTGACCGAGTCCGGCTTCGACGAGCGCGCGGTCGACGACAGCCGGGAGCGCCGCGAGATGCGCGCGACTCGCGAGCTCCGGTACGACACCGCCGAAGATCTTGTGGATGTCCTGTGAGAGGATGACGAGACTCGCGAGCTCACCCTTCACCAGAACGGCCGCCGATGTCTCATCACACGAAGTCTCGATCCCGAGGACGACGTCAGCCACGGCGCGGAGTCCCGCGGCGGCGCAGCGTGACGGAATCGGGAATGGCGCGCGCGGTGATGCCGCGCGGCGCCACGACGGTGATCCTGGCAACGCCGCCGCTCGATCCGGTGATGTGGGCCACCACACGCAAGGAATCGCGCGTCAGCGCCTGCACGCGCTCCTCGGGACCGCGCACGTTGACCGCGACCCGCGCGGGAGTGACGATGAAGCTCGTGATCGCGCCCGCTCCGGTCTCCACCGGAATCCCCGCGAACGAACGCTCGGCGATAAATCCCATCTCACCGGTCACGGTCACCTGCTTCGGTGCCAGGCGCACGATACCGAGGGGCATCGTGTCGATCGGAACGTTGCGTGTGAACGCGCCGGAGACGTTCGTGATCTCGGTCTGGACCGTCGTGACAGACTCGATCCCTGCGAGACTTTTTTCGGGACCCACGAGCCGGGCGGTGGTGGGGCTGATCGAGAGTCCGCCGTGAAGCATCTGCCCCGACTCGGGCGTCACGGTGACGAGCGACACGATGCGCACGTCTTTCCGCGACACGCTGTCCAGGGCGATCGTGATGTCGCTCGGCCGGATGTCCAGGACCCGAACGTCGGCGCCTTTGGGAAGCGCGAGCTCGACTTCAGTCGGGTCGAGATGAATCGGCCAGGTGGTGGCGGTGAGTGTGTCCGGCACACGGCGGGTGATGTCTCCCGCCAGCGACCGCAGCTTCAGAATCTGGCTGCCTTTCCCGGAGATCTGCACGCGCACCTTGGGCGGCTTGTGCACCAGCGCGCGCCCGGGCGGAAGCTGCACGTTCAGGTCCACGTCGAAGCTCGTCGTGACCGGTTGCTGGAGCTGCACCGCCACGTAGAGCATCAGCGCGAGGAACAGCGCCGCGCCTTTGATCGGCCAGTTGCGCGTGATGAGCTGGAGCAGGTTAGCGCGCATCGAGCAGCCGGCGGATCAGGTTTTCGTTGACGGGGGCGCTCCAATCGGCGGCGCCGATCACTTTTTTCACGATCACGCCGTCACGATCGATTACGAAGCTCTCGGGCACGCCGGTCGTCTGATAGATGCGTCGAATGGAACCGTCGCGGTCGTGCAGGATCTCAAATGTGAGTCCCAGCTCCTTCGCGAACTGTTGGACGACCGTGGAGTCGTCCTCATCGACGCTGACGGCCACGAGGCGAAAATCGGTGCCGGCCAGCCTGCGATGCAATTGCTCCATGGACGGCATCTCGACCTTGCACGGCGGGCACCACGTCGCCCAGATGTTGAGCAGCACCACCTTGCCCCGATAGTCCTCGATCTTTCGGGGCGCCCCGCCCGGCAGCTGCACCGCGTGGAATTCGGGCGCGGTGGAGCCCACCTCGAGCAGATTGATCTGCGGCCGCAGCTTGATCGCGAGCGCGATGCCGAAGATCGCCGTCGTCATGACGCTCGCGATGAGCGTCCACTGTTGCCGATTCGTCATGCGGTCACCATGCAGCGTCGCCGCAGCTCCTGCACTTCACGGGCGGGATCGCCACCGGCAAAAAGCGCGTTGCCGGCGACGAATGTGTCGGCCCCCGCCTGGTGCGCGGACCCGATCGTCTGACGCGTGATCCCACCATCGACCTCCAAAAAACACCGTGAAGCGTGAGCGGTAAGCAGTGAGCGGGCACGCTGGATCTTTTCACTCGACCCCGGAAGGTAGCTCTGACCACCGAATCCCGGGTTTACCGTCATAATGAGCAACAGATCGAGATCGCGCACCACCTCCTCGGCGTGCGCGAGCGGCGTGCTGGGATTGAGAGCCAGACCCGCCATCATGCCATGTTGTTTGACGCTATCCAAATGCCGCTGAACATGAACAGTGGCCTCGGGGTGAAACGTGAACACCGACGCGCCTGCCGCCGCGAACGACTCGATATAGCACTCCGGCTCCACGACCATCAGGTGCACATCGATCGGCTTGTCGGTGAGTCTCCGCAGCGTCTCGATCATGTTCGCCCCGAACGTGATGTTCGGGACGAAGCGCCCGTCCATGACGTCGACATGCAGCCAATCGGCGCCGCCCTCGAGGACCTTGGCGATCTGCTCCGACAGGCGCGCGAGGTCGACAGAGAGAACGCTCGGTGCGATGCGGATTCCACCACTCGTCATTGAGGACTCCGAGCTACCACGATGTCGACGACCGTCCCCGGTGAAGCGAGTGTCCCTGCCGCCGGCCGTTGGCCGACGACGGTGCCCGGCGATGCTTCCGATGTGCGGCGGCGCGTCACGGTGCCGAGCTGCAGCCCGTCCTGCTCGAGTCGCGTGCGCGCGTCGGCGGACGCCATGCCGAGCAGATCGGGGATGGAGATCGTCGGCGCGCCGCGACTCACGACCAGCGTCAACCCCGCGCCCGGAGCGAGCGGAGTTCCCGCAGGTGGCCGCGTCAGCATCGCGAGTCCCGTCGGCGCCGCCGCCTGCACTGACTCGACCTGACTGACGATCAATCCCGCGGCGCCCACGAGCGACTGCGCGAGCGCCGCATCGAGGCCGGCGATGTCCGGCACCGGAATCTTGGGCGGGCCGGCGCTCGACACCAGGGTCACCTTCGTTCCCTCGGGCGCGATCACGCCTGGTGGCGGATCCTGCCAGATGACGACGCCCTGCGGCGCGGTTGGATGGGGCTCGGCGCCGCCGTCCGTCACTTGGAGCCGCGACTTCTGGATCTCCGCCTGCGCCTCCGCGACCGTCAGTCCCAAGACTCGCGGCACCGCCTGATGGCCGGGCAGGATCGGGGCGGGGAAGAGAATCAGATACGCCGTGAGGTAACCGGCCAACACCGCCCCTGCGCCGAGACCCAGCCATCTCAGGGCCCGGCGCCGGTCGAATGCGATCCCCCGCTCGCCCAAGGAGGTGAAATGCCGCCGGATGCGCATCACGATGCCCTGACGAGCCGCGCCGCATAGGCGCCGTCGATGCCGTGGCGTTGCGGCAGCGATTGGAAATCGCCCGCGGGTGTGATCAACTCGGCCGGAAGCGACGCCGGTGTGGGCGACCGCGCGAATTCCGGATGCCGGCTCAAGAAGTCGTCCACGACGCCCGCATTCTCCTCCGACTCGAGTGAACAGGTAGCGTAGATCAACAATCCGCCTGGTCGTACAAGGGCGGCGCCGGCCGCGAGCAGCCGCGATTGACGCGCGGCCGCGCGCGCGAAGATCGCCGGCTTGAGGCGCCAACGGGCATCGGGGTGGCGCCGGATCGTGCCGGTCGCGCTGCATGGCGCATCGACGAGCACCGCATTCAGGCTCTGAGGTCGAATCGGCGCCGCCTCAAGATTGGCGGCGACGCCGCGAATCGCCACTCCCGCGCGACGAATCGTATCGGCGAGCCGCTGCAACCGGTCACGACGCGCGTCACCGGCGACCACTCGCGCGCCCGCCGCTTCGAGCGAGACGGCCTTACCACCGGGAGCAGCGCACGCGTCGTACACGAACGAGCCTTCCGGGATTCGGGCGAATCGCGTGACGAGGGCGTGAGCCGGGTCCTGGACGATCCAGGCACCGTCCGCGAAGCCTGGGAGACTTGCGGGAAACGGGACACGGGAAACGTGCGGTCCCCCCCCCGGACGAATTTCGAGACCGGCATTCCACAGCGCATCACGAGCTTCCAGCCCAGCTTGGTTGAATTGACTCATGATTTGTTCGCGATTCCACCGAACCGGCTGAATGATCAGAGCCGGCCGAGTATCGTTCCAAGCAAGGAGCCGTTGCGTCTCGGCTTCGCCAAAGCGTGCGGCCCACCGTTCCACGAGCCATACGGGATGGCTTCCCGTTTCCCATTTCTCGTTTCCCGTTTCCCGAAGCAGATCGCGCAACGTTCGGTTGACATAACCGGTGCTTCCCTCGCCAACGGTCTCCCGGGCGAGTTCGACCGCCGTCGAGACCGCGGCATGCGACGGCACGCGGGTCAACCACCGCAGCTGGTAAGCGCCGAGGCGCAGAACGTCGTGGAGACGGGGATCGGCGCGTCCGAGGTCGAGGGCGGTGTCGAGCTCGCGCTGACGACGCAACACACCGGCCGACAGCTCATACGCGAGCCGGCGGTCGCGCTCGGCGAGCCCGGTGAGGTGGCGGTCGCGCGCGTCGGCGAGCGGTATTCCGGCGCGTACCGAGCGGAGAATCTCGAGTGCCGCGCGACGTGCGGCCCCTCCGGTCCCCCCCGTTCTCCCGGGTGCTTCCTTAATCCAGCATGCCTCGGTTGGGGGAGGACGGCACGGCGATCTCGCGTCGCGGCATCCGGCCCGCGAGGTAGGCGGCGCGTCCCGCGATCGTTGCCAACCGCATCGCGTGCGCCATCGCGACGGGATCCTGCGCTGCAGCGATCGCCGTATTCATCAGGATTCCGTCCACGCCCTGCTCCATCGTCACGCACGCATCGGATGCCGTCCCGACGCCGGCATCGACGATCACGGGAACGTGGAGACGCCGCTTGATCGTGCGCACGCTCAACGGATTGAGCAGGCCGAGTCCGCTGCCGATCGGCGACGCGAGCGGCATCACCGCGGCGCAGCCGGCATCCTCGAGGCGCAGCGCCGTGACGAGGTCCTCGTTCGTATAGGCAAGGACTTTGAATCCTTCCTGCACGAGCACCTTGGCGGCCTCGAGCAGGCCCTGAACGTCCGGCATGAGCGTCTCTTCGTCGCCAATGACTTCGAGCTTCACGAAGTCGTTGAACCCCGCTTCGCGCGCCAGTCGCGCATACCGGATCGCGTCGGCGGCGGTGTAACAACCGGCGGTGTTGGCAAGCAGAAAGAAGTGCTTCGGGTCGAGGAAGTGCAGGACACTCGTTTCTTTGGAGCGGTCGAGGTTCACCCGGCGCACGGCGACCGTCACGACTTCGGCGCCGGACGCTTCGATCGCGCGCGTCATCGTGTCCATGTCGGGATACTTCCCGGTGCCCACCAAGAGGCGCGACTGGAACGTGCGTCCGCCGATCGTAAGGGGTCTCTCGAGTACTGTTTCCACGGCGGTTGTCATCGCATCACCCTCCACCGACAAAATGCACGAGCTCGATCGCATCCCCGGCCGCGACTGTGACGTCGCCCAGCCCCGGCCGGCGCACGATGCGGCGATTGTGCTCGACGACCACCGCCCGCGGATCGAGCTCCAGCTCAGCCAAGACTTCCAGCAGCGTCGCCCCCTGAGCGATCTGCTTATGTTCTCCGTTTACCACCACATCCACCAGCTGTTTCACGCCACCAACTCCTCCCGCATGCGCCGCACAGTCAACTCCGGTTCGGCATCGTCCCACAAGGCCCGGATCGCGGCGATCCCGTACGCTCCACTGTTTCTCACTTCTCGCACCTGATTCAGGGTGATGCCGCCGATCGCAATCACCGGCAGGTCGCCAGCTGCCACCGCGATTTTCCGCAACTGTGCGACCCCCAGCGGTTTTCGCGATGGATGCGATGCGGTCGCGTACACCGGCCCTACAACAAGATAGTCGGCTCCCTCGGCTCTGGCGGCTTCGGCCTCCGCCAAGTCATGCGCCGACTTACCGATCCACCAAAGTGGGTGGAGCGCCCGAGCGGCCGCCACCGGCAGACTGTTCGATCCGAGCTGCACGCCGGCCGCTGGAACCGCGAGTGCGATATCGAGACGGTCATTTACAAATAAATACGACGGAAGGACGGAAAGACGGAGGGCAAGATCGAAGAGCTCGAGACCTGACAACTCCCGGCCCCGGGCATGAATGGCGAGGTCGGAGCCACCGGCGTCCGCGAGCGCGCGGGCAGTGACGTGGACACTCGGCCCTCGCGCGATGCGCTCGTCCGTGATGGCATGCAGCCGTGGCAGTGGCGGTCTCAAGAAAACTTTGCGCCCCGGGTCAGACGGGCGCCACGCAGCCAGTCTTGCGCCGGCATCCGCGCTTTCCCCGCGGGCTGGACCTCGAAAATCTCGACCGTACCACGGGCGGTGTCTTTCAATGGCCCACCCCCCGTCGCAATGACGAGTGAGCCGTCGGCGGAGAGGATTTCCCCGGGGGCGGGGGCGGGGGCGGGGGCGGGGGCGGGGGCGCCCGTGCCGGGGAAGGGCGGCTCCATCACTTTCGGCGTGAACAGCTTTATCTCCCCACCCTTCAGCGCTGTCCAAGCGCCCGGTCGCGGATCGAGTCCGCGCACGAGACGGCTAATCGTGCGGGCGTCTGTTGTCCAATCGATATGCGCGATCTCGCGCGTGAGCTTCGGCGCGAACGTCGCTCGACTCTCGTTTTGCGGAACCGGCTTCGGCGGAGGGTCGCTCTGCTCGAGCATCGCCAGCGTCTCGATCAACGCCTGAGCGCCCATCTCGGCGAGATGCGCGGACAGCTCACCGCCCGTCACGTTTTGATCGATGCGATGCGGGATTTGGTGCAGGACCGGGCCCGAGTCCATCCCCGCGTCGAGTTGCATGATGCTCACTCCCGTTGTTTCGTGGCCGCGAATGATCGCCCACTCGACTGGCGCCGGGCCGCGTAGACCCGGCAACAGCGACGGATGCACGTTGAGCATACCGTGGGGTGGCAGTGACAACAGTTCCGGCTTGAGGATGTGACCGTACGCGACGACGACGCCGATATCGGGCTGCAGTGTACGGAGGCGGTCGAGGAATGCGCGGTCGGTCGGTTTTTCCGGTTGCAGAACGGTGAGGTCTTCGGCTTCCGCGACTTCTTTGACGGGCGGCGGAATCAACTGCGAGCGCGAGCGACCTTGCGGCGCATCGGGTTGTGTGACGACGGCGACGACGTCGAAGCCTTCGCCGAGCAGTGCGCGTAACGACGGCACCGCGAATTCGGGCGTTCCGAAGAAGACCACCCGCACCTAGAGCTCACCCGCCGGCTCCGGCGTGACCTCCTTCAGGTATCCCTTCTGTCCCTTGCGCGACTTCTTCCACGTGGAGAGCAGCAGGTTGCGCTTCACGGCGCTGAGATGATCGAGAAAGAGGATGCCGTCGAGGTGGTCGATCTCGTGCTGGATCGCGCGCGCCTTGTAGCCCTTGGGTTCGACGCGGAACCGCTTGCCGCTCGCATCCAACGCTTCCACGACGATATGTGCGGATCGCTCCACATCACCGAAGATGTCGGGAATGGAGAGGC
>WNEY01000883.1_pt1 | contig 19939 bp, 17 predicted proteins | sample 5400531 | NCBI WGS metagenome assembly WNEY01 (sample SAMN13153338, study PRJNA577476) | soil metagenome | isolation source: 200 cm saprolite under Douglas fir tree site 1 | place: USA:California | collected 2015-04-18
GCTTCGAGGTACGAGCGGGAGATGCCGCGCAGGCCCGAGTGGTAGCCGCCGATACCCGCGCGCACGTGGGCGCGCGACTTGCCAGAGCGACTGATCGCCTCGGCGTTCATCTGCATCACAAAGTCGGCGGCGCCGTCGACTGACTTCGGGGAGTCGGCCGGCCACAGGATGACCAGTGTCGTTGGATCGGTGGTGTGAGAGATGACGCCGCGCGGCAGCTCCAGCGCGTTGACGACCTCGGCCAGCGAGTCGCCTCCCCGGGCGCCCTCACGCGGACCGATCATCAGCGTGCAGACTGTGGCCACGTAACCGACCGCGCCCAGCGGCATGTTGAGGGCGAGCGCCTGCTTCTGCAGCTCCAGCTCGGAATCGAAGTTGTCGCTGATCAGCCCGTGGAAGAGGCGCGCGCGTGCGCGCGTGCCGCGCTGCATGTGCTGCTCCCGCGCGTGGAGGTAGGTCTTGGTTACCTCGGCCGCAACCTGGTCGAGCGCGGCGAAGACGTAGTTGGCGGTGATCATCAACGCCTCGGGCGTGACCTCGGGATGCCCGCGCCAGGCGCGAAGGATCGCGTCCCACGCGACGCGCGCCGCGATGCGGTAGGCGGCCAGGATCGGCTCGACCGACTGGCTGCTGCGCGCCTGCAGGATCCCCAGCTGAGCTACCCGTCGGAGTTCCTCGGGCGCGGCCGGCCGGGCTTCCCGGGCGGTGGCCAGGAAGAGGTCCAGCCCCGCCTCGCACGTCTTGGCGATCGCCTCCTGCTGTGGAGGCACACCCGTCGAGTCGTCCCAGCGCACCACGGTCACGACCGCCCGGGCCATGTGCCGGGCGAGGCCGGCCCGCCTCCGCTCGAGGTCGGCGATGAGCGAGTCCGGTAGCCGCGTGTTCGGCTTCTGGGGCAGCGCTTTCTTGGACGCCGTGGCCAATCGAGCCATGGGTCCGACTATACCGAGCCGGACGGCGTTAGGACGTCAGGTCGAATGCTCCTTGATGAAATCGAGCATTCGCTTCCAGGCGTCGTCGCAGGCGTCCTTCCACTGCTCGTAGGTCCTGTCGAAGAAGCTGTGCGGTGCTCCCACGTAGACGTGCTGTTCGAACGGCACGCCGGCCTTTTCGAGGTGCTCCTTGAACTCCATCGCCTGCTCGGGCGTCGTCGCTTGATCGTTGCCGGCCACCATCACGAGGAGCGGAGCCTTCATCTTGGGGATGAACGGCTCGGACCTCGTCGGCCTGCCGTAGAAGCCGATGCAGCCGTCGATGTCTGGCTGCTCCGCCGACTGGTTCCAGGAGTTGGAGCCGCCGAAACAGAAACCGACCGTGAACACAGACTTGACCGCGCCGCCGTCCTTCGACTTGAGGTAAGCGATCGCGGCCCCGGTGTCGCTCGCGATTCCTTCGGACGTCGTCTGCTGGACGTGGGGCATGTATTCGAAGCTGTCACTGCGGTCGCCCATGCCGGCCGTGCGTCCGAAGTAATCGATCGCCACCGAATCGACGCCGGCCTCGGCAAAGCGCTGCGCCAGCTCCTTGTAGAACTCGTGGAGTCCGCGCACATCGGGCAGAACGACCATCCCAGCGCCCGTGGGCTTCTCCGCACGCGCGAAGTAGGCCGCGAACTTGTTGCCATCGGAGGCCGTCAGCTCGAGATCGCCCTGATCTGCGGCAGCCCCGGCTATCGGAGGGAGCGGCGGACGCGCATCCTCGGTGTAGCACATGAGCCGATTCTCCAATAGATTGGTGTTGTCATGAAAATCGAGAGTCCAGCCTTCACACAGGACGACCTCGACAAGTTCTTCGACGAGCAGCTCGACCGGGAGCGGGTGCACCTGGCGCGCAGGCTCGAGGAGGCATCGGCGCGGCTCGCGGCCATCGCGCCCCGCATCTCTTCAGGCGCCGGCGGCGACCAGTGGAGCAACCACGAGGTGCTTGCCCACATCGCGGTGCTGTCGAAGTTCTACGGCGTCATGGTGTACATGGTCGCCGGCGGTCAGATGACGGAGGTCGACCTGCTCGACGCGACCAAGCTGCGAGACGTGGCGGGCGAGCAGACGGCGGCGCTTCCCACAGCGGACATCATCAGGTCGATCGCCACGGACCACGCGCGAACCGTGAAACTGCTGCGCGAGCTCGACGCGACTGCGCTGCGCAGGACCGCGCGGCTGCCGACCGGTGAAGAGGTCAGCGCCGAGTTCCTGGTGCGGTATCCGCTCATCAACCACCTCGAGCAGCACGTGGAGCAGCTCGAGCGAGCCCTCGGCTAAGAGGCGGGAACCGACTCCCCGAAGCCCAGCTTTCTCACTCCATGGCGGAGCGCGCGCGCCGCGTCGTCCATCACCTTCGGGTCCGGATTCGGATCCTGGTTGCCGAAGTCGAGGTCGTGCATGCCGCGGATCGGCACGACATGGATGTGTACGTGCGGGACCTCGAGGCCCGCGATCATCACCCCGATGCGCGCCGGATTGAAGGCGGCCATCTGCGCGCGGCCGATGACCTGCGCAATCTTCGTGAGGTGCGACAGGATCTGCGGGTCGACGTCGATCCAGTGATCGACCTCGAGTCGTGGAACGACGAGCGTGTGACCCGGCCGCAACGGGCGATTGGAGAGGAACGCCACCGCTTGCTCGTCCTTCCAAACGAAGCGAGCGGGCAGCTCGCCGGCGATGATGCGGCTGAAAATAGACGGCACGAGCCAAGACTAATCTTGAGCGCGTGACGCACGCGATCGAGCTCGTAGGCGCCAGCAAGAGGTACGGCAATTTCGAGGCGCTCAAGAACGTCTCGTTCGCGATCGAGAAGGGCTCGCTCGTGGCGATGCTCGGGCCCAACGGGGCCGGCAAGACGACCTCCATCAACCTGATGCTCGGCCTGCGCCGGCCGACCTCCGGCAAGGCCCTCATCTTCGGCGAAGACCCGCGCCGCATCGCGACACGCAAGAGATTCGGGGCCATGCTGCAGGAGTCCGGCGTGCCGCAGCTGCTCAAGGTCACCGAGCTGGTCGAGCTGTTCCGGAGCTATTACCCCAGGCCCTTGCCCACAGACCAGGTGGTGAAGCTCGTCGGCCTGGAAGAGAAGGCCGACACGCTCGTCAAGGACCTGTCCGGCGGACAGACGCAGAGGCTCTACTTCGCGCTCGCGATCTGCGGCGACCCGGAGGTCCTGTTCCTCGACGAACCGACAGTTGGCATGGACGTCGAAGGCCGCCGCGTCTTCCTGCGTGCCATTCGCGACTTCGCGGCCGGCGGCAAGACGATCTTGCTTACGACGCACTACCTCGAGGAGGCCGACGAGCTCGCCGAACGCGTGCTGGTCATCGACAAGGGCAAGGTCATCGCGGACGGCAGCCCGCAGGAGATCAAGTCGCGGGTCGCGGGCAGCAAGATCAGCTTCACGAGCTCGGCTTCACTCGAGGCCGCCGCCCTCAGCGGGCTGCCGGTCAGCGCGTCCGACGTCAGCGACCACCGCGTGACCCTGATGACGAACGACCCGCAGTCCGTGCTGCGCGAGCTGTTCCGGCGCAACGTCGACATGTCGAACCTCGAGGTACGAGGCGCCGACCTGGAAGAGGCGTTCCTCAGCCTGACCGGGGGCGGCTGATGGGGCGCGTGTTCCTCATGCAAGCGCGCGCCGAGATGCTGAAGTTCTGGCGGGTGCCGGCCTTCGCGTTCTTCAGCCTCGGGCTGCCCCTGATCATCTTCACGTTCTTCGGCCTGAGGCAGGCGACCCAGCCGCTGTACCCACACGCGGCGATCACGGTCGGCACCTACGTGATGGCCTCGATGGCCGCTTACACCGTGGGCAACGTCATGGTGTTCTCGTTCGGCATGGCACTCGCGATCGAGCGCGGCCAGAAGCAGGACCTGCTGCTCCGCGCCAGCCCGCTGCCGCCGGCTATCTACCTGCTGGCCAAGGTCGTGAACGCCGCTGTGTTCGCGCTTATCGCGCTCGCCGTGCTGTTCGTCTTCGCTCACTTCACGGCGTCGGTCAACCTCGATGCCGGCACCTGGGTCACGCTGGCGGCGCGATTGCTCCTCGGCTCGATTCCTTTCATCGGATTGGGTCTCGGCTTCGGCTACCTGGTCGGACCGAACGCAGCGCCGGCCGTCATCAACTTCGTCTATCTGCCAGTGGCGTTTGCGTCGGGCATCTTCATCCCGGTCAATCAGCTGCCCGATTTCATCAGGGGCCTGGCGCCATACCTGCCGCTCAACCCGTTTGTGGAGCTCGGCTGGAACGCAATCGGCGTCCCGACCGACCGCGCCGTTTCGACTGACGTGCTCTACCTGCTGGCGTACGCGGTCGGCTTCTTTGCCCTCGCGTTGTGGGCGTACCGGCGCGACACAGCCGCGAAGTTCGCTTAGCAGCTCAGCCGAAGAACCTGGCCGGCAGCTCGGCCCCGAAAGCGTCGCCATAACGCGTCGCGAACTCCTGCTTGGTGTACGCGTGCTCGGCGGTGCCCACCTGCTCGATCGCGTACGTCGCCGCCAGTGATGCCACGCGACCTGCGGTCGCGACATCCAGGCCGCGCAGCAGGCCCGCGACAAGGCCCGCGCGGTATGCGTCGCCCGCGCCCGTCGGATCCACCTCGCGCCTCGCCGGCGCCGGCGGGATCTCCTCGACCCCATCGGCGCTTGCGATGCGTGAACCCAGCCGGCCCAGGGTGGTCACGACCATCTCTGCGCACTCGAGGAGGCGGCCGTCGTCACAGCTCATGCGCTCCTTGACGAGTGCGATCTCATAGTCGTTGCCGATCAGGATCCACGCTCCGGTCGCTGCGGAGTCGAGGTCGCTTCCGCTGAGGTGCGGCAGCTGGTGCGCCGGATCGAAGACGAACCGGACGCCGCGCTCTCGGCACTCGCGCGAGAGCCGCATCATCGCGGCGGGATCGTTTGGACCGATCACCACCGCCTCGGCCTCGGGCGGTGCGTCATCCAGACCGAGCATCGCGGCCTTGCGCATGGCGCCGCCGTAGTAACCCGTGATCTGGTTGTCGTCCATGTCGGTGGTCGTGAAGCCTGTGGCTGTGATCTCGCCGTCGATCAGGCGCAGTCCCGTGCAGTCGATCCCTTTTTCCTCGAGCCAGGCGCGGTACTCCGCGGCATCACCACCCGCCGTCGCCAGCACCGCTGCCGGATACCCGAGCAGCGAGAGGTTGTAGGCGTAGTTGCCGGCCACGCCGCCGCGTCGCTTGTGCAGGTCGTCGACCAGGAAGCTCAGGTTGAGGATGTGCGTCTTGTCCGGGAGGATGTGCTCCCGGAAGCGACCCTTGAAGTTGAGGATGTAGTCGTAGGCGATCGAGCCGGTGCAGACGACCATCGGCCGAACGGTAGCAACAAAAAAGGGCGGCCCGTAGGCCGCCCTTCTCGTTTTCGGGTGACTTAGGCCGCGCGGCGGCGCGAACGCCGGGCCGGGCGACGGGTCGTCGCGGGCTTCGACGCCGGTGTGATCTCGCTGGCGTTCTCGAACCGGGTGGCCACGCGCGCCACCGTCTTGAACGACCGGTTGAACAGGCGCAGCGTGCGCTTCGCAGCCTTGCCGATCGCGTCTGGCCGCTTGGCCTGGGACTTGATCTGGCGCAGGCCGCGCAGCACGACCTTCTCCGGCACCAGCTCGTCCGCAACCCTGGCGGCGGTCTTGCTGATCACCTTGAATGCGTCCCTCGCGGGCTCGGTGGCCGCGTCGATGCCGGCGTTCACCCGGCGGTTGACCTTGCGAGCGGTCGGCGTGCCCTTGCGCTCCAGGCTCTTGACCTGCCGGCGAACTGAGCCGATCGGGTTGCTGGCCACCTCGGCCGCCGTCTCAGCAGCGCCGAAAGCGACCTCCTCCACCGTGTCCGTGATGTCCTTGATATCCGTGCTCATTGACTCTCCTTGTAGGCTTGTTCTTATTGACGCATTGCATCATAACGCAACGCGTCATCTCGTGTCAAGCCGTGGGAGTGAGACGGTCCATGAGCTCCTGGGCGAACGCGCCGAAGACGTCGTAGTGGGCCACCCGGCGGCGCTTCTCGGGCTGGATCCACTCCGGCCGGAGGCCGTATCTGCGGCCCCACTCCTCGAGCCGGGGCCGGAGTCCGATCACGTGCAGGAACGGCCGCTCCCGGCGCATGCCCCTGATGGTCGAGCCGTGGTAGTAGTCGAAGTTGCGGTGCACGGCGATGCCGCCGGCTTCCGCGAAGGCGAGCGCCTCCTTGATCTGCCGCCGCTCGAAGTACCGCTCGCCTGGCGGCTCATCGCTCAACGCCGATCCTTGCAGATCGGCCTGTAGGCGCACAGCACGCAGGGGCGCTCCGCGTGCTCGGGCCCGAGCGCGAAATCGCCGGCGGTGATCTTCCTCACCGCGGCGGCGACCCGGTCCTCCACCGCCGCATCGTCGGGCGTGACCGTGATGGCTTCGCCACGCCGCATGTCGAACAGCACCAGGTCCGGCGACATGCCGCCGGGCAACAGCCCGCGGCCGGCCGCCAGCCGGTACAGCCGGAGCTGCAGCGAGTACGCGGCGCGCAGCTTGTCATCGAGTGATGCGTTGGTCTTGTAGTCGATCAGGATCGTGCGGCCGTCCATCTCGCACACACGGTCGACCAGCCCTCGCATGCGCGCGCCGGCGAGCCGGAGATTGAACTCGACCTCTACGCCGAGCGTCCGCGCGCGCGCAAGCGGATGCGCCGCGTAGCGCTCCAGCATCGGTACGCCGGACTCCGGGCCGACATAAAGCGCGTGCAGGTCGGTGTCAGGACCGCCTGCGTGCCACGCCGCGAGAGCGGCGTGTACGGCAGTGCCCAGCTCGCTCGAGCGCGAATCGCGAGCCGCGCGGTTCAGGAGCTCGTCGGGCGGCGCGGGCGCTCCCCACACTCGGCGGAATCGATAGCGCACCGGGCAGAGCTCGAAGTCGTGCAGGTTGGAGAAGCTCAGCTCGAGCTCCGGTGCGACGCGTGGCTTGGCGTCCTCCGGCCGCGGGCGCACCAGCTCGTAGCTGTCCAGGACCTCCGCCACCACCGCTGCGGTGCCGTTCCGGGCTTCCCCTGTGGGCTCGATGGCCGGCAGCTCCAGCTGCTCGGCCTCGACCACTGTCGCCTCCTCGGTGTGGGCCAGCGCCCAGCTCAATATCTCCGCGAAATGGTCCTGGTCGCCGACCTCGACCTCGGCCGACGACTGCTCCTCACGGGTGGCGGTGATGTACAGCTCGTCCTTGGCGCGCGTGAGCCCGACGTAAACGACTCGCCGCCGTTCGCCGGTCGCCAGAGCCACAGCCGGTGCGCCCGGAGACGTCGCGACAAAACGAGGGTGCTTCTCTCCGCGCCAGTTCTTCATCACGAAGCCGAGACCATCCGGGTCGAAGAAGAGCCGCTCGGTGTCGCGCGGGCGCGGCGGACGCAGGTTGACCAGGAACACGACCGGGAATTCGAGGCCCTTGGCCGAGTGGATGGTCAGCAGCGACACCGCGTCCGCCGTAGCGATTCGCTCGAGAGCCTCGCCCACCGGAAGGTCGGCGTCGATGACCTGGTCCAGGTGCCTCACGAAATCGCCGATGCCCGCCAGCACCAGGTCGCGCTCGAAGAAGGCCGCCAGCTGAAACACCTTGCGCAGGTTGAGCAGCGCGCGGGGGCTGCCGTCGCGCTGCGCGCGCAGCTCCGCCCAGCGCAGGTAGCCGGATTCCTCGAGCAGCCGGTTGAGGATGTCGGCCACTGTCAGCGCGTCCCGCATTCCGCCCAGCCGGTCGGTGATGGCGATGAGCGCGGCGGCCTGCTCGGCCACCCGCGGCGGCATCTCCGGAAAGCCCTCGCGCCGCGACTCCTCGAAGCAGTCGCGAAGCCGCATGCCGCGGCGCTCGAAGCGCCGCGACGCCAGCCTGTACAGAGCTCGGTCGTCGAGCCTGACGATCGGTCCCTGCAGCACTCGCACCAGCGCTCCGTCGTCCATAGGGTTTTCGGTCAGGCGCAGAAGGCCGAGCACGTCCTTTATCTCTTGCCGGTCGAAGAAGCCCGAGCCTCCACTGGTCAGATAAGGAATGCCCTGGCGGCGCAGCTCATCCTCGAACTCCCGCGGGAGCATGCGCACCGAATGCGAGAGGATCGCGATGTCGGAGAGCTTCCGGCCCGATCGGTGCAGGCGGCGGATCGACTCCGCGACCGATCGCGCTTCCGTGCGTGAGTCGGGCGCCATCAGCACGGTCACCGGCCTGCCTCCGGATCCTCGTGTGGCGACGAGCTCCGGTTCCGCCTCGAAGTCGGGGTCGCGGCGGATGAAGTCGGTGGCGCAGTCGAGGATCTCCTGGTACGAGCGGCGGTTGTGCGTGAGCGGCAGGCGCCGGCCGCCGAAGCGGCTGCGGATGTTCTCGATCTCGGCGTCGCGCCAGCCATAGATCGACTGCTTCGCGTCGCCCACCACCGACACGTTGCCAAAGCCTTCCGCGGATAGAAGCCGGATGAGGTCGAGCTGGATGCGGTTCGTGTCCTGGAACTCGTCGACGAGCAGGTAGCGGAATCTCTCGCGGCAGCGCGCACGAAACTCGGGCACACGCTCCAGCGCGTCGATGACCGCGAGGATCAGGTCGTCGAAGTCGCGCAGCCCCGCCTCCGCCAGCGATTCCTCATACGTGCGGTAGATGAGGTGGAGCACGTCGATGGCCTCACGCTCCGCGCGCGCGGCCAGGTTTGGATTGCCGCCCTGCTGCTCGCCGTTGCCGTCGGATTCCCCGGGCCAGTGATGCAGGCGCAGCTCGTGCGCGCGCTTGTGGAACTGGTCGGGCCTGATGCCGCGGCCCTTCAACTTCAGGACGAATCGCAATCCCAGCCGCAGCAGCTCGTCCAGCTCCTCCACGCCCAACGCCACGAACGAGTCAGGGTCGAGCGGAGCGGCGGCGCCGCTGCTGAGCTTCGTGATGAGCGCCTTCTCGAAAAGCCGCTGGCCGGCCTCATCGAGCACGCGCAGCTCGCGCGGCGCGCCGACCAGGTACGCGAACTCTTCGAGCAGTCGCGCGCACGTGCCATGGAACGTGCCGATCCACGCGCCGTCCATCACCTGCGCCCCGAGCTCCGGTCGCCTTCGCGCAAGCTCGGTGGTGATGCGCTCGCGCAGCTCGTCCGCCGCGCGGTCGTTGAAGGTGACGGCAAGGATCCGATCGGGCGGCACGCCCTGCTCGACGAGCCAGCAGAACCGCTCGGTGGCGGTGTAGGTCTTGCCCGTGCCTGGGCCGGCTGCGATGAGGAACGCGCCGTCCGGACCGGCGTGCGCGGCCGCCGCCTGCTCCGCGCTCAACGAAGTGACGCGCACGCTCATTCGGGCGGCTGTCCTCCGTACGGGCAGATGGTCGAAAGCACGGGTGAGGTCTGCGGACCTCCCCCGTGGGCCCCCTCCAGGCTCTCGACCACCGCGCTTGGGAGTTGGGTGTGGCCCGCGCTGGTGACGCCCGGAGTGAATCCGGGCTTCCTCTCCACCATTTCGAGGGCAGGAACCAGGCCTCTCACTCGGGCGGCTGCCCCCCGTAGGGACATATGGTCGAGTGCGGACAGTTTGAGTACCGGCTCACGCATGTCCCAGCGAGGTCGCGCGGCGCGGGCTCGAACCGTCCCGCCTGGATGCCCGCGATCGCGGCCATGACAGTCGACCGGCTGCGCTCGAGGTCTTCATCGCTGAGCAGTCGCTCGCGGTACTCCTTCAATCCGGCGGGCTGGCCCACGCTGAAGATGACCTCGCGAATCGAGCCCCAGACCCATTCCTTCGGGTACCACAGCGACAGGAAGCGCGGCTTGAATCCGAGTGGATTGCCGTCGTCGTCGAAGCCAAAGCGGCAGGCCATGTAGTAGAGCGCGAGCTGCACGTCGGACAGCTCGGGCCCGAAGTAGGACTCGTACGCCCAGCGCATGCTCTTGCCGGCGCCGGTCTTGTAGTCGACCACCTCGACCTGGCCGTCGCCGACGTCGTTGACGCGGTCGATCTTGCCCACGATCTCGACGCCGTCGAGCTGGAGGTGGAACCGCTTCTCCAGTGCCAGTGTGCCGAGACGCCGCACGCGCTGCATGCCCGTGACGAATCGAATGTAGTTGCCCAGCACGTTGCGCACCTGGTGCTCCTCGCGCCTGCGATCGAGCACGCCCTCCATCCGCGACAGGTAGCCGTCGAGGTGTCGCTGCAGAGTCTGCTCGAGCCACTCGCGCTGGTTCTCCGCGTCGAGCGGCCGCCATTCGGGCTCGAGCGCGTGGAAGTCCTCGAGCACCTCGTGCAGGAAGCCGCCGCGCTCCATCAACACCGAGCGCGGCTCCGCCACGAGGCGGGGGTGGTGGTTGTACCAGTACAGGCGCGGGCACTTCAGGTAGTCGTTGAGGGTCGTCGGGCTGAAGTGCGCGATCTCGACGCCCAGCGGATTGCGCTCGCCGCCGTACGGTTCGAACGGCTCGCCTGCCTGCGGGTCGGACAGGAAGGCGACGTCGAGACCGAGCGACCTCGCTCGCGCGCTCGAAGCCACGTCGAGATGAGCGCGCACCGACGCGATCATCACCTCGGCCTCGCGCCCAAGCAGAAGGCTCGCCGGCTCGAGCCTGGTCGAAGCGCGTGAGAGCTCGCGCACCTCGGCCGCCGGCGAGGCCAGGTCGAGGAACACCGACGGTCCCGCCTGGCGGAGGTACGAGTCTGCGTACGTGATGTACACGCGCCGCCGCGCGCGGGTGAGCGCGACATACGCAAGCCGCGCCTCTTCGGCTGCGTGACCGTCGGGGTCAGACGGCCACGACGGCATGAAGCCGACCTTGAACGCCTCGAGCCAGGCGCGGTCGGCGTCGTCGAGCAGAGGATGCGGACGCGCGGCGACCGGGAACAGTCCATGCGCGAAGCCCGCGCAGAAAACGTGCTCGAACTGCAGGCCCTTGGCCTGGTGCACGGTCATGATCTGGACCGCGTCCCTGCTCGCGGGCGCGGCCTCGGTGTCGTCCGCCGCCCCTGCGAGCATCGCTCCGACAGGCCCCGGCAGATCCAACAGCAGCGGCTTGCGTCCGTGGAGCCGTTCGAACACGTCCTCGATGCCCTCGAGCCCTTCGATCGCGGCGCGCAGGTCTGACATCGCCTCCACTCGCCCTTCCTCGGCCAGGTCCACGTCGAGCAGCGCGCCGAGCGCGCCATCCTCCATGAGCGCCTGGTACGCAAGGGCCGCGATGGGCAGGCGTTCCGCCTCGCGCACCAAGCGCTGGCGCGCGACCATCGCGCGGTGCAGGCTGTCGAGCTCGTCCTGGGTCAGGAACTCGAAGTAATCCGGCGCCACGGGCTCTTCGGTGCCTGTTTCCCCACCCCAGGGCAGCGGCCAGCGCTCGGAGTCGGTGGCTGCAAGGAAGTACATGAGCCGGCGCATCACGCGCACCAGCGGGCGGCCGCGCTCATACGCGTGCGCGCGGAGGCGGCTGAGCGTCGCCGGTCGCACCGGACCGAGCGTCGAAGCCAGGGACGCCTGGAATGCGTCCGGGTCGTGCGGGCGTCGCAGCGACTCGAGGTATCCGTAAAGGAAGCGGACCACCTCATTGCGAACGCCGGCGCCCGAGCCCCTGACCTCGAACGGGACGCCCAGCGCGCGCAGCGCCTCCTCATACGGCGCGCCCAGCGCCGTGGTGCTGCGCATGAGGATCGCGATGTCGCCCGGCGCGAGGTCGTGAGACGTAGCTAGCAACCGCTTGATCTCGCGCGCGCAGAAGAACGCCTCGTCGACCGCATCGCTCTCGCGCGCGACGACGACCGCAGGCGGAGCGGGCTCGACATCGCGCGCTTCGCGGAGACGCCGCGGCGCGCGTGGGCCCTGCGTGGCCGCCAGCAGGCGCTCGCCCGCATCGAGCACGTCCTGCGCGCAGCGCCGGCACTCGTCGAGCGTCACCGTCTCACCGCCGTACACGCTTGCGAAGTCGACACTCAGCAGGCGCGGCACGGTGCCGCGAAATCCGTAGATCGACTGGTCGGGATCGCCCACCACCACCAGTCGGGGACGGGACTCCGGCGGCGCAAGCATGCGCAGCAGCGCGAACTGCGCAGGGTCTACGTCCTGGAACTCGTCCACCAGCACCAGTCGGAACTTCGCGCGCATCCGCTCGAGCAGGCGCGCGTCGGACCCAAGCAGGCTGACCGCGCCCATGATCAGGTCGCGGAAGTCGACCATGCGCGCAGCCTCCAGCCTCTGCTGGTAGGCCTGATACACCGCGGCGAGAGACTGCAGCCGCGGGCTGGCGCTGGATTCGGCCGCGAGCAGCAAAGCAGACGGATGCACCAGGTTCTGTTTCATCAGCGAGACGAAGTTCAGAAGGTCGCGCGCGAACGCCTCTGACCGCCTCACGCCGGCGAGCGCGCCGAGCAGCTCGGGATCGAGCTCGGCCAGCACCTGCTTCATGACCATCGACTCCTGCAGGCCGTTGAGCTGCAGGCGCTTCGGGTCAGGTCTCCAATCGCGCCAGAGTCGCAAGCAGAAGCTGTGAAAGGTCGAGATCCACGCCTCGCCATAGTCGTCCTGCAGTCGCGCATCGATCCTGCTCGCGAGCTCACCGGCGGCGCCGGTGGAGAACGTCAGGACCAGGATCTGGCTGCGGTCCGCCTCAGCCGATCGAACTGCCTGCTCGTAGAGATCGACGAGCAGATGTGTTTTGCCGGTGCCCGGTCCGGCGAGGACGCGCAGCGGGCCGTGGATGTTGCGTATGTCGAGTGGCAAGGACTCCCCTGGAGTGGTGGCCGGGCCACCCGATTATGCGGTGGCGTGCCTGCTGAATTCAGCCCGCCCTGTTAAGGCCGGAATTCCGCGCATCGGCAGCCAGGCCATGGCGCCGACCGTGATCGCCAGCAGGAGCTCCATCAGAAGCCACCGGTTGAGCGGCGGCCCCATACCCATCATCACGTCGAGGGAGGTGGACATGAGCAGCGTCGCGACGATGACCGCACGAGGCACTGGTGCGGGAAGCTCATGCCAGATGATCCAGCCCACGGTGACGAAGACGCAGAGGTCGGACGCGTGCAGGTACGGCGCCACCAGCAGTGAAGCAAGGGCGCCGATCGCCAGCGCCAGTCCCGGGTGGCTGCGATAGCGATATGCCGTGACGAGCGCGCCGGCCACTATCGCAAGACGCGCGACGATCGCGACCACGCCCGCGAGGCCGAACGTGCCCTGCAGGGTCAGATGATTCGCGCCCGGCGGAAGGTGGCTCAGGCCGGCGGCGTACGCTGAGAAACCGTCCGGCCCGAGCGTGATCAGGCTCAACGCGACGATCAGAGCCGCCGCGACGACCCACGTTGTGAAGGCTCGCAGGCGGCCTGTGACCATGAGCGCGAGCGGCGCCAGGATCGCGGTGTTCGGCTTCAGCATGACCATCGCCAGCACCAGCCCTGCCGCGATGTCGCGGTCCTCGCGCAGCAGCCGCCACGCGACGAGGATGCTGACTGCCACCAGCGGCACCACCTGGCCGACCATCACGGCGTGCGCGACCCACCACGGCACCAAGGCCGCGCCCACCGCGAGCATGCGCGCGAAGCCGGTATATGTCGTCGACCAGGCGAGCCCGAACACGAAGGCCGCCAGCAGCAGCGCCGCCCAGATGTCGAACGCGACCGAGTACGGAAGGGCGTGCAGCGGCGCGACGAGCCACGCCACCGGAGGCGGGCTGAGGAACGGCTGGCTCGGGTACCAGGGGACCAGGTCGCGCTGGGCAGTCGCCACGATCGCCTGCTCGTAGACCTTCGACCAGCCGTTATGCAGGCCGACGTTCGCTGCGGCGGCGTAGGTGTGGAAGTCGATGCCGATCAGCGCAGGCCTGTGATAGACGTTGAGGGCCAGCGCCGGCACGATCCCCACTCCCAGGCCGAGCAATGTGAACCGTCGCGCGACGGACACAGCCCGACTTAAGTCCAACGCGCGAATGCCCGTCTGTGGCTTCGAAGGCCCATTCACCATCGCCGCATATAGTCAAAGGTAATGGGCTCCAGCGCGGTTACGCCGCGGCAAAGGGCGTGGCCGCTCTGGCTGCTGGCCGGTGGTGGCGCGGCCGCGGTGCTGGCGATCCACCTGCCGGCCTTCGCTCACCGGCTGCTCGACGGCGACGAGGCCGTGTACGGCTCGATCGCCGCGCTCGTGAACCAGGGCGGAACGCTGTACGGCGACGGCGGCGTCGACAACAAGCCGCCAGGAATCTTCTGGACCTACGCGGCCACATTCGATCTCTTCGGCACCTACCAGATGACCGCGGTACATCTCGTCGCTCTTGTGGTTGTGGCGGCCACTTGCGTGGTGCTGTTCCTCATCGGGCGATCGATCTCATCTCCCCGCGCCGGCCTGCTGGCCGCGACCTTCTACGGCCTGTTGACGGCGATGGGCAACCCGCGCCTGCTGGCGGCCAACACCGAGCTGTTCATGACGCTCCCGCTCACCGCGGCATTCCTCCTGATGCTGCGGCGGCAGTGGCTCTGGTCCGGCTTGCTCATGGTGGTCGCGGGCGCGTTCAAGCAGGTGGCTGCGGCGGAGGTTCTGCTGCTGCCGGTCGGCCTGCTCGTGCTGCAGGCGCGCGGCGCGCGCATACGGGCCGCGGTCCGTTTTAGCGCCGGCATCCTGATCGGCCTCACGGCAGGCGCCGCGGTCCTGCTGCTCACTGGATCGCTGGCCGGCTTCTGGCGCTGGACCGTGGAGACGCTCGCGGGCTACGCCGCGGGCAACTGGAACCCGGCCGTTGTGCTGGACCGTTCGCAGAGCAGCCTCATCCCGTTCGTCGCGACCGCGATCGTGCTATGGGTCGCGGCCGGCTCGGTCGTGGCACGTTGGCGGAGCCTGTGGCCCGCTGAGAAGCTGGCGGTGGCGTGGCTGGTCGTGTCACTCCTTGGATCGTTGGCCGGCGGCCACTGGTCGTGGCACTACTTCATCCAGGTGATGGCCCCCCTTGCGCTGCTGGCCGGGCTCGCCGTCGATCGCGCCCTCGACACCCCAAGGCGACGCTGGATCGCCGCCGCCGTTCTGATCGGGCTGGCGGTCCCCGCGGCCGGATGGACGAGCTTCAACTTCCGTGCGGACCCGCTCACCTACGACTGGACGCCTCCCATCGCACAGCACGAGCAGGTCGCCGAGTACATACGCACTCACACGAGTTCGGGCGATCGGGTCTTCGTGTGGGGTGACTGGCCTGCCCTCTACGTGGAGTCGGACCGCTTGATGTCGAGCCGGTTTCCAGGCTTCCTGCGCGGGTTCGCACGTGCTTCGGGTTTGCCGCCCAACAACTGGGACACCACGCCCGAGGTGTGGCCGGCGCTCCAGTCAGACCTGGAGCGCCATCCGCCTCAGCTCATCGTCGACACGTCGGCCGGTGACTGGAGCGACTTCGCTGCCTATCCGATGTCGGACTATCCCGTGCTCGCGAACCTCGTCGCGTCGAGCTACCACCCGGTCGCGACCATCGACGGGGTCGTGATCTACGCCCGCAACACCTAAGGAAGTGGAGGCGGGGACGGCAGCGGTGGCGGCGAAGGAAGGGGCAGCGGCGGTACGCTCGGAACGCTCGGAACGACGACAACTCCGGGCGCGACCTTGCTGACCGTGGCCATGATTCTGTCGGAGAGCGAGCGCCCGGGCGCCGCGGCTATCGACGATGTCGCGGGAGCGGGTGCGGTCGCGATGACCGCAGGCTCGATCGATGGCTGCGTTACCTGGGTGGCCGTGGCACCGACGAGCACTGCCGCGGTCGCGCCGGCGGCGATCAGTGCGCTCGTCATCACCGCGTGGTTGACCGGTTCCGTCACGTGACGCCATGAATCGCCAATCCGCCGCAGCGACAAAAAGCCAACCACGGCAAACACCGCCCTACGCACCGCGGTGCGGCCGTGTTCGACGTACTCGCTCACGTACTCGAACGCCAGCTTCAGCCGGTGCTGGACAGTTCCGACGCTGATGCCGAGGCGCCGCGCGATATCGCGGTTCGACAGGCCGGCGAAGTAGGCGAGCCACACCACGCGCGTCTGGTCTTTCGGCAGCGCGTTCAGCGCGTCGTTGATCGCGAGGCGCACCATGGCGCCCGAGAAGTGCTTCCACGATTGCGGCTTCTCGTGGCCCGTGCCGTCTGCGAGCATCTGCTTCAGGCCGCGATGCGATCCGCGCAGCCGCCGCCGGTCGCTCACCATGCCCGATCTACCCGTGAGCAGCCAGGTGCGCCACGACTCGACCGCACCGGCGGGAAGCGCGCTCTGGTCGCGCGCCGACGACTCGTCGTCCGCGTTGTCTGGAGGCGTCGACGCAACCCAGCGATTGGCCACCGCTCTGAATTCCCCTGCAGTTACAACACCGCCCTGCCCGCCAGTACCCGCTGGTGCGGCGTTGCGAATGTCAGTCCAGGGTGGGCTTCACCGGGCGCTTGATCTCGAGGATGGACGGTTCCCCGGCCGCGATCGCGACGATCTCGTCGAGGATGCGCACCGCGTCGCCGTTCAACGGCTGCTGCGCAAGCCTCACGTACGCGGCCGCGCCGTTCGTGAAAACGAACGTTGGCGTGCCGACGACGCCGTGCTTGGTGCGGGCCTCCTGGTGGTCGCTCGCGAGGGTGTGGAGGATGTCGGGATCAGCGAGGTCGATGCGGAAGCGGTCGAGGTCGAGACCCGCTTGCTGCGCCACCCCCTCCACGACGGCGGGATCGTCGAGGTTCTGCCGGTCGCGATGACGTGCGCGCAGAAGCGCCATGTGAATGTCGTCGAATCGACCCTGGCGGCGCGCGGCTTCGGCGGCCGCGAAGGCAAGGCGTCCCTGCACCGGCTCGGAGGCCGGGGCGCCCCACACCGTCCACGACGGGTCCTGGCGCGAGTTGACCTGCGAGAGTGAGAAGTATCTCCACGAGATCTCGACCTGGCGGTGCAACGCAGGTAGCGCTCACCGATATTCCCGACAGTTGGCGCTGGATGAAGCCTGACCTCGCGACCCGGTTGCTGCCGATGGTGGCGGCGTTCGCGTTCGTGGAGATCGCCTGGCGGCCCTCGTGGTCGGGCCTCTCATTCGGGCGCGTCGAGGCGCAGCTGATCTTCGGCGCGGTGACTGCGCCATTGCTGTTTGTCGCCGCCACCTGGGTCCAGCTCCTGCTGACCCGGCGCCGCCGCGCCATCGGTGTTCCCTCAGGGCCTGCCGACGCGTGGTTTCAGGCCGGCTTCTACCTGGTCAACGGACCTGTCGAGGAAGCGTTCTTCCGTGGCCTCGTGCAGGGCGGGCTGGGCGCGTTGATCGCGCCACCCGTCGGCTTCATAGCCGGAACGCTGGCCTACGTCCTTTATCACCGTCTCGGCTGGTCGTGGCCGGAGACGCTCGCGACAGCACTCATCGGCGTCCCGCTCGGCTTCGCGTTCTGGCTGCTGCCGGGACCGCCGTCGCTGCTCGGCGTCTCGATCGCGCACGTCGCCGCGACCTGCGGATTCCTGGGACCCGGTCCGTACCTCCTGCGCAAGCTCAACCTGCTCTGATGCCCCGGCTCGATGCGGCCCAGGTCCGGACGCTTCTCTGGGCAGGGCTGGCCGTGGTGCTGGCGGGGTGGAACGGCTCGATCCTGATCCTGGAGCTGCCCGCGGTTGCGGACAGCTTCGGCGCCCGGGTCTCGGACCTGTCGAACCTCGGCTCGATCGTTGTCTTCGGAGCGCTGGGCGCCTGGCCGCTGGCGACCCTGGCCGACCGCTTCGGCAGGCGCCGGCTGATCGCCCTGGGCGTGGGCGCCTTCTGCCTCGTGAGCCTCGCCACCCCGCTCGCGCCAAACCTGACCACACTCGCCGTGCTGCGCCTCGGCGCCTCCTGCTTCGAGGGCCTGGTCGGGGGCGTTGCCACCGCCCTGATCGTCGAGGAGGCGCCCCCCGCCCATCGGGGGACGGCCCTCAGCGCGCTTGCACTGCTGTTCGGCGCCGGACAGGCCGTCCCGGTCGTGGTCTATCCGTTCGTCGCGCCCAACTGGCGGCTGCTGTTCTTCGCGGGTGGCCTCGGAATCGTCGCGGCGCCGCTGATCTGGCGCGGACTTCCCGAGAGCCGGGCGTGGCGCCGGGCGCACATAACTGGTTCGACCATCCGGATCTTGTTGCAGCCTCCCTGGCGGCGGCGACTGCTGATCGTGGCGGCAAGCGCGCTCGTGGGATCGATCCTGGGCGAGCCCGCAGGGCTCTTCTTCACGGTCTACGCGAGCCACTACCTGCACCTGACGCCCGGCGTCATCAGCTGGATGATCGCCGCGGCCGCCGCATGCGCGATCCTCGGCTACGTAGCGGGCGGGTTCCTCAGCGACCGTTTTGGGCGCCGGATTCTCGCCGTGACGCTGGGCGTGATCACGGCGGCGTTCACCGGCGGGGGCTTTCTCGCAGGCACAGCCGGCTTCATCACGGCGAACTTGCTCTGGAGCGGCTTTGCCAGCGCCGACACGCCCGTAATCGGCGCCTGGTCGGGAGAGCTGTACCCGACTCGAGCGCGCGCCACCGCGGAAGCGACGGGCGGTGTCGCCGGGACGGCGGGCGCAATCATCGGCCTGCAGCTCGTCGCGGTCCTGTCACCGCACCTCGGACTGGGGCGCGCCATCGCCCTCGTGTCCGTTGCGGGCGTGGCGTCCTCGCTCGTGCTCTTGCTGCTGCCCGAGACGCGGGGCCGTCCGCTGCCCGACTAGGCGCTTCGTTTGACGGAATGCCGAGCCGGTGTTACGTTTTTGCCCGGTATATCGCGCGCATATCACGCGCGCGATGCATGGGGAGAACGGGGATGGCGTCCGAGGTTCGCATCCGCGAGGCCGGGCCGATGGTCACGTTGTTCCGTCACGGTGAGACGCCTCGCTCCCAGAGCGAAGCCGCCTACCTCCTCATTCGCGACCGCATCCTCTCGCTCGCGCTGCCGCCCGGTTCGCTCGTGCACGAGGCGCAGCTGCGCGAGGAGCTGTCCATCGGGCGCACGCCGATCCGCGAGGCGCTGCAGCGGCTCGCGCACGAGAAGCTGGTGCGCAGCGTCCCCAACCGCGGCACGTTCGTCACCGACGTCAACATCACAGACCTCGCTCGCATCACCGAGGTGCGCGTGGTGCTGGAGGGCCACGCTGCGAGGCTCGCCGCCGAACGGGCCACGCCCACGGACCGAGCAGCGCTCGAAGAGCTGCTCACCCAGCTCAGCTCCGTCGAGCTTCCCGATCAGCGCGAGCTGATGAAGCTCGACCAGGAGATCCACCGCAGCATCTACCGCTGCGCGCGCAACTCGTTCCTCGAGAGCACGCTCGAGCGGTACTTCAACCTGAGCCTGCGCCTCTGGTTCCTCGTGCTCGACCAGGGCGTGCGGCTGCGCGAAGCGGTGACCGAGCACCGGACGCTGCTCGAGGCGATCCTGGCAGGTGACGGCGACAGCGCCGAGCAGGCGATGCGGCGCCACGTGGCGGGCTTCGAGTCCGAGATTCGCAAGGTTCTGGTGGAGCGCTGAAAGATGCCGAAGATTTTCTTTGCGACCGACCTGCACGGATCTGAGACGTGCTGGCGGAAGTTCATCAACGCCGCGAAGTTCTACGACTGCGACACGCTCATCTGCGGCGGCGACATGACCGGCAAGGCGATCGTGCCGATCGTGCAGGAGGACGGGCGCTTCACGTACGCGCTTGGCGGCGAGGAGCAGACCGTGGCCAAGGAGCAGCTGGCCGAGGTGGAGGCGCACGTGCGCCGCAAGGGCTACTACCCGCTGCAGATGACGGTGGACCGGCTGCACGAGCTCGACCAGAATCCTGCTGAGCGCGCAAGGACCTTCCAGCAGGTGATGCTCGACGGAGTCGAGCGCTGGATGAACATGGCAGCCGAAAAGCTGGCCGGCACGAAGGTCAGGTGCTTCGTCAGTCCCGGGAACGACGATGAGTTCGAGGTCGACGATGTCATCCGCCAGGCGAAGGCCGTGGAGCTGGTGGAAGGCCGCGTGGTCGACATCGACGGCTTCTCGATGATCTCGACCGGGTGGTCGAACCCGACGCCGTGGA
>WNEY01000884.1_pt1 | contig 19938 bp, 20 predicted proteins | sample 5400531 | NCBI WGS metagenome assembly WNEY01 (sample SAMN13153338, study PRJNA577476) | soil metagenome | isolation source: 200 cm saprolite under Douglas fir tree site 1 | place: USA:California | collected 2015-04-18
AGGTCGAGCGCGCGATCAGCACGCTCCATCCCGACAGCTGGAAGGGGTACACGATCGGCGACCCGCTCTTCCCCTCCAAGCAGGGCTCCTACTGGCGGCTCGACGACGACAAGCTCATGTATCCCTTCTACGAGCGGATCACCAAGGCCGGCATCAATACGGTCTGCATCCACAAGGGACTCCTGCCGGCGGATTACGAGAAGTCCTGGCCCGGAGTGTGGGAGTACGCGACGGTGAAAGACCTGGGCAAGGCGGCCAAGGACTGGCCGCAGATTAACTTCGTGATCTATCATTCGGCGCTCCGCGCCTTCCTGGAGTCTCCGGACGCGGTGGTGGCGGAGTTCGAGAAGACGGGGCACATCAAGTGGGCCACGGATCTGGCCGAGATCCCGTCAAAGTACGGCGTGACTAACGTCTACGGCGAGATCGGCACGTCCTTCGCCACCTGCGCCGTGGCCAACCCGCGCTTCGCGGCGGCCCTCATCGGCACGCTCTGCCGCGGGCTCGGGCCCGATCACGTCATCTGGGGGTCGGACTCGGTTTGGTACGGCTCGCCGCAGTGGCAGGTGGAGGCATTCCGGCGGCTCGAGATTCCCGAGGACATGCGAAAGAAGCACCACTTCCAGGCGCTGGGCCCGGCCGACGGCCTGGTCAAGAGCGCCATCTTCGGCGGCAATGCCGCGCGGCTGTACAAGATCTCCGTCCAGGCGGCGCAGAAGGCGCTGACGGGCGACAAGCTCGCCGCCATCAAGCGCGAGTACGTGGCCATGGGCGGCACGCGGAGCAACGCGCGCTACGGCTACATCCACCGCCCAGTCGCCTAGCAGGCTGGGGTCAGGTCTTGAATTACGACAAAAGGTGACGGCAATTGCCGTCACAAAATGTCGTATTTCAAGACCTGACCCCGGGTACGGACGATACCATCGTGACGGCGATAGACATCGACGTGATGTATGTCGCAGGAGCGGCGGGAAGGCCGATCGCCGAGCAGGCCCCGGAGGCGTTCAGACAGCTGGAGGCGAAGCTAACGTCGCTCCAAGGTCGACGGTTCTATGGTGTCGTTATCGGCAACGAGTATCGGGCGTGTGTCGCCATCCGTCCCGATGACGACGCGGGCGCTCTCTCGCTTGCCCGATGGACGATTCCCGGAGGCCGCTACATCCGTCGCAAGATCCCGAACTGGGAAGCCAATCTCCCGCTGATCGGACCAACGTTCGAAAGCCTCCGACGGCGGGACGATTTTGATGCCTCACGCCCCTGCGTCGAGTTCTACCGTAGCCGGCAGGAGCTCCTTCTCATGGCGCCGGTGCGGTAGCCTCCGATTCCTTCCTGTTGCTGGGGAGCTCGGCGAGGAAGGCCGTGACCAGGGCGACGGCCTCGCCGAGGGTTTCCCCCTCTGACCGGCCGGAACGCGCGCGGGGCTTGAAGGAGTGGTCCCCGTCCTCGATCCAGGCAAGCCGGACGCGCGAGGACAGCCGGTAGCTGCGTACCTCGTCGCGCGAACCGAAGCGATCGCGGGTGCCCTGGACGAGCAGGGCCGGGGTCCGGAGGTCCTGGAGGTGCGCCGTCCGCGGGCGCTCCGGCTGTCCTGGTGGGTGGAAGGGATAGCCGAGGCATACGAGCCCGCGTGCACCCGCCTCGTCGGCGATCAGGCTCGCGATGCGGCCGCCGAGCGACTTCCCGCCGATGACGAGGCGGCCGCCGCCGCCCAGCCGCGCGATGACGTCGAGCCAGCGCCGCCGGAGCACGGGCTCCGGATCCGGAGGGCCGCTGCGCTCGCCCCGGCGGCGGGCGTCCATGTACGGGAACTCGAACCGGACGACGCGCGCGCCGCCCGCGGCGATCCCCGTCGCCACCCTCGCCATGAAGGGCGAGTCCATCGGGCCGCCCGCTCCGTGGGCCAGCACCAGCGTGGTCGGCGCGTCCTCGGGGCCGTTCGTCAGAAGCTCCACGGGCATCGCCGGCGCGACCCCAGGACCCGCAGCGGGCGCCTGGAGCCGATGCCTTTCACGAGATGAGGCCGTAAAACCGGCCGGCGTTCTCGCAGGTGATCTTGTGGATATCGTCGCGCGAGAGGTCGGCGAACTGCTCCTCGATGTACTTGGTCGACTCGGGCCAGACGCCGTCGCCGTGCGGATAGTCCGAGCCCCACATGAGCGTCTCGACGCCGATGTCCTCGACGAGCTTGGTCCCGATGCGGTCGAACTGGAAGGTGGCCTTGCACTGCCGGCGCCAGTAATCGCTGGGCCGCATCGTCAGGCCGAGATCCCGGAATCGGTCCTCCCACTCGAAGTCCATCCGGTCCAGCGCATAGGGCAGCCAGCCGATGCCGCTCTCGCCGAACGAGATGCGCAGATTCGGGTAGCGCTCGAGCACGGCCGCGCCGATAACGGCGGCCACGATATTGATGAGATTCATCTGGAAGCCGGAGACGACGGTGAAGAGCGCCGCGCGGCGGGTGAGACCTTTCTGCGCGGCGAGCTTGTCCGGCGGCAGCGAGGGAAAGGTATGGAAGTGCAGCGGCAGGTTGACCTCATTCACGGCCTGCCACAGGGGCTCCCAGAGTGGATGCCACATGGGCTCCATGTCCCAGGAGCAGGAGAGCTCCATGCCCCGCAGCCCCAGCTTCGCAACGCGGTGAATCTCGGCGACGGCGGCCTCGATGTCGCCGTAGGGCAGGCAGGCCAGGCCGATGAAGCGGTCGGGGGCGTGGCGGCAGAAGTCCAAGAGCCAGTCATTGTAGATGCGGAACATCTCGGTGGCCGCCTCGTGGTCGCCGAGCCGGGTGGCCGCGCCGAGGATGCCGAAGATCACCTCCGCCTGGACGCCATCACGGTCCTGGTCCTTGAGGCGCAGCGCGGGATCGGTCACGCGGCGGATGCCCTTCTTGCCGTCGTCGTAGAGCCCGGTTGCCGCCATGACGTCCACGCGGTAATGCTGGCCGGGGACGAGTTTCTGCCCCGACGGCCCCACGCCACACACCAGCCCGAAGGAGGTGCCCTTCTTGCAGGTCCAGTGGGGCCCGTCCGGCCCCTCGGCAACATAGGGCATGCGGTCCTTCATGGCCGCCGAGGCATTCGAGGTGAAGAGATCGGGCGGAAGCCAGGGCAGGTCGATATGGCAGTCGGCGGAGATCCGCGTGTAGTCCATGTCTCACCTCGCTGTCAGGGCCGGGCGCGACTCACAGGGCAATGCTCGCATCATCCTACTTCTTCATCCCGGCGGCCAGTTTCATGTACTCGTCGGTGATGAAGGTCTTGGGATCCGGCTTCTCCTTGAGCGTGCCGGCGGCGATGAAGTAATCGCCGACGGCCGAGAACCAGCCGTCCACCGTGCTGGCCTTGCCGTCCTTGCGCGCCATCAGCTCGAGCTGGCCCGGAATGGTCCACAGGGGCCGCGTCTTGAACTCCTCCTCGAACCACTTCTTGTCGAGCACCACGCCGCCCTGCTGGTTGAAGCGGGCCAGCAGGTCCACGGCCTCGGCGTGGTTGGCCTGCTGCCACTCGATGGCCTTGAAGTAGACGCGCAGGAAGCGCGCGACCAGCTCGGGCTTCTCCTTGGCGAATTTGGGCGTGGCCACGATCGCGCCCGGCACGGTTACGCCAGCGGTCCTGCCGTTGGCCAGCATCTCCGCCCCGCGGCTCATCACGGTATAGATATTGGGCGCCCAGAGGACGAAGAGGTCGCCCGTGGTGCCGGCGAAGGAGGACACGATCAACGACTGGTCCATGGGCACGATCTTGACGTCGGCCTTGGTGAGCCCGATGGACTTGAGATAGGAGAGGAGCACGTACTCGCCGGTCGAGGTGGTCGTCACCAGGGCCGTGCGGCCCTTGATGTCCCTGGCCGGGACCTTGAGCCAGGTCTGCCGCGCGTCGCCGCGGATCATCACCGCATTGGTGGCCGACTCGTCATTGGTGATGCCGATGGTGAGGAGGCCGTAGCGCGCCGCGCCCGCCAGCGCCGGCGCCGAGCCCGTGCCGCCCACGTCCCAGGCATCCGTGGCGCCGGCCGTGACCTGGGGCGCGCCGGAAGGGAAGGTCGTGAACTCGGGCTTGAGCCCCTCCGCCGCCCAGAGGTTCTTCTCCGTGGCGACGTAGAACGGCAGGGCCCAGTAATTGTTCGGTTGATACGAGACGCGGATGGTGGTGAGGGGCTGGGCGAGCGCCGGCGCGGCGCCGAGCGACGCGGTGAGGACGGCGACCGCCGTGAGCAGACGCCAGAAGGTGATGGTCATGAGATTGCCTCCCGTTGTTAGGGGGTCAGGTCTTGAATTACGACATTTTGTGACGGCAATTGCGGTCACCAAATGTTGCATTTCAAGACCTGACCCCAGCCTAGAGCTCTTCCTTGATCTGTCGCCACACTTCGGTCTTGAGCCGGAGATACTCCGGGTCCTGCATGACCTCCTCGATGGGCCGCTTCCGCCAGCCGAGCCGGGCATTGACCTCGCGCAGGTCGAAGACGCGCTTGATCCGGCCGGGCCGCCGGGTCATGACGATGAGGTCGTCGGCCAGGTACACCGCCTCGTCCACGCTGTGGGTGATGAACAGCACCGTGCCACCTTCCCGCGTCCAGAGCTGAACCAGATTTTCCTGGAGCACCACGCGGAGCTGGGCGTCCAGCGCGGCGAACGGCTCGTCCATCAGGAGCACGCGGGGACGCACGGCATAGGCGCGCGCGATCGCCACCCGCTGCTGCATGCCGCCCGAGAGCTGGTGAGGGAAGCGGTCGCCGAAACCCTCGAGTCCCATCAGCTCGAGATAGTGGCGCACCGTCTTCTCGCGCTCCTCGGCGGGCACGCCCAGGTTCCGGAGCCCGAAGGCGATGTTCTCGCGCGCCGTCTTCCACGGGAAGAGCGCGAAGCGCTGGAAGACCACCGCGCGGTCGGGCGCGGGGCCGTCGACGGGCTGATCGCCCACCAGCACGGCGCCCTCTGACGCCCGCTCAAGCCCGGCCACCATGTGCAGGAGCGTGGTCTTGCCGCAGCCCGACGGGCCGACGATGACGGCGAACGTGTCGCCGGGCACGGTGAGCGAGATGCCGTCGACGGCCAGGAGGTCGCCGCCCTCGACGGAGAAACGCTTGACCACGCCGCGGAACTCGACGGAGCTCATGCGGCCTGGCCCAGGCGGACCAGCACGCGGCGCTCCAGCCGGCGCGTGGCGAAGTCGATGGCGAAGCCGATGAGGCGGATCGCCAGCATGCCGGAGATGACGAACTCCGGCCGGAAGGTCTGCATGCCGATGACGATCTTGTAGCCGAGGCCGGAGCGGACCGCGATCAGCTCGGAGCCGATGAGCGACATCCAGCCGAGCCCGGCGCCGATGCGGATGCCGCCCACGATCACCGGCAGCGCGGCCGGCACCAGCACTTCGAGGAACATGCGGTGGGCGGGCGTGGCCAGCGTCCGCGCGGCGTCCACGAAGGCCCGGGGCACGGCGCGGGCGCCGACGTAGGTATTGATGAGGACGGGCGGCAGCACGCCCGTCACGATCACGAAGGCCGAGGCCTCGGCGCCCACGCCGAACCAGAGGATGGCGAAGGGCACCCAGGCCAGAGGCGGGATGAAGCGCAGCACCTCGAAGACGGGACTCACCACGTAATCGATGGGGCGGACCCAGGCCATCACGAGCCCCAGCGGCACGCCGATGAGCACGCCCAGGGCGAAGCCCATGGCCCAGCGGCCCAGGCTCGTCGCGGCGTCGACGGGCAGCGTATTGCCCGCGAAGGGCACCACGAGCTGCTCGACGAAGGTCGTGATGACCTTCCAGGGCCGCGGGATATGCGACTCGGGCGCCCAGCCGGTGAGGACCGCCAAGTCCCAGACGGCGAGCAGGAGCAGGAACGGCAGCACGCCGAGCGGCAGCCGCCTACTCACGCGCCTCCTCCTGCCAGGTGACGACGCAAGACTGCAGCCACTCGAGCCCTTGGGTCATGAGCGCGCCCAGCAGCCCGATCATCGCCATCGAGAGCATGATGAACTCGGGCTGCAGGTTGCGGCTGGCGTTGACCATCATGAAGCCGAGCCCCGCGCTCGAGGCCAGCAGCTCGGCCGCCACGACGGTAGTCCACGAGATCTGGAGCGACAGGCGAATGCCGGTGAAGAGCAGCGGCGCCGCCGCTGGGATCACGGTTTGGCAGAGGAGGCGTCCGCCGCGGGCCCCGAACACGCGCGCCGCGTTCACCAGATCGGGGTCCACCATGCGCACGCCGACGAAGGCGTTGATCGTGCACGGAATCACGGCCGCGATGAAGATGACGAAGGCCTTGGGCGCGAAGTCGATCCCGAACCAGACCACGGCGAGCGGCACCCAGGCGAGCGGCGGGATCTGGCGCACGGTGTTGAAGAAGGGGCTCATCGTCCGCGCTACAACCGGCGACCATCCCATGCCGACGCCGAGCGGCACGCCGACGGCCACGCCGCCGGCGAATCCCGCCAGCACCTCGCCGAGACTCACCCGGACGTGCTCGACGAGGGTCGCTCCGCCGTAGGGCTCCTTGAGGCTCGAAGCGAAGGCCTCCCACAAGGTCGCCGGCGAGGCCAGGAACAGCGGCCTGATCCAGCCGAGCCATACCGTGGCCAGCTCCCAGAGCGCGAGGGCGCCGAACACCGAGAGGGCACCGACGATGAGCCGCGGGCGGCGGAGAAGACGGAGACGGCGGGGAGGCATGGGCGTGTGCGGAGTCTAGGAAGCAGGGCCGGCATAGTCAAGCCGGGCGGCGACCCTTGACAGCCCTCCGCCCCGGGCGAATAATCCCGCCAACGTCCAGACCGAATGGAGGGCGCCATGAAAGATGGGCTCAGGTTCGTCGACTCCGACATGCACATCATGGAGCCGCCCGATCTCTTCGAGAGGTATCTCGATCCTAAGTTCAGAAGCCGCGTGAGCCTTCCGATCGGCGCGGACGGCCGGTCCCAGCGGGGCACGATCTTCGTCGACGGCCTGCCCACGACCATGGACGCCGAGCTGCAGCAGTATCGGAAGCGCCGCCAGCCCGGCACCACCCAGAGCACTCAACCCCTGTCCGGCTCGCGCCTCGCCGACACCGGGCGGCTGAACTTCGCCATCGAGCGGAGCTACGATCCCGTCGCCCAGGTGATGGGCATGGAGATGGAAGGCGTCGACATCGCGGTGCTCTACCCCACCTTCGGCCTCAGCCTCCTCGCGCGCGACAATATGGACCCGCATCTCTCCCTGGCGCTCTGCCAGGCCTACAACAACTGGATCCACGAGTTCTGCCGGCACAGCCCGGACCAGCTCAAGTTCGTGGCCATGCTGCCGCCGCACGACGTGCACCTCGCCTGCCGGGAGCTCCTGCGGGGCGTGAGCGAGCTGGGCGCGGTGGGATCGTTTATGAGACCCAATCTCGTCAACGGCCATTACTGGCACTCCAACTACTGGGATCCGCTCTACACGATGCACGAGGAGCTCAACGTGACGTGGGGCTTCCACGAGGGGACGGGCGCCTGGTACTCGTACATGAACACGCTGTACGGCGAGAACCGGTTCTATCGTCACGTCGCCAGCCACTGGATCGAGATGCAGCAGGCCCTGATCGCGATGGTCGTCGGCGGCGTGTTCGAGTTCCACCCGCGGCTTCGAGTCGGTTTCCTGGAGGCACAGAACTCCTGGGTACCCGGGCTGCTGACGCGCATCGAGTGGGACTACCCGCAGTACCGCGACACCCACGCCCCGTACCTCTCGCTCACCCCCAAGGAGTATTTCCGGCGCAACTGCTGGGCGGCTGTCGAGGGGAGCGAGCCGGAGATCGCGGCGACCGCCGGGCTGATCGGAGCCGATCGGATGTGCGTCTCCACGGACTACCCGCACTTCGACTCCAACTTCCCCAACGTCTCGAACAATCTGCTGCGCGCCGTGCCGCGCGAGATCGCCGCGCAGATTCTCCTGGGGGGCGCGGGGCTGTACGGGTTGACCGAGGCTGACTTCGCGAAGGCGGATGCCGCGGCCACGATCTCATCCGCCCCGGTGCCTGCCGGCCGCTGATCTAGAGGAACGAACCGGGGCGCGTTGACCCGGCGGACGCGCCGCGGCTACTTGCCGTGACCTCCGCCGTGGCTGCCCGCCGCCGAGTGGGAGCCCGCGCTCGAGTTGACGCCGCCGGCATTGGAGCCGGCACCGTTGTCTCCCGCTTGGCTCTTGCCGAATTGACTACCGGAGCTCCCTGAACTCCCCGAACCGCCCACCACCTGGGTCTTCCCGCTGGCGGTGGTAATGGTGGTGCCGCTCGACTGAGCCTGGTACCGGCCGCTCACCAGCTGGCCGAGGTTCTTCACGTCGGCAGGGATCTGGCCGCTCTTCTGCATGGCCTTGAACATCTCCCCCCAGCCCTGGTGCTGCTTCATCTGGGCGATCTGATCGAGGGTCAGCGTCTTCGAGGAGGTCGCGGTCGCCGCAGTTGACGTCGAGGAGCTCGGGGCCGAGGACTGGCCCGTCGGGCAGCCGCCCGCCTGGGCGCCACAGAGTGCGAGGGCGATCTTCTGGCCGCCCGGGGAGAGCTTGTCGAAAGCGCTCTGAGTCGTTGTGGTCGGGGACGAAGTCGTCGTGGTGGATGCAGTGGAGGTCGTGCCCGAGGTGGTCGTGCTCTGAGCCAGCGCGGCCGAGCTCTGCAACGCGACCACCGTGGCCAATGTGAGAATGCCGCTGAATTTCAGCATGGTTTGGTCCTCCTCTATTTCTTCTTCGCCGATGCCTTCGGGGACGGGCTCGCCATCTCCGCCGCCAGGAGCTCGTCCTCGAGCGTGCGCTCGGTCTGGACGATGATCTCGGTTGCCGTCGCGCGATCTCTCAGGAACCAGCCCCGCTTGACATTGACCCGCATCCGCGAGGTCTTGCTCGTGAGACGGTCGATCTCGATCTCGACCGTACGATCCCCGGCCGCAGCCACGATCTCTTGGCCGGCATCGGTGGGCTTGGTCTCCTTCGTCTCCATATCCATGCGCTTGAGCGTCTTGAGTGCGGCCGCGCGGAGCGCGCCGTCGGGGGTGGTGAAGGTCCTGTAGGCGATACTGTCCAGCGTATAGGAGACGCCCGTCCCGCCGCCGACCCCGGCGCCGACGCTGAGCAGGCTCAGGCCGAAGGCCGCGCAGCCCGACGCCGCCGCTGCCGCCATCAAGAACGCTGACAGACCGATCAGCCGGCGCATCATGGGAGGGGGCCTCCTACTTCACGACGGCTGCAGGTCCGATGCCAATGGTGGGGCAAGGCCAGGTCAGTGAGCGAGGGGCTAACCGCGCGGAACTTCTGCGCATCCCCGAGGCGCGGCTCGCCGCGTTCCTCGCGGCACGTCCCGCGGATGACAGCGCGTCCGTGACACGTTTGAAAGGGGTCAGGTCTTGAATTGCAACATTTAGTGACGGCAATTGCCGTCACCGTTTGTCGTATTTCAAGACCTGACCCCATGTTAGGATTTCCGGCCTAGATCCACCCGAGGAGGCCGTCATGCGCCAGCGCTCGCTCGCCAGCCTGATTCTTGCGCTCGCTCTCCTGCCCGTCCTCATCACCGCGCCCCCAGGATCGGTGGACGCGCAGCAGCCCAAGCGCGGGGGCACGCTGGTCATGCTGGTGCAGCCCGAGCCGCCGACGCTGGCCTCCTATCTGTCGACGTCGGGGCCCATCGGCCAGGTCACGGCCAAGGTCTATGACGGCCTGCTCGAGTACGATTTCAATCTCAACCCGCTGCCGAGCCTGGCCGAGTCCTGGCAGGTGAGCGCGGACAACAAGACCATCGTCTTCAAGCTGCGCCGGGGCGTGCGCTTTCACGACGGCAAGCCCTTCACGAGCGCGGATGTGAAGTTCTCCGTCATGGACGTGCTGAAGAAGGTGCACCCGCGGGGGCCCAATACCTTCCGGGCGCTCGCCGATATCGAGACACCGGACGAGGCGACGGCGGTGTTCAAGTTCGACGCGCCGGCGCCTTACGTGTTGCGCGCGCTCTCGGGCTATGAATCGCCGATGCTGCCCAAGCATCTCTTCGAGGGCGCCGACCCCAAGAGCGCGCCCAATGCCAATAAGCCCGTGGGCACAGGGCCCTTCAAATTCATGGAGTGGGACAAGGGCAACTTCATCCGCCTCGACCGCAACGAGCAGTACTGGAAGCCGGGACGGCCCTATCTGGACCGCATCGTGGCGCGCTTCATCCCCGATCCCTCGACACGCTCGGCCGCGATGGAGAAGGGCGAGGTGCACTTCGCCTCCTTCGACGCCATTCCCTTCGTGGACGTCAATCGCCTCAAGGCCCTGCCCCATATCGCGGTGACGCTCGAAGGCTATTCGATGATCAACCCGATCACGCTGCTCGAGATCAATAGCCAGCGGCCGCCGCTCGACAAGAAGGAAGTGCGGCAGGCCATCGCCTATGCGGTGGACCGCAAGTTCATCATCGACAATATCTGGTTCGGCTTCGGGCGGCCGGCGACGGGACCCATGAACGCCAACTTCGCCAAGACGGGGCTCTACTCGGGCGAAGTGCGCCGCTACGACACGGCGGACCGCATCCAACGCGCCAACCAGCTCCTGGACACCGCCGGGCTCAAACGCGGCGCCGACGGGATGCGCTTCAAGATCACTCACGACATCCTGCCGTATGGCGAGCAGTGGCAGCGGCTCGGGGAGTACATCAAACAAGCGCTGGGCCAGATCGGCATCGACGTGACCCTGCGTCAGGAGGACGTGCCTTCCTGGCTCAAGCGCATCTTCACCAATTACGACTTCGATCTCACCTCGGACTTCTACTACAACCTGGCCGATCCCGTCCTGGGCGTGCACCGCCAGTATCTGACCGATCAGATCCGCCAGGGCACGGTGTTCGTCAACAGCACGCATTACAGCAATCCGCGGGTGGACGAGCTGCTGCGCTCGGCGACGACCGAGGCCAATGCGGCGCGGCGGGCGGCCTTCTACAAAGAGTTCCAGAAGATCGCGGTGGAGGACAGCCCCATCGTCTGGCTTTTCGACATGCAGTTCGTCAACGTGTCCAACAACAAGTACCAGGACATCATCACCAGCCCGCTCGGAGTCTACGGCTCCTTCGACCGGGCCTGGATGAAGCAGTAGCTCTGACGCCGCGGGCGCGGTTCGTCCTCCGACGGCTGCTGCAGGCCGTCCCGATCATCCTGGCCATCGTCGTCCTGAACTTCCTGCTGCTGCATCTGGCGCCTGGAGACGCGGCGACGGTGCTGGCGGGAGAGGCGGGCTCGGCCACGCCCGAGTACATGGCGCAGCTCCGCGCCAAGTTCGGGCTGGACCGGCCGCTGTGGCTGCAGCTCGCCGCCTACGCGAAGAACATCCTCCTGCTCGATCTGGGCTACTCCTTCCGCCACGACCAGCCCGTGCTGGATCTGATCCTGCACCGGCTCGGGCCCACGCTCCTGCTGATGACGACGACGCTGGTGGTCTCGGTGGGATTGGGCGTGGCGCTGGGCCTCCTGGCCGCCACGGGGCTGAACTCCTGGCGCGACACGCTGATCTCGATCTTCGCGCTCGTCTCCTATGCCACGCCGCTCTTCTGGCTCGGCCTCATGTTGATCGTGCTGTTCTCGATACGGCTCGGCTGGCTGCCGACCAGCGGAATGGAGACGATCGGAGTCTTCACCCAGGGCTGGGCACGGGTGATCGATGTGGGGCGACATCTGATCCTGCCGGCCGGAACGCTCTCGCTCTTCTACATGGCGCTCTACACGCGGCTGATGCGCGCCTCGCTGCTCGAGCAGGCGGGCATGGACTACGTGACGACGGCGCGCGCCAAGGGACTGTCCGAGCGCCACATCGTCTTCGCCCACACGCTGCGCAATGCGCTCCTGCCCGTGGTCACCATGGCGGGAGTGCAAACGGGCGGGCTGCTCGGCGGCTCGGTGATCGTCGAGACGGTATTCGGCTGGCCGGGGCTCGGCCTGCTCGCTTTCCAGTCGCTCTTCGCGCGGGATCTGAACCTGCTGCTCGGCATCTTCTTCCTCTCGGCCTGCACCGTGATCGCGGTGAACCTGGCCGTGGACGTCGTCTACACGCTGCTCGATCCGCGGATCGAGGTGGGCTGAGCCTCCCATGGCCGCGTTCTTCAGGCGATTCAGGCGCAACCGCGCCGCCGTGCTGGGCCTCGTGATCCTGGCGGCGGTGACCTGCGTGGCGCTCACTGCGCCCTGGCTCTACCCGGGCAGCCCGTTTCGCTTGGCCGGCCAGCCCCTCTCGCCGCCCCTCGGAACATTCGCGCTCGGCACGGACACGCTCGGCCGCGACGTGGCCGCGGGCATCGCCCATGGCGCGCGCACCTCGCTCATGATCGGGCTGGTGGCCACGGCCATCGCCGTGGCGGCGGGCTCGGTGTTCGGCGGCTTCGCGGGATTTTACGGCGGCACGGTGGACGATCTGCTCATGCGGGTGACGGAGTTCTTCCAGACCATCCCGTCCTTTCTGTTCGCCATCGTGCTGGTGGCCGTGCTCGGCTCCTCGCTCAAGAGCACGGTCATCGCGATCACCGTGGTCTCGTGGCCCGCGGTGGCGCGACTGGTGCGCGGGGAGTTCCTGGCCATGCGCCGGCGCGAGTTCGTCCAGGCCTGCGTGGGGCTCGGGATGCGGGATGCGCGCATCATCTTCCGCCACATCCTGCCCAATTGTCTGGCGCCCATCATCGTCCTGGGCTCGCTCATGGTGGCCACGGCCATCCTGATCGAGTCGGGCCTGTCCTTCCTCGGGCTCACCGATCCCAATGTGATGAGCTGGGGCTTTCAGGTGGGCGCCGGGCGCGGCGTGCTGCGCGCGGCCTGGTGGCTCTGCGCCATCCCCGGCATCGCGATCCTGCTCACCGTGCTGGCCATCAACCTGGTCGGCGAGGGGCTCAACGACGCGTTGAATCCGAGGCTGAGGCAGGGGTAAGATTCCCAGCGTTCGTGACCTTACAGGGCGGGCGTTCATCACCCACCTTCGAGGAGGCAGACATGGGAGCGCGCGCGGAGACGATGGCCGGCAGGTTCGACGAGAGATACCGCGAGCTGAGCAAGCTCGTCGAGGGGATGAGCGATGCCGACTGGAAGAAGACGACGGCGGCCGAGAAATGGCCCGTCGGCGTGGTGGCCCATCACCTCGCCGTGGCGTACGGCTCGGTCGCGGATCTCGTCCGGGTGATCGCCGCGGGCCAAGCCGTGCCGCCCCGGACCATGGACATGGTTCACGACAACAATGCCAGGCACGCCAAGGAACACGCCGGGACGGGCAAGGCGGAGACGCTGGCGCTCCTGAAGACCAATGGCGCCAACGCCGCCGGCATCGTCCGGGGGCTCAGCGATGCCGAACTGGACCGGAGCGCAGCGGTGCTAACCGGCATGCCGCCCTTCACGGCCACGCAGGTGATCGAGCGCATCCTGATCAACCACACCGATGAGCACATGGGGAGCATGAAGGCCACCATCGGCGCCAAGTAGCCCTCTGCGTCAACAGGAGGCGTGCTCATGAGCCATCGACGCGCGCTCGGTCTAACCCTCGTCGCCCTGCTGCTCGTCCTCGTCGCCTTGCCCACCGCGGCCGTGGCGGCCCCAGAAGGCCAGCTCACCTGGGCCGTGCATATCTCGCTCGCCCCGACCTGGTTCGACCCCGCCGAGACGCCCGGCATGATCACGCCCTTCATGGTGCTCTATGCGCTGCACGACGCCATGGTCAAGCCCATGCCCGGCCAGCCCGTCGCGCCGAGCCTCGCCGAATCCTGGTCCGTCTCGAAGGACGGCCTCGTGTACGAGTTCGTCCTCCGCAAAGGGGCGCGCTTTCACAACGGCGATCCCGTCACCGCGGAGGACGTGAAGTTCTCCTTCGAGCGCTACCGCGGCACGGCCAACAAGATGCTGAAGGAGCGGGTGGTGGCGGTGGAAGCGCCCGATCCGGGGCACGTCCGCTTCCGCATGAAGCAGCCGTGGCCGGACTTCCTCACTTTCTACGCGAGCGCCACCGGCGCGGGCTGGGTCGTTCCAAAGAAGTATGTGGAAAAGGTGGGCGAGGAGGGCTACAAGAAGGCGCCGATCGGCGCCGGCCCCTACAAGTTCGTGTCCTTCAACCCGGGAGTCGAGCTCGTCTTCGAAGCCTTCGACCAGTACTGGCGGAAAACCCCGAGCGTCAAGCGGCTGGTCCTCCGGGTGATTCCCGACGAGTCCACGCGGCTGGCCGCGCTCAAGCGTGGCGAGGTGGACATCGCCTACTCGATCCGCGGCGAGCTGGCCGAGGAGCTGCAGCGCACGGCGGGGTTGACCCTCAAGCCCGCCGTGGTCCAGGCCACCTTCTGGCTCTATTTCCCCGAGCAGTGGGATCCCAAGTCGCCGTGGCACGACAAGCGGGTGCGGATGGCGGCCAGCCTGGCCATGGACCGGAAAACGATCAATCAGGCGCTCACGCTCGGCCACTCCAGGCTCAACGGGAGCATCATCCCCAGCAGCTTCGACTTCTTCTGGCAGCCCCCCGCGCCCGTCTACGATCCCGCCCGGGCCAAGCGGCTCCTGGCCGAGGCCGGCTACCCGAACGGCTTCGACGCCGGCGAGTACTTCTGCGACGTCTCCTATGCCAATCTCGCCGAGGCCGCCGTCAACAACCTCCAGGCGGCGGGGATCCGCGCGAAGATCCGCCCGCTCGAGCGGGCGGCGTTCTTCAAGGAGTACGGGGAGAAGAAGCTCAAGAACCTCGTCCAGGCATCCAGCGGCGCCTTCGGCAATGCCGCCACGCGCCTCGACGCCTTCGTCGTCTCGGGCGGGACTTATGTCTACGGCGGCTATCCCGACATCGACGGGCTGTTCCAGGAGCAGGCCGCCGAGACGGATCGCAAGCGGCGTGAGGCCATGCTGCACAAGATCCAGCAGCTCGTCTCCGACAAGGTCGTGTACGCGCCCATCTGGGAGCTGGCGTTTCTCAACGGGGTCGGGCCGCGTGTCGGGGAATCGGGCTTCGGGCTCATCTCGGGGCACCCGTACTCGTCGCCCTACGAGGACGTGACGCTGAAGTCGAAGTAGCTGGCGCGCCCGGCTATCCCTTGTAGCCCGCCTGGTGGAAGTAGTTGGCGCTGTAGAACTCGAGGACGAGATCGCGGTAGACGGCGGGCGGATAGCGGGGCGGGTTGCCGGGCCCGGCGCAGCTCGGCAGGCACTCGATCACGGAATCCGGATTGGGGCTGTAGAAGAACGCGATCGAGTAGCGGTCCGTCCCGGAGTCATTGAGGACTCCGTGAGGGGTCGAGAGGAAGCGATCGTTCGACCACCGCTTCATCATGTTGCCGAGATTGACCAGAAAGGTCCCCGGGATCACCGGCGGGGCCAGCCACTCGCCGCTGGGGAGGCGCACTGCCAGGCCCGGTACTTCCTCCCGCGCGAGAAACGTGATGAAGGAATTGTCCGTGTGCGGCCCCTGGCCGAATTGCTCGTCGTCGTCGGTGTCCTGCGGCGGGTAATGCAGGAAGCGCAGGTTGATCTGCGCCTCGTTCGCGAAGAACGGGGCGAAGAAGCCGTCCGGCATGTCGAGCGACCGGGCGAGCACGGGGAGCAGCCCCTCGCCAATTCCTTCCATGGTCTTGAAGTAGCGGACCATCGCGGTGCGCATCCCGTCGTGGCCCTCGGGCCACTGATTGCGGCCGCGCAGCGGCTTGCCGGCCAGGACGTCCGGGTGCTCGGCGCCCCGGTCGTGGCTGATGAAAAAGCTCTCGTTGAAGTTCGGCCGTGTCGCCTTGTGGACGGTCGAGGCGCGCTGCATGCTCTCGTTCACCGGGAGATAGCCGATATTGTTTTCGTTGAGCTTGAGCCTCAGCTTCTCTTCGAGCGGCAGGGCGTGGAACTCGCGCGAGGCCCGGAAGGCGGCGTCGATCACGGCCTGGGGCACGCCGTGGCCGGCCAGGTAGAAGAAGCCGACGCTCTCGCAGGCCCGGCGCATCTGCCGCGCGGCGGCGTCGAGCCCGCCCGGCTCGCCACGGAACGCTGGGCCCGCGTCGATCACCGGAATGGCCCGCGTCGCCTCCTCGAGGCTTTTCACCGCCATTGTCTTGAAGATATTCATCCCTGGCCCCCGAGCTTCACGATCATCTTGCCCGTGTTCTCGCCGCTGAACAGGCCGATGAAGGCCTTGACGGCGCGCTCGATGCCCTCGACCACGGTTTCCTGATACTTGAGCCGACCGGCCTTGAGCCAGGGGCCCACCTCGGCCACGAACTCGGGGTAGCGGTCGAAGTGATCGGAGATGATGAAGCCCTGCATGAGACCGCGGTTGCCGATCAGGCTGAAGAGATAGCTCGGCCCGGGCTCGGGCGGATCGAGATTGTATTGCGAGATCATCCCGCAGAGTGGAATGCGCGCGAAGGGATTGAGCAGCCGCAGCACGGCGTCGAGGATGGGGCCGCCCACGTTCTCGAAGTGGACGTCGATGCCGCTCGGGCAGGCCTCGCGGAGGGCCGCGTAGAGGTCGCCCGCCTTGCGGTAGTTGATCGCGGCATCGGCGCCCAGCTCCTTGGTGAGCCAGGCGCACTTGCTCTCGCTGCCGGCCGTGGCCACGACCCGGCAGCCCAGGATCTTGCCCATCTGCACGACGAGCGAGCCCACCGCGCCGGCGGCGCCCGAGACCACGAGGGTCTCGCCCGACTTGGGCTTGCCGATTTCCTTGAGGCCGTACCAGCCGCTGAAGCCCGGGATGCCCAGCACGCCGAGATAGGCGGACAGCGGCGCCAGCTTCGGGTCCACGACCTGCAGTCCCCCGCCCGGCGCGACGAAAGACTCCCGCCAGCCGAGCATGCTCGCGACGTGGTCGCCGGGCTTGACGCGGTCGTCCTTGGACGCGACCACCCGCCCGATGGCGCGGCCGTCGCAGGGCTGGCCGAGCTGCCAGGACGGTGCGTAGGACTTCCGGTCGCTCATGCGCCCGCGCATGTAGGGGTCCACGGACATATAAATGTTGCGAACCAGCACTTCGCCCGGACCCGGGTCGGGGACGGTGACCTCCTGGAGGGCGAAGTCGCTCTCCTTGGGCACACCCTGCGGCCGGGCGGCGAGGATGATTTGGCGGGTTTTGGTCGGCATCGGATCTCGGGTAGAAGCATAGCGCAGGGGGCTTGACACGGCCAAGGTCACAATGTATTGATGTCGATACAAATGGCCAGCCCGGGCATCGCCTACCACCCCTCCGTCCCGCTGCACGTCCAGATCCAGCGCGTCCTGCGCGCGCGGATCGAGTCCGGCGAGTGGGAGCCGGACCGCCCGATGCCGACCGAGATGGCGCTGGCCGCGCGCTTCGGCGTGAGCCGCACCACCATTCGCGAGGCCCTCCGGGTCCTCACGCGCGACGGCCTCATCCTGCGCCATCGCGGGCGCGGGAGCTTCGTTCGCCCGCCGCGGTTGCGCCCCGCGACGCCGCGGAAGATCACCAACCTCGTCCTGGGCTACGCGGCCGAGATCAAGGTCATCACGGTCGAGACCGTCCCGGCGCCGGGCCACATCGTCGAGCCCCTCGGCGTGGAGCGCGGCAGCCCGGTGACCCGCTTCGTTCGCCTCGAGCTGGCCGACGGGGCGCCGCTGGCCGTCGTGGTGAACTACATGCGGGTGGAGCTCGGCCGGCGGATCAGGCCGCGGGACCTGATGCGGCTCTCGATGCTGGAGTTCTTGCGCGACCGCCTTCGGCTGCGCCTCGCCCCCATCCGGCAGTCCATCGAGGCGCGGCTTCCCGACCCGGAGGTGGCGGGACTGCTCAAGACCGACCTCACCCAGCCCGTCCTTATGGTCCGGCTGGTGGTGCGGGACGGAGCCGGCCGGCCGCTGGAGATCTCCGACACCTTCTACCGCGCCGACCGCTACCGTTACGAGACCGAGACGCGGCTGCCGCCCGCTCGCGGCAGCGGCGCCCGCGCCGGGAGAGCGTGAGGCAATCCGTGCTGAAGGGCGGGCGACCGCGCCGCCGCGCCCGGACGACCACAAGTACCTCGGGCGCGCGCGGGCTCGAGAAGAGGAGCACCACCATGGCTAAGGCCACCGACCGGTTCGGCAACCGCTTCGCCCCGACGCTCTCGTACGCGCGCGGCAAGATCCTCGCGACCACCAACGACGACTTCACCAAGCTGCAGCACGCGTGGGGAATCATCCGCAAGCGCGGCCTGGAGTCGATCTTCGTCTTCACGGGGCTCGAGCACTCGCTGCCGATGCTGCCGGAGGACCTGCGCTGGGCCGACGACGAGCTCGCCCCGGCGCTCTACTACGACCGGATGAAGGCGCTGACCCTCGATCACCTGGGCGGAAATGCGGCCCAGCACGACATCGCCGTCTTCAACCGGCTGACAGGGGCCACGCTGGCGACCCACCTGACCCTCGTCAAGCCGGGCAACGTGGTCATCGGCGTCTCGGCCAGTCACAGCCATCCCTCCGTCATCCGCGCCGCCGCCCACGTGGGCGCCCGCTTCATCGACACCGCCGGTCTCGATCAGTTCACCAAGGCGATCAAGCGCGAGAAGAAAGTGGCCCTCGTGGACCTCACCCGGCTGGCGGTGACCTACGAGCTCCTGTCGGTGGCAGCCATCCAGACCATCGTCAAGCTCGCCCACGACAAGGGCGCGCTGGTCTACGTGGACGACGCGGGCGGGGCCCGCGTGGGCCCGGCCGGCTTCGACCAGCCGCGCACGCTCGAGCTGGGCGTGGACGTGGGAGCCACCGGGCTCGACAAGTACGGAACGCTCGGGCCGCGGTTCGGGCTCATGGGCGGGGACAAGGCCTTGGTCGCCCGGATCCGCGCCAAGGGCTTCGAGTGCGGGCTCGAGTGCCGCCAGATGCTCTACCCCGCCGTGGTGCGCACGCTGGAGAAGTACACCCACAAGCGCGTGCAGGAGCTGATCGCGAGCACCAAGGTGGTCGCGGCCGCGCTCAAGTCGATTCTCGGACGGCGGCTGCACGAGACGCCCACGACGGCGCAGCTGCTGGCCGACGACATCCTCGAGATCGCGATGGAGCGGGGCGGGGTCAAGCGGGCCGCCATCGTCCCCTTCGAGGCCTGCGCGGCGCTCTGCATGCTGCTCCTCCAGGATCACGACATGCTCACGGTGCACTTCGTCGGCCTGCCACCGGGCGGTGGCGACATCCTCTTCAAGTTCATTCCGCCGGAGACGCTCCAGCGCTTCGGCGGCCCGGAAAAGTTCGCCCGGGCGGTGGACGCCGCGCTGACCAAGCTCGGCACGCTGCTCCGCGAGCCCGAGAAGATCCGCGCCCTGCTGCTCGGGAACAGCTGACGTACGCGGCCAGACCGCGCCCCGGCCGCCGGGCGCGAAACCAAGAGGAGGCACGAACATGCGGAGAGGTATTTTCCATTCAGTCCTCGCGACCGTCGCCGTCGCCATGGCGATCGGGGCCGTCACCCAGGCGGGCGCGCAGGAGAAATCCCGGCTCGACCTGGTGCTGGAGCGCGGCAAGCTCATCGTCGTGACCATGAGCACGGCGCCGCCCTTCGCCTTCAATGACGACAAGGGCCAGCTGGTCGGCTTCGACATCGATATCGTCCGGCTCCTGGCGACGGCGCTCTTCAAGGACCCGACCAAGGTGGAGTTCGTCATCGTCACCGCCGAAGGGCGCTGGCCCGCCATCGAGAGCGGCCGCGCCGACCTCGGCGTGGGCGGGACCACGGTGTACCCCGACCGGGCGGTCCGCGTCGCCTTCACCCGCGCCTTCATCGACTCCGGCATCTCGGTGCTGGTGAGCAAGAAGGCCGGCATCAAGTCGCTCAACGACCTGAACCAGGACAAGCACTCCGTCGCCAACCTCAACAACCCGCAGATGGCCGACCGGGCCAAGCGCTTCTTCCCCAAGACCAAGGTCTTGACCTTCGACACGCCGTCGGCCCAGTTCCTGGCCGTCCGAAGCGGGCGCGCGCAGGCCCTGCAGATCGACACGCCCACGGCGGAATACTTTGCGGCCCAGAGCAAGGACGAGTT
>WNEY01000885.1_pt1 | contig 19937 bp, 20 predicted proteins | sample 5400531 | NCBI WGS metagenome assembly WNEY01 (sample SAMN13153338, study PRJNA577476) | soil metagenome | isolation source: 200 cm saprolite under Douglas fir tree site 1 | place: USA:California | collected 2015-04-18
GACGGGTCTGCTGGCGTTCATCGGTATGCCGGAGTTCTACACGCTGGACTACGCTTTCTGGGTCAAGCTGCTCGCCATCCTGCTGCTTGGAGTGAATGCGGCGGCGTTCTATCTGACTGGCGTTTTCGGCGGAGTCAAGGACCTGGGATCCGGCGAAGATGCGCCGCTCCCCGCCAAGTTCGTTGCGGCGAGTTCTTTGATCCTGTGGTTCGCCGTGATCATTCTGGGCCGCTACATCCAGTATTATCAGGACAGCATACCGTTCGGCCAGTGAGGATTCGCTGGCGGGACGCCGAACCTTTGAATACCACGTGCGACAACCGGGAAATCTTCTGGGACGTCATCGAAGAATTGATTGTGCCCCTTTCAAAAAGATGGCAATCGCTTTGGGACTGGTCTCCACTCTGCTTTGGGTGCCTCAAGTAAAAGAGGTGAAAAAGGAGAAAACGAAATTTATGAGTCCGCTGCGCAAACTGCGGAGCGACGCGCCTCGCACCTTGAGAAAAACCACACCGTAAGTCACTAGCTTCCCGCTTGAGACTCCCGCCACATTCCGGGAAGCTTCCAGGAAGTCCTGCCGGCTGAGTTGCGCGAGTCAGCGGCGTGCTGCCTTCTTGCCGCGCGCGATTTTCGCGAGTGCCCGCGCGTAGGCTGCGATGGTTTCGGGGACGGCCTGGCTATAGACGAACTGCCCTTCGCGGCGGCAGGCGATCAGTCCGGCTTCGCTCAGAATCTTGAGATGGTGAGAGACGGTTGCGGGGGTCACGCCGCGCATCGAGACGATCTCGCCACAGTTCATGTGTTTGGTGGCCGAGATGGCCTCAAAGATCCTGAGCCGGGTCTCGTCACCCAGGGCTTTCGATATTTTCTCAATCTCAGAACGGTCCATGGGATCGTCTAAGTGTAGCGAAATCATTGCCCCTGCCGCCACAGAGAACTCTATTCTTCCGCAAGCAGTGCCAAAACGCTTGTAACCAATCGCTTCGATAGTCATCTAAATATCGAAATCTTACTGCTCTCCAGGAGCTCTGGCCGGCGGCAGGGATGCCCCCGGAGAGGGCCAGTCAGATAATCCGCAAGCATAGGAGACCGACATGAAGAGACTCGAAGGAAAAGTGGCAGTGGTGACCGGAGGAAACAGCGGTATCGGGCTGGCGACAGCCAAGCGCCTGCAGGAAGAAGGCGCGCGCGTAGCCATCTCGGGTCGAAGCCAAAAAACGTTGGATGAAGCGGTGAAAACAATTGGAAATGGCGTGGTGGCGGTGCAGGCGGACGTGGCCAAGCTCACGGAGATAGACAAGCTGTACGGGGAAGTTTCGCGGAAGTTGGGCAAAATTGATGTGTTGTTCGTGAACGCGGGAGTCGCAAAGTTCGCGCCGCTTGCCGACACATCCGAGAGCGTGTACGACGAGCAGTTTGACATCAACATCAAGGGAGCGTACTTCACGATCCAGAAAGCCTTGCCGCTGCTGAATGACGGCGCGTCGATCATCTTGAATACCAGCGTGGCAGACAGCCAAGGCACCGCGGGTACCAGCGCGTATTCGGCCACAAAAGCGGCGCTGCGCTCTCTGGCCAGAACTGCGGCGGCGGAACTGGTGGGGCGAGGGATCCGTGTGAACACCGTTGCGCCGGGACCGATTGTTACGCCGATTTTTGAGCGAACCGGGCTGCCGAAGGAAGCCTTCGATGAATTCGCGAAGGAGATAGTTGCGAAGGTTCCGATGAAGCGGTTTGGGCAGCCCGAGGAAGTGGCAGCCGCCGTGGCGTTCTTGGCTTCGCAAGATGCATCGTATATCACTGGCGTGGAAATCAACGTAGACGGCGGCTACGGACAAATCTGAACCGCTAGGGCAGTTGGCAGGCGGCATAGGGGCGGCGAGGGGCCGCCCCTTTTTCTCGCTAATCCCATGGGAACGCTCCGACCAGACTTTTTGCGATGGTTGCTGAGCTTATGCGGCCTGGCCAATCCGTTAGCATGCATGCCGATGCATTCGATCGCGATTGGAAAGGAACCGTCGAAAACCTCCCGGGCGCCGCGGGAACGCTGTTTAGTTTGCTTCCGCCCGAAAATGCCAGCGGCAATTTTGTCAATGTCGTACAGCGGCTGCCGGTTCGCATCCGTATCGATCTCGACCAGGTCCTCGGCACGTGCTGCGCCCAGGCATGTCCGTTGAGACTACTGTCAGGGTGCGTTGACAAGTGAAAGCTCAGCGTCGAGCAAGCCAAATCAGAAAGAATTACGAGAAATTATCTCCCAATGCAGCGCCCGACAGTGATCCATCAATCGCCATCGCGGCGAACTTCAGCACGTCGGCCCTCGACCGAAATGGAAACCGATTGGCCACCGCGAGCTTCGCGATCCCGTGAACGAGCGACCAGGCTGCCAGCGCCCGCTGCAATGTATTGTTGCGAGGCAACTGACCCTCGCTCTGGCACGCCTCGACGAAGCCCACCAGCGTCCCGAACGCTTGCTCGGCCGCCTCATCGCTCTCCGGATAGTTAGCCTGGGAAATCGGTGCGTCAAACATCACGGTGAAGTGTTCTGGTCTTCGCAAGGCGAAAGAGATGTAAGCTAATCCGGAGCGCTTCAGACGGTCGAGCGCCGTGAGCTGCGGTTTAGACGCATCGAGCATGGCCCGCTTTAATTCCCGAAATCCTTGAGCAGCCACGGCGGCAAGCAATTCGCCTTTGTCGCGAAAGTGCCGATAGGGCGCATTGTGGGACACGCCCGCCCGGCGAGCCACCTCTCGCAGGGTGAAGCCGGTTGGTCCCGCTTCGGCGACGAGACGGATCGCCGCCTCCAGCAGGGCTTCTCGCAAATTGCCATGGTGGTAAGGCCGTTTCCTCGGCACGCCCGCCTCTCCTTTTGGCGAATAAAACTTTAACAAAACATGTTGACACGCGCAACATATCTCTATAGAATCGTCGCTGATGTGGGCAGTGTCCACATCGCGCCGCAACTAAATGCAGGGGTAAATATGAGCACAATTTTCAGATTAAGCAGCCTTTTGGTCTTGCCCTTCTGGGGTTTGATGATTCTCCTGCCGCGATGGCGCTGGACCACGCGGATTCTACGCTCACGTTTCGTGATCGCCGCGCTAGCGGCATTATATGCGGCGCTCGCGCTTCCGCGCCTGGCCGAGATCTGGCCAGGCGTTTCGCGCCCGACGCTCGATGGCGTTGCGGCGCTGCTCGGTTCGCCCGCGGGTGCGACGATCGCGTGGATTCACTTCCTCGCTTTCGATTTATTTGTGGGGCGCTGGATTTACCTGGATAGCCAGGAACGGCGCATCAGCGCCTGGGTAACCGCGCCTGCGCTGTTCCTCACGCTGATGCTCGGACCGATGGGGTTCCTGCTGTACCTCATCATTCGCTCTCTCAGCGCTCGCTTCACCAGCCCTGGCGAAGGAACCGCTTCACACTTAGGCGTAAAGGAGCCGAAAACACAACCATCCGCTGACGCGAGAGGAGTCACCAGCCGTTTCAGTGAATTGGTTCGGACCTTGCTGCATCAAGCATTCACTTTCAACCGGCCAATGACCATTCTGGGCGGCGCCATGCTTCTCGTTCTTCTCGCCGCGCTTGGTGGCGTACTCCTGGACCATCGAGTCATCACGGGCGCGCCCGTTTGGCTCAAACCCGCCAAGTTCGCCATCTCGATCAGTGTGTATTGCTTCACGTTTGTCTGGCTGCTCGGCTTCGTCGAGAATCGCCCCCGTCTGGTCCGTTTTGTGGCCAATGTCACGGTCATCAGCTTCATCGTGGAGATGATTGCGATCATCGTGCAGGCGGCGCGCGGAACCACGAGCCATTTTAATGTCTCGACTCCGTTCAACTCCTTGCTTTGGATGACGATGGGGACGTTCATCGTCTTTGTGTGGGCGATGAGTCTGCTGCTCGCTATCATGCTTATCTGCCAAAGGATGCCAGACCGCGCTTTCGCCGCGTCTCTGCGCCTTGGAGTGCTCATCTCTTTGGTCGGCATGGCCGCAGCCTTCTTGATGGTCAGGCCAACGCCGGGCCAATTAGCGGCAATCGTCACTGGTCATGCCCCGAGTATCGTCGGGGCGCACAGCGTGGGCGTTTCTGATGGCGGGCCTGGGCTGCCCGTTGTCGGATGGAGTACGGTCGGTGGAGATTTGAGAGTCGCCCATTTCGTCGGGCTGCACGCCCTGCAGTTCTTACCTATATTCGGTTGGCTCTTGACGCGCCGGCGGGGTCTTTTCTCCCGCCTGTGTGAAGGGCAAAGGTTGACTCTTGTTTGGACAGCCGGCCTGGCCTACCTGGGCATGGTCTTGTTGCTCGTCTGGCAGGCCCTGCGCGGCCAATCCGTGATCAGTCCTGACACCAGCACAATGAGCGTCGCGGGTGCGCTGGTCTCAGCCTCCGTCATTTCAATACTGGTGACCGTTGCACAGGCCTTCCGGACGAATAGATGAACATCCGGGCTGGCGTCTGGGGATATTAGTGACGAAACCTAACAAGCAGGCCGACAAATAGGGTGCGGAAGTGGAAGAACTTTGCTAAACTGCCTGCTTTGTGCGCGTTTTGAAGATGGGTGAGGAGTACTCATGGCCATGAGATGTAAGCTTTGCGGCAAGGGACCGAGCTTTGGCAATGTGATCAGTCACGCGAATAACACGCGCCGCCGCCGCTGGAACCCAAACCTGCAGCGTGTTCGCGCGGTGATTGACGGCGTGCGACAGCACGTGCGGGTGTGCACGTCCTGCATCCGGTCAGGCCGCGTCAAGAAGGCAGCCTAGCCAGCTTCTTTTTGCATCGATATACAAGAGGAGACTGTGTGAGGACACGTGCGCGAGGGGCGTTACTGCTGGCCGCGGTCTTGGCGGCGTTCTCCGGCTGCCGGAAGCAGGCGCCGCCTGCGGAGGGTGTCTGGGCCGTGGTGAACGGCATGGACATTACGCGGACAGAGGTGGACAAATACTACCGGACGCAATTGAACCCTGAGTCGCCTGAACCTTCGCAGGACGAAGCGCTTTCGCTGAAGCTGAATATCCTGGATGAGCTGATCAATAATCAGATTCTGCTTCAGAGGGCGAAGAAGACGGGCCTGGAGGCCGCTGACGGCGAAGTCGAGGACAAGTTCACCGAATCCAAGAGCCCCTACACTGAGGACGAGTTCCAACGCCAATTGAAAGCACGCGGCTACACGGTTGACGACTTGAAAGTCGCCATCCGGCAGCAGCTTTCTATCCAAAAAGTAATCAACCGTGAAGTGGTGGCAAAGATTTCGGTCACGGATCAGGACGTCCAGGATTTCTACAACCAGAACCGCGCGCAATTCAACGTGGCGGAACCGCAGTACCGACTCGCGCAGATCGTCGTAACCCCACGCAAGGATCCGCAGTTGCGCAACCGGAAGAACGACGACGCGACAACCGATGCCGAAGCCAGGCGCAAAGCCGCGGCGCTCTCGCAGCAACTCAGTACCGGTGCGGACTTCGCGCAAGTGGCGATGGATTACTCGGAAGACCCGGCGTCGTCTGGTTCGGGAGGCGATCTGGGATACGTGCCGGAGTCATCCCTATCGCAAAGTGATCCAGCTTTGAAAAAGGCTGTGCTGGCTTTGAAGCCCGGACAGACAAGCGGCGTCATCGTTCTGCGCGATTCCTACCGGATCCTGAAACTGGTGGCAAAAGAGGCGCCGGGCCAGCGAGAATTGTCCGATCCAACGGTACAGCAGTCGATTCGGGATAATATCCGCAACCGTAAGGAACAATTGCTGCGTGCGGCGTACTTGGCCGTCGCGCGGAACGATGCGAAAGTCACCAATTATCTCGCGCAGCAGGTCGTCGAGTCCTCTGGAAAACTTCCCGTCGTCGTGACGCCTAAGGCGGCTGGAACGCTCTCAACTTTGCCCTCGAAATAGCTGCCTCTATTGAATTACTACAAGCTATTTCATAAATAGGCTTTGTGGGTCGCGACTTCAGCCCCGACATCAAAACCCCAGTAAAAACTCGGCTTTAGCCCCTGACGCGCGCATCACGCTCCACTTGCGCGGAGTTATTAGACAGGTTCTAGGTGTTTCATTCCAATGAGGCGGCGAATGCCGACAGACTGCGCGGCTACGCGATCACCGCCAGAATTTCTCCGGCGGTAACAGCCTGGCCTTCCTTGGCGAGAAGCCGCTCGATCGTCCCCGTTTTGGGCGAACGGATTTCGTTCTGCATTTTCATGGCTTCCACGACCAGCAGGCCTTGACCCGTTTCCACGTGCTGGCCTGCCGCGACCAGTACGCGCACAACCTTTCCGGCCATTGGCGCGAAAATCTGCTGGCGCCCCGCGAGATCGATTCCTCCGCTGCGGATGCGGCGCCGGGAACGCGGGTCCACGATTTCGACCCGATACGCGCGACCCGCGGTTTGCAACAGAAGGCCGTCAGCCAGCTCTTCGACGCGCACTTCGAGGGAGCGTCCGCCTAGGAGAATGGAATACACATCGGGAGAGATCTTGACGACGTCGGCTTCAACTTGCCGCCCGTTGATCGCGGCGACGACGTGCGCAGGTTCAACCCCCGATCGCGTTAGCTCGACGCCGCACCGCGCGCCGTTGAAGAGGACCTCAGTTTTCATCGTAGGGTCACTCGCCGCGGTCTACTTGTTCGAGTCGCGCCTCGCGTTTCCACAGCGATTCCGGTTCAGCGGAAAGAGCGCGCGCGTTTGTTGCGCCGTTCGCGTCAAGGTGGTGAATCAGCGCGGCGAGAATGGCTGCATCTTCGGCGGCGGGATCGCGCTCGGTTGAGCTCTCACTCTTCCCGCGGAGGAGCGCAAGCCGCTCGTCAAGCCAGCGCGTGAAGAGTTCGCCTCGGACGAATTCTGGATCGCGCAGAATGCCGCGGAAAAGCGCCGCGTTGGTTTTGATGCCTGTGACGCTGTATTCCGCGAGTGCGCGCTGCAGCCGCGCGATGGCCTCGGCGCGATCGCCCCCCCAGGCGATGAGCTTTCCGAGCAGCGGGTCGTATTCGGCCGGGACCGTGAAGCCCTCGTAAACGCCGTCATCGAGACGAATGCCCGGGCCCGACGGTGTGCGCCGCGAAAGAATCGTTCCTGGCGACGGGTAGAAATTGTGGTCGGGATCTTCCGCGTAGAGCCGGCATTCGATCGCGTGGCCGGAGAGCGCGACGTCTTCCTGAGCGAAGGGAAGCGCATCTCCCGCGGCGATCCGAATCTGCAGTTTCACGACATCGACTCCGGTCACCATTTCGGTGACGGGATGTTCCACTTGAAGGCGTGTATTCACTTCGAGGAAATAGAAATTTCGCGCGGCGTCCATCAGAAACTCCACCGTACCCGCATTCGTGTAGCCCGCTTCCCGCGCCAGTCTCACGGCGGCTTCGCCCATGGCGCGGCGCAGTTCGGGAGTTACTGCGGACGATGGAGATTCTTCGATGACCTTCTGGTGCCGGCGCTGCACCGAGCATTCACGCTCGCCAAGGTGCACGATGTGACCATGCGTGTCGCCGAAGATCTGGATTTCGATGTGGCGCGGCCGTTCGAGATACCGTTCCAGATAGACACGCGCATCGCCAAACGCATGGAGCGCCTCTGAACTGGCATCGCGCCACGCCGCGGGCAACTGGGCTGCTTCCGCCACCAAGCGCATGCCTTTCCCACCGCCCCCCGCGACGGCTTTCAGCAGCACCGGGTAGCCAAGCTCCCGCGCGATGCGCTCGGCGTCTTGGAGATGGCCGATTGGATCCTGGACGCCGGGAACCATCGGCACGCCAGCACGCGCGGCGAGTTGCCGTGCCGCCGTTTTCGATCCCAGGAGTTCCATCGCTTTGGGTGAAGGGCCGATGAATGTGATGCTATTTTCGGCGCAGGCCCGCGCAAAGGCCGGGTTTTCGGCGAGGAAACCGTAGCCGGGATGCACGGCGTCACACCCGGCGCGCCGCGCGACGTCCATAAGCTTATCGATCCGGAGATAGCTCTCGCGCGAGGGGGCAGGACCGATCGGATACGCTTCGTCCGCCAGGCGAACATGCAACGAAGTGCGGTCGGCTTCACTGTAGACGACGGCGGAAGTGATACCCATCTCGCGGCAAGCTCGTACAATCCGGACGGCGATTTCGCCGCGATTGGCGATGAGGATTTTGCGAAACATTTTCCTTGCGTTGCAGTTTCGAGGTGAATTCTAGCATAGCAAGAAATAGGCCACGCGGTGGGTTACGAAGGAAGCGGAATTCCCAAATCACGACAGATCTTGCGAGCCAAATAATCGTTCACTTCTGTATGGCGGGGGACACTCGAAACTTTGCCGCTTGCGGGGTTGTAGTAGACCGAGTGCCTTGACCCTTCCCTCAGTAGAAGGCAGCCCTACTCAAGAATGTGGCGCACCAATTGGCGCCGTTTCATTTCATCGCACTCAAACGCGTACAGTGATTAGTTCGCGCTTGGCGTCGCGGGATCTCTCACGCGCACTCAGTTCGCGGGAGGCTTCAACAATAAGTCGAATGGCTTCCTTCAGGTTGCGGCGAGCTTCGGCCAGCGTCCGGCCTTGCGTGTTCACACCCGGAATTTCTTCAACCGTGGCGACGTACCATCGTCCCCGCTTCTCAATAATCGCCGTGAACTGCCGTTCCATAGGTTTTCCCGAAAAATCAAGTGTATCACAATTAGTTTGCTTGAATTCGCCGGAGCACCGCTTAATCTTTCACGATCCTTTGAAGATGGACACCGCAAGATGCCGCGGGCAATAATTCAGGAATGGGTGCGGGCAAAGCGCGTCCCAAACGACATCGCCTCCTAGGCGCATACCTTTTTGGTTTATCCCTCTACCAGATTGGGATCTACCGCTGGCCGGGCGGCCCTCCCTTCATTCTCGATCCTCGCGCGGGAATTCCCGTTCTGCTCATCAATCATTTTTCCTTTGATAACAAGGTGATTTATCCAGTGGAATGGATCACGGCGGCGTGGCTGGTCTTAATGGCGGCGATGATCTTTTTCCGGGGAAAACTCTTAAAGGCCTACCTGATCTCCGAACTCGTGCTGGCCGCGCCGACGGCGTATTACATCGGCGTGCTCGCAATCCAGCATGGCGGAGATTTTGCACCGGGGTTTAAGGATTTACTCCTGACGATATTCTTGTTTCTCGTGTTTTCGGTCGTGCCAGCAAGCCTCGCGGGATGGGAAATTGGGCGGGCGAGGAAAACGTCCGCGTGATGCGCTCTAACCAGGACGTGCGCGGTAGATTCGAGCTATCAGGCTGCCAGTCTTTTTTGCGTAAATGAACGGTTAAATCTTGGCGCGAACTGCCTTTCCGCGCTACATCCCGCGCATCGACCGGCTACAGCGGAATATTGCCGTGTTTCTTCTTCGGGTTGGTGTCGCGCTTGGTTTCGAGCGAGCGCAGGGCGGTGATGAGTTTCGCGCGCGTCTGGGAAGGCTCGATAACGGCGTCAATGTAGCCGCGCTCGGCGGCGACGTAGGGGTTGGCGAAGCGCTCGCGGAAATCGGCGATTTTTTCGCGGCGCAGGCGCTCGCGATCCGCTTCGGGTGCGCGGTCCAGTTCGCGCTTGTACACGATGCTCACGGCGCCCTCGGGCCCCATCACGGCAATTTCCGCGGTCGGCCAGGCGAAGTTCGCGTCCGTGCGGATATGTTTGCTGGACATGACGCAATAGGCCCCGCCGTAGGCCTTGCGAGTGATCACGGTGAGTTTCGGGACGGTCGCCTCGGCAAACGCGTAGAGCAGCTTCGCGCCATGCTTGATGATCCCGCCCCACTCCTGCCGCGTGCCCGGTAAAAATCCCGGCACGTCCTCAAACGTGATGAGCGGAATATTGAACGCATCGCAAAATCGCACGAATCGAGCTCCCTTCACTGAGGCATCGATGTCCAGCACTCCGGCAAGAAACGCGGGTTGATTGGCGACGATACCTACGGACCGTCCATCCAGGCGCGCGAAGCCCACGACGAGATTTTTCGCGAAGTGTTCGTGGACCTCGAAAAAATATCGATCGTCGGCGACGGATTGAATCACGTCCTTCATGTCGTACGGCAGCATGGGATCGGCCGGTACGACCGAGTCGAGCGCCGAATCACCGCGATCGATCGGATCGGACGTCGAGCGCTGCGGCGGGTCGTCCAGATTGTTCGATGGAAGAAAGCTGAGCAACTCGCGAATCATGGCGAGGCATTCGGCGTCGTCGCGGGCGGCGAAGTGCGCCACCCCGCTGGACGCGTTGTGCGTCATCGCGCCGCCCAGGTCCTGCTTGGTGACGTCCTCGTGCGTTACGGTCTTGATGACGTCAGGACCGGTGATAAACATGTAGGAAGTGTCGCGCGTCATGAAAATGAAATCCGTGATAGCCGGCGAATACACGGCGCCGCCCGCGCAGGGCCCCATGATCGCGCTGATTTGCGGAATCACGCCGCTCGCGAGCGTGTTGCGCAGGAAAATATCGGCGTAACCCGCCAGCGACATCACGCCTTCCTGGATGCGCGCTCCGCCCGAATCATTCAAGCCGATCACCGGCGCTCCGTTGCGCATCGCCAGGTCCATGATCTTGCAGATTTTGAGGGCGTTGGTCTCCGAGAGCGATCCGCCAATCACGGTGAAATCCTGCGCAAAAACATACACCAGCCGGCGGTCAATACGCCCATAACCAGTGATGAACCCGTCCCCGGGCGGACGCTGGTCCTGCATCCCAAAATCATCGCAGCGGTGCGTAACGAACTTGTCGAGCTCCTCGAAGGTGCCCTCATCGAGAAGCAGCGCCACGCGCTCACGCGCCGTGAGTTTGCCTGCCTTGTGCTCGCGCTCGCGGCGTTCCGGGCCGCCGCCGGCCTCCGCCTCGGCGCTGCGGCGGCGCAGGTCTTGGAAGCGATCTTTGAGTTTTTGATCGTCGGTCATGGTGTATTGCCTTCGAGACTTTCGCACAGGCTCGAACGGGTGCGCCACTAATTTTTGGGGAGACCGATCTGGCCCGTGTCTTCGGGTAAAGGCGGAAAATCATCCTGTCCAACGCCGAGAATCCGGACAGCCAGGTGTGTGGCGAGATAGATGCATCCGATCAGAAGCACGGTCCCGAGGAGAGCGTCCGCAACGACTGCCAGGATACGAAGCGGCAGATTGGCGATCGAAACCGCCAGGATCGTGCCTTGCACCAGCGCGATCATCGTGGCGAGCGTAAGCGCGGCGGCGCCGATCACCGCAACTACGCGGGCAATAATTGTTCCGGTCACCAGGCGGCTCCGCCGCGGCTGTTCATTTGGAACATCCAGACAGGTCGGAAAAAATAACGCATGAAGGTTCAGTGGAGGCCGGACCAGTCGTCGGCCACCAGGATCGAGTTACTCGGGTTCGCTGGGTCATACTTGACGCTTGCGGGTTGGCCTGCCGCGAGACGTTCCAGGCAAAGCCGCTCTTCCAGGCCGGTGACGTCCTGGGCCGTTTCGTAGGTGATGCCGGCGATCGAATAGCTGTAACGGACCAGACGGCGCATGCTGTTGGGCCCCCCGCCGGACGCCGCGGCTTTGGGCTGTGAGAGCGTGCCGGTGGCGGATTCTTGAGGCGGCGAGGCAGGCGCTTCGACAAGCTCGACGACCAGGCCTTCCACGATGCGGCCTACTTGATTGAGCTGAAAACGGCGGCGGCGCTCCTCGTCTTCAGGATCAGGTGGTTTCTGGAAGCGACGATACAGAATTACACCCACCGCAACGATGACTAACGCCGCGACTCCGATGATTACCCGCCAATCGATTCCCAAGTGGTTCAACGCCTCGGATTGCGCGCGGAGGCCGCCTCGAACACGTCGCCCAGCGTTTCGCGCGCTTTCTCCCAGTCCTTCAGGAATCCTTCAAGTCCGCGGTCGGTCAGCGGATGCTTGAAAAGCTGCTCAAATACTTTGGAGGGCATGGTGCCGATGTGCGCGCCCATGCGCGCGGCCGCGATGACGTGCAGCGGGTGGCGGAGACTCGCGGCAAGCACCTGCGTGGAATAATTGTACGCCCTGTAGATATCCATAATCTCGCGCAGCAGCGTCAGGCCGTCGGAAGAAATGTCATCGAGCCGGCCGAGGAACGGGCTGACAAAATACGCTCCCGCCTTGGCCACAATCAAGGCCTGCGGCGAGGAAAAAACCAGCGTAATGTTGACTCGGATTCCTTCCTTTGCGAGTATGCTCAGCGCGCGCACGCCGTCGGGAATCATGGGAATCTTGACGACGATGTTGGGATGCCACGTGGCAATCTCGCGCCCCTCGCGGAGGATGCCCGCCGTATCGGTGGATACCACCTCGGCATTGACGACGCCATCTTTCACAATATTGCAGATATCCAGAATATGTTCGCGGAAAGGCCGCTTTTCCTTGGCGATCAGAGTGGGATTGGTCGTTACGCCGTCAATCACACCCAGCGATACACCCTGCCGAATCTCTTCCAGATTCGCGGTGTCGAGGAAGAATTTCATATTTGTGCCCCCTTACCCTGATTCGCGACCCGCTCGGCGCGGGTATCACCGTGAAAGTCAGGCCGAACGTGCGATGACCGGGTTGCTCAGCGTGCCGATGCCGGCGAGCACCACTTCGACGGTATCGCCAGGTTGCATCGGCCCGACGCCTGCCGGCGTGCCCGTTGCGATCACATCGCCCGGCAGCAGCGTCATCACACGCGAAACCCAGGGAATTATAACATCAACCGGGAAGACCATTGCCGTGAAGGCGGAATACTGTTTCCTAACGCCATTCAGCAAGGTTTCCACGGTGCCGGAGGCAATGTCGAATTCGGTTTCGAGCACGGGGCCCAGCGGGCAAAACGTGTCGAAACTCTTGGCGCGAGTCCATTGCTTATCCAGGGCCTGGTAGTCGCGCGCGCTGACGTCGTTCAGGCACGTGTAGCCGGCGATGAACGGCCGGATGTCGTCGCCGTCCCGCAACTGAGAGCACTCCTTCGAAATGATGACGGCAAGCTCGCCTTCATAATCCACGCGCCCAACAGCGGGAGGCAGGACAATGGGATCTTCAGGCGCGAGAAGAGACGACGGAGGCTTGAGAAAAATCAGAGGTTGTTTGGGCGTGGGGTTATTGAACTCGGCGGCGTGTTCGACGTAATTCCTGCCGAGGCAAACGATCTTGCTCGGCAGGACCGGCGGGAGCAGTTTCACGTCGGTGAGCGGCCACGAACGGTTTGTCACGCTCCAGCGCGCGAGGATGTCGCCGGAGATTTCGCGGACGGTCTCACCGGAAATAATACCCTGAAGAACTTCCGGATGGGCGGTCGTGCCAACCTTGTCTGCGGGAACGACGCGCGGCTGAAAACGGCAGAGTTTCATCGGTGCCTATGTCCTTTTTTCCTTGGGAGGCTCCCAGTAGAGCCTACCCCGTTTTTTCTGGCGCTCTGCATGTTTCACTTGAGGCGGTCAGAGGAAAAGTAGTGCCCGCACTTGCTTGCGGGATATCACCGATTAGTGCAGCGGGGGCCTGGACGCGGAGACGCTTCCCTGCCCGGCTCGCGCGACGTGCCGATGGCGTGCCTCCGCGCAGAGTAGGAAAACCCAGTGAAACACGGCTACAAAGCCGTACGTAACCACGCCGAGCATAAAGATGTGGAACCCCCCCAAGCGGCTCTGGAGCAGCGAGAAGTTCATCTCCATCGCGATATAGGTGAAGGTCAGCAGTGTCCATGCCGTTAGACCGGAAACAAACATTCTGGCTGGTTCGCGCCGGAAGCGCAAGACTGGAATCAACATCAGCAGGATTACCACCGTGCCGGCGGCAAGATTACGGATTCCAGCGAAGGATTCGAGTTCCCGGACACGATTGGCGACGTACAGCCAGGCAACGAAAACACAGGACAGATACACCCCGGTGAGGACGCCGCTGCGCAACGCAGTGTTGCGCAGCAAAAGGAGCGACCGCAAACCCGGGAACTGGGGTCGGGTTGCCATTTCAACCTTCCTCTGTTGCTCACTCTACGGAACTTCAATCAGGACCGTGGGACTAAGAGGGCTTTCATTTCCGGCGCGGTCGATAGCTGAAACGCGGTAGAAATAACGCCTGCCGGACACCACTGAAATATCACGAAACGTCGGGCTGGGCAATACCTGGGTGTTGATGCGTTCGCCCGGCGTGTCGTCGCGCTCACTCCGGTAGACGTGGTAGCCGGCCAGATCCCCCTCGGAACTGATCGCCCACGATAGTTCGACGCGCGGAGGGGCCTCCGGGGTTGCAGGAACTATCGCCGCCTCGAGTCCCACGGGTGTGGCGGGCGGAAAAGTGTCCCGCGGCGTAACGACGGCTGGCTCGGAGTCGGCGGACTCGGTCGTGTCTTCGCCATACTGGGCGACGGTTCGAACGGTATATAGATAGGTGTGGCCGAATTCGAAATGCGCATCGCTGAATTCCGGCGACGTGGGTGATCCTTGCATCGCGAGCGGCGACTTCAGCTTTACTTGCGATACATCCCGCGGCGCGGTTTCTTCCCCAGGCTCGATCTCCGCGCGATACACACGATAGCCCGCTGTCTTCGGGGCAGCGCCCGCGGTCACCGGCTCGCTCCACGAAAGCGCAATCAAAGATTCGGTGACGGAAATGTGCAGGTCGCGCGGAGTTCCCGGTGGCGGATAAATGCGAGCTGTGAAAAAGTTCGAGCCGCCCGGGGCACGGCTCTTCACCCCTCGGGTCCGGACCATGTAAGCCAAAGGAGATCCCGCGGTTCGCGCGAGATCCTCAGGCGTAAGAGGGTCGCGAAATTCTACGCGGTCTCCATCCAAATAGGAGTCCACCCGCTCGGATGGGATGGAGTAGACCAGCCGCCACGAAGTCTTCCGGTCGGGAACAGCGCCAGGAGGGAGCACGGCGCGATAGATCTCGATCGTTGGCGCTTCCGCCAGGGATTCACGATCAGTTGACTGGCGCGGAAGACTGAACGTCAGGACGACTGCACTACCGGATTGACGCGCGGCCAGGTCGGTGATCGCAGCGGGGACAACCGGGTGCCGTGGGGAAGGATCTCCGGGAGCGGCGCAGCCAACAATCATTGCACACGCCGGGATGAAAGATACAAACGCAACCAGTGCGGCGGCGCGGCTCATCGCGTCAGAGGATATACCGGCTCAGGTCCTGGTTCTTCACGATGTCGGCGAGCTGCTTGGTAACGTACGCGGAGTCCACTTTCACGTTCTTTTTCTTCAAGTCGGGGGCTTCGAAGGAAATTTCGTCGAGCACTTTCTCGAGGATGGTATGAAGCCGCCGCGCACCGATGTTTTCCGTCTGCTCGTTTACCATGACGGCGTAGTGCGCCAGCATCGCTATGGCATCTTCGGTGAAATTCAGCTTGAGGCCTTCGGTTTCCAGCAGCGCCAGATACTGCTTGATGAGGGCATTTTTCGGCTCGGTCAGAATCCGGACGAAATCCGCTTCGCCCAGCGCCGTCAACTCGACGCGGATCGGCAAGCGCCCCTGCAGTTCGGGAATCAGGTCCGAAGGCTTCGTGATGTGGAAGGCGCCGGCAGCGATGAAGAGGATATGGTCGGTGCGGATCATACCGTAGCGTGTGTTGACCGTGGTGCCCTCGACGATCGGCAGGATGTCACGCTGCACGCCTTCGCGAGAAACGTCCGGGCCGTGCCCGGACTCGCGCCCGGCAATCTTGTCGATCTCATCGATGAAAATGATACCCATCTGCTCGGCGCGCTCCACTGCGAGACGCGTCACCTGGTCCATATCGATCAGCTTGGTTTCTTCTTCCTGAATCAGGTAATCGAACGCCTCGGCAACCGTCATCTTGCGGCGTTTCTTCTGCTGCCCGAAAAGCCCCGAGAGCATGTCCTTGATGTTGACGTCCATTTCCTCGACGCCCTGGTTTGAGATGATTTCGAACGCGGGCATGGAGCGCTCGCGGACCTCCACCTCCACCAGGCGCTGGTCGAGCTTGCCGTCGCGAAGCTGCGCGCGAAGCTTTTCGCGTGTGCGGTCGGCTTGATCGCGGCGGTGAGATTCGGTCTGGATCACGGTTGTGCTGGCCGGCTCCGCGGCAGGGAGAGGTGAGGACGGGAGGAGCAGATCGAGAACACGCTCTTCCGCGGCTTGTTCGGCCCGCTCGGCGACTTCGTCGAGTTTTTCCTCGCGCACCATGTCGATGGACGTCTCCACCAGATCGCGCACCATGGATTCGACGTCCCGCCCGACGTAGCCGACCTCGGTGTATTTCGAAGCTTCCACTTTGACGAAAGGGCACCCGGCCAGCCTGGCGAGGCGACGGGCGATCTCGGTCTTGCCGACCCCGGTCGGGCCGATCATCAGAATGTTCTTGGGGAGGACGTCTTCCGCCATTTCGGGTGCGAGCTTCTGTCGGCGGACACGGTTGCGCAGAGCGACGGCAACGGCGCGCTTGGCGGCGGTCTGCCCGACGATGTACTTGTCCAGTTCGACGACGATTTCACGCGGAGTCAGCTCGTCGAACGACGGCTCGGGTACGGGCTGAGGTTCGCGCTGGTCGCCGGGAAGATAGATCACCATGATTTGCACTCCGCCTTCCGGCATTTTGTGGCGCCGTCCCGCCGGCGATTCCTTAAACTGAATGCGCAGTGCAAAGATGCCGGCAAGATGCCGGCGCTACCCAGAACCCGTTTCCATTCGCTCGCCTTGTCATTTGAAATGCGCAAGCTACAACTCCTCAATCGTGAAATTCGCGTTCGTGAAAATACAGATCTCACTGGCGATGCGCATGGCCTCCTGCGCGACGTCCTTCGCGGAGAGCTTGGTATGCTTGGCCAGGGCCCGCGCGGCGGCCAGCGCGTAAGGGCCCCCGGAGCCAATCGCGCAAATGCCGTCATCGGGCTCGATCACGTCGCCATTACCGGATACCAGGAACGTGGATTTTGCGTCCGCCACAATCAGCAGCGCCTCCAGGTGCCGCAATGCACGGTCCTTGCGCCATTCCTTGGCAAGCTCGACTGCGGACTTTGCCAGGTTTCCCTGATGTTCCTGCAGCTTTCCTTCAAAACGCTCGAAGAGTGACAGTGCGTCGGCGGTCGAACCTGCAAAACCCGCCAGAATCTTGTCGCTGAAGAGGCGGCGCGTCTTTTTGGCCGTATGTTTCATCACGTGTTCACCCATGGTGACCTGGCCATCCGCGGTAACCACCACCTTATTGTCGCGGCGCACGCAAAGAACCGTAGTCCCATGCATCTGAGCGGAATTTTTCCTCATTGGCATCGGAGGATTATACCGCGAGCGGCGGCTGCGACCAACGCGGGGTTCGAGATTGCTTATAGAAACTTGACGAGCGCCGCCGGCTACACCTGCGCGACGGGAGCGGGAACTTCGGGTTCAACGCCGCGCCACCCGACCGACTTGCCCTGAACGGCGCCCATCACCGCGCGGAACAGCACGACGTACATCATCTGGCGGTAATAAAAGCGTTGCAGCAGCAACGGCCACAGCAGGGACCAGTCTTCCCGCTTCTCCAGCGTGAACGCGACCACGCAGGTGAGGAAGTCGATCAGCATGAATCCGATGAAGAAGACCAGCGAGCGCTGAACGTCGGCGGCGGTCCAGATTTGCGGCACGTGCGTGAAGTGGAACTGCGAAAGCCCCCACATGATCAGCGAGCCGAGAAAGAGCAGGTCAATGATGGGAGAGAACAGCGGCAGCAGCAGTTGGAACAGGAACATGTTGGGCAGAGCGATCAAGCCGAGTGTCCCGTATTTGTTGCGTCCCAGCGTGTCACCATGCTTCCAAAATGCCTGCAATGTCCCGAACGTCCAGCGGAAACGCTGGCGGACCAGCGCTGCCGCCGTTTCCGGCGCGTCCGTCCACCCGATGGCTTCCTCCTCGTAATTAATCTTCCAACCGGCGCGGCGAATCGTGATGGTCAAATCCGTGTCTTCGGCGACGGTGTCGGCGCTGAAACCGCCGCAATTGTTGATGGCTTCGGCGCGCCACGCGCTCAGCGCGCCGGGAACGACTGGAATACAATTCAGCAGATCGAAGGCGCGCTTTTCCAGATTCTGACTCGTGACGTATTCAAGTGCCTGCCAGCGCGTGAGCCAACTGATCCTATTTCCGACTTTCACGTTTCCGGCCACGGCGCCCACCCTGGGATTGACGAAGTGCCGGACCAGCTTGCTCACGGCGTCCGGTTCGACCGAAGTGTCCGCATCAATCGTGACGATGATGCCGCTCGAAGCCTCCGCCAGGGCGTGCGAAAGCGCCGCGGACTTGCCGCGGTTTGGCTGGTGGATCACGCGCACGGCGGGATTGCGGCCAAATTGTTCATCGAGCAGCTCGCCGGTGCCATCGATTGAGCCGTCATCGACGACGATGACTTCCAGCTTCGGGTAGTCGGACTCCAGAACTGAATTGACGGTATAGACGATGACCGATTCTTCGTTGTACGCGGGAATTAGGACGCTGACAGGCGGCTGAAAGTCGGGATGATCCAGGGGAGCGGGGCGGAACTTTTCGACAATCGCGAGCAATCCGACGATGATCGTGCGTCCACTCACGAGGCCGATGCCCAGGACGAAAATAAATGCCACGCTTAACCGGGACCATTCATACATGGTGAAGATGAGCCCGTCCGCGCGAGCCACCAGGCGCTCGCGGAACGAAAGCGGCGGCATGAGCTGCGCTCGCGTCTGTCCGATAAGTTCGGCGACGGGAACGATCGTGAATCCTGCCGCGCGCAGGCCGTCAATGATTTTCGGCAGAGCCAGCACTGTTTGCGTCCGATCGCCGCCTCCGTCGTGCAGGAGCACGATGTTACCGGCATGGGCGCGTGCCTGCTCGACTACGCGCTGTACGATCACTCGCGCGGGGGCCGGCGGAACGCCGCCGGGCTCGCCCCAATCGTGCGGATCAATTCGTGCGCCGACGATCAGATAGCCCCTGGCTTGCGCGAGCGGGAGCTGCGCCACTTCATCGGCGGTTTCTGGCTGATGGTCGATGCCGTACGGCGGCCTGAAATACAGCGTCTTCACTCCTAGCGTGCTGTTCAGGAGGCGCTCCGTAACGTTCAGCTCGAATTCGATTTGCGTCGGGGACCTGTCAGCCCAGTGGTGCGTGTAGGTATGGTTGCCGATCTCGTGCCCTTCGGCGTACTCGCGATAGAGGAGTCCCAGGGCGTCGTTGGCCGTGCTTCCGATCACGAAAAAAGTCGCCGGGGCCTGCTTTTCCTTCAAGATGTCGAGAATTTTCGGCGTGAACTGCGTATCGGGTCCGTCATCGAAGCTGAGCGCGATCTTTTTCGGCGCGGCGCCCATCTGGAAGATGCGGTAGGAAGAAGGCAGCACCTGATAATTGTTTTCGACAATTGTATTGGTCGTTGGATCGAAGCGAATGGTGCGGCGGCCTTTTTGCGGCGTGTCCGCAAACTTCCAGATGTCTCCGTCCCCCTCGAGGACCAAGTCGTACCCAGGGGGCATGTCTTCCAGCTTTGCGCGGGTGGTATCATCGGGCCGCGTGACATCCCAGATCGGCCAGATCGAGGGGTCCTCCGAGCCCAAGCGCCAAAGCGCCACACCCTGTACACCGACGCGCTCGGCGGCGCGCAGTTCGTTGTAAGCAGTGACGCCATCGAGCAGCCAAACGCGATGGATATGATCGTGATCGTCGGAGTAAGAGTAATACGGGTTGAGCGAGTCTGTATCAAACTGGATCTGGGCTTCCGATTCGGAGGCCGTAACAAGGGCTTCCTGAAAGCTTTCGACGCGCGCTTGTTCGCCGGCCTTCTTGCCTGCTTTCTCGGGCCAGTCATACGCATAGTTTGCAATGCCCATCACCAGCTTCTGCGGCGGCACTAGCTTCGTGATCGCGTCGATGTTTCTCACGAACCAATCTTGCGAGGCGATGGGACCAGGCGCGGACGTCCGCCAATGCTGGTCGTAGTTCATCAGGACAACGGCATCCGATGATTTGCCAATGTCCGCATAGTCATATGCCCAATCGGCTGCTGGGAGGGCGACCATCA
>WNEY01001699.1_pt1 | contig 19932 bp, 19 predicted proteins | sample 5400531 | NCBI WGS metagenome assembly WNEY01 (sample SAMN13153338, study PRJNA577476) | soil metagenome | isolation source: 200 cm saprolite under Douglas fir tree site 1 | place: USA:California | collected 2015-04-18
GAGGCGGTCTAGAGGCCGCAAGCCCCGGGTGGTTTCCACGCCGCGACGCAAATACGGCCGGATGATCAAGCCGCTGCCCGTCACGAAGCCGGAGAAGTGCCGCTTCTGCAAAGCCGGGAAGCCGTGCCCGATCTATACGAAGGAGCCTACGTCGGCCTCCTGATGGGTCAGATCTCGAATCCCGCGCGCGTCCGGGGTGGCCTTGTTCCGGGTCACTCGGGCTGAGCCAGGGGCTGCCAGACGACGAATTCGTTGTCGTCCGGGTCGTAGAAGGTCCCCATGATGACGCCCAAGGAGTCCCGCTTCGACGGTTCCTCCCCGATGCGGACGCCGCGCGCCTTCAGCTCTTCGAACGCTTTCGCGATGTCCTCCGTCTGGAAGATGAGCCCCGCCGATTCCGCGCCCCGTGTCCCCCTCCCATGGCACGTGGGTCCCGAACGAGAGGCCACCCGCCTCGAACATCGTGAACTTCAGTTGCTCGTTCTTGTCGACGAGCTTGAAGCCCAGCGTCTCCGAGTAGAATTTCCTCGCGCGTTCATGGTCCGACACGTGCACTGTTGCCGACAAGAATTTTCCAACGATAGGGTCCGCCATGCCCTTCCCCCAAAGGCCGCAGGGCCTCCCGCTCACATAATCCTTTCGTGGGTCCTCAGGACCTTCATGGCGGCGCCGGCTTCTCGGCGAGAACGAGGCACGCAGCCCAGTTCAGCCGCTCGTAGGACACGGGGCGCAGCCGCGCGTGGTCCATGAACTCGCGGTAGTCGGACTCCGTGAAGATCGGCACGAACGGCGCGAGGAGGCGCGTCGCTGGCGACAAGATGACGACGCGTCCTCCCGGCCGAAGCAGGCCTTCCGCGATTCGAAGGCCTTCCAGGGCGCTCGGCAGATAGTAGAGGGACCCCGCGAACACCACGGAGTCGAATCCCGGACCGCGGAACGGCGGATGCATGAAGTCCGCCTGGACGATGTGGCCGCGATAGCGGGCCCGGCGGAGCATCTCCCGCGACAGATCGATTCCAACGGCGTCGGCGAGGTGGCTCGTCGTGAATCCGGTCCCCACGCCGACGTCGAGGACTCGCTCCCCGCGGATCGCGTCTCGGACCCGATCGAGCCACTCGCGCTTGTAGAGCCGGGCGTTGATTCCGTCGTATCGGGCCGCAATGCAATCGAAGAATCGCTTCGGTCGGCCCGGGCCCGTGAGCAGACGCATTGGCCCCCGAAGATCGCGGCGCAATTGAATGTGTTTCGTCGATGCGACCCGACGTTGGACTAGCGCCGTTCCATGAGGATGGACCATGCAAGGGGCCGGAAATCTTTGCGATCGAGGGTGAACCGAAACTCGTGCACCTCGAGAATGTTGAAGAGCGGCTCCAGCTCGGAGCGGAATTCTTGCTCGCTCACGACCGGTGGGCCGTCGTCCATCGGCTCTTTTGCGTTTCCCGCGAGGCACAGCCAGCGTGAGCCTTTCCGCGTCACGCGTTTGAGCATCGTCAGGAATGCGGGGAGATTCCTCGCGCGAATGCCGTGATAGACACCTCGGTCGAACACGACATCGTACGGACCGCCGAGGTCGATCCGGGTCGCATCACCGACCCGAAAGTCGATTTCGACCCCCGCCTGCTTCGCTTTCTCCCGCGCGCGGCGTACCGCCAGATCGACGGAATCGACGGCGTTAACCCGATATCCACGACGTGCGAATGCGATTGCGTTCGTGCCGGTCCCACATCCAATCTCGAGGACCGTTTTCCCGGGCAACAATCCGGCGTCAAGGACGCGGACCAGTTCCGCACTCGGGATCCCGGAATCCCACGGCGTATCCCCGGTCGCGTATGATTTTTCGAATTCTCCACCGCCCATCGGATCTCCTCCGGCTTTCAAGACGAGCATCGACGGATGCCTATTAAGCGCCGAGGGCAGCCGAGGAAGACGCGTCCTCGAAGGCGGACAAAGAGCCGTGGCGATTCCCGACCACGAACCAGAACGGAGGGCACGTTGCGGACAGCACGGTTCGCGAGCTTCCGCGCTTCCCCGCCAAGCGCGGCGATGTGAGGGGCCCGCGAGAGGGCTGGCTTTCGAGGTGGCTCTCGACACGCTGGTAAATCCGGATGGATACCTTTAAGTATCTACACGGATTTACATTCGTCAGCATGGCGCGTAAGCGGAAATACAAAATGGTCCGCATCCCGGAGGCCGAGTACGACGAGCTCGTCCACGCGAAGCGGGAACTCATGCGGAAGGGACTCGACAGCCTACCCGAAGACCTCTACGAGGACCAGGACGAAGAGTCCGACGACGACGAGGACGAAGAAGACGGGAATTTCACGATGGGGTTGCTCGTTGGTCTCGGCGCCGCGGCCCTGGTCTACCTGTTGACGAAGAACAAACAGCAAGGAGGTACGATACGATGAAATGCATCTTCTGCGACCAACCCGCGATCCTCTACGTCCAGAGGTTTCAAGGCCGACGCAAGGCGGCTTCGTACCCCGTGTGCGCCAACCACTCGACGGTCGCGTGGATCTACCAGGAGCTGGGTCAAGACGCCGTCCGCGATTTGGTCGAGTGGTTCCTTCCGGTTAAGAGGAGCGCCATCCCGCGATTCAAGATCAGTCTGAGTCCGTAGCGCGCTGTACGCGGCTTCTGGCGTTTCTAGTGGACCGATTCAGAAGCGCTCATTAACGGGGGCACTTTAAATCACAACGCCGGAATGCCGATCCGATAATGTGAGGCGTCCGCGCAGCCTCGAAAAGTTGGAAGCGCGCCAGCGAAGTAGCGCTTCGTTTCAACAGAGAGGCACGGTCACTGTTCCGCCGCCTCGACCGGTTTGATCTTGCGCCTGTGGTCCGCGACGTAGCGTTGGATCATGTCGCTCTCCAACAGCAGCCGGTCAAAGGTATAGAGGACTGAGCAGGCAGGGTCCTCGATCGCGCAAGCGACGATCATCGCATCGCAAGGCGTCAGTTCGCGCTCCTGTGAACGCAGTTCCTTCGCCGTGGCGAAGACTCGAGTGGCCTTGTCTCCGAGTCCCTAGGTTACGAGATTGCCACTTTTGGTCTGCCGTTCGAGGATTCGGGCGACGTCCTGGAGATCAAGTCTCTTTCGTTCAGTGAGGACTTCGTTGACGAGTTCCCCGAGGACGACGAATGAGGCGCAGGATTGAAGTTGCTTGCCGCTGTGGAGAAACGGCCGACAGGTTTTCACGCGGTCGTCGACATCGTCCCCCAGGGCGCAGCGCAGGACGTCTGTGTCTAGGTGGCACCGGGAACGAGTTCGTGTTTCTTTAGTAATGACAACGCCTCTCTCCCGCGGCCAACAAGCCAGCCCTTGACCTTGCCAAGGTATGCGATTGCGTCATCTCCCGACGCGTCACGGTTCCTGGTCAAGAACGCGTGCATCGTCGCAGCGGCCTCGAACATGTCGTTTCCCGCCTTGGTGGCCTCCCGGAGGAACTCGATGGCCGCCGGGGGGAAGGTAGGCGTGGGGCTAACAGCAACCCTTGAGGAATCGAGGCTCCTAAGCTCGTAATATTGGTTAGCGAGCTTCGGTGAGTACGGACCGTGGAAGTAGTCGCCGAACGAGTATTCCTTGGCGGGACCGTATCCGAATGCCCGAAGAAAGTAGATTGCCTTCTGAATACGCAGTCGACTCTGGAAAGAGCTTCCGCTGAAATCCTGCGACGTGGCCGTCTTCAGCGCTTCTAGGATTGTGCCAAGCTCGCGTGTCGGCATTTTTCGAGCGTCCTCGCGTGCGCGCATGCGCGCGCACGCGGATTTGAGGTGCTTCCGACTGATATAAAGATATTGAGGAGTTTGCCGAATCCGGATTTCAAAGGACCAACCCGATCTCCTCTCCCGAGCAAACGACGCGCGCCACACGGTCGCTTTCCGCGGTGAGCCCGTAGCATCATCTCGCACGCAGCGTAGAAAGAGCTGATCGCGCGGGGGTGGAGGTGCTTCGGGCTCAGCTGACGGTTGCACAAGCGGCAACGTCGCATGGGCTTGGCCAGGTCCGAGACGAGGGCGTGGGCTGCCTTCTGCGCGGGCGCTGGTGTCGGTTCGGCCGATGACGTGGAAATTTCGGCTGGCTCCGTTGGTCCACGAAGAGTATATCGGCCGGACGCAAGATGGCGTCCGGAGATGACCAAGTCCGACGCGGAGACCGATTTGGCGGCCAAGACGAAGGCGTCTCGCGCGTACGCGAATCGGGCTCGTCGCTCCCTACCGGGCGGCGTCACGGCCGGCGTGAAATACTTCGATCCGTACCCGATCGCGATGAAGACGGCGAAGGGCTGCCGCCTCTGGGACCTCGACGGCAACGAGTACATCGACTACTGCCTGTCCTCGCTCATCCTGGGCCACGGCCACCCGCGGGTGATGAAGGCGATTCGCGACACCCTCCAGTCCGCCGGCACCACGATGTTCGGTACGCCTCACGAACTCGAGGCGACCTACGCGGAGCGGCTCCTCCGGATATTCCGACCAGACGGCCAAATGCGCTTCACGATGTCGGGGACCGAGGCGACGATTCACGCGGTCCGGCTGGCGAGGGCGTACCGCAAGCGTCCGATGATTGCCAAGTTCGAGGGCCACTACCACGGCGGGGTCGACGAGCTCCTCGTGAGCCACACGCCCTCCAAGGAGGAGGCGGTGCGCGGCCTCGCGCCGACGTCCGGATCTCGCGGGACGCCGGACCACGTCCTGAAGAACACGCTCGTGCTGCCCTTCAACGATCTGGACGAAACGACCGCGCGGATTCGGGGCCATGCGGACCGTCTCGCCTGCGTCATTCTGGAACCCGTCGAGCGGTCGTACATAGCGCCGGAACCGGATTTCATCAACGGATTGCGGGAGATCACGGCGGACCAGGACATCCCCCTGATCTTCGACGAGGTCATGAGCGGCTTTCGCGTCGCGCTCGGCGGGGCCCAACATGCGTATCGCGTGACGCCCGACCTGAGCTGTCTGGGCAAGATCATCGGAGGTGGCCTTCCGTGCGGGGCGTTCCTTGGGCGCTCCGACATCCTGGGCCTCGCGGATCCGGCGCGCGGGGAGTTCTTCCACAGCAGCACGTTTGCCGGGTATCCCATCGCGATGGCGGCTGGCATGGCGACTCTCGATGAGCTCGAAAAACCTGGCACATTCGATCGTCTGCTGAAGACGACGCGCGCCTTGGTTTCCGGGATCGAGCGCCTCCTGAAGGATCATCGCATGCCTGCAGTAATTCCCGCGGTGGGCACGGTCTTCTCCATCCTGTTCATGAATCAAGCGCCGCGCACCTATCGGGACACCCTCGCGGCGGACGAAGCGACGCGGAGCGTCGTCGATACGTCCCTCCTGGCGCGAGGGATCTTCGTGAAACCGGGAAAGCCGTTCTATCTGTCCACGGCCCACGACGACATCGCGATCCGCCAGACCCTCGAAGCGCTCGAGGAGAGCGTGTCCAGTCTCGGATAATCTTAGCGTCGCGGGGCGAGGCCCATGATTGCGCGCGCCTCGTCGGGGGTCGCGACCTCCCTCTGGAGATCATCCGCGAGGTGCCTCGCGCGGGCGACCAACTCCTCGTTTCGTGCGAGGACGCCCTTCTTGAGGTAGAGGTTGTCCTCGAGGCCTACCCGCACGTGTCCGCCCAGGACGATTGCCATCGTCGTCATCGGCAGTTGCATCCGGGCCATGCCGGCTACGACATACGTCGCGGTTGGCGGGAGTTGGTTCCGCATGTGCAGGAGATTCTCCGGCGTCGCGGGGACCCCGCCGTCCACTCCCATGACGAGCTGGAAGTGGGCCGGCTCCTTCACGAGGCCGGATTCGATCAACCGCTTCCCCTGCTGGACGAACCCGACGTCGAACGCCTCGAGTTCCGGTTTGATCTGTTGGTCGAACATCGCCTTCGCCAGGAATTGGACCGTCTCCGGCGTATTGACGTAGACGACCGACGGCTTGCGGCCGGCGAAGTTCAGCGTTCCCGTCGTGAGCGATCCCATCTCTGGGCGTGTCTTGAGGGGCGTCGCGCGATCCTCGTCCGTCTGGCCTGCGATGCCGCTCGTCGACGTCATGACGACGAGCTTCGTCCGCTTGCGAATCTTCTCGACGGTCTCCCGGAAGATCTCGAACCGAGAGGTGGGACGCTCGTTCTCGTCGCGGCAGTGGACGTGGATGATCGAGGCGCCCTCCTGCTCGCAGCGGTAGGCGGTCTCCGCGATTTCGTCCGGCGTCACGGGGACGTGCGGGGTGTCTTTCTTCCGGGGGACGGAACCGGTTGGCGCCACGGTGATGATGAGCTTCTCCGCCGCCTCACCCGGCGCCCGCTACGCGGGGACGGATAGTAAGGGTTGCGGCACGAATTGCGGCGGCCTAGCCGAAGAGGTGACACGACACCTTCACGTCCGGCGAAACGGCCTTCAGGACCGGCTCGGAGAACTCGTGAAGCGCGACGCGCAGGACGTCGCCCGATCGCTCGATGGATCGGACCGCTTTGAGGGACCGAAACTGTTCGGCCTTCGATTCGATGACCTGACGGAGGTTCGCCTCCACCTCGGGCGACGCCGCGGGGATCGCGAACGCGAGGGGGCTTTCCAATTGTGCGGCTGCGACGACGCCTCCGAGGGGCTGACCCGCGGCGACGTCCCGGAGCTCCCGGACGACTTCCCCGGCCGTCCAGCCGCACCGCTCGAAGGCGACCGGGCACCGCGGGTGGAATCGGCATCCGGACGGGATGTCCGAGGGGTCCGGCCGTTCGCCCTTCAGGATGATCCGCTGCCGCCGCCGATCCGGGTCTGGGACCGGCACGACGGAGACGAGCGCCTTCGTGTATGGGTGCCGCGGATTTTTGATCAGTTCGCGCGTGGGACCTTCCTCGACGATTTTGCCGAGGTACATGACGCCGATCCGGTCCGCGAGGACCCACGCGAGCGAGAGGTCGTGGGTGATGAAGAGGTACGTGAGGCCTTTCTTGTCCCGCAGCTCGACGAGGAGCTCCAGGATCTCCGTGCGGATCGACACGTCGAGCATGGAGACCGGCTCGTCGGCGACGAGGAACTCCGGGTCGAGGACGAGGGCGCCCGCGATCGACACCCGCTGCCGCTGTCCCCCGGAGAGCTCGTGCGGGTAGCGGAACAGGAAATCCCGCGGAGGGCGCAATCCTGCATCGGTCAGGGCCTGCTCGACCCGCGACTCGGTCTCGGCGCGGTTCACGCTGAGGCCATTCACGACGAGCGGTTCCGCCACGATGTCGTACACGGACTGCTTCGGGTTTAGGGACTCGTACGGATCCTGGAAGATCATCTGCAGCTTCTGCCGCAAGCTCCGGATCTTGATTCCCTCGAGCCCTTCCTCTCGTAGTCGGTTCCAGATCAGGACCCGGGCCGCGATTAGTCCGGCGACGAACGCGAGCAAGGTCCCCCCGAGCGTCGCAAGGGCTTGGTCCCCCCAGACCGTGGTCTGGTACAGGCCCGCGGGATCGAGGTATCCGGAGAACACAAGGCCGATGTACAGGCTCACGTCGAACAGGACTGCCGCGAGCGCCGCGATCACGGTCGCCGTCCGGGGCGTCGGCCGGGTCGGCGGAATGCTCCCGAAGTACGCGAGCGGGAGGGCGAGGACGACGCCGTACGCAACGTAGCTCCACCCGTTCGTGAAGGGGAGATGGAAGGCGCTCGCCGAGACGAGCGCCGTCAGGCCCGCGGCGACAACGGATCCGAGCGCGAGGAGCACGCCCAACAAGACCAAGTGCGGGAGGGTCCACGGGCGGGTGTCGCGCCACGAGAGGGAGTACTTCCGCCGGATGTCCTCCACGTCCGGATCGGCACCGCTCGATTTCGCGGCTTCGTACCGGCGGAGGACGTCTTGTGACACCCCCACGAACACATCGCCTCCGGTCGGCTCGACGAGCCGCAGGATTCCCTTGCCCGTCGTCGTCTTCCCGCACCCGCTCTCGCCGACGAGGCAGAAGATCTCCCCTCGCCCGATGTCGAGATCGACGCCGTCGACCGCGCGCACGTATTGCGGCGTCGCCTTCCGGAGCGCCTCGAGGAATCCGCGGCGCTTCTCGAACCAGACGCGGAAATCCCGGAGGACGAGGTACGGCTCGCGGGGCATCTCAGGCCGCCTCCTTCCGCGGCGGGGTCGTCGTGTTCAAGTGGCACGCGGCCAGATGGCCCTCTCCGACCGGATCGAGACCCGGCTCTTGGTCGACGCACAGTTGCCACGCATACTTACAACGGGGATGGAAGCGGCAGCCGACCGGCGGGTTGATCAGGGAGGGCAGGAGGCCGGGGATGTACGCCGGCAGCGTCTGCGGTCCTTCGATGTCCGGGAACGCCCCGATCAAGTCCTTCGTGTAGGGATGCTTCGAGTTCTTGTACACGTCCCGCACGCTGCCCCGCTCCACGATCTTCCCGGCGTACATGATCGCCATCGAATCGCACGTCTCCGCCATCACGGAGAGGTCGTGGGAGATCAGGATCATCGAGAGGTCCAGTTCCCGTTTCAGCCGCTCGAGCAGCTCAAGGATCTGGGCCTGGATCATGACGTCTAGCGCCGTCACCGGTTCGTCCGCAATCACGATCCGCGGGTTGCACGCGAGGGCCATCGCGATCATGACGCGTTGTCGCATCCCGCCGGAGAACTCGTGCGGGTATTCGTGGGCGCGCTCGCGGTGGATGCCGACGAGCTCGAGAAGTTCCCCCACGCGCTTCATCGCGGCTTCCTTGTCGACCTTGTCGTGGAGGATGACGGGTTCCGCGATCTGGTCCCCGACCCGCTTCACCGGATTCAAGGCGTTCATCGCCCCCTGGAAGATGATCGAGATATGCTTCCACCGGATCGCGCGGAGCTGGGCCTCCCGGATCGTCGCGAGGTCGTAGCCCTGGTAATCGATCGTGCCGTCGACGATCTTCCCGTTCGATGGGAGGAGCCGCATGATCGAAAGCGCTGCGGTCGTCTTCCCGCAGCCGCTCTCCCCGGCGAGGCCGAGGGACTCGCCTTCGCCCAACGTGAAGTCGACGCCGTCGACGGCCTTCACGATGCCTTCCTGCGTCTCGAAATGCGTTTTCAGGCCTTTCACGGTCAGCAGAGGCATGCTATCGCGGCGCGAAAGCCGTCGGAGAAGCGCGTGACGCCGTTCTCGGCAGCGTGACTTGAGGACGTTGCGAACCACCTTAACGTTTTCCGCGGAGACGGCTCACGCCGGGAGCGCTTGGGGGGCCTCCGCCGGAGGCATCACGAGATGGCACGCCACCGTGTTGCCGGGCTCGAGCTCGACGAGTCGCGGCTCCGAGCCCTGGTGCAGTTTCACGTAGACGTACCCGCCTCGTGTCCGGACGCCGGCGATGCCTTTCAGGGCGCGATGCGAATCGCGGTGCTCCTTGACGACGCGACGGAACGTCTCGATGAATGCCTCCGGTGTGGTGCCCGCGACGACCGCGAGCGTGACGGTCCTCGGATTCTGCGGCTCCAGCTGGGCGACGCCGGGCAGAAGGCCTCCGGCCGAAAGGGACTTGAGTTCCTCGGCAACCTCGTCGGCGCTCCAGCCGCATTTCTCGAAGGCGACCGGGCAGCGAGGATGGAACCGGCAACCTCCGGGGATGTTCACCGCGTCCGGCCGCTCCCCCTTGAGGATCGTCCGTTTGGCGAGGTGTCGCGGATCCGGGCTCGGGACCACAGAGATGAGGGCCTGCGTGTACGGATGCTTCGGGTGGGAGATGACCTCCTCGGCGGTCCCCTGCTCCACGATCTTCCCGAGATACATCACCGCAATCCGGTCCGCGAGGATCCACGCGAGGCCGAGGTCGTGCGTGATGAAGAGGTACGTGAGGCCGCGCTTCTCCCGCAGTTCCATCATCAACTGGAGGATCTCCGTGCGGATCGAGACGTCGAGCATCGAGACGGGCTCGTCCGCGACGATGAAGTCGGGCTGGAGGGCGAGGGCCGCGGCGATTGAAACGCGTTGCCGCTGCCCGCCGCTCAGCTCATGGGGGAACCGGAACACGAATTCTTCTGCCGGGCGGAGCCCCGCGTCCTCGAGCGATTGGGTGACGAGCGCCGCAATCTCCTCCGGGTCGTGCGCGATGCGGTTCACGACGAGCGGCTCCGACACGATTTCGAAGACGGATTGTTTCGGATTCAAGGATTCGTACGGGTCCTGGAAGATCAGGTGCAGGCGTCGGCGGAGCGTCCGCATCTTGATGCCGACGAGGCCCTCCGTCTCCCGGCGCCGGGCCAGGAGGATTTTCGAGGCCCCTCCGGCCGCGGCGGGTGCGAAGACCACGCTCACGAGCATCGCGAAGGCCGCGGCTCCCCACACGGTCGCCCAGATACCGAACGCGTCGGTTGGGCCCTCGGGGAGGGATTCGGGGAACTCCAGGGCGGCGAGGATCGGGAATACGTTGAAGGCGAGGATCGCAAGGAGCGCCAATACGGCCGGCGTACGGGCCGAGGGACGCGTGGGCGGCAGCGACCCGACGACCCCGATGAGGAGCCCCGACAGGATGCTCGCCGCGAGGAGGAAGCCACTATTCACGAGGGCACCCGGGATCAGGGCGGCGGCAAAAGCGGGGAGATTCAAACCGAGGATGAACGCCGCGGCGATGGCGCCGAGCAGGGTGAGCATCTGCCTCGCGTCCCACGCGAGGTGTTCTTTCCAGGAGAAGGAATACTTACGTCGGATTGCATCGGTCTGCGCCTCCGCATCCGGCCCGCCGCGCGCACGGAGGTCCTTGTACCGCCGGAACGCCTCTTCGGGGATTTCGAAGAAGACATCGCCTTTCGTTGCGTCGACGAGACGGAGGAGGGCCTTGCCCGTCGTCGTCTTGCCGCATCCGCTCTCCCCGACGAGACAGAAGACCTCTTCGCGCTTCACGTCGAAGGACACGCCATCCACGGCCCGGACCCAGAGCGAGGAGCGACCCGTGAGCTCACGTAACAGGCCGCGCCGAAGCGGGAACCAGACCTTGAGTCCGCGGACCCGGATCAGGGGGCTGCCGTCGTCACGGCCCGTTGCATCACCTCCGAGACTTGGGGGTAGAGGAAACACGCCGCCTGGCGGCCGGGGGTGACTTCCGCGAGGGCGGGTTCGGCCGCCGTGCAGCGGTCGAACGCGAACTTGCAGCGCGGGTGGAAGACGCATCCCGTCGGCGGGTTGATGAGGCTCGGTACGTCCCCCGGGATCGAGGCGGGCATTGTCCGCTGGCCTCGGATATCTGGGAACGCCGCGACGAGCCCCTGCGTGTACGGGTGTTTCGCATCCGTGAAGACGTCGACCGTCTTCCCGAGCTCCATCATCTTCCCCCCGTACATGATCGCGACCTTGTCGCAGGTCTCCGCCATCACGCTCAGGTCGTGCGAGATGAGGATCATGGAGAGGTGCAGGTCTCTTCGCAACCGCTCCAGCAGCTCGAGGATTTGCGCCTGAATCATGACGTCCAACGCGGTCACGGGCTCGTCCGCAATGACGAGCTTCGGATTGCACGCGAGGGCCATCGCGATCATCACGCGTTGTCGCATCCCGCCGGAGAACTCGTGCGGGTAGTCCCGTATCCGCTCCCGGTTGATTCCGACGAGCTCCAAGAGCTCCCCGACGCGCTTCATCGCCACCGGTTCCTCGACTTTTTCGTGGAGGATGATCGGTTCCGCGATCTGATACCCGATGTTCCGAACCGGGTTCAACGAATTCATCGCACCCTGGAAGATGATCGAAATGTCCGCCCAACGCACCCGCTGGATCGAGCGCTCGGAGAGCTTGACGAGGTTCCTCCCGTTGAATCGGATCTCGCCACGCAGGATCTTCCCGTTGTACGGCAGGAGTCGCATGATCGCGAGAGCGGTCGTCGTCTTGCCGCAACCGCTCTCCCCCGCAAGGCCGAGCGCCTCCCCCTCGCCAACCTCGAACGACACGCCCTGGACCGCGCGGACCGTGCCGGCCTGCGTCGTGTATTCGATCGAGAGGTCCTCGACCTCCAAGCGGGCCAGCCTAACGCCTCCGCAGTCGCGGGTTCAGGATTTCGTCGAGGGCGTACCCGAACAGGTAGAAGCCGAACACGAGGAACACGATGCACAGCCCGGGCACGATGAGCCACCAGGCGTTGTACAGGACCGCGGCGTTGTCGATCGCCTCCGCGATGATTCGGCCCCAGCTCACGGTGTCAGGGGGCCGCAATCCGAGGAAGGCGAGGACGCTCTCGGACAGGATCGAGACGGCAACGGTGAGGATCGTGTTCGCGAAAATCAGGGGGAACGCGTTCGGGAAGATGTGGCGCACCAGGATTCGGGAGCTCGGCGCCCCGAGCATCTTCGCCCGCTCGACGAACATCCGCTCTTTGATCGAGAGGACCTGACTCCGGATGACCCGGGCCGTCACGGACCAGCCGGTGAGGCCGATGACGAGGATCAGGCCGGTGAGATCCACGACGCCGACCTTCGCGGCGACGACGATCATCAGGACGAGCCAAGGGATCGAGAGGATGACATCGTTGAATCGCATCAGGACTTCATCGATCCAGCCGCCCACGTACCCGGAGATGAGGCCGACCGCGGTCCCGACGACCGTCGCGACGACCGCGGAGGCGATGCCCACGATGAACGAGATCTGGGTTCCCCAGATCACCTGGGAGTAGATGTCATTGCTGAAGTAGTTCGTCCCCAGGGGATGGGCCGGGCACGGGGGCTGGAGGTACGTCGCCGGGACCTGGAGGGTGCTGCACGTGGCGTCTGCAACGGGCTGCGTCGGCCGGTACGGGGCAAGCCAAGGGGCGGCGATCGCCAGCGATGCGAAGAAGAGGAGGATGATGAGGCCCGCCATCGCGTTTCGGCTGTGGTAGATCTGGGTCCCGACCTGCTTCGCCCGTTTCCACGCGACGCGGAGCGTGGCCTCGAGCGGCGATATCGTCGGTTTTTTCGTGACGACCTCCGTCGCACCCAAACGGCAACCTCCCCTACGTGATCTTGATTCGGGGGTCCAGCCAGAGCAAGAGGAAATCGGAGAAGAGGTTCGCGAGGACGATTGCGACGCCGCCGATGACGATGATGAACTGCAGCGTCGGAAAGTCGAGGTGGCCGATCGCCTCGATCGTCCTCCAGCCGATTCCTTTGTAGTTGAAAACCCACTCCACCTGGTACGCGCCGCCGAAGATGAAGGCGATGTCGAGCGCGATCAGAGAGACCATCGGCGGCAAGCCGTTCGGGAAAATGTGACGGCGAAGGACCTGGCGGTCGCTGAGCCCCTTCGCCTTCGCGGTCAGCACGAAATCCTCCGTCATGACGTCGATGAGCGAGCTCCGCATGACGAGGGAGATGCCCGCGAGCGTGCCGAGGCTCAGGGTGAGCGCCGGGAGGACCAGATGCCACAGGACGTTCGAGATGTGGGTCCAGTCCCACGCCCACATCTGGGGAAAGCCCGTGTTCGGGTCGTCCCAATAGCCTTGGGTCGGAAACCAGGGCCACCACGTGAAGACGTGGGAGATGACGGAGTTCCTCTGGAACGTGAGCTGGAGTACGATCCCCAGCCAGAAGATTGGCATGCCGTACAGGAAAATGGTGCCGCCCGTCGAGATCAGGTCGAACGGTTTTCCCCGGCGCACGGCCGCGAACGATCCCACGACCATCCCGATGAGGGTCGTGAAGATGGTAGACATCCCGACGAGCAGGAGGGTCCAGCTCAGGTCGTGGAGCAGGAGGTCGGCGACGGGTTGCTTCCAGTAGTAGGAGATTCCCCAGTTGAACGTGAACGCGTTCTGGAGGTAGATGACGAACTGTTCCTCCGGCGAACGGTCCAAGCCGAACGTCCGGATGTTGTCCGCGAGGTACCCGGCGTACTGGGGGTTGTGCGGCGCGAGATTCGCCTCCGCGTTCCCGGGCATGAGGCGGATGAGGACGTAGTTCAGACAGAGGATGCCGAAGATCGTGATCGCCGCGTTCACGGTCCGCCGGACCATGATCCTCAGGACTTTCCTCATCTCGACTCATCCTGTGCTGTGGTCCCGGAGGGACCTCCGCCGGATCAGCGAGGCGGCGGTGGGGGAGGCGGACTCTTCGGAGGCGGCGCTCGTTCCCTCTCCTCCTCTCTCGCGGCGCGTCGTCTCCGGACCATCGCGACGGCCACCGCGATGACGATGATGGCCACGATGCCCAACGGGATGCCGTAGTTGATGAACGGATTCGGGGCGGCGCTCGTTCCTCCCCCGCCACCGGCCGCGGGGACCTGGATCGTCACGTTCACGAACTTCGTCACGAAGTGCGGCAAGGTTCCGCCCGTCTGGTTGTCCGTGACGGTCGCGGTGACTGTGTACCGGCCCACGGCGGTATAGACGTGGCTGGTCGTCACGGTCCGCTGGGTTGTGGACGCAGGGGTCGTGCTCGTCGCGGTCTTTCCGTCGCCGAAGACCCAGATGATGAACAGGCTGTCGTTGTCTTGGTCCGCGACCTGCAGCGAGAACGTCGTCCTGGAGTTCGGCAATCCGAACGTGTCGTTGCTCAACGTCGCGGAGAACGAGCCCACCTGGGGCGGCGAGTTCGCACCGGGGGAGTACTTCGTGATCGTGACGGTCGTGCTCGCGCAGGCCGGCCACTCCGAGTCGGTGACGCGGACCTTCGCCGTGTAGGAACCGGCCGTGGTGTAGACGTGCTGCACGGACCCCGCGGTCGTGTTCGTGAACGAGCCATCGCCGAAGTCCCAGGCGTAGTTTGCGATGTCGCTCTCCGGGTCCGACGCGGTCACCGAGAGAGTCGTCGGGAGCGTCGTCAAGTACGAGACTTGCGGGAAATTCGTGATTGCCGGCGGGCCGTTATCGAGGGGAGCCGCCTGGAACCAGAGGTTCGGAAGGTCGCTGTCCGGGGTGGTGCCCACGGCTTGGGTCCAGTCGCCAAAGTTGGTCCAACCCACGGTGTGGTCCGGCGGCCGCCCCACGGTCGCGGCGTACAGGTCGAGCCGGTAGTACGGCAGGATGTACGAATGGTAGTCGTAGACCATCTTCTGGAGGGTGTCCGTGAGGGTCCGCCGCGCGGCGGGGTCGAGGGTCACCAGCGACTGGTCGTAGACGGCGTCGAACGTCGCATTGCTGTAGAAGTTGTCGCTTGTGGGCCCGATGGCTCCGGTCGTCTCGACTTCCATCACGTCAAGGGCGGGGTCCGACGCGGGGGTGAAGATCCAGTCCCAGAACCAGATGTCGTAGTCGCCCGTGAACCATGCCCCACTCAGTTGACTTACGCTCTCCAAGGAGTAGCCGGGCGCGTAGTGCGAGGTCAGGGTCTGGATGCCCGTCTGACCGAGCCACGCCGTGATGTTCAGGGCCGCGACTTGCCATTGCGGCGCCGTGTTCAGGGTGAAGAACCGGAACGAGAGAGGCCAATAGACCGTGCCGTTCGTCGCTCCCTTCTGGTACAGCGGCGTTGCGGCGGGGTTTAAGGCGCCCGTCGAGTCGTATTTCCAACCCGCGGCGTTCAGCATCGTCCGAGCCCCGGACGGGTCGAAGTGGTACTCCTGCGCCGCCGGGATGTCGAGGTGCCACGGGTTGCTGTCCGGCACGAGCGTGTCTGCAACCGTGCCGAGGCCGAGGAGCGCATACTTTACCAAGGCCGCTTTGTCGATGCTCATCGCAATCGCGGTGCGCACCGTGTCGTTCAGGAGCAACGGGTTGTTGTACCCGTTCTTGAACTGGGACCACGCAGCGCGAATCTGGGGCGTCATGACGTTGACCGAGATTTCGCCGACGAACCCGGTGTCCACCGCGTACCTCGTGACTCCCGGCGATTTCAGGGCCTGTGAGTTCAGATAGCTCGCGGGGTCGATTCCCATGATTGCGTCAAGCCCGCTCGTGCCCGAGCCGAAATCGGAGACCATCGTCGCACCGCTCGTGTAGTCCTTGAAGAAGACCTGGTCCGGGCGCGAGACCCGACAGTAATCGGCGACGCCGTAGTAGTTCGGGTTCCGCCGCAGAACGATGTTCGAGCCGAACGTCGCGTTCGGGGTGTCGTAATACATCGCGTTCGATCCGATTGGGTTGTTGTTCCCGTAGTGGACCGGGTTGGGGACGCTCTGCCAGATGTATTTCGGCAGGATGGTGATTGCGCTCGCGGTCGAATACATCGCCGCAAACGGCTGGTTCGTCGTGATGGTGAACGTGTATGGGTCCGGCGCGCTCATGCTCGCGATGTTCTTGGTGTAGGAGTGCAGGATGCTCCCGGACTGTTGCTGGTTGAGCTGGAACGAGAAGAGGACATCGGCGGACGTGACCGCGTGACTTCGGTCCGATGGCGCGGTCGGGTCGGTGAAGAACGCGTTGTGGACCAAGTGGAAGGTCCACGTCTTCTGATCGGTGGATAATTCCCAACTGGACGCTAAGTCGGGCTGTACGTGATACGACCCGTCGTACGTGACGAGCGTGCTGTACACGTTATAGATCACGATGTATTCGTCCAAGAGCGTGATCGCCATCGGGTTGTACGTGACCACGTTCATGTTCACGAGCCCAACGGTCAGGCTTCGGAACGGGGGACCCGCGGCTCTTGCCGAGGACGATCCGATCGTGATGATTCCGAGGAGCGCCGAAGCCATGAGCACGGCGACCACCCCTGCCGTGATCATCGAGTTCGCAAAACCTCGCTCACGCCAGCTCCCGCTTCCTCCCAACACGAAACTCCACCCCTGTCCTCGGAGCCTTTAGGGCGCGATTCGTGCCCCGTCGGTCTCCAGGGAATCAGATATGATGGGATTCCCCGCATCGTATATGAAGATTCTCGGACGCTCTCTCCCTTAGGAACGTCCGTATTCGGACAGCGGCTTCTCGGAACGGCGCCTACGCGTATTCGGACTCGCTCCGTTCACGCAGGAACTGGGAGAGGTAGTAGTGCCCGCCGGCGGCCTTGCCAGAGATTCCGGACATCTTCCACCCGCCGAATGGTTGGACGCCGACGACCGCCCCCGTGGTCGAGCCGGCCGCACGGTTGGCGTACACGACCCCCGCCTCGACCTCGGCGAAGAACCGGTGCACCTCGGAAGGCTCCCGGCTGAAGATGCCCGCGGTGAGGCCATAGTCGACGTCGTTCGCGACCCGGATCGCGTCGGTCAGATCATCCACCTCGACGATTGAAAGGATCGGCACAAACAACTCTTCCCTGTTGATGCGGTGGTCCCGCGGCAGGCCGTCCACGATCGTTGGCTCAACGAAGTGACCGTCGCTCGTCGGCGCGTGGCCGCCCGCGAGGATCTTCCCGTTCGACGACTTGATTTCCGCGATCGCCTTCTGATACGTCGCGACCGCAGCTTCGTTGATGACGGGCCCCAGGAACACGTCGCGGACCGTCGGGTCCCCAACCTTCAACTTCTCGGTCTCCGCGACGAGCTTCGTCAGGAACACGTCCTTCACGCGTCGTTCGACCAGGACCCGGGAGCACGCGGAACACTTTTGCCCGCCGTACCCGAACGCCGCACGCGCCACGCCGAGCGCGGCTTTGTCGAGATCGGCGCTCGCCGCGACGATCGTCGGATTCTTCCCGCCCATTTCCGTGATGATGGGCTTCGGCCGTCCCGCCGTGAACCGCTTGAACGCCTTCAGTCCGACGGCCCGCGAGCCCGTGAAGACGAATCCGTCCACGTCCGAGTTCTCGACGAGCTCCTGGCCGACCGTGGCGCCCGGGCCCGTGACGTAGTTGAAAACGCCCGGTGGGAGGCCCGCCTCGGCGAGGAGTTCCGCGAGCCGCAGCCCCAGGTACGGGGTGTCGCTCGCGGGTTTGAAGACGACCGTGTTGCCCGTGATCAGCGCGCCCGTCGACATCCCCGCCGCGATCGCGAGGGGGAAGTTGAACGGCGCGACGACGGCCCACACCCCGTACGGCTTGAGGATCGAACGCGTCGTTTCGCCCGGAACGAACTGGCCCATCGGGCGTTCGTAGCCCTGGTTCCGGAGCATCTCCGCGGCGTACCAACGCATCAGGTCGGCGGCCTCGTCGACGTCGGCCATGGCCTCGTACCGGTTCTTCCCGTTCTCGAAGGACAAGAGGGCCGCGAGTTCGAACTTGCGCTGGCTGATCAGATCCGCCGTGCGCTGGATGAGCCGCACGCGTTCCGTGTACGGCTTCGCCGACCACGCTGGGAACGCCGTGTTTGCGGCCTTGATCGCCCGCTTCGCATGAGCGCGTGTGCCCTTCGGAAACAGGCCGAGGATGATCTTTGTGTCGGCCGGGCAGAGGTCGTCGAACGTGCCGGTGGCCCATGCCTCCTGGCCGTCGATGATCATCGGATGCTTTTGACCGAACTCCGTGCGAAGTTTGTCGACGGCGGATTCGTATGCGGCGTGGAATTCCTCGGTCTTCCCCATCTCAAGCGCGCTCTGCCACGTCCGCTCGTTTCGAAATTCCAACGATCCCACGCCCTTCGCGTCGCGGATGGTGCGCCCCGTCGATAAGGTTTCGCCTCAGGCGACGCGAGTTCGAGTCTCTCGCGCGGTCACTCGAGGCGGAACACGAAATCACTGATTCGACCGCCTTGGCCACAGGTGACGGTCTTTCCCGTCGCGGCCTGCATGCTTCGAATCCCGCGAATCAGTTGAATTGAACTCGAACCTCCAAATGTCCCGACCGAGCAGATGCCGGAGACAGCGACGATGACAAGCCAGGCCTCTCCAAAGAAACCTCCGACAACCGCCGACCCCAACGCGAGGAAGAACAGGTACAACGGCATACTCACAAGCGCTCGGCCTACCCTCAGGGAGTTCCGGTTCACCTCAGTCCGCGCGGTGAGCGCCGCGGTGAGTTCGTCGCATGCTCGATCCCCCGCGACGAGGCCCGCGAGAACCCCGATTCCGGATCCCGCCGCAACGATTGCGCCGAACGATGCGTTCACGACGATCACGATGGGAGCGAAAACCAGTGGCCCGACGAGGACTGGCATTCCCACGTAAAGGAAAAACGAATCCGCTCGTCCGGTCCAACCGCCCTCTCGCCGAGATCCCCACCCGGCGCGCCACCACGGTCGAGAGGACACGGGGAAGGTCACGCTACGCCGGGCGATTGAATCTTTCGCGAGGCTGCCGCCTCACGCGATATACGGATCGGGAGAGCCCTCGTACTTGTCGTACTGGACCATGGCCCCGATCGCCGCGAGCAACTCCCGCGCCCACTCCCGCGTGTACGAGTTCGGCGGGACGTCCGGCGTCGCACCGAGCCACTCGAAGATCTCCTTGAACGCCGTCCGCTGCTCTTCCTTTGTGAGGCGATCATCGAGGTTTCCGATCGATTGCTCGAGGCGGTTCATCCCGAGCACGAACTCCTTGCATTGGGCCAGAAACTTCGCATGCTCCTCTCGCGTCATGGAGAGACCCGCCCATCCATGAAGGCCGCCGGGCTTAAAGGTTCGGAAGCTTCATGTGGACGACCCGACTCGCTAGATCGATGGTCACGTTCGTGCGAGTGGCCAGCGCGCGCGAATTGCCGCCGGGCGAGGGTCGTGTCGTCGTCGTCCAAGGCCATCCCGTCGCCCTCTTCAACGTCGAAGGGCGTTTCTTCGCGGTCTCGAACGTGTGCCTCCATCGCGGCGGTCCCATCGGCGAAGGCATGCTTGACGACGCGGTCGTCACGTGCCCGAACCACGGATGGGAGTACGACGTGCGGACGGGCACCAACCTCGCGAATCCGATGGCCCGCCTTCGCACGTTCGAGGTGCGCGTCGTCGGTGACGATGTCCTCGTCGGCGCGTGACCGCCAAGATTTATTCGGCCGCGGGAGGTTCGCGGCGCGGTGGCTCTCGACCTCCTCTGGCTCGGGCTCATGGTCCTCGCGGTCTTGGCCCTGATCCCGAACCTCGTCTCCCTCATCCAAGGAGTCCGGCTTCGGACCGGCGTCCGCCGTGGGATGCGGATGGCGTACGGCGCGTACCTGCCCCCGGTCGCGGTGATCCTGCCGGTCCGAGGGCTCGACGAAGGATTCGACGACAACGTGCGAGCCCTCCTGA
>WNEY01001039.1_pt1 | contig 19928 bp, 19 predicted proteins | sample 5400531 | NCBI WGS metagenome assembly WNEY01 (sample SAMN13153338, study PRJNA577476) | soil metagenome | isolation source: 200 cm saprolite under Douglas fir tree site 1 | place: USA:California | collected 2015-04-18
ATCCGTGCAATCCTGGGCTCCAAGACCGCCTTGGTCGGCTCGGACGGCAATTGCGTCGCGACCTACGGCACCGTGAGCCAGGGCCTGCCGCATCCGCGCTTCTACGGCACCTTCCCGCGCATCATCTCGCGCTATGTCGGCGAGCTCGCCGTCATCCCGCTCGAGTTGGCCGTCCACAAGATGACCGGCGCCACCGCGAAGGCGCTAAAGCTGAGGGATCGCGGCCTCATCAGGGAAGGCTATCGCGCCGACGTGACGATCTTCGACCCCGCGGATTTCAAGGATCGCGCCACCTACGCCGACCCGCACCAATATCCGAGCGGAGGTCGCACCACCGTCATCGTCAACGGCGCCGTCGTGGTGGAGAACGCGACCCACACCGGCGCGCTGCCGGGCATGGTGCTGCGGCGGGATCGCGCCGGGCAGGTCGGCTGAGGCGACGTCGCTCGGACTAAACAATATCGCCGGCGCGTCGGGCAATTGCGGGGTTGCCGACTTGACGTATGTCATCTGGTTACCTAAAATGACATATATGGAAAAGACCCAGGTTTACCTGCGCAAGGAAGAGCTCGACGCGCTGCGCAAGGCCGCTGCGCGGTCGGGCCGCAGTGTCGCTGAGCTGGTACGCGACGCCATCCGCAAGGTCGTGCTCAAGCCGCAGGCGGCGGGTCCAGTCGCAATCTGGGACGGCGAGCCGAAGCGGGCGTCGATCGAACACGACAGCGTTCACGACGAGCCCTGATGCGGCAGCGGGAAGCGGTCTTCGTCGACAGCGGGGCGTGGATCGCCCTTGCGCTGTCACGCGACCCGTTGCATGCACAAGCCCGAGAGCAATGGGACCTGTTGCAGGGAGCCGGCGCGAAGTTGCGCACCTCCGTTCCCGTCGTCATCGAGACATTCACGTTTCTCGATCGCAACGCCAACCGGGACGTGGCGCTGACTTGGAAAGAGTCCATCCATGAGCCGCGCGCAGTGAAGATCCTTCCCTGCGAGCTGCGCGATCTCGAGCAGTCCTGGGAATACTTTCGGCGCGCGGACTTGCACAAGCTCTCGGCCGTGGACGCCACTAGCTTTGCAATCATGAAGCGCGCGCGAATTCGGCTCGCGTATACATTCGATCATCACTTTGCCGTCGTCGGATTCAGGCTTGTGACGTAGCAGGACGGCAGGCGGTCCATCATTTCCCAGCTGCGGATCAGGATGCGGGCGTGGTCGAACGCCCGCTTCAAGTCCATGCCCTGCCGCATGCCCTGCCGGAACAAGGCATCGCCGAAATAGGTCCAATCCCGCCCCGCGGCGCAGCCGAAGGAGGAGTTGTGGGCATCCGCGGCGGTGAGAACGATCGTATCGTCGTCGGCGAGCGGCTCGACGAACACACCGCCGAAACACGCCGACACGATCACCACGCGGTTCTTGATGCCCTCGCCGTCGAGCATGGCCTTGAGCTCGTGTGGGCCCAGCACGGTCGAGCCGCCGCCCGGAAGCTGCAACGCGATGCCGGCCTGGCCGCCGTGCGAGGTCATGAACAGCACCAGAACGTCCTCGTTCTTGTCCATGGCCTTTCCGACCGCGCGGACGGCCGCGGCAATGGTTCGGCGGCTCGCCAGCGGCGTCGTCTCGATCGACTCGGCACTGTTGACCAGCCGCAGCGTCCGATCCCGGATCGGCAGGATCTGCTCCATCGCGGCCAAGGCACCCTCGACTTCCTTGACGAACACGTCCTGATCGGCCCAGCCCGCGACGGCGATGGCATAGACGTCGGTCGTTGCCTTGCGCTGCGGAGCAAGCCGCGCAAAGGCCGCCTGCAACAGCGCGGGCTGCAAGTCGCGCGCGTGGGCCGCGCCGATGTCCGGGTCCGGAGTAGCATCGCCGCGGGCGAAATATTGCGCGCGCGCATATTCCCACAAATTGGCGTTGCGGATGTCGAAGCTCGGACCGACGAAGACCGGCGCATGCGGCACCAGGCCCTTCGCGATGAACAGCGCGGCCCACAGCGCGACCACTTTTCCCAGCAGCGCCAATCGCGCCTCGGGCTCGACGCTGCGAACGATGGCGAACATGCCGCCGATCCAGGACACCACCGGCGCCAGGAAGAACGAGATCGGCAGCGCGAAGTCCACCAACGCGGCAAGCCACGGCACGTTCAACGCGGGGAACAAGGAGAATACGGCGCCCTGCGGGGACGCCGGCAGGAACGGCGCCAATCCCAACCGCACCGAGGACAACACGACCTCGGTCAGGACCGACAGCGCGACCATGGCGGAGAGCGCGGTCACGCGGCCTTCCGGCCGCACGAAGAAGGCGGCGACCACGAGCGCGACCACGAGCCAGGCGACCAGCGCGTTGAGGCCGTAGAGCGCGAAGACCGGCGTCGGCGCGGCGTCGAAATACTGGATGGCGACGCGAACGAGCGCCAGCACCAGCGTCCAGCCGACGAGGACCGACAGCCCGACGCGCGGCGGATCGGGCGTGGTTCGCCAGATGGCGGCACGCGCCGCGAACTTCAACACCGACCACACGCCGGCCACCCCTTCCCCGGGCACAACTTTGGTGAAGCGATGCTTACAACAATTCGCCGCGCAAGGCACGACGATGAATATTTGGAACTATTGCTTGATCATTTGGAACCTGGCGACACATGAATTGAGGGGGTTGCGGCCGCCCGCCCATTGACAGCAGCGCCCATGCTCCCCAAGATTCCGACGTGCGCGGGATCGTTTGTCGGATGGTCCAGTGCAACACACCGAACGGAGGTGCAATGCCCCCGGGTCACTCAAGCCGCGATGACCGCCGCGGCAGCGTTCGGGTTGCGGCGTAGCGGCAAACTTGGCGAACGGCAGCGTCGGGAGCGGCCTATTGGGCCGCATCAGTGAGGCATGGCCCGCCCTGGCCCCTCCCGGCGAGTGCCCGTTGGCTCTTGGCCCTTAGCTCACTCAGCCCTCTTAAGCTCGTTTGGCGAATTCGCGAGCCGCATCGGCACGCGGGCTCTCGCCTTTTCGCCCGCGCTACCGCATATCTTGCCGCATGAAATTCCTCGACGAGGCCAAGGTCTATATCCGCTCGGGCGATGGCGGGAACGGCTGCGTGTCGTTCCGGCGTGAGAAATTCATCGAGTTCGGCGGACCCAACGGCGGTGACGGCGGCAAGGGCGGCGACGTGATCGTCGCCGCGGTCGACGGGCTCAACACGCTCATCGACTACCGCTACCAGCAGCACTTCAAGGCCAAGAACGGCGGCGGCGGCATGGGCAAGGACCGCCACGGCGCCAACGGCGCCGACGCCGTGCTGAAGGTGCCGGCCGGCACGCAAGTGTACGAGGAGGACGGCGAGACGCTCATTGCCGATCTTACGGACGTGGGCCAGCGCGCGGTGATCGCGCGCGGCGGCAACGGCGGCTTCGGCAATGCGCATTTCAAGAGCTCGACCAATCGCGCGCCGCGGCGTGCCAATCCCGGCCAGCCCGGCGAGGAGCTCACCATCCGCCTGCGCCTCAAGCTGATCGCCGACGCCGGCATCGTCGGGCTGCCCAACGCCGGCAAATCGACCTTCCTCGCCACGGTGAGCGCGGCCAAGCCGAAGATCGCGGACTATCCCTTCACCACGCTGCATCCGCAGCTCGGCGTGGTCGAGATCGACGCCCGTGAATTCGTGCTCGCCGACATTCCCGGCCTGATCGAAGGCGCGCACGAGGGCACCGGGCTTGGCGACCGCTTTCTCGGCCACGTCGAGCGTTGCCGGGTGCTCCTCCATCTCGTCGACGGCACCGGCGAGCACGCCGGCGAGGCCTACAAGACCGTGCGCGCGGAGCTTGCGGCCTACGGCCAGGGTCTCGAGGACAAGCCGGAGATCGTGGCGCTCAACAAGGCGGACGCGCTGACCGCCGACGAGCTCAAGCAGCAGACCGCGCGGCTCAAACGCGCCGCCAAGACGACGCCGCTGGTGATGTCGGCCGTGACCGGCGCGGGCGTGCCGGAGGTGCTGCGGGCCTTGATCAAGGTCATCGGCGAGGCGCGGACCGCTCCAGGTCGATCACGCCAAGCTGCTCCGGCCTGGCAGCCGTAATCGCCGCTCCTCCACCAGCTGGTTCACATCTGGCCTCTTGCGTTTGTCGCATTTTCGGACGGAAAACCGGTTCCCACTTTTCCTGAAAATGCTCTAAACAACGCGGCGGCGCGACAGTGGTCGTCGCGCGCCGAAGGTCGCCGGATGTCCCGCAAGCCCCCGTCCCTCGCCGACTTCCGCCGCATCGTGGTGAAGGTCGGCTCGTCGCTGCTGGTCGATCGCGAGGGCGGCCGGCTCAACGACGCTTGGCTGGCGTCCCTGGCGCAGGACATCGCCGCGCTGCACCGGGAGAAGCGCGACGTGCTGGTGGTCTCCTCCGGAGCCATCGCGCTCGGCCGCGCCGTGCTCAAGCTGTCCGCCGGACCGCTCAAGCTCGAGGATAGCCAGGCCGCCGCCGCCGTCGGCCAGATCGCGCTGGCGCGCACCTGGTCGGAGGTGCTGGGCCGTCACGGCATGACGGCGGGCCAGGTGCTGGTGACGCTGCAGGACACCGAGGAGCGCAGACGTTATCTCAACGCGCGCTCCACCATCGACAAGCTCCTGGAATGGCGCGCCGTGCCGGTCATCAACGAGAACGACACGGTCGCGACCAGCGAGATCCGCTACGGCGACAACGACCGGCTGGCCGCGCGCGTCGCCACCATGGCGAGCGCGGACTTGCTGGTGCTGCTCTCCGACATCGACGGCCTCTACGACGCGCCGCCCGCCGGCAACGCGCAGGCCAAGCTCATCCCGCTGGTCGAGCGCATCACTCCCGCGATCGAGGCGATGGCGGGCGCCGCCGGCTCGGAGCTCTCGCGCGGCGGCATGCAGACCAAGATCGAGGCCGGCAAGATCGCGACCCACGGCGGCACCCACATGGTGATCGCGTCGGGCCGCATCGCGCATCCGCTTACGGCCATCGCCGGCGGCGCCCGTTGCACCTGGTTCCTCACGCCGGCCAATCCGGTCACCGCGCGCAAGAAATGGATCGCGGGCTCGCTCGAGCCGAAAGGCATCCTCACCATCGACGCCGGCGCGGTCGCGGCCTTGCGCAGCGGCAAGAGCCTGCTGCCGGCCGGCGTCATCCGCATCGACGGCATGTTCGCGCGCGGCGACGCCGTGGTGATCCGAGGTCCCGATGGCGCCGAGGTCGGCCGCGGCCTGGTCGCCTACGACGCCGAGGATGCCGCCAAGATCAGGGGCCGCTCCTCGGCCGACATTCTTTCGATTCTCGGATTCGCCGGCCGCACCGAGATGGTGCACCGGGATGATCTGGTGGTGGGGCGGGGCTGACAATGCCCAGGGTATCGCGGCACCAATTCATTCAAGTCGTGGGATATTCGGCAACTGCTCCGAAACCAGATCGCCCAGACCGGGATGACTTTTCTTCGAATCGTCATCCCGATCTAGCCTTTTGTTTGAGCATGATCTTTTTCCGAAAACCGGTTCCCACTTTTTCCGGATCATGCTCAGCCGCGATCACGATTTTGTTATCGACCGAAGCGCGGACGCCCTGACCGGCGCGGCGTTCGATGAAAGGCGACGACAAGGGCGAGCGGGGAAAGAAATGCGCCGGGTTTCGTCCCGATGGGACAGGTCCGCCAACCCGGCGCCGACGCCAGCCCACATTCGGGTAACGCGCCAAAGCATCCAATCACCAATCGGCCCGCTGGTTCCCTGCCTGCGCCGAATTTTCCACCGCCGCCGCACCCGCATGGAAAAAGAAGACCCCGGCGCCCGAAGGGGCCAGGGTCTGTCGCCGGATGGGTGAGGGGTTGGGGGCTGGGGGGCACTCCACCCGACGTTGACCGGTCAACGCGCAAGGCGGCCCGGCGTTCCGGCCCCGGTACAACTATTTTCGGCTCGGCGTCCGGCGGCGCGCGCGCCGGCGGCGCGAGCGCGTGCGCGCGGCCAGATCGACCGGCAGGTCGACGTGCCGGCCGTCGGGGAACTCCAGATAACGCAAATGGATACGCAGGCGCCCTTCGCCGCCGCCGCGGCCCTCGACGACGTAGCGGGTGCCGACCGGGAACCGGCTGGGGAGACGATCTGCAAGCGAACCCATAACAATCCTCCTGGGGAGCCCCGGACGGAGCAGTAATGCCAGATCAGCGCGACGGTTCCGAGACAGCGCGGCGCAGATCTCGCATTCCTGTGGATCGCTGTGGATAGAACGCGGCCAATATCCCCACGCTCAAAGATCGAAGCCGCTGTCGCGCGCCAGCGCCTTGAGCGAGGTCTCCGGCCGGGCGCCGAGATGCTGGATCACCTCGGCGGCGGCGAGCGCGCCCAGCCGCGCGGCGGTGCGGTTGTCGGCGCCGCGCGACAGCCCAGCCAGAAAGCCCGCCGCGAACAGATCGCCCGCCCCGGTAGCGTCGACCACGCGCTCGACCGGGCTCGCCGGTATGGCCTCGGTCTCCTCGCGCGACACGACCAGGCAGCCTTTCTCGCTGCGCGTGATCACCGCCAGCCGCGCATCGTTGCGCAGCGCGCCGACCGCGGTGTCGAAATCGGCGGTCTCGTACAGGCTGTGCAGCTCGCGCTCGTTGGCGAAGACGAGGTCGACCGTGCCGGTGCGGATGAGATCGAGGAACTCCGCGCGATAACGGTCGACGCAGAACGCATCCGACAAGGTGAGCGCGACGTCGCGATCGGCGCCGTGCGCGATCTTGGCCGCCTTCAAGAAGGCCTCCTTGGCGTGGGGCGGATCCCAGAGATAACCCTCGAGATAGATGATCTGGGCAGCGGCAACGACGTCGGTATCGATGTCGTTGGGATGCAAATCCTGGGCGGCGCCGAGAAACGTGTTCATGGTGCGCTCGCCATCGGGCGTCACCAGCACGTAGCAGCGCGCGGTCGACGGGCCGGCCGAGGCGGGCGGCGTGGTGAAGGCGACGCCGGCGGCGCGGATGTCGTGGGCAAAGACGCGGCCCAGCTCGTCGTCCTTGACCTTGCCGACGAAGGCCGCGCGCGCCCCCAGACTCGCCGCACCCACGATGGTGTTGGCGGCCGAACCGCCCGAGACCTCGATCGCCGGCCCCATGGCGTCGTAGATCCCCGCCGCCCGCGCCTCGTCGATGAGCGCCATGGTGCCCTTGTGCATCTTCTGCTTGGCGAGGAAATCGTCCTCGGTGCGCGCGATCACATCGACGATGGCGTTGCCGATGCCCAGAACGTCGTAACGAGTTGCGGCCATGAATTCCTCTGAGCGGCAGGGGAGAAAACGCGGCGCACTATAGCGGCCGAATTCACCGAGGCAATCGCACCAAATCAAAGAAGCCGGACCAAGGGGTGACAAGGGATGACGCCGTGGGCGGCGGCCCTCTAAGATGGCGGCGGAGGCCACGCTTCATGTCGCTCGCGCGTGACGTCACGACGGTGGGCAGCGCGACGCTGATGTCGCGCCTGCTCGGATTTCTTCGCGACATGGGCATCGCCGCGGTGCTCGGCGCCGGCCCCTATGCCGATGCGTTCTTCGCCGTCCTGCAGATCGTCAACTTCTTCCGCCGCCTCCTGGCCGAGGGCGCGCTCAACGCCGCCTTCGTGCCGTTGTGGCTGCGGATCAGGCAGGCCGAGGGCGACGGTGGCGCCCAGCGGTTCTTCTACGAGGTGTTCCGCGCCATGGCGCTCGCGGTCGGCGCGCTCGCGCTGATCGGCGTCTTGTTCGCGCCGGCGGCCGTCGCCGTGCTGGTGCCCGGCTTCGGCGGCGAGCGCCACGCCTTGGCCGCCGACTATCTCCACATCACCGCGCCCTATGTGGCGCTGGCCGGAGCGGTCGCGGTCGTGGCGGCGGTGCTCAACGCGGAAGGCCGCGTCACCGCGGTCGCGCTGGGCACGGTGGCGTTCAACGTCCTGTTGCTCGCGGTCCTGGCGGGCCTCGCCGCTTTCGGTCCGCCCGCGCCGTCGTTGACCGCCGCCGTGCTCGCGCATGCCATCGTGCTCGCCGGGTTGGCACAGCTGGTGGTGACTGGCGTAGCGTTTTTCCGCCTGCGGCCGAGCAAAGGACTATCCGGCGCGACCCCGGCGCGGTTCCTATCCCCGGACGCGCGGCGGTTCTTCGCACTCGCCGTGCCCGGGCTCGTCGCCGCCGGGATTCCGCAGCTCAAGCTGATCGCCGGCGCGATGGTCGCCTCGTCCTCGCCGGCCGCGGTGTCCTGGCTGTATTACGCCAACCGCCTCTACGAGCTGCCACTCGGCGTCGCCGCCATCGCGACCGCCGCGGTGCTGGTGCCGACGATCGCCGCAAGCGTGCGTGGCGGCGACCACGATGCGATCGCCGCGGCGCAATCGCGCGGCTACGAGATCGCGCTCGGCTTGGCGCTGCCCGCGGCCATCGGCTTCGCCGTGCTGTCCGAGCCGATCGCCGGCGCCCTGTTCGAGCGCGGCGCCTTCGGCGCGCGCGATACCGCCGCGGTCGCCGCCGCTCTGGCGGCCATCTGCGCCGGCTTGCCCGGGCACGCGCTCGAAAAGGTCTTCGGCGCCGTGTCCTTCGCGCATGAGGACACACGCACGCCGATGCTGGCGGCGCTTACCGGGCTCGCTGCCGCGGTGGCGTTGTCACTCGCTTTGTTCCCGACCTACGGCCACGTCGGCGTGGCCACCGCGATCGCGATATCCGGCTGGGTCGGCGCGACGCTGCTCGGCATCGTGCTGCGGCGGCGCGGCCGGCTGGCGCTCGACCGCGACGCCGTGCGACGCCTGCCGCGGATCGTGGCGGCGGCGATGGCGATGGGAGCCGCCGTTTTCGGCCTGCACGAGCTCGCCGCAGCGGCGCTGCCCGCGGGCGGGCCGCTCACGCGATTGGCCGCGCTCGCCGTCATGGTGGCGGTCGGCGTCGCGGTCTACCTTGCGAGCCTCGAGGCACTCGGTGTCGCCCGCATGCGCGATCTCGTGCGCGCGGTGCGCCGGCTGTAAGCGCCTTGCGCCCCCTTGCCCCACCCTTGCGTCCTTGCCGCCGATCGTGGCATCTCCCCGCGACAATCGGTGAGGTTCGGGCATGGCCTTCAAGGAGCGGGTGTTTTCCGGCGTGCAGCCGACCGGCAATCTGCACCTCGGCAACTATCTCGGCGCGATCGTGAAATTCGTCGCGCTGCAGGAGAACTACGACTGCATCTATTGCGTCGTGGACATGCACGCCATCACGGTGTGGCAGGACCCCGCCGAGCTGCCGAAGGCGACGCGCGAGGTCACCGCCGCCTTCATCGCCTGCGGCATCGACCCGAAGAAGCACATCGTGTTCAACCAGAGCCAAGTCGCCGAGCACGCCGAGCTCGCCTGGGTGTTCAACTGCGTCGCCCGGCTGGGCTGGCTCAACCGCATGACCCAGTTCAAGGAGAAGGCCGGCAAGGACCGCGAGAACGCGTCGGTCGGCCTCTATGCCTATCCGGCGCTGATGGCGGCCGACATCCTGGTCTATCGCGCGACCCACGTGCCGGTCGGCGAAGACCAGAAGCAGCACCTGGAGCTTTCGCGCGACATCGCGCAGAAATTCAACAACGATTTCGGCAAGTCGATCGCGGCGCACGGCTATGGCGACGGATTCTTCCCGCAGCCCGAGCCGCTGATCCAGGGGCCGGCGACCCGGGTGATGTCGCTGCGCGACGGCGCGAAGAAAATGTCGAAGTCGGACCCTTCCGATCAATCGCGCATCAACCTGACCGACGATGCGGACGCGATCGCGCACAAGATCCGCCGCGCGAAGACCGATCCCGATCCCCTGCCGCACGAAGAGAAGGGCCTGGAGCATCGTCCCGAGGCCGAGAACCTCGTGGGCATCTACGCGGCGCTGGCGGAGAAGAGCAAAGCCGAGGTGCTCAGGGAGCTCGGCGGCGCGCAATTCTCCACCTTCAAGGCCGCGCTGGTCGAGCTTGCCGTCGCCAAGCTCGGGCCGATCAATGCCGAGATGAAGCGGCTGGTCGCCGATCCGGTCTATATCGATTCGGTGCTGGCCGACGGCGCCGCGCGCGCGCAGATCATCGCCGCGGACACCATGAAAGCGGTCAAGGACATCGTCGGCTTCGTGCGTCGCTGACGCGAAGCAAATCCGACCGCTAGTGTGGCGGATTTGACGTTCCTACCAGTCTTGCGGCGAGTCCTTCGTAGGAACGTCAAATCCAAAGCCACACTAGAATCATAGAGCTGCTAGTGTCCCTTTGGTTCCGACGTTCGTAAAAGTGCGTGCTGCAAAGTGATACGAACGTCGGAACCGGGACACTAGTAACCGTCGCAAGGTGCGCACTTGTGCCGCCACCGAGCGGCGTGGCAGGATTTAGCATCGCGTCACGACAAGACGCGATCCGGTGGCGGCCGGGGGAGGTCGATGATCAAGAAGCGCCGCAGCTACGAGGCCGGCCATTCGCCGAAGTTCATGGTCGTCATCGACGATTCGCCGGAATGCGACCGCGCGCTCTATTTCGCCAGTCGCCGCGCGCTGCGCATCGGCGCCACCGTGCTGATGCTGCGCGTGATCGAGACCCACGACCGCAATCAGCAATGGCTCGGCGTCGCCGACATCATGCGCGCGGAGGCGCATGAGGAGGCCAATGCGGTGCTCGATCGCTACGCGGCGCGCTCGGCGGGCATTACCGGCGTCATGCCGCAGCGCGTGATCCGCGAAGGCGAGAAGACGCAGGAGGTCCTCAGCCTGATCGAGGACGACGAGGACATCGCCATCCTGGTGCTCGCGGCGGCGACCGGCAAGGAAGGGCCGGGGCCGCTGGTGTCCGGCATCGGCAAGAACGCGGGCGACTTCCCGATCCCGGTCGCCATCGTGCCCGGCCACCTCAGCGACGAGGACCTCGACGCCATGTCGTGAGCGCGGGCTAGTGTCCCGGTTCCGACGTTCGTATCCCTTTGCAGCACGCACTCGTACGAACGTCGGAACCAAAGGGACACTAGCAACTCGATGGTTCTAGTGTGGCTTTGGATTTGACGTTCCTACGGAGAGTTCGCCGCAAGGCTGGTAGGAACGTCAAATCCGCCACACTAGGCCCCCCGGCAGGGCCGCGCCGGCGCCTTCCCTTGAACTTCCACTGCGCGCCGCCACCTATTACAATGATATGACAACGCAATCCCCCCGCCCGGGCCTTTTGCCCTGCGCCGGTGAAGGAGCCAGCCATGTTCATCCAGACCGAGCCGACCCCGAATCCGGCCACGCTCAAGTTCCTGCCCGGACGGGCCGTGCTGGCGAGCGGCACGCTCGACATGCGCGACGCCGAGGCCGCCGCCCAGTCGCCGCTGGCCGAACGCCTGTTCGCCATCGCCGGGGTCGCCGGCGTGTTCTTCGGCGCCGATTTCATCGCGGTGACCAAATCCGCCGGCGAATGGCAGCAGCTCAAGCCGGCGATCCTGGGCGCCGTCATGGAACACTTCATGTCCGGGGCGCCGATCGTGAGCGGCGCGGACGCCGCCGCGCCGGCGGGGGGCGACGAGTTCTTCGAGGCCAAGGATTCCGAGACCGTGGCGACCATCAAGGAGCTGATCGAGGCGCGAGTGCGCCCGGCGGTCGCCAATGACGGCGGCGACATCACCTTCCGCGGCTTCAAGGACGGCGTGGTCTATCTCGACATGAAGGGCGCCTGCTCGGGCTGCCCGTCTTCGACCGCGACGCTGCGCCACGGCATCCAAAACCTGCTGCGCCACTACCTGCCCGACGTGGTCGAAGTCAGGCCGATGCAGCAGTGAGGCGACCGATGAACGCGAATAGCGAATAGCGAATGGCGAATAGACGCGGCTGTTCGCTTCTCGCTATTCGCCATTTGCGGCATTCTTCGGTCGTCTGACCATGCGCGTCCTTGCCATCGACACCGCGCTGGCGGCCTGCTCGGCCGCCGTGCTCGACCGCGGCGGAATCATCGCCAGCGAGACGCTGCCCATGGCGCGCGGCCACGCCGAAGCGGTGATGCCGCTGATCGCGCGGGTGATGGACCTCGCCGGCGTCGAATTCGCCGAGCTCGACCGCATCGCCGTCAGCACCGGCCCCGGCAGCTTCACCGGGCTGCGCGTCGGGATATCGGCCGCCCGCGGCATCGCGCTCGCGGCGGGAAAGCCCGCGGTCGGCCTCTCCACGCTCGCGGGCTTTGCCGCCCCGCTGATCGCCGAGGACGACAGCACCCACGTCGTGGCCGCGATCGACGCCCGGCACGACAACGTCTACCTGCAGGTGTTCGGCGCCGGCGGGCGCACGCTGGTTGCCCCAAGGGTCGCAACATTGCGCGATGCGGTGCGCGCGGCGATGACCGGGGCTGCCCGCATCGTCGGCTCCGCCGCCGATCAGGTCGCGGCGGCTTGGCCGAAGGGGATCGATCAGCCGTTGCAGGTCGCGCAACGGGGCGCGCCCGACATCGGCTGGATCGCGCGCCTCGGCGCCGCCGCGGTCGACGGCTATGGGCCGCCCAAGCCGCTCTATCTTCGCGCGCCCGACGCCCAGCCGCAGGACGCGGCGCGCCTGCCCCGCCGATGATGGAGATCGTCAGGCGCCTGTTCGCCCGCGGCGCGCGCCGACGAGCCTTCTCCAGGCGAGTGTCACCAGCGCGTTTACGCGCGTCTTTCGACGCGCTATGCGCGCGCATTTTTTGTGGAGTTGCCGCGCTGGCCGCTCGCTTCGCTCGCCAGCGCGGCGAGGCCGCGCTGTCCGAGGCGGGGGCGCGCGATGCCCGCGCCTTGGCCGCCTTGCACGGCGCCTCGTTCCACCGCGGATGGAGCGACGGCGAATTCGAAAGCCTGCTGTTCGACCGCAACGTCGTCGCCCACCGCGCCATGGTAGGGAGCAGCCTGGTAGGGTTCATCGTGTCGCGGCTCGTCCTCGACGAGGCCGAGATCCTGTCGATCGCGGTCGCCTCCTCGCGGCGCGGCGGCGGGTTGGCCCGGCGATTGCTCGATCTCAATCTGCGCCGGCTGGCGGGGCTCGGCGCGCGCACGGTCTTTCTCGAGGTCGACGACGGCAACATGCCGGCGCGAAAGCTCTATCGACGCGCGGGCTTCCGGGAGGTCGGCCGCCGCGAAGGATATTATCCGGCCGGGCAAGGCGCGCTCATCCTGCGGCGCGATCTAGGCTGACCCGATGGATTTCATCCCCCCTGCCGTGATATTCCCCTGCCACGGAGAAGCGTCGTGAACGCGCCGAAGCAGCGAGACATCGAAGCCCTGTGCGCGGCCAAGGGCATGCGCATGACCGAGCAGCGCCGCGTCATCGCGCGCGTGCTGGCGGCGGCCGACGACCACCCGGACGTCGAGGAGCTTTACCGGCGCTGCGCGGCGGTCGACGACCGCATCTCGATCTCGACCGTCTACCGCACGGTGAAGCTGTTCGAGGATGCCGGCATCATCGAGCGCCACGATTTCCGCAATGGGCGAGCGCGCTACGAGCAGATGCCCGACAGCCACCACGACCATCTCATCAATCTGCGCACCGGCGAGGTGATCGAGTTCCAGTCGGAAGAAATCGAGCGGCTGCAGGCCGAGGTGGCCCGGCGCCTGGGCTATCGGCTGGTCGATCACCGGCTCGAGCTCTACGCTGTTCCGCTCGAGGACAAGATCAAACGCTGAGCTCGCGGACGCCATGAAAAGACCGCTGCCGATCTTGCTCGGCCTGAGCTTTGGGTTCGCGGTGAGCCTGGTCGCGGCCGCAGGCCACGCGCAGACCGCAAGATATCCGGACAAGCCGGTCAAGATCCTGGTCGGCTTCGCCGCCGGCGGCGGCACCGATGTCGCCGCCAGGATCGTCGCGCTCAAGCTCGGCGAAGCGCTGGGCCAATCCGTGGTGGTGGAAAATCGTCCTGGCGCCAGCGGCATGATCGCGGCCGAAGCGGTGGCGAAATCGCCGGCCGACGGCTACACGCTGATGATGGGCAGCCAGACCACGCTCGCGGTCGCGCCCGCGCTCTATCGCAAGTTCGCCATCGACGCCGCCCGCGACTTCTCGGGGGTAGCGATGGCGGGCGTATCGCCGCTGGTGCTGGTGGTCCATCCGTCGGTGCCGGCGCAATCGGTCGACGACCTGATCGCGCTCGCCAAAGGGAAGCCGGGCACGATCAATTTCGGCTCCGGCGGGCTCGGGACCACGCCGCACATGGCCGGCGAGCTGTTCTCGATCCAGGCCGGCGTCAAGATGGTGCACGTCGCCTATCGCGGCGAGGCGCCGGCGATCAACGATCTGCTCGGCGGGCAATTGCACGTGATCTTCGCCAACCTCTCCGCCGTCATCGGCAATGTGCGGGCGGGCTCGCTGCGGGCGCTGGCGGTCACCAGCGCGCAACGCGCCGCGACCGCGCCGGACATCCCGACCGTCGCCGAGGCGGCGCTGCCCGGCTTCGACGCCGCGACCTGGTTCGCGCTGGTTGCGCCGGCCGGCACGCCGAAGGACATCGTGCTGCGGCTCAATGCCGAGGTGACACGGCTCGTGGCCCAGGCGGAGGTCCAGCAGCGCTTCGCCGATCTCGGCATGACCATCGCCGGCGGCACGCCCGACGCGCTCGATGCCTACGTCAAATCCGAGATCGGCAAGTGGGCGAAGGTGATCAAGGACGCCGACGTGCGGGCGCCGGAGTAGATCCTGAGTGGCGCATGTCCTCGTCGGCGAACCGGTTCCCACTTCGCCGGGACATGCGCAAGGCTCACACCCATTTTCTTTTGGCCCCAAAGCCGCTAAGAACGGGCGAGCGGCCGCCGCGGGAGCGTGCGGTATTAACAAGGCTTCTCAAGAGGTTAAGAGAATCACTGGCGCCCAGACATGCGCTGGGGCCGCGCTTTTGGCCCGTAACACCAACCCGACCGGCATGAACGGATCGCGCAAAGTCCACATCAAGTCCTTCGGCTGCCAGATGAACGTCTACGATTCCCATCGTATGGCGGACATGCTCGCGCCCGAGGGCTTCGTCGAGACCGCCGAGGCCGAAGGCGCCGATCTCGTCATCCTCAACACCTGCCACATCCGCGAGAAGGCGGCGGACAAGGTCTATTCCGAGCTCGGGCGCATCCGCGTGCTCAAGGAGGCCGCGGCGCGCGACGGACGCCGCATGACGATCGCGGTCGCGGGCTGCGTCGCCCAGGCTGAGGGCGAGGAGATCATCCGGCGCGCCGGCGTAGTCGATTTGGTCGTCGGGCCGCAGAGCTATCACCGCCTGCCCGACTTGCTCGCGCGCGCCGCCGCGCTGGCGAGCGAAGCGAGCGGCCAGCGCGGCAACTCTAAAGTGCGCGGCGAGGCGGTGGTCGACACTGAATTTCCGGTCGAGGACAAGTTCGAAGCGCTGGCGCCACCGAGCCGCGCGGCAACGCGCGCACGCGGCGTGTCGGCCTTCGTCACCGTGCAGGAGGGCTGCGACAAGTTCTGCACGTTTTGCGTCGTGCCCTACACGCGCGGCGCCGAGATGTCGCGCCCGGCGATGAAGATCATCGCCGAGGTCGAGCGCCTCGCCGACGCCGGCGTGCGCGAGGTCACGCTGATCGGCCAGAACGTCAACGCCTATCACGGCGAAGGACCCGACGGCCGGCCGTGGACGCTCGGGCGCCTGCTGGTGCGGGCGGCCGAGGTGCCCGGCATCGCGCGGCTGCGCTACACCACCAGCCATCCCTGCGACATGGACGCGAGCCTGATTGCGGCGCATCGCGACCTCCCGAGCCTGATGCCCTATCTGCACCTGCCGGTGCAGTCGGGCTCCGACCGCATCCTCGCCGCCATGAACCGCCGCCACACCCGCGCGGACTATCTCGCCGTCATCGCGCGCATGCGCGCGGCGTGTCCGGACATTGCGTTCTCCTCCGACTTCATCGTCGGCTTCCCCGGCGAGCGCGAGGACGACGTCGCGGCGACGCTTTCGCTGGTGGACGAGGTCGGCTACGCTGGCGCGTTCTCGTTCAAATACTCGCCGCGGCCGGGAACGCCGGCGGCCGACATGCCGGATCAGATCGCCGAGGAGGTCAAATCCGAGCGACTCTACCGGCTGCAGGCGGCGATCGACCGCCGACGGGACGCGTTCAACGCGCAATGCCGCGGCCGCGTCCTCGACGTGCTGCTCGAAAAACCGGGACGCCATCCTGGCCAGATCGTCGGCCGCTCCCCATATCTCCAGCCGGTCGTGGTCAGGGCTCCGATCGGCATGATCGGCGAAATCGCCGCAGTGAAAATGACCGAGGTCAGCGCCAACAGCCTGTTCGGCGCGCTGGCGCAGACGCGGCCGGTCGCGGCGGCGGTGGGCGCGGAACCGATGCCGGTGGAGGGCTGACACAGTTGCGCTCGTCTCGATCGGACAACGGCTCGTTCGTGTCCTCTCCGACCACCGTCGGCGACAGTACCGCGGCCCCGACCGCCGCGACCCAGCTCGTGCTCGCCTTCGACGACAACCGGCTCGCGTCCCTGCTGTTCGGCCAATACGGGCAGAACCTCGCGCTGATCGAGCGCAGGCTCGGCGTCGTCGCCGACCAGCGCGGCAATCATGTCACGGTTGCCGGATCGCGCGATGGCGTGGAGCAGGCGCGACGCGTGCTCGAAGGGCTCTACGACCGGCTCAAGCGCGGCGACGAGCTGGTGTCCGGGGACGTCGAGGGCGCGATCCGCCTGGCGATCGCGCAGGGCTCGCTGTTCGACTATGACGCCGCCAGCGCGCGGCCGAGCTTCGAGGAGATCAATCTGCGCAAGCGCCCGGTGCGCGCGCGCACCGCGGCGCAGGACGCCTATATCCGGGCGCTGCGCCGCCATGCGCTCGTGTTCGGCACCGGGCCCGCCGGCACCGGGAAAACCTGGCTCGCCGTCGCCCACGCGGTCGCCTTGTTCGAGCGCAAGGAGGTCGATCGCATCGTTCTCTCGCGGCCCGCGGTCGAGGCCGGCGAACGGCTGGGCTTCCTGCCCGGCGACATGCGCGAGAAGGTCGATCCCTATCTGCGGCCGATCTACGACGCGCTCTACGACCTCATGGATGCACGCATCGTCGAGCGCGCGCTGCAGACCGGCGAGATCGAGATCGCCCCCCTCGCCTTCATGCGCGGGCGCACGCTGTCCAACGCGGTGGTGATCCTCGACGAGGCACAGAATACCACCGCGATGCAGATGAAGATGTTTCTCACCCGACTGGGCGAGAACAGCCGCATGATCGTCACCGGCGATCCGAGCCAGGTCGATCTGCCGCCCGGGCAGACCTCGGGTCTGGCGCAGGCGACCCAGCTCCTGAAAAACGTCGAGGGAATAGGCCACGTGGTCTACACCGCCGAGGACGTCATTCGCCACGAGCTGGTGGCGCGCATCGTGGACGCCTACGACAAAGCCGCACTCAAGGCGGCCAAGGGACGCGACAGCGTTGCGCGCGAGGGGCTTGCGCGCGAGACCAGGGAATGAGTGCCCGCGCGCGCTGTACCGTCGACGTCGTGGTCCAATCCCCGCTCTGGAAGGCGCAGCGCGGCGCAGGCGCGCTGGTGCGCCGGGCGGTCGCGGAAGCGGCGTCGATGGCGTCGCCGGCCGGCGGGGAGCTTGCCATCGTGCTGACCGATGACTCGACGATCCGCTCGCTCAATCGCAATTGGCGGCGAAAGGATGCGGCGACCAACGTGCTGTCCTTTCCGGCCCGGAAACCGACGAGGCAACCGGTAAGAGATTCGGCCGAGCAAGGCATATCCGGCCTGCTCGGCGATATCGTGATCGCCTACGAGACGACGGAACGCGAAGCGCGCGCCGAGCGTAAGCCTTTTGCGCACCATCTCGCACACCTCGCCGTGCATGGATTTCTTCATCTCGCCGGCTACGATCACGAGGCGGATGACGAGGCCGAGGCGATGGAACGGCTCGAGGCCGCGATCCTCGCCCGGCTCGACGTGCCCGATCCCTACGTCACGCGCGGCGCGAGGGCTTAGGTGACGATCGCGATGCCCGATCCCGACCGACCCGATTCGAGCGAGACGCCCACGGCGGTGACGCCCAATCTCCCGGTGCCGGTACCGCGGCCGCGCGACGTTGCGCGCGAGAACGGCGAGGGCTGGCTCACGCGCGCACTGCGGGCGATCTTCGGCTGGAAACCGAGCACGATCCGCGCCGACCTCAAGGACGTGCTCGAAACGTCCGCCGGGGAAACCGGCTTCTCGCCGACCGAGCGCAGGATGCTCACGAACATCCTCGGGCTGCGCGAGCGGCGCATCGTGGACGTGATGGTGCCGCGCGCAGACATCATCGCGGTGCAGCGCGACATCGCGCTGGGCGAGCTCATGAAGGTATTCGAGAGCGCGGGCCATTCGCGGCTCGTGGTCTATGACGACACCCTCGACGACGCCGTCGGCATGGTCCATATCCGCGACCTGGTCGCGTTCATGACGGTGCGCGCCGCTGCCAGCGCCGCGGCCAATACCCGGCGCAAGCGGCCGCTCCCCGCCGGCCTCGACCTCAAGGCGATAGAGCTTTCGATGCCGCTGTCGACCGCTAAGATCATCCGCGAAATCCTGTACGCGCCGCCGTCGATGCCGGTGCTCGACCTGCTCGCCAAGATGCAGACGACACGCATCCACCTCGCTTTGGTCGTCGACGAATACGGCGGGTCCGACGGCGTCGTCTCGATCGAGGACATCGTCGAGCAGATCGTGGGCGAGATCGCGGACGAGCACGACGAGGACACGCCGCCGGGAGTGGTCCGCCAATCCGACGGCTCGTTCCTCGCCGACGCCCGCGCCAGCCTCGAGGATCTCACGTCGATCGTCGGCAGCGAGTTCGACGTCGGTGAGGTCGCCCAGGAGGTGGACACGCTCGCGGGCTATGTCGCGACCCGCATCGGCCGCCTGCCGGTGCGCGGCGAGCTCGTGCCGGGCCCCGGCCCGTTCGAGCTCGAAATTCTCGACGCCGACCCGCGCCGGGTGAAGAAGCTGCGTATCTACCGCAGCCTCGACCGGCAGAACGGCAAGGACCTCGAAACCCGGCGGCCGGCCGGACCCGCACCGGCGCCGAGCACTTCCGCGGCGCCCGGGGGCGCCGCGCCAACGAACGCCGCCGCGCCGGCAAATCCCGCCGCGTCGCAAAATCCGCTCGCCCCCAACTCCCCCGTGTCCGCCACCGGCGACGAATCGGCTAAGCTTTCCCCCGACACACCATCGAAATCCCACCGCCGGCCGTGACGCTGACCCGCCTCGCCCATACGATCGTGCTGGCCTGGGGATGGCGGCGCATCCTGATCGCGTTCCTCGCCGGTGCCGCCTCCGTGCTGGCATTGCCGCCGCTCGACATCTGGCCCCTCCCCTTCATCACCTTTCCGATCCTGGTCTGGCTGGTCGACGGCGCGGCGGCCGGCCGGCGCGGCGGCGTGCTCGCGGCGGCGAGCGCGGGCTGGTGGTTCGGCTTCGGCTATTTCCTCGCCGGCCTCTACTGGGTCGGCCATGCTTTCCTGGTCGACGCCAAGACCTTCGGCTGGCTGCTGCCGTTCGCGGTCACTGCGCTGCCGGCGGGGATGGCGGTCTACACCGCGCTCGGCCTCGCGCTCGCTCGCCTGATCTGGACGCGCGGCCCGGCGCGCGTGCTCGCGCTGGCGGTGGCGCTCACGCTCGCAGAGTGGCTGCGCGGTCACATGTTCAGCGGTTTTCCCTGGAACGCCTTCGGCTACACGCTGATCTCGCCGCTCTGGCTGGCGCAGGGCGCAGCGCTGGTCGGCATCTGGGGGCTCACCTTTCTCGCCGTCGCGATCTATGCCTCGCCCGCGGTGCTCGCCGACGACCATGCCGACAGCAAGCGGCCGTGGCTGCCATTGGCGCTGGGGCTCCTCGCGCTCGCGGCGCTGGCGATCTTCGGCGCAATCCGCCTCGCCACCAACCCCACGAGCTATGTCGAGGGCGTGCGGCTGCGCATCATGCAGCCCAATCTGCAGCAGGACGAGAAGTTCACCTATTCGCAGAAGCAGCAGGTGATGAGCCGCTATCTCGCT
>WNEY01000965.1_pt1 | contig 19926 bp, 14 predicted proteins | sample 5400531 | NCBI WGS metagenome assembly WNEY01 (sample SAMN13153338, study PRJNA577476) | soil metagenome | isolation source: 200 cm saprolite under Douglas fir tree site 1 | place: USA:California | collected 2015-04-18
GCATCGACCTGACCGCGAATTTCACCGCGACCATGAACGCCGAGCTGTCGAAGACACGCGCGCCGCAGCTGTTCCTGAAAGCCGACGGCACGGCCCCAACCGACATCGTGCCGTCAGTCCTTCCGGGCGCCGCCCGGGCAGAGGACGTGGACCGGCTCGACCTGACGACGCAGAACACAACGGTCCGGCATTTCCTGTCGTTCCTGGCGATGCGCACGACGCCGGCTTATGCGATGACCGACAACACCATCGCCGGCATCGAGTGGCGATCGTCGGCGAACAGCGCGCCGGGGAACGTCGCAGGCATCACGGTCCCGACGCTCGTGATGGCCGGCACCTGCGCCGCGCACCTGGTGCCGGGCGAAATCACGTTCGATCGCGCGGCGGCGAAGGACAAACAGTTCGTGGCGGTCGAAGGCGCCGACCACAACTTCCAGCCGTGCAAGCCTCAGTATGGCGACACGGCGAAGCGCGCGTTCGATTGCGTGGACGGCTGGTTGACGAAAGCTGGACGCGTCTAGCGGACTGCCCCTGGCGGCAGCTCAGGCCAGAAGCCTTTGCGCGTCCTGCGCCAGAGACAGATCGACGACGCGATCAAAGGGCAGCATCTCATTCTGAATGTGGAAATCGAGATTGATCTGCTGCATGTAACGGACCCTCTCCGGGGAGAGCATCAGATCCGATGCAAAAGGCCTCCACTCGGCGACATGCTCGCGTTCCGGCGCGTTCGGGAACACCGATTTGCGGGCGCTCAGGAACGCCGCCTGTGCCGAGGGCTGCTGAACGAAGCGAAACAGTTTTGCGTATGCGGCCAGCACGCGCACCAGCACGCCTCGCCGCGACTCAATCACCCGGTTGGACGTCCAGCCCGCCTGGTACGTGAACTCTTTCAACTCCACCGACATGTTCCCGTTCGGAATGGCGTGGACTTTGTACGACTCGGCATCGTCAACGAACGAAGCCGGGCCGACACCGGCATCCACCGGTCCGGCCATCACGCCCTTGAAGATGTCTGTGTTCGACCCGATATTGACGAAGCGGACAGCCGAAACGTCCACCGAGTATTTCCGCAGCAGCGTCACCGTCAACTGGTGCACCAGCGCTCCAATCGCCCCCACTCCAACGACCTTGCCTTCGAAGTCTTTGAGCGACCGCACGTATGGCTTGCCGCTGAACAGCGCAAGCGCCGGAATCAACGTCGCGGCGTTGATGATCTTGAGGTCCGCACCGCGCTCCACCGCCGGGAACACCTGCCCGAACCCGGACATCGGCGACACATCGATGGAGCCGCTGTAAACACCGCCCAGGATCTTCGTCCCGTCCGCCATCGCGACCATGTCCGGATTGAGGTCGAACGACTCCAGGAACTTCTGCTGACGCAGCAGCTCCGACATGGTCATGTTCAACCCGCCGGCCGCGGTGGCGATATGCACTGCGTTGGGCGAACGGGAGGACCGCCGTCCGCACCCGCCCGCGGCCAGGAGCGCGGCCGTGGAAAGCCGCACCAGCATCGCCCGGCGTGAAAGCCCCTCGGTCATGTCATTTTTCAGGATCAACGAACAGTTCATCCAGCCGCATGCGGCGCGGCGTCAGCCCCTGTTTGAAGGCGGTGTCCTCCAGCGCAGAGATTGTCGCGAGGTTCGGTCCCATCCCGTACGGCAGCGGGTCGTGTCCCACGATCTTGCGCAGGGCCACAAACTTCTTGTCGGACGCATTGTTCGGCGTGCCAGCGTCAAGCTTCGCCAACCATTCATCCTTGGCCCTGGAGAATGCCGCGAACAGCGACGTGGCGACCCACGGATGCTCCTTCAACACCGAGTCCTTCACGACAATGGTTCCGTGCATGGGGTAGGTTCCCGTGCGGCGATACCATTCCGCTTCAAGTTCTTCCGCGTTGGGGAACAGATCGGGATAATGAGCCTCCACGGTCCGCCAGCCGCCCGTCGGAGCACCGATACGTCCGACACCGGCATTGCCATGGAACCCGGCGGCAAGCTCGCCGCTCGCCATCATGTCCGCAAGCGACTTCCCGTCGGGCGCGTGGATGATGTTCGAGGGCAGCTGGAGTTGCGTCACGTGCTCCTCGTCGTCCACCACCCACGTGACCTTCGAGGAATCCAGACCGAATTCGTCGATAAGGATTCCCCTCGTCCAGACGCCGGTGGTCACCGAATACGCGCGGACGCCCACCTTCCTTCCTTCCAGGTCCTTCGGTGTCTTGATTCCGGCGTCGGGGCGGACCAGCAGGCCCGCGTGATGAAACCGCCGCTGGACAAAAACCGGAAGGGCGACGAAAGGCGCACCGTAGGCGCGGGCGATGATGTAGGTCGTCGGCGCAAGCTCGCACACGTCGAACTCGACCTGGCGGACCATGCGGCGGAACGCGGCGATCTGCGGCTCGACCGTGATGATTTCGGCATCCACGCCCTCGATTGGAATCGATCCGTTTCGCACCGCCGACGTGTGCGGGTGCTCGGCGACCGCAATTCTGAGATGAACGTGATTGGACAAGCCGCAGGCCTCCTCGCGCGGGACGACAAAAAGGCCAGATTATAGCAGGGCACCGCGCTACACGAATGCGCGCAACACGAGGACGCCGATGAGCCCGGCGACGCTGATGACCGTCTCCATCACGGACCAGCTCTTGAACGTGTCTGCGATCGAGAGTCCGAAATACTCTTTCACCAGCCAGAATCCCGCATCGTTCACGTGCGAGAAGAACAGCGATCCCGATCCGATGGCGAGCACGAGCAGAGCGACCGCGGGTCGGTCCATTCCCGACGCGAGCGGCGCGACGATGCCGGCCGCGGTGATCGTGGCGACGGTGGCGGATCCGGTCGCGAGCCGGATCCCGACGGCCACCAGCCAGCCGAGAACCATCGGTGAGATCCCGGTCCCCTGAGCCGCATGACCGACCACTGCGCCAACGCCCGCGTCGATCAGAGTCTGCTTCAATCCTCCACCCGCAGCGACGATCAGGAGGATCGCGGCGATGGGAGGCAACGCGCCGGAGATCGAGTCGGAGACCTGCCGCCGGCTCATGCCCGCCCGGAGGCCCAGCGTGAACATCGCGACGACGATCCCGACGAGCATGGCGACGATCGGCGCGCCGGCAACGTCCAATGCTCCTCGGGCGCGAGAACCGACGGGCAGCCACAACTCGCCGGCTGCCCGCAGGAGCATGAGCGCCACCGGCAGCATCATCGTGAGCACGGTCGGCGCGAACCGGGGACGGTTCGCGCGCGCAACGCCGCCAGCTCGAGGATCGACATGACGCGGCGAAGGATCGGTCGCCATCGCCCTCGTGGGCCGTACCAGGAGTGCGGCTCCATCGGCGCGAACCAGCCGGCTGGCGATCGAGCCGAACACAGGTCCCGCGATGATCACCGTCGGCGCGGCGATGATGAGACCGAATGCGAGCGTCAGTCCCATGTCGGCCTTCAGCGCCGCGATCGCGACGAGCGGGCCCGGATGTGGCGGCACAAGGCCGTGAAGCACCGACAGCCCGGCAAGAGCCGGGATTCCGACGGTCATCAGCGGGACGTCGAGCCGGCGCGCGACGAGCACGACGATCGGAACGAGCAGGACGACTCCCACTTCGAAAAACAGCGGCAGCCCGATCAACGCCGCGACGCCCGCGACGGCCCAGGGCAGCCATCGCGCACGGACCCCGCTGACCACTCTGTCGACTACGACGTCGGCGCCGCCGCTGTCCGCCAACAGCGCGCCGATCATCGCGCCGAGCGCAATCAGCAAGCCGACGCTGCCGACCGTCGATCCGACACCCGCCGTGAACGAGTCGACGATCTTCGCGGCGGGCATCCCGGCGACGACGCCAAGCACGGCAGACCCGAAGATCAACGCAAGGAACGGATGGACGCGAAGCAGCGAGATCAGCAGAACGACGCTGACAATGCCGAGCAGAGCCGCTGCCATGAGGTGAAGATCGCCTGCCGGGGCAACGAGCTGGTCAGCGAGTAACATCGCGCGTATCGTGTATCGATCTCAGAGTCGAAGCGCCGTCCGAATCCATTCGACGAGCTCGCCGACGGTCAATCGACCGTCCACCACCAATGCGTCGTGTGGGGGCTCGAATGTCGCGAGCTGACTCGTCAACAACGCGGGGCCGGCAAAGTGGCTGCGTCGTCCTGAAAGCCTGCGCGCCAGGACGTCACCTGGAACGTCGAGATGGACAAAGACGAACCGCGGATCGTTCGGCGCGAGCCTCTCGCGGTACGCCTGGCGCAACGCGGAGCAGGCAACAACGACGGCCTCGCCGGCATCGAGAGCCTCGAGGGACAGCGCGCGCACTCTGTCGAGCCACGGCGCACGGTCGGCGTCTGTGAGCGCCTCGCCTCGCCGCATCTTCTCGACGCTCGCCGGCGTGTGCGCGTCATCTGCGTCCACGAACCGCGCGCCAATCTTACCAGCGAGTTCCATTCCGACGGTCGTCTTTCCGGTGCCCGCGGGTCCGATGAGCACGATGGCGCGTGGAGCACCAGCCATGTCGCGTTATTCCAGCGATCACATAGTGCTCGAGGCAGCGATGGCGGGCAAGTGCTAACGTCCACGAATTACGTTATCCTGAGCCGCCTGTTGTGGATGGGAAAGGTGGTCGGAGAGCGATGACGATCGACAAAGCCGCACCGACCGGGGGCAATGCCTGATGCATCTTGCGCCGATCGATGTCGTCCTGATCGTCATCTACGCCGCGTTCGTCCTGGTCATCGGGTTCCTGCTGCGGCGGCAGATGGTGGGAACCGCCGAATTCTTCCTGGCGGGCCGCTCGATGCCGGCGTGGGTCGCCGGGCTCGCGTTCCTCTCGGCCAATCTCGGCGCGCAGGAAATGATCGGGATGGCGGCGAGCGGCGCGAAATACGGCATCCTCACCAGCCACTTCTACTGGGTCGGTGCGATCCCCGCGATGGCGTTCGTCGGCGTGTTCATGATGCCGTTCTACTACGGGTCGCGGGCGCGCAGCGTTCCGGAGTACCTGAAGCTGCGATTCGACGAAAAAACGCGCGGCTTCAACGCACTCACTTTCGCGGTCATGACGGTGTTCTCGTCGGGCATCAGCATGTACGCCATGGGTGCGCTGCTCGCGCTGCTGCTCGGGTGGAACATCCACGCGAGCATTGCGGCATCGGCGCTCGTCGTTCTGCTGTATATCACGCTGGGCGGGTTGACGAGCGCGATTTACAACGAGGTGCTGCAGTTCTTCCTCATCGTCTTCGGCTTTGCGCCGGTCGTGTATCTCGGCCTGCGCGACGCTGGCGGCTGGCAGGGGCTCACCGCGCGTATCCCCGACACCTTTGTGCACTCGTGGACGTATCTGGCGCGAGCCGACGCAAACCCGATGGGCGTCGAATGGTTCGGCATGGTCATGGGCCTCGGGTTCGTTCTGTCGTTCGGCTACTGGTGCACCGATTTCCTCGTCGTGCAGCGCGCGATGGCCGCCAACTCGATGAGCGCGGCGCGGCGCACGCCGCTCATCGCCGCTGTGCCGAAGATGCTGTTCCCGTTCCTCGTCATCGTGCCGGGCATGGTTGCGCTGGGGCTCACCCTCCACCCGAATCCAGGCGCAGCGCCGGTGCTGCCCACGCTCGCCGACGGGACCTACGACTACAACATGGCGCTGCCGCTGATGATGTCGCGCTATTACCCGGCCGGTCTGCTCGGCCTCGGGCTGACGGCGCTGCTGGCCAGTTTCATGTCGGGCATGGCCGGCAACGTCACGGCGTTCAACACAGTGTGGACGTTCGACATCTACCAGAGCTACCTCCGACCGCGCGAGAGCGATCGGCACTATCTCTCGATGGGCCGCATCGCAACCGTATTCGGCGTGCTCATCAGCATGGCCACGGCGTACGCCGCGATGCGCTTCAACAACATCATGGACATGCTGCAGCTGGTGTTTTCCTTCGTGAACGCGCCGCTGTTCGCGACGTTTCTCCTCGGCATGTTCTGGAGGCGGACGACCGGTCACGGGGCGTTTTGGGGTCTCGTCGCAGGAACGGCGGCGGCTGCGCTGCATTACGAGGTCACCGGTGTCGTCGGCGCCGCCTCGCTTCTTCCGAAGATTGCGGTGCTGCATGTGTACCCGTCGGATATGGCGCAGAACTTCTGGGGCGCAATCGTCGCGTGGACGACGTGCTTCGTCGTCACCGGAGCGATCAGCCTGATGACGGCGCCGAAGGCCGAGGCAGACCTGCGCGGTCTGGTGTACGGGCTGACGGCGCACGACCTCGGTGACGACCCGGTCTGGTACCGTCGTCCCGGGGTGCTCGCCGTCGGCATTCTCAGCCTCACGCTCGTACTCAACCTCCTGTTCTGGTGATGTATGCACTTCGACCTGCGATATCCCATCGGGCTGCTCCTTACGACGTACGGCGCCATCCTCGCGATCCAGGGCGCGATCGTCCGCGCCACGGTGCTCGGCCTCAACGTCAATCTTTACTGGGGCGCCGTCATGATCGTGTGCGGACTTGGCGCGCTCTATCTCGCTCGACGGAGGGCATGAGGCGCATCGCGATGGTGATGGCGGCGGCGACGGCTGCAGTTGCGGCAGGTGTGGCAGCGCGGACCGCCGCGCCGGACCCGACACGGTTACAGGTGCGCCTGGACACGGGCGTGCTGTCCGGCACGGCGACATCCGACGCAGGCGTCCGCATCTTTCGCGGCGTGCCGTACGCGGCGCCCCCCGTGGGACCACTCCGATGGCGCGCGCCGGAACCGGTCACGGCGTGGACCGGAGTGCGCAACGCGACCGCATTCTCGGCCGAGTGCGTGCAGAACATCGTGACCGAGCGCAAGCCGTGGACCGAAGAGTTCATGGCGCACGGCGCGACGAGCGAAGACTGTCTGTACCTCAACGTGTGGACGGCGGCCGCCTCCGCGGCCGAGCGGCGCCCCGTGTACGTGTGGCTGCATGGTGGCGGGCTCGTCGAGGGATCCGGTTCGATCGCGATCTACGACGGCGAATCGCTCGCGCGCAAGGGCGTTGTCGTCGTCGCCGTGAATTACAGGCTGGGCGTGTTCGGCTACTTCGCACACGCGGAACTGACAAAGGAATCGCCGCACCACGCATCGGGGAACTACGGCTATCTCGATCAGGTTGCGGCGCTGCAGTGGGTGCAGCGCAACATCGCGGCATTCGGCGGCGATCCAACACGCGTCACCGTCGGTGGTCAGTCGGCCGGCGCAGGATCCGTGCACGCGCTCGCGGCGTCGCCCCTTGCGAAAGGGTTGTTGTTGCGGGGGGTCGCGGAGAGCGGCTCTGGACTCGGTCGCGCCGCGAAGCCGCTGGGCGAAGCCGAGCAGGACGGCATGCGATTCGCGGCGGCGCGGCATGCCGATTCGCTCGCGGCGCTTCGTGCATTGCCGTCGATCGCACCGCCACTCGAGTCCGATCCGGGATGGGGCGCCGTCGTCGACGGATGGCTTTTGCCCGACACCATCGATCGCGTGTTAGCGCGTGGTGGTCAGAACGACGTCGCGATGCTGACCGGGCTCAATGCAGACGAGGGCAGTTCGGCACCCACCTATGGAAAGATTCGCGCGGAGGAATTCAAGAAGCAGTCGCGCGACAGATTCGGCTCGCGAGCCGATGCGTTTCTTTCGCTCTACCCGGCGACGGAAGACGCAGAGGCTTCTGGGGTCGCAGATCGACGGGGCACGTGACCAGGGCCTCGTCTCGATGTTCCTGTGGGGCGTGCTGCGCGCGAAGAACAGCCGCACGCCGTTGTACACGTACTACTGGGACCACGCGATGCCCGGACCCGACCGCGAGGTGTACCGCGCATTCCACACGTCAGAGGTACCGTACGTGTTCAACACGCTGAACCGATCGCACCGACCGTGGCAGCCGGCGGACCGTGCGATCGCGCAGACGATGTCGACGTACTGGACGAACTTCGTGACGTCGGGCGATCCGAACGGCCCGGGCCTGACCTCGTGGCCAGCATTCGGTCGCGGCGGGCTCGTCACGATGGAACTCGGCGACCATTTCGGCACGCGCGCCGTTGCGGACGCGGCGCAGTTCGAGTTCTTTTCGAAGTACTTCGACGAGGGTCAGCACCGGTGACACACGTGGCGGTGCCTGGAAGCTTGGAGTCGCGCCGCATCATTGCGGCCTCTGTTGCGGCAGTGACCAGTTCTTGGATTGTTGCCGAATCCTGCAGCTCCGGAAATTCGCGGAGCAGCCCCCGAATGTCGAACTGATCGTGTTGCGCGATCGGGTCGCCTTGGCGCCCCAGTATCAGTTTTGTGCTGATCTCGGCAGCCAGTAGCATGACGATTTGTTTCTTGACGCGCTCGATGACACGAGAGGAATGCTCGTCGAGTTCATTCGGCGAAAAGCTCTCGCTTATGGGTCGCACCCTCGCGCAGCCAAACTTCGGACCGTCTGAATCTTCACGCTCCTCGATGCTCACGCTGTCCAAAGTTAAGCCGAGGTGTAAGGCGATAACCGCATGTCCGGCCTCATGAATTGCCCTAGGTCGTCTTCCGCTCTTTGCCGCCGATTCCACGACCAGATTCCGGATTCGTTCGATATCGTCCTGTTCGTCGTCGCTCATCTGTTTTGCATCCCAGAGCCACGGTTTAGGGCATAGTTGCCGTTGCCCGACGCCCTGGTTCGGGCGCGAAGTTCCCTGCGCTCAGACTCTCAGCCGGCAAGAAGATCCAAGAACACGCGTGGGGTCACGATGCGGATACCGTCGTACTCCTTAAGAACGAGCAGGTCTGAATCGCCGGCGACCACGAACCCTGCGCGGCCCTCAATGGCTGCGGCGAGGTACTTGTCGTCATCGGGGTCTTTGCTTGCGCCCTCAAGTTGTCGTTCCCCGGTGACCAGGTGCGAGAGGACGACAATGTCTTCGAACCAGAGCTCCGGGTCAAGTCCTGGCCGGATGTACTTGCGAACCTTTGGATAGGCGAGCGCTCGCAGGACCTCGTCCACGATGACCTGCGACATGACGATTTCGAAGGCCTCGCCGCGCAGGAATTGGTCGATGATCAGTCCCGGCGGTCCCTCCGGGCGTACGGCTGCGCTGACGTAGACGTTCGCGTCAAGAACAGCGCGAATCACGGACTACTTGCTCTTGCGTCGGGACTTCGGGGAGGAGCGAGCCCACCGCTTCGCGTCGCCCGCGAGTTCCGCGGCTCGGGCGTCGGTCAACTGGCTAGGCTGCTGCCGATCCATGAACTCGAGGGCGTGCCGGCGCGCGAACCGCCGCATCTGCTCAAGCCGTTCGACAGGCACGAGTGCAGCCAGCGGCTTGCCCTTCCGCTCGATGATGAACTCGTCATGGCGCAGCGCTACCCGGTTCAGCATGTCGCCGATCCGCTGCCGGACGTCCATCGTTGAAACCTTGTCGGTCATTCATCAACTCCATCAAGTATTATAGTTGCACTTGATGCTACAGGCAATGAAAAGGAACGATGGCGCGTAGCACCGACGCTTCTTCGACCTATCGCGGATATCGCAAGCAAGCGCTTTACGTGCTCTGGCGCCTGTTGACGGATCCGGAGGCCAACAGCCGCTCGTACAGACCGGAAGGCGACGAGGACCTGGCGGTATTCGCGGGCAGTGGCGATCTGCTTCAGGTCGTGCAAGTCAAGGATTACTCCGCTCCATTGGCGCTGTCCGACTTCAAGCCGGAGAGCCCAGATGGCTTCTTCGCTCGCATGGCGGTCCGAAGAAGGGTCCATCCGACCTGCGAGGTCTGCATAGCGAGTTTTGGACCGATCGGACCAGAGCTCGACAGGGCAATTCGAGCGTCAGGCTCAGAACGCAACAGCGTCGCAAACAAACTGAGCAGCAAGAACTCCAAGCTCACGGTCGCAGAAGCGGAGACACTCCTACACGCGTTAAGCGGACGGGTATCACGGCCGGTTGAAACGGACATTTACAGGGACGTCCTTGCGAGTTTATTGCCGACGATCGCAGGCGTTCACGCCGATACGGCGATCGAACTCCTCTTGTACTCGATCTTCGACGCGTCTGAACACCGCCGAACAATCACGCGCTCGACCCTTCTTCAGCAACTTGAACGCATCGGTGCGTACCTCGCCGCCCTTCGAGATCATTCGACGGAATGGAACGTAACAGTCGGCCCTCTTCACGATGAGGAGCTCGACCCGGCTGAACGCGACAGACTGCGTGACTCCTACCGACGCGGCGTCCAGGCGTCCTGGCGGCACATTCTGGCCGGAGCCGATTGCGCCAGGCCGGGCCGGCTCGCCGAAGTGCACGCGAAGTTAAACACTCACGCTGCCGTCGTGATCCGCGGCGCGTCCGGGCAAGGAAAGTGGTCGATAGCGTTCCGCTACATGCGTGAGTATTGCGCCGAGGGGTTGAGATTCGAGGTGCGCTTCATCGAGGGCCGAACGCATGCCGTCCGGATTGCGAATGCTCTGCGGGATCACATCAGGGCTCTCCGTCTGCCGGCGGTCGTGCTGCTCGATCTCTCGCCATCTGATTCCGGATGGATGGAGTTGGTACAGGAACTGGCGAGCGCCGGCATCAAAGTACTCGTTACCGTTCGCGAAGAGGACTTTCATCGCGCTGGATTGCTCACAGCCGACATGTTGGTCGCGGAAGTCGCGCTGGACGCGCTTACTCGTGCAGAAGCCGAGGAAATCTATCGAGCGCTTCAAAGTGCGCAACCGGCGATACACCTGGATTGTGCCGATGTGTGGGCACGTTTTGCCGCTCACGATGCGGGCCCACTGCTCGAATTCACTCACATCGTCACCGAAGGCGAGACGCTTTCCAGCAAAGTCGCGCAGCAGGTCGCTCGGCTGCAGAACGAGGTTTCCGCTGGCCGCGGCATCGGGATAAGTGACCGGCATCTGCACCTGCTGGCGCTCGCCGCGATTGCCAACGCTGCGGAGTGTCGAGTGCTTCTTCAACCACTCTGCTCGGTCGTCGGCGTCGAGACGTTGGCTCGGCCGACGGCGATGCTCGAAGACGAGTACTTTGCCCGCGTCACGACCACAGGATCATCGGCTGCTATCGCACCAATACACGCTGTGCGCTCACAAGCGATTGTTGATGCCCTCCTACAAGATTGTCCAGAGCGTTGGCTTGAGCTCGCGGTGGAGTGTCTTCCTCTCATCGTTGACGCGGATCTCGAACGCTTTCTGCTCGTTGCATTTTCGCGGCGCCCAGAATCAACGATCGGGCTGCTGGAGGTCCTACAAGCGCTTCGGCCTCGGACTTGGACCCACGCCGGAGGCATAGCCCGGGCCGTCATTTGGGAGGGCCTCAACCGGTATGAGCACGAGAATCATGCCGTCTTGGCGCAAGCCGTCATCGAACACGGGGATGGATGGTGGTTGTACTGCGACCCACACGTAGCTTCAGATGCGAACGCGTCTGACGTAGCCCGAAATGCGATCGCATCCGTTCTGAAACTCAATGTGTCTGAGTTGCCGGTGGTTCCCTTAACAAACAAGGCTCACGCGCTCGAGCCGTTTAGACGATGGGCCGAACACGCGTCTGGGCCAGCATCCGAGCCGGCTTCCGTCCAGGACTGGATGCAGCTTGCCGACGTAGCGTTTTGGCTCGGCCGGAATCAGATTTCCGGTCCCATTCGCGAGGCAGCCAGCCGACTTCCCGAGCGGGTTCCGAGCGACTGGTCATCTCTGGAAATGGCGGAATTCATTTCTGGACGTTACGCGCTGGAGGACTCCGCATTTGCGCAGTGGCATGGTCATCACTCAGCAGCCATTATCGACCGATTCGTGCGCGACACGAGCTCGATCGCTGTCGTCTTCAACGATCACAGCGCCAGGGTCCTGTTCCCAGTGGCGATCCGCTCAGATGGCGCTGCAGCGGATTCCGACGCGCATGATTTTCACGCGCAGGCAATGAAGAGAGTCACGCTGCTACGACACCTGTTCCCGAACCTAGGCGAGATTGGTTCCGAGGGCGTTGGTATCGAAGTCCTTGGGTCGCTGCTCCCAAACGATCCGACGGACAAGTCTATTCCTGCGGACGGATTGCCCTTGGCGCGCGTCGTTCAGTTGAACGCGACGTTCAGACAACTCGTCACCTACCGTCTACAGCGTCCAAATTCATGGGGCACTTACATCGACACAATCCTCACGTTCCGGCGAGTCGCATGCGACACCTTTCGCGGACTTCAGCGTGCATGGCTGAAGTTCTTAGAGCATCCGAAGATCACGGCCTCGGATGTCCGGAGGATGCCTGGCAAAGAGCTCACGCAGCTTCAGGGCACAAGCGTGCCAATGTTCCCCAAGAGTGCAGTCGATGAGTGGGGATTCGTGTCCGAATCGAGGGATAACGTCTCGGATACCGAGGCGGCGGCGCGGTCGCAGCTGTGGGGCAACATTCGCCGATTTTCTAAGTGGCGCAAGCAGTGGCAAGAGTACGAGCAATGTGTCGGCCGAGTTGCCCAGAAAATTGTAGAGGTCACGGTCCTTCACCTTGCAGAGAAGAATTTTGCCAACAGCAGCACCGCCGAGTCCGACTCCGGGCGCTTGCTCGTCGTAAACCTCGCGTTCGCGTGGAAAGCGCTGCATCCGATGCAGTCGGAATTCAGACGGTGGTTCACCAGACTCGCACCGACCGATGCCTTCGCCATGCTTGAGCGGCACGAATTGAGCGTGTTTGCCCACCTCTGGCCGGTTGCATTCGCCACAGTGTATTCGCCCAGTCTTGGGCGATCTGGCGTTGGTCGTATAGAAGCCGACCTGCGCGACCAGCGGAGACAATTTGTCCGCGCTCTGAAGCAGGAGGTTCTCACGACGCTGGGACCGGCTGCGAATGTACAGATCCTTGAAGGACCATTCCGAGTTGGCGAGAGGACGTGCATCGCTGTCGTCTGCGACCACCATACGGTCGCCGACGCTGACGGTCGTCGAGCGGACGTGGTGCGACCCTTGTGGCAGGCGACACGCTTTCGACAATGGAAGCATTTTGAGTCAACGCCGCTCGAGGTCGAGTGGTCTCACATTCTGGTCGTACACAGCATAAAGGGTCGCGCACTATCATCAACAGGATCGTTGGTGTCGACGCAGGTGTTGTTCGGCTCTGAACAACAAATCCAAGTCGCTGGGCACCACCTACTCCCAGTCCCGGTGGACCTGGCGGCCGTTGGCGTTCCCGTGTGGGAATCGCCAATCGTCTTTGCAGCCGCGAACTTTCAAGCACACGTCAGTCTGTTTGTGCTTGCAATGATGCGGTTCGCATCGTTGGTCAAGAGCGCGATCAAGCACTCTCTTCAAGAACACCAGCTGGAAGCGGCGCTGGCGGCCTACTCCCGTGAAATCACGGTCCTCCGCAGTAAAGCCGTGGCAGCCCACGACGATCTCTCTGGACTCTTGCGAGCCTGGGGATCCGAATCTGGGAATCGTTCGTCCGAACTAGACGTGTGGATTCATCGCCTCGAGGAATTCAGCAAAGTGGCGCTGATGGCAGGAATCTCCGGGACCGCCACGCTCACATACGAAACATTCGGACAGTGGGCGCAGCGCACGATTGCGTCATCGAACGAAATTCAGCTGCTCTTGAAAGACATCGTCGATGCTTCGATCGCCAAGGCAGCGTAGACGCTGAAGGCGTGAGCCGTTGAGACCTTCAACCGATCATTTGCATGGGGATTGGAGCGGTTCGCGGCCGCGGTAGCGCGGAGTGGAAGGCTTCGGGCCGTCCTATTCGTCCGTCAACCCTCGGAAGGACCTCGATACTAGACGGCGTCGTACGAAATTCGAACTCCAGACTGTTGCTCGAGCTACTTCAACGGTCTGCCAAATCTTGTTCGAGTCGTGCCGCCTCGGGAACGCCCACCCTAGTCAGCGCTGGGAGTAAGCGATCGGCCACGTCTCGAAGCGGTTCGCCGGACCCGAGCAGCGCGACATCCTGCCGTCTGATTGCTTCAATCAAAACGCACACGCGGCGTCCGATCCCGTGCTCGATCCAAAAATCGGTCGCGTCAGGAAAAGCAGCCATCCAACTGGTCGCCGCGGCGAGGAGGAACGACAGATGGGTTGCTCGCGGTGCGACCTCGAGCAAGTTCAAGGTGACGATGGCGACGAAATACGTTGCGCCTTCGACCGCACATGTTTCAAGCGTCGGTAAGAAGGGCGTCAGCCGCTCAATCAGCGCCGGCGGCAAGTAAGCCTTGGCTGGCTGCGTCCAGCCGTAGTCATTCAAAAACAGCGTCGCGATAGCGGGCCCCAAATGCATCTCCACTCCCGACGACCGCCGCCTGAGCATCCAGCGCCAACTGTTGCTGGCGCGAAGCCGCTCGGCAAGGCGCGCGCGAATGCGGATCGCGCTTGCCGTGTCCAGCCCAAGATTGTTGAAGTGGACTACGTCGATTGATCGCTGGAAGCGCGTGAGGCCGTCGAAGAACGACTTATCGGGAAGCGACGCCAGCGGCTCCAGCGCGAGGCGTTCGACCGCAGCGTCGTCGGCTCCCGCCAGGTCGTGCGCGAGCAGCGCGAGGTACACATCGTTCCATTCATCTGGGTTGTCCGACAGATCGTCCGACGATTCCAGACCCGCACCGTTCGCCGCCCAGGTCCAGTCGGCACATGCCCGGAGAACAGCGGGCAGCCATACGCGGTCGCGGTCAGCGTCCACTCCGCGCAGCCAAGCGGCAGCCGCTTGATAGTCAAATCTGTCGATCTCTGCGTCGCGGTCAGTCACGGCCGCGAAGCCGTCCTCATGCCCGCCGGGCGCAATCCTGATCCCAGTTCTGGTTCTCGGACGAGCGCCAGGCAGAATTGGCCACGGCGGCTCTTCCCGCCCGTCATACAGCCAACCCTGTTCGGTTTCTATAGCGGCATCCACGGCGCGGCGATGTTGTTCTACGCGGACCGCTCGATCTTCGTCGCGCTCGTCCCAGTGACGCGTGGCGTAAATCGATGCGCGCAGGGCGCACCGCACAATTGCTTGCGGCAGCCGGTTGTTTCCTGCCGCGACGACGGACGCCGATGCAATGAACCCGTGAGCGGCCGCCGGCCGGTGGACGAACGCCAGAAGCTTAGCGGCCTGCTCGCGCGCAGCGCCGTCCGCCATGGCAAAGGCTGTGCCGGCGAACGCGATCGCAAGCGGGTTGAATTTCAGCCCCTTGCGCACACGCGTGACGGGATCATCCTCGCCCTGTAACGCCGCATCGAAGGCGCTCATCGCCCACGGGCGATAACGCGCCCGCTGCTCGCCCGTCAGGTCGCGCATGGCAATCATCGCCGCGCCCACCACCGCTTGTTGCTGCAGCCCCGAGTCGTTCTCCTCATCGGCTGGCGGCGCTGCGCGCTCGGCCCACTCGGCCGCGCGCTCCGCAAACTGATGTGACGACCGTCTGCGATCCTCAAGCGCAGCTGAAATGGCGAGCTGAAAGTTGACGCCGGTGGAACGTCCGTCTCTCACGCTCCGAAGCCGCTCCATGTGCCGGCGTTCCGCCTCAGGCGCGAGGTACTGTTTGGCGACCGCAGTCCTCCCGTCGCGCAGCCGTACCTCCACGTCGGTGTAGTTTTCGGGAACGAGCAGATTGCTCGCATGGGCCGCCATGAAAGCGGCGTCGCCCAAATCGTCATCCTCGCCGTATGGCCCGAGCCGCGTCGCGGCCTCGCGGAGCAACTGGGCGACGCTCTGCCGCACATCCTCTGGTCCTTCGACCGCGAGGTCCGGCAATCGTTCGTCGAGCATCGCGCGACGGGACGGCCGTTGCTTCAGGCTCTCAAGCGTGGCCAGGCCGCGCGGCTCGCGCTGAAGATTGTCCAGGCCGAAAATGTCGGGCACGGGCGTGACGTCGTGCGACCATCGTTGACGGTCGATGGCGAGCAGTTCGGGGCATCCCAGAAAGGGCACAGCCGCGTTGCGCGATGCCGGCCAGTGGGACAGAACGACATCGACGGCGACCAGAAGATGGGCAGCCGGCGCATCGCCGGCGCCGACCACGTCGGCGAGTACTCTGTCGAACGCCTCGCCGGCCTCGATGCGCTTGTGCGCCCACGCTTCAAGCGCCATCAAGGCGGACTGCACTGCGAAGGACCTGCCGCCGCCCTCGCGTGACCAGTTGTAGGACTGAACCCAGGGAAAGGTCCGCGGGCCATCCGGGAACTGCACAACAACTGCGTTCGATCCGTGCGGCTGCCCGTCACTGTAGAACGCGATTGCTTGGTCGACCAGCTGCCGAATCAGCGCCAGCCCATGCTGAGGCGCGTGCGTGAGCAGCTCGAGAAACGGCCCTTGCGCAGGCGAGGCCGGAATGAATTGAGTATCGGTCCAGGTGAATGGCTCATTGTCGCGTCTGCTCCCGTGATGACGCCCTCGGCCATCCTGGCCGGCTGACGGCGGAATCAGCGCCGTCGCCGTAAGCGCAGCCAGCTGCGCGGGCGCCGCTTCGGCTAAGCGGCCGCGCAACTTCAGAATCGCCTCGACGGCGCGCTCATTGCGGCGCCGTCCCATCACCGCCTCGAGATGGCTCGCCGCCAGTGCCGGCGTTCGATCGCAAAAGGCGACGAACCCGGTGCGCAAGTTGTCCTCGAGGTCGCTCAAATTGGCGCCATCCAGGTCACCGGCCAAGGGCGCACGATACCCGCGAGCCGAATCTGTCTCACGCGCGTCCTCGATCGCGCTGAGCCACTGGTGGACCCACGGCAGTAGCAGCGGCGTCAGCGGATCTCGGCCCCAGATGGACAGCGACCAGTCGAAGTAGAGGCTAGCGGCATCAGGAATTGCTGCCGCCGGCAGTCGGTCCCCGAGCGCCAGCAGCCACATGATCAGCCTGAACCATGCGGGTCCATGCGGCGTGTTGATGTGCGGCGGCACCGCCGCCGGATCGACTCCAAGGGCGGCGAACAACTGCGATGCCGGAAGCACGTCGACGGCTTTTACCGTTCGACTGAGCTCGCGCAACAGTCGTGCATGATTTGCGAGCAGTGGCTCCGAGGCCCTGCTCAGAGCAACGGCGGCCGTTTCGGAGCGCACGAGCGCGAGCAGCGCCGCGCGCCGCCACGAGCCATGCACACCTTCCCGGCTCACGCGTTCGAAAAGTTGCTCCCAAGATGCCGAATCCGCACTGCGTTCGATGGCAAAGCGCGCGGCGAGTTCAACGCCGCGCGCCAGTATGGCTGGCGCGGGGCTTTGGAGTGGAAGGCGGTCGAAGACGCCGAGATCGGACAGCAGGCAACTCACCGCCCATTCGGCGAGCACATCGTGCCGAAAGGCCACGCGATCGTTCCCGAAGTCGCGCAAGCTCTCGCTTCGAACCAACACATCGACGGCAGCGGGCGGGAGACTGTCGACGTTGACCGTGCCTGCCCCGGCAAGCGCGCCATCCGCGACTGCCCTCAAGACGCGCCCGCGCTCCCGCCGCCGCTCATCGTCCGGTCCGTCGGCGGTGCCCCACCATTGCCGCACCATGTCCACTTCCGTGCGCGGGGAATCGCCAGCACCGACGGCCGCGAGACGCGCGAGCCGGAACAGGTTTCGCGTCACTTGCTGCGCTGGGTGCCCGTGCGCGAGCAACGGCACGAGCTGCGGCGCCGCATACCGCAGTTCGTCGATTTCGGCGTCTGAGAGTTCGCCGATCGAGATCGGAGCCGCACGCACGAGGCGGTCCAGCGCGTCGCCGGGAAGCCAATTCGGCTCGTCAATGCCAAAACCGTCGCGCGCGGTCGCGACGACGGACACGCCTGATACCGTGCTCGCCGCGCGCACGAGGTCGATTACAGTCAGCCGTTCATCCTCGGCGAAGCGATTGAGGTTGTCGATGAACAGGGTCGCGCCGCCGCTCCCTGCGAGGTCCGCGAGGAGCTCCTGGGCTGTACCGTCGAAATCAAGGACCGCGCGCATATGGGACCAGCCTCGCGGGGTCGTCCGCACCGGGCTCAGGACGATGATTGGCGATTCGGTCGACACTTGCCGCGCGAGATGCTTCAGCAATCCCGATTTGCCGACGCCGGAGGTGCCCCGGATCTCAACGTAGCGGCCCGTGTCGAGGGCGGCCCGAATCTCCGCTAGCCGTTCGTGCCGGAGCAACACGGCGCCGCCGACGGTGTCGGCAATATCGGCGAGGGCGTTTTCCGATGCCTCTGTCAGACGTCGACGCGCGCTCGTGTGGTGGCGCTCGCCGGCAAGCCGAAACGGCCGTCCACGAAAGTCTTGCAGCAGCGCCGCGCGGGTTCGATCGCCCCCGGCGGCTGCGACGCGCAGCGCGAGCTCGACGAGTTCCGTCCATAGCGTTGCTGCGTGAGCCCGCGTCATCCGAGTGCAACGCCAGCGCCGCGCGGTCGCGGGCACGGCTTTCATCGGCAGAGCCTGGTGCGGTGAAGTTATAGACCAGAATTTGGAACCGGCGAAGTAGGCCCCAGACGGTCTCGTCATCGTGCGGAGCCCCGGCCTCCTGCAAGCGCGTGCGGAAGGTGCCGACGAAGGTCCGCATGTTGTCGTTCGCGGAGCCCGCACGATTGATGCGCTCCATGAAGGTCGTCGCCGACCCCAATTGACGCGCCCAGGTCAGGACGTCTTGATATGGCCCGGCTATTTTTGCGGAAGTCTTTGCTGTTGCAACGGCGAGTTCATAACGGGTAGTCCAGAAATCCGGACGGCGCGCCGCTGCGGCGATCTGCTGCACGATGTCGCGGAACACCTCGTCGCCCGGCGAGAACGTGACCTCGCGCTTGACCTGGATCTCGACAACGGCCGCCGTACCACTCGCGTCATGAGCATGGACGATGACGTCATCGAGCGGCCTCCCCTCGCTTGCGCGCTGAAGCTCAATTCGATCGATCACCATCCCGGGTAGCCCGCGCGGCTCACCGTCCGTCAGCATCGCGAGCAAGTACGAGGCACCCACCTGCGCTTCGAAATGCGCGCCCGCCGGACCGGTCGATGCGGGGCTGACACCCCGCTGGCCTGCCGGGTTTCCGTCGCTCATGGTGTTCGGCGCCTGAATTTGTCTGGTGAGCGAATGACCTACGCGGCTACCACGCTGATGCGCGCCGCCCTCCGGGAGCGAGGCTTCCGGCGAATCACGATCTCGACATCTTGGCCGAGCGCCGTCAACAGGTTCATCAGCCGTTCCACCGAGAAGCCCGCCAGCTTGTAGTGGCGAAGCGCAGAAACCTTCGGCTGCGTGACTCCCAACACCTTGGCAGCATCGCTCTGCGACAGTTGACGCTGTTCGAGCACCAGGTTCAGCGCGTACGCCAGCCGCAGCTTGGCTTGGCGCTCGGCGGCATCCGGATATCCGAGATCCTCGAATACGTTCGTAGATCCTCGGCTGATCGTGGCCGATTCACCGCGTCGTTTTGCCATAGTGTTCTCGTAATGTCGCTGCGCTTGTTTCAGCCTTTACTCGACCAGATCGACGTCTCGTTTGGCGGTCCGGATGCCCGATGACGACTTCCTTTGGAAGGCGTGGAGGACGTATACGGCCTTCTCAAGTCGAACCCTGTACACCGCTCGAGATGCGTTTCCGTCGTGCGACTCAACGATCTCCAGCAACACCGGGACCGAGGCCCTTCCACGGCTTCGCCGTCGGCGCGGTCCCGTCGAACTGCGCGATGCCGAGAGCGTTCCGCATGTCGTCCTTGACAGATACGGGAAAGCTTCGAAAGTCGCGCTTGGCCGACCCGACCCAATGCAAGGGTTTCTCGTCGGCGGCCGGAACACGACGCACCCGATCATTATCCCTGTTTTGGGATACTCAGGCAAGCGAGCCCTTATCGGCTCATGGAGCGAGTGTCGATCGCTGGATGGCTTCCACTGGAGGTCGAGACACTGCCGGAGGCGCGCGAGCGCGCGGAGGCGAGCCTTATGGAACTCTTTCCGGTCGCGCACGAGGCCTGCGAGGAGATCGGACAGAAGCTCACCGACGGAGCGGCCCTCTTCAGCCGCCACCACGCGCGCTTCGCGGAGCAGGTCAACGTCGATTCTCAAACGTC
>WNEY01000887.1_pt1 | contig 19913 bp, 20 predicted proteins | sample 5400531 | NCBI WGS metagenome assembly WNEY01 (sample SAMN13153338, study PRJNA577476) | soil metagenome | isolation source: 200 cm saprolite under Douglas fir tree site 1 | place: USA:California | collected 2015-04-18
ACTGTGTCCGATTTGCGGACACAGGTTAATAAGCATGCTGCTATGGATTGGAGGAGCCTGTCGCCAATGGCATGTCCGAGAGAGTCGTTGATGTGCTTGAAACCATCCAAATCCAAAAACAGCACTGCGAGTTGGTTGTGATTGCGACGGGCTAGCGAAATTGCCTGGGTAAGCCGGTCGTTTAGCGTCATTCGGTTGGGCAAATCGGTGAGTGCGTCATGTTGGGCCAAATAAGACATTTCCTGCACAACCGACCGAGCCATGCTCACATCATGAAACACGATCACTGCCCCGGTGACCTGACCATCCCGGTCATGGATCGGAGCGGCGGAATCTTCGATTGCGCATTTATTTCCGTCCCGCCGAACCAGGATACAGTTCGCCTTCAGTCCCACGGTCCTGTTTTGTTGAACCGCCAACTCCAAGGGATTTGGTGAGGGCTTACGCGTAGCGCCGTCAATGATTTGGAACACGTCACTGAGTGGATGACCCACTGCCTCCTTCCGGGGCCATCCAGTCATATGTTCCGCGACTACATTCAAGTAGGTCACGTTTCCCAAGATGTCGGTGCTCAGTACAGCGTCACCAATGGAGTTCAGGGTGACCTGAGCGCGTTCCTTTTCTATGAATAATTCCTGCCGTGCAATTTCGCGCTCAATGATGTTGCGGATCGCTCGTGCAAACGCGTAGCTGTCTAGGTGACCCTCTAAAAGGTAGTCTTGCGCTCCGTGCAACATGGCTGTTTTACAGAGGTCTTCATCATCCACACCGCCGAGAACAATCACTGGAGTGTTGGAAGTGACCGACCGGAGGCCGTCTAAAGTGCGGAGACCACGGCTGTCGGGCAAAACGAGATTCAGAAAGATTGCCCATACCCCTTTATGGGCCAATCTTTCGAGGCCGCTGGAGAGGGTTCTGACCCACTGGAAATTTGATGGAGCGTCACCTGCGGCAATCGAGGCTTCTTCAAATGCCTTGGCGTGACACGGGTCATCGTCGATGAGAAGTATTTGGTTGTCCGTAGGGCTCATTGTAAGCCTCGCTTGAACGTATAGGCCATTGCAAGGTGCCAACTAATTGACGCGGTACGCCCGATCCCAACTCTCCGGGCAGCTTCGAAAATCATATAGAATCCATTGAGCCACATGCCGTGACACCGGACCTAAATGCAACCATTAATTTCTGGATTATATTAACTATTACTATATATACTAGACCATAGGTATTCCGCACATTGGGATGCACTCGAAGGGAGAAACTTTGTTTATGGCCTTACCGTGGCATGCCTGATCGGAATTGACAACAGGGCCAAAGGACTGGCTAGGCCGAACAGGAATTCATCCCGGATGAGCCATACTCGGCAACATTACTTGTGCAGCCTTCGAAGTTTGCGCTATGCTTGCTGTGGTACTACAACCTAATAGTTATTGAAATGGTTCACAATCTACGGAGGACCAAGCCGTGATCATCGGAGAGCGTTTGCGTGTGTTGCGCGAGGAAAAGAAGTTTTCACAAGGCGAGGTCGAAATGCGAACGGGATTGCTTCGGTGCTACATTTCACGTGTGGAGAACGGACACACGGTCCCCGCCGTCGACACGCTGGAGAAGTTCGCCCGTGCCCTCGAAGTCCCGATGTACCAACTCTTTTATGAAGGCGAAGAGCCGCCCAAGTTGCCGACTCTTCCGAAGCCCAAGATTGGTGCCAACATTGCGTGGGGCAGCAAGGGCAAGGATGCACGCCTGCTTGCTAATTTCTGCCGCGTGTTCAGCCGCCTGGATAAAGATGACCTGGGAATGGTGCTGTTTATGGCACAGAGGATGGCGAGGCGGAAGGCCGTTTGACAGGCAGGACTGGCTGAACCCCTTTAGTGTTTCAGACCGAATGGTCGCATGGTCTTGCCTTCTTGTCGTACCACCGTGAGCGATGAAGAGCACGTGCCTTAAGCCCAGTCATTTCCACCTTATATGTATCAAGAACCTTGTTAAACCACTCTTCGCCGAAGCGACAGCGAACATCAATACTGATGAGGCATGAGTAAGCTCCCTGTGGCCTCCCCGCAGCGTCATAGATGGCCCCAGCAAGACTCAACCCAAACGATTCGTTGGCTCTGACATTCTGTCGAATTTCGTGCCTTGCGTGGCCTGTTGGAATCGAGGTCTGCCAATTCGCATCAAGGTCAGTCAGAACAACAATAGCTTCTTCGACCCAGACCGTCATACTGGCATCGTTCACCAGCAGCAGTTCGAGTGACACCCAACCGTTATCCCAAATGATTCTCAGTTTCGGTGCAAAATCAATCTCGATGTGTTCTGATTTGATCTCAGTCTTGCGCCACCAACGAAACAATCTGTGCTTCCAGACTCCGTCACCTAGCATTCGGAGGCCCCGATACAGAGAGTAACATATACTGTCCACGTTAATATACATACCCTGAGATATCATCACGGGAGAATTTAGGACGAGCTTAGGCGCTCAAACACGCCAATGCGATTCCCGACCGTTGCTCCTCTGTGTAAGGCGCACCCGCGCCACAACTTCACATAGCCGCGAAAGATCGCTGAGACCCTTCCCGCGATTCAGCCAAGGGTCGTTCAGAGATATGTGGAATCTTTTTTGACGATCTATATTGGGAAACACATGCAAATCTAAAATCGAGCAGTTGCTTGCATCCAGTCGTGCCAGCAGCGTTGTGAATTTGCTTTCGTGCTGAACCGGATCAATCTGCCAGCGGAGCGTCTCCTTCCAAGCTCGCACTGATCGGGCAACGAGTACCGAGACAATCAGACCACTGGAGAGCCGCAATCGGCTGCGCCACCTTCCTCCGCGCCTGACAATTGATATCTCCTTGGGGAAGATTGAAACAATCTTGGCGACGAGTTCCTCGCGGAGCGCCTGTGTGCGGCGGCGCATTTCGAAGGGGCCGAACTGATCGGGATGGCCGTACCCAATCATTTCGTAGGCACGTCGCAGGCTGCCGAAGCGGTTTCGGTATGTCGAAGGGGACGGGGCATCTGCAGAATCCCGGATTAGGGTGAGAGACAGTCTCCGTTCCGAAGCAAGTAAGGCTCGCAAGCGATCTAACAGTTCTTCATCCGTCTTGTTGAAAGTGCGCTCCTCCAAGATTTTCTGTGCCTCTGCAAATGTCACGGGATCGATGATGGGCTCGAAGGCTCCGTGCTTAAAAATCCATTCCGATTTCGGCAGCTTCACCGTTGGGGTGTACAGTCTGGAGGATGTCCGACCGAACGCATGACATCCAGCATACTTCGGATGAATGAGTACGTTGTACACCCCCTGGTAGTCCCATTTGGCACCACCGACGTACGAAATACCTCTGCGATTGAGTTCACGAGCAATGGCATAGACAGTTCGCTTCTCGGATACAAGCATCCAATAGATGTCGTTGACGCATTGCACCTCGTGAGCGGGACCGGGGACAAGGATGACGCGGTCAGTCGCAATACCTTTCCGCTCACCCAAGCCTAGAACCTGTTTTGGAACGCCAGCGGGAGAGACCAGCATCCTTCGTAGACCGTAACCGGGCATACCTCCTTGCTTGAACCCGAGGCTTGCAAGCCGCTTCAGGCCTGCGAGCACTTTGACGCCCAATTCGCGGCTGTACTCGCCTGCCATAGTTCTCTTCAGTGCCTTCATGATGAGGCTGGGAAGCGTGCCGTCGTTTGCAAAGGTCTCGGCGCAGTAGTGCACCGGAACGCCTGCGGATTTGCAAAGGAACTCGTAATGGGCGGACTCGTCGGTGTCTTGAAATCGCCCCCAGCGGCTGACATCGTAAACAAGAATGACCCGGTAGGCTGGAGAGCCTGAGACGACATCTTGCAGCAGTTGGCGAAGGCCAATTCGGTGTCGTAGAACGAGGCCGCTCTTGGCTGCGTCGGAATATGTGCGGACAACCTCGAAACCGTGGGACGTTGCATACGTTTGAATTGCTGTGGATTGGTTTTCGAGTGAATACTGCTGGTGTTCGGTGGACATGCGAACATACTGAGCAGCGGGAACAAGCTGAATGGCAGTCATGGTGCCTCCTATGAGAGGCACATCGACTGGAGTTGAAATAACTTTAGGAGCTTCTAATTCGGGCGGCTAAGGTTTACCTTGATCTCGCTTTTCAGCGTCTTGATACGCTCGATAACTCTCTCGCCCGTGAGTATGCCCTTATCCGCCAGAATCTCGTAGAGTGCTTCGGTCAACGCCATGCCTTGAAGGGCGGTTTCCTCAATTGAAGATGATGCCTGGTCTTTCTTGTCGTCCTGCTTCATTAGAATCTCTGGCAGTTCAACTGGGCAGATTTGGTTTTCCATCATCGGAGCGCCACATCCTATTTGCTGTTTCGCTCTCCAGCTTCTTCATGCGCTCAGTCACTTCGGCTCGCGTCACTATGCCCTTCTCCTCAAGAATTTCGAACAGAGCCTGTGACAAGAGCATTGTGTAAATGGCAGTTTCTGCAATTGAGGCGGTCAGTTCCCCGGTCTTATCGTTCTGAGCCATTGGGCCACCTTTTCCGTTGACTGAAAATACCTTCCAAGTAAATATCGGCACACCCTAGTTGTCAACTCCATTGACAAACAACTTACAGAGGAGGAGAACACTCGAATGAAGAGCCTCACCTTGAGCAGCCTATTGTTACTTCTGATGCTGAATTACTCGCCGCTAGCGGAGCCAATTGGACCCCAACATTTTGTCAGCTCAGCGACTGTGTTTGGGGGCGTGGTTATTTGGCGTCAGTCGAACCCAAGTTCCCGCAGAGCTCAGCTTCGGAGCAAGAAGATGGCTTTGAGCAAAACTCGCATGCGAGTCTTGCGGGCGGAGCGGGAATGGTCGCAAGCTACACTCGCCAAAAAGGTTGGGGCATCGCGCGCGTTCATTAACGCCGTTGAGAAGGGCCGATACCAACCCGGTCTACGGCTGGCATTCAAAATTGCACGCGCATTTGGGAAGCTGATCGAGGAAGTGTTCATCTACGAAGATATTTGAAACGCTTAACCGCTTGACTCTATATCCTAGAAGTGGGATAATTACATGACAAGACCGAAGAGGGTGCCTGGTGAGAAGCCACTATTCTGGATCGGATCGAGCAAGGACGATCTATTGGCTTTCCCCGAGGCCGTTAAGGATGACATTGGGACGGCTCTTAGCGTGGCCCAGTTTGGCGGTAAACACCCGCACACGAAACCCTGGAGAGGTGAGGGACCAGGCGTTTTCGAAGTAGCCGAAGACTACCGCGGGGACGCGTATCGGGCCGTTTATACTGTCACGTTTGAAGGCGCTGTCTATGTACTTCACGCCTTCCGGAAGAAATCGCCGAGCGGGACAAAGACAGCAAGGAAAGAAGTCGAGCCGATTGGTAGACCGCTCAACGAGGCCAGGATCGATTATGAGGCGCGATATGGCAAAAGGACGAGATAAACCGCGGGTGGTTCCAAGTTCCGGAAATGTCTTTGCCGATCTCCGTCTGCCCAATGCACAAGAGAAGCAGACTAAGGTTCGTCTGGCCGTTGCCATCAATCGGATAGTTCAAGACCAGGAACTCTCCCAGGCCGCAGCAGCTCGACGTCTGAGTGTGAATCAGCCAAAGGTTTCAGCACTGTCGAATTATCAGCTGGACGGTTTTTCTGTTGAACGCCTGATGAATTTTCTGACAGCTCTCGACCGAGACGTAAATATCGTAATCCGACGGAAGCCGCGATCGCGCAAGGCCGGTCGTATCCTCGTAACAGCGGCTTAAGCTTGCCCTATTGGTTTCGGCCTTTCCTACCGAGACCTAACTTTGTTTCATTGGGCTCTCTTTGCTCGATGGTATTTGCGCTCATCTGCGAATACAATCCTTTCGCCCACACTCCGTAGTAACGCAGGGGTAAAAAGCTGGATGGCGCGAGGAAAAGGGAAGAACAGCAGGACCACACACCCGAAGAAGCGAGCGATTGACCGGTACGAACACCGCGACAAGAAGCGTATCAACAATCCGCCAGTCGGCTTGGTTACTTCGGAGACCGATCCTCCCCTCTCTACCCACAAAACCTACGACTACATTCAGCCCGTCCCGACCGTAAAACCTGGGGAGGAATTGGACTACGACCCCCATCTTGATCCCCAGCTCGTTTGGGCAGGAAAGAAAGAGCACGCCTCGTTTGAGGTCCCCACTGTCTCGCTGCATGTCCATGAAACGATTGACCCACCGACCATCATGGAGGCCGTCCGCAAGCGCAACGGTAACGGTCTGCCCGTGCAACCGTCGCTGTTTGAGCGGCCTGAAGAAAGGCTGCCACTACGCGATGCGATTGATTTCTACAAGCACGCGCACGGATGGTCGAACCGCCTGATCGCCGGGGATTCGCTGCTGGTGATGAACTCGCTGCTCGAAAAGGAAGGCATGGCCGGCCAGGTGCAGATGGTCTATATAGACCCGCCCTACGGCATCAGGTACGGCTCGAACTTTCAGCCGTTTGTGAACAAACGCGATGTGAAGGACGGCAAAGACGACGATCTAACGCAAGAACCAGAGATGATTCGGGCGTTCCGGGATAACTGGGAGTTGGGGATTCATTCTTACCTGACCTATCTTCGGAACCGACTGCTGTTTGCAAAGGAACTTTTGAGTGAATCAGGCTCCTGCTTTGTACAAATCACCGACCAAAACCTGCACCATGTTCGTGAGCTGATGGATGACGTGTTCACGCCATCGAATTTTGTGAGTGTGATCTACTACACCACTGCCGGTGGGTTCACAAGCGCCACGTTGAGCCGTGCTGGTGACTTTCTGATCTGGTATGCGAAGAACATCGAGCAACTGAAATATCGGTCCAAAACTGTCGAGCAACACGGCCGGCAGCAGCCGCGGTCCCTGGTACCTCGCCCACGCCAAGGCCTTATCCGTCGCGCTTCCCACGGCCTATTTTAAATCGCTCGGTCTCCCGAATTTGGGGGATGCGCACTGGCGTAACCACCTCGAACCGCCGTGTACGGACCCGTACGCACGCTGGTGTGGCAGGGGTCAGCGGGCAACCGCTGCCCCTATGCCGATCAAACGGTCTTCTCGGTATGTATGAAAAATGAAAATCCAAACTAAAGGCGTTATGATGAGACTCTTACGTCGTCTGAACCCCGGAAACCTGCCTGAAAACGGACACAAAATACGGTGCTGAGTAGTAATTATATGGTACGCTTTCCCTGTTGGCCGTGGCGTCTTTTTAGATCCTCGATATCGCTATGTATTAAAGCGGGTTAATAAATTTGGCTCGCAGCACCCTCCCGGCACCTCAATTGCTTGTTCTTGTCCAGAATATCATCGGGACCTCAATGGGTAGGGTCAAATTCGTTTGGGGCAACTAAAAAAATGGCCGAGAATCAGGATCGAGCTGTCCAAGTTCAGAACAGGGTGCCCGCCTGGCTCACGACAGCGGTGGTGATATTGACTATCGTGGCCATCGCGGCGCTGGGGTTTGCGTGGTATAACTCCGGGCAACTGCAGATCGCGCAGCAATCGTTCGGCAGTCAGATGAAAGCGGCACAACAGGAAACTGCGCGGCAGATTGCGACGTTGGAGCAGAAGCAGGACCAGGAGGATATCGTTAGAGCCGAGCTGCAAAGCGATCTCGGCGTAGTGACAAAGAGGCTTCGTCTCACGCAGGGTCAGTTGAAGAAGGCACGGCAAGAAGCGGCGCAGACCCGTGAGGAAGACGCGCAGAAACTCGCACAGCTCACCCAGATAGATACGGACGTCAAGAGTCAGCTTGCCACCAAGGCCAGCACCGATGATCTGAACACCGTCAACGGCACAGTGACCGGCGTGAGAACCGACCTTGAAGGCATAAAGAATGACCTGCAAATGGCGCGCAGCGAACTCGGAACTTTGATCGCGCGGAACCACGACGAGATCGATGAACTTCGCCGCAGGGGTGAGCGCGACTACGTCGAATTCACCATCCAGGGCCGCAATAAACCGCAGAAAATCGGCAACGTCACTGTCGAACTGCGCTCAGTGAACCCGAAAAAGAACCTATTTACGATTGTCCTAGCCATCGACGACATCCGCACAGAGAAGAGAGATCGCACGGTCAATGAGCCTGTCATCTTTTACCCTCGCGGCTCTCACAATGCCGACGAGTTTGTCGTCAACCAGGTAGGAAAAGACAAGGTCATCGGCTACATCAGCATGCCGAAGAGCACGAGTGCACCGGGAACTGTACTCAACTAACCGTTTCGCCGACTTGCCTATGCCAAACCAGTAGCAAGCGGCGAGTTCCCCACGCCGTTCTATTTTCCGACGGCGGCGTGGCATCCGATCCTGTTCGCGCGCGCCCATGCCGATGCGCTCCTCCCCGATGGCGCCTTTCGCTTGCTAGAAAACCGGACGTTCCCTCTTTGCACATACGGTACATTCGCATTTTACAGTGAGAAGACCACTCCAAACATTGACACAAGCCAAAGGTGACGAGTACAGTTGGGCTCCCAGCAGGGCATCCTACTTCCAGAGTGCTTTCTGGCAGCAGCGAACTCAGGATAGTGAACGACCTTCGGATGGAAGGCTGTAGCCAGAAAACATGATTTAAGAACCGTATGAATTGGCGACCTATATTGAGACTTTGGCTGCCAGTTCTGGTCGGCCTATCCACGATCGTGGCTACAATGGTCCTCAGGCAACGGCTTTCTTTGCAGGAGGACGCCGAGATCATGGCAATGACCAGATCGCAGGCGCAGTTTGCAAGAAGCCAAACCGAAGCTCAGATGGCATCTCGAATCCTGGCCCTCAGTCGCCTCGCCAGTCGCTGGGAAGTTTGGGGCAAACCCGTCGAGACCGCGTGGGACTCAGATGCGGCACTTCTGATGAGTGGGTATCCGAGCTACCAAGCTATCGAATGGGTGGACCCGACTTATCACGCTCGCTGGATTGAACCCATCATAGGAAATGAGGTTGACAAAAACCTGGATTTTCATTCAGAAGTGCAACGACGAAGCGCCTTAGACACGGCGCAAGACATTCACGACGTAATTGTGACGCGACCCCTTGAGCTGAGACAAGGAGGCCGTGGGTTCCTTATTTGTGTTCCGATCTTTTCGGGCAAGACTTTCAGTGGCTTCATCGTGGGTGTCTTTCATTTTCAAGAGCTTCTTGACCGTATCTTAGAAAATGCAGCTGGCGACTATTGGTTGGATGTATTTGACGACGGTCAAAGAATATACACACGCGCGGGAAACGACCAACCACAGGACGAGAGGTGGCGCGAAGTAGAGAAGATAAACCTGAGCACTCACACGTGGGAGTTGCGGGCCTGGCCTAGGCCCGAAACAGTAGCCCGCGCGCAGTCCCCTCTCCCTCTGGTCACCCTGCTGGGCGGACTCTTTGTGGCTGGGCTGCTTGCATTTGTTATCTATTCAGCACAGACGGCCCAGGTTCGTGCTCGAGAGGTCGTCGCCGCGAATCAAGAGCTTAAAAAGGAAATTGGTGAACGCCAGCATATGGAGGAGCAGCTTCGTCAATCTCAAAAAATGGAGGCGATAGGCAGGCTAGCTGGAGGAGTGGCCCACGACTTCAATAATCTACTCATGCTTATCCGAGGATACGCGATGCTGTCATTGAATTCCTCCGTCCCACCAGGTCCATCGCGCAACAATTTGGAGGGCATCCTAAAAGCAGAGGAGCGCGCTTCCTTGCTGACTCGGCAACTGCTGGCCTTCAGCCGCAAACAGGTCCTCCAGCCTAGGGTTCTGGATCTTAATGCCTTGATCGCCCAAGTGGCTGAGTTACTCCCGCCACTGATAAGCGAGGATATCCATCTTGTTATGGCCTTCGACCCGGAGTTAGGAAGGGTGAAAGCGGACCCGGGTAAAGTCGAACAGGTCCTCATGAATCTGGTGGTCAACGCTCGCGATGCCATGCCTGCAGGAGGGGAATTGACGATCCAGACATTCAACGTCGATCTGGACGAGACCGCAGCGCAGCGCTACCCGGGAATTCGACCGGGCCCCCACGTGGCACTGGCTGTCAAGGACACCGGTCACGGGATGGACGCGGAGACCCTCTCGCACGCCTTTGAGCCTTTTTACACGACAAAGGAGAAGCACAAAGGAACCGGCTTGGGACTCTCAACTGTCTATGGGATCGTGGAACAAAGCGGGGGAGCCATTTCCGCGTTGAGCGAGCCCGGCCGGGGAACGACCCTCACTATCTACTTCCCTCGTACTGCTGACTCTCTCGAAGAAGTTGAAAAACCGAAAGCAAGGACGAGAAGCGTCGGGGGCTTTGAGACAATATTGGTGGTGGAGGACGACGAGGCGGTTCGGAAGATGACGCGCACATTTTTGACAATCAAGGGATACACGGTGCTTGAGGCAAGAAACGCCGCAGACGCTATCCAGATTACCGAACGGGACTGGGCATCCATTGACCTGATTCTCACGGACTTGATAATGCCCGGGATGAAGGGTCGTGACTTGGTTGAGGGCATTTCGAGGGTACGCCACGGCCTTCCGGTACTTTACATGTCGGCCTATCCGGAAGATGCCGTCGTCAACAATGGCATTCTGGACGTTGGGACAGCTTTTATAGAGAAACCCTTCGGGCCGGATGACCTTGCTGGCAAGGTGCGGGAATTATTGGAGTCAAGTGAGAGACACTCGCCGCCGAGTATTCAACCGGGCAGAAATACCTAGCTCGGCTGGCTTCGCTACGATCGGCCACGTGAGCTGGGATAGCGAGGTTCTGGACAGATCGCGCCAAAAAAAGAAACTCTTCAGTCCGTGTCGGTGATGTCCTAAGGGATTTCCTCGCAGTGATACGACAAATTCGAACCGCCGAGAAAGCCCTTCTTTTCAGGGCTTTTGGAGAATTAGATCGTAGCAAAACAAATGCAGTAGCCTCCGTGGGGAAATCTTGGAACCAAATTTGGCTAGAGATACAAGCATTTGCTGGACTCATTAGAGAGACCCAAGAGGTAACGAGGACATCCGGCGAGGCGATTCGAAGAGTTTCAAGAGAATAACCCCCGCGAGATATTTTCGAACCGGATCGCGACGAGAAGAGAACTCGCTTAACGACTTTCCCCCATTCTAATTGTGAGGGCTCAGCTGAACAAGGTGGGCGGATTTGACGCGGGCGGCAACTTTACGCTTGAGCGTTTGAAATAAAAAGCCCCCCCAGACCGCCCAATGGTGAATCGAAGCTGCGGGGCTTTGGACTCCTTCTTCGCATCAGGACTAGATGTCTATCAGTCCGAGACTGATTCGCAGGGCGCGATCCACCCGATGCATCATCTCTGGGTTCACGGAGCCCAGACGTTTTATGAGCCTTCGTCTGTCGACTGAGCGGATTTGATTGAGGAGTACTACCGAATCTGTTTTTGTTCCGCCCTCTCCTGCGCGTAACAGAACTTCCGTGGGATAGAGCTGTGCTCCGTATTGGGAGGTGATGGCGGAGACGATCGTGAGCGGACTGTAGCGGTTCGCGATATCGTTTTGCAAAATCAAAGCGGGGCGCGTTTTCTTGATTTCGGCGCCGACGACAGGATCGAAATTAACGAGGTATACCTCGCCACGCTTCGGGTGGGTTACTTTTTGTCGGTGTGCCATGCTTCTTCTTCGAGGAAGAACGACTCTTCGGCCAAGCGGAGATCCCGATCGGCGCGACGCAGCGCCCCTTCCTTCAATCGCTTCCGCAGATTCGCGCGACGCGTAAAGGTCACGTAGCGTCGCACTGCCTCGTTGATGAGCCGACTCCGGTCGCCCTTTTCGGAGACCCGGTCGATCAGCTGCACGGTCTCTTCCGGCAGGGTGATATTGATTCGACGATGCATGTGGTGACCTCCGTTCATGTTATTGAGTGTACACACCCACAGTGTGTATGTCAAGAATTGTTGCAGGACGCCGCCTTTTCACTGAAAAGTGCTGATCTTATCTTCATACGGAATCCGAAGGATTCATAGACGGGAGGATGTGCCTCAACCGGCAACAAGATTCGACTCTCTTGGCGCCGGTTCGAGTCCCCTTAGGGGTTAGCCCAAACTTGCCGCTAGCGGCAAATTCTCCAGCCACAAAAAAACGCTGATGCCATCAGCGTTTTTTTTGAAAATTCTCCAATTTGGCAAGTTAGCCCGCCGCAGTAGGCCATATCGGGAGACTTGTCGGACCTGAGAAAAACTATTGGAACAACTTGTGAAATATTTCACGGGCTCAATAACACCGCTAAACTAAGATATTTTTCACAGCGGTCGCCATTCCTGGGACTGTCGTATCGCTATCGCTGCATGACTTCCGAACAAGGACACCCGATCATTTCCGGCTAAACCCTTGTGAACTCATATTGATCGGGAGCCGTCCGCCGATTTCCTAGTTGGTTAGGCCCCTCGCAAGCAGTTGAAGCACTTCACTTTGGCGCGGCGTAAGCGGCTCCGCGAGTTCTGCAAACGGACTGCCAGGGGCCACGGCCGCAGTCGAGACCTGCCTACAAAAAGCACGCGGTTCCGAATCTGTAGTCCCCAATCCGGAAGCTATACAGAGCCTGCCCCAAGAGCGGCGTGATGACTTCAGAGTACGCCTCGATCCGCCTGCAATCGGCGCCAAGTGCAAATGGAACTTCCAACTTCCCACAACCAAACTTAAAGACTGCTTTGTGAACGCACAGCATTTTGGCGAAGATTCGAGATACTCGGAAGTGTTGAGAGGAAGCTCAGGACGAGTGTCTCACGCGCGGGTTGCAAAAGTGGCGGTTTCGGCCTTTGGGATTCTCAGTGGAGGCAGAAATGATCCCTGCTCCGCCCCTAGGAGAGCGATGCATTGAAACTGGGTCGGAGCATTGCATTCTGAGGCGTTCAGCTGTATATCGCCGGTCAGCCCGGAAACCAAAGTGGAAATATCAGTTGAACCAAAGCGAAGCCGTTGGTGTACATTCATCAGCAATCGTTGATTCCGGAATGGGGATCCGGCTGAATGAGCCTCCGGTGGCCGGCGGCGTTTCGATCGCGGGAGATTCTGCATAGAATTTGGAGGGCTTCACGATGTTATCCCTGCAAGTCAATCGAAAAACCTATAGCGTCGATGTGGAACCCGAGACTCCTCTCTTGTGGGTCATCCGTGACACTATCGGTCTAACAGGAACGAAGTTCAGTTGCGGTAAGGCGCTTTGCGGGGCGTGCACCGTACATGTGAACGGGAAACCAGTCCGGTCCTGCGTCGTACCGGCAAGTCGGGTGGTGGGTCAGGATATCACCACCATCGAGGGTCTGTCGCCGAACGCCCAGCATCCGGCACAGGTTGCCTGGCGCGAAGCGGATGTGCCGGAGTGCGGCTATTGCCAGTCCGGACAGATCATGGCAGCAGCCGCCCTGCTTGCGAACAAGCCGAACCCAACCGATGCTGACATCGAGCGGGAAATCACTAACCTTTGCCGCTGTGGTACATATCTGCGCATCCGCCAGGCCATTCACCGCGCCGCGCAAATCGCAGCGAGGGTCTAGGCGTCTCTCGGGAGGTTAGCATGTCTACGAACCGCGAAATAAACCGGAGAGAATTCATCGTGACAGCGGCTGCTGTCGGTGGGGGATTGGCGCTAGGACTCGCGTTTCCCAAGAGCGACGCCCGAGGCGCTGCCAATACCGCCAAAATCTCTGGCCGGCCCTGGGAATCGTCGGCGGGCAAAGACGATATCGAGGTCGGCCCATGGGTGGTGATCGCACCGGATGACACGGTAACCATTCGCATCGGCCAATCCGAAATGGGTCAAGGCGTGATCACATCGTGCGCGAAAATGCTCGCCGAGGAGTTGGAATGCGACTGGTCGAAGGTGCGCGCGGAATACGTATCCGTCAATCGCCACTTCCGCGAAAACAAGGTGTACAAGCGTTTACTCACTACTTCCAGTAGCTCGGTTCGCCTAGGCCGGCCATATTTGCAGCAGGCGGGCGCCAGCGCTCGGGAGCGCCTGATGGCTGCGGCTGCGCAGACGTGGGGCGTGCCGAGGCCGGAACTGACGGTGAAAGATAGCGTGATCACTCACAAGCCAACGGGCCGCACACTTCGCTACGGGCAAGTGGCACAGAAAGCCGCTGCAATCAAGCTATCCGTAGAGCCCAACATCAAGACACCGGACCAATACACGTTAATGAAAAAACCCACGAAACTGCTGGATGCGCCTCTGAAGGTGGACGGCAGCGCAGTTTACGGAATTGACGTGCGCTTGCCGGGCATGTTGTACGCCGCTGCTAAGGCATCACCAGTTTTCCTTGGGAAGGTACAGAAATATAGCCCCGATGCGGTCAAGAATCGGCCAGGCGTGCATGCGGTGGTTGAATTCAGCGGTGCGGAGATCGAAGCAGGAGTTGCTGTCATCGCGGACAGCTATTGGCGGGCCAAGACCGCTTTGGACCTGCTCCCGATTGAGTGGGATGAAGGCGCGCACGGCAGTGACAATTCGGAAGGTTTCTTCAAGATGTCGCGCGCAGTGCTCGACGAACCCGGCGCCAAAGTCGTCACGAAGGTGGGAGATCCCGAAGCAGTATTCAAGAATACCTCCCAGGTAGTGGAGGCGATCTATGAAGTTCCCTACCTGGACCACACCGTGATGGAACCATTCAACTGCACTGCCCAGGTCACTCCGGATCGAGTGGAGATTTGGGTAGGGTCCCAAGATCCAGAAGTAGCGACGACGGATGCGTCGAAAATAACGGGAGTTCCCGTGGAGAACATTTATCTCCACAATTGTTTCTTGGGCGGCGGCTTCGGACGGCGTGGGAACCAGGACGACGTGCGCCAAGCCGTATCGATTGCCAAGCAGTTGGATGGGCGCCCGGTCAAGGTCATCTGGAGCCGGGAGGAAACGACCCGGCACGGCTACTATCGTCCGATGCGCGTGTCGCGGTTCCGTGCTGCCCTTGGACCGGATGGGATGCCTCTCGCATGGACCACTCGCGTCATCGGCATTGATGAAGACTATCCAGGTGATGAGCAGACCATCCGAGGTTTGCACCACATTCCCTATCAGGTGCCGAATCAACTGTTCGATTACCATCTCCGAAAGACGCACGTCCCGACGGGCCCCTGGACGTCTGTGGGGAGGTCTCAAAACGAATTCTTCCTGGAAACCTTTGTCGATGAGCTGGCCCATGCGGCAGGGAAAGACCCCTATCAGTACCGGCGCACCTTACTCAGCTCCAATCCAGAGTTCCGGTTTGCAAAGAACTGGATCCAGGTGCTGACCGCTGTCGCGGAGAAGACCGACTGGGGCAGGCAACTGCCCGCAGGGACTGGAATGGGAATTGCGATTGGCGATAGCCGCCGGGTCAGTCGAAAAGAGATCACCATTTGCGCTGCGGTGGCCACCGTCTCGGTCAGCAAGAAAGGCGAGGTCCGGGTGGAACGGTTTGACGTTGCAATAGACACCGGCCCATTCCTGGTTAACCCCTTGGCCGCCGAACGGCAAGTTGAGATGCAAGTTACGATGGGATTGGCCGCGACGCTTCATCAGGAAATCACGATCGAGAAAGGGCGCGTCGTTCAGAGCAACTTTGATGACTACCCCTTATTGCAAGCAACGGAGATGCCGGAGATAAGCGTCCATTGGGTCCGCGCAACAGATGACCCGATTGCCGGCATCGGCGAGGAAGTGATAGGATGGGTTGCCCCAGCGGTTTGCAATGCGATCTTCGCTGCAACGGGCAAGCGGATTCGTTCATTGCCCCTCAAAAATCACGACCTTAGCTGGACATAGCGAGTCGGATGTGGCGATCCTCCAATTACTGCCTGGCAGAACGAAGCTAGATAACAGGACTTCTTGTTACGACGGGATTGCGACTCGCATCACCCATTCATGAACTTGAGCCTTGAGTTCCCGCGCGAGCGGCAGGTATACTTGCGCTGGCCGCGGTTCAGGAAACAGGCATCCGCGAAGTGACGGACGAGATTCCGGACGGATGGTCGGCCACTCGGAATGTGGCATTCTGGTACCCGCTGCCGATAGCGACCTGCGCCGATTCAGAATCCCGGTGGCCGCTGGTCCCCCACGCCGAAAGCGCCTTCCAGTACTACTCCAGCGCGCCCGACCGTGCCCTCATCGAAGAGCCGCCCGATCAGAGTCACGCCGTGAGGCACTCGGCGCGGCGGAGAGAACTTCGGCAGTGGGTTATTTGAATCAGGGGCCCAGTCGCTGCGCGCCTCTGACACCTCTACGAAGCCCGCGCGCAGTGTCAGCGAGGGATGTCCGGTGAAGTTCGTAATGGTGAGAATTTCGTCCCGCAATGAGGGCACGAGGAGCAGGTCCACTTCAGAGAAGACGCGAGTCATCTCCTCAGCCACTTTTCGCCGCAACCGATCGGCCTGCACGAAGTCGACCGCGGAAAGGAACCGGGACTGGCGGAAAGAATTGGGCCAGGCGTCGGGCACCTGTACATTGAGCTGATCCACGGCGTGATTGAGGGTGATCTCCTCGAACGCAGCCGCTCCTTCGGCAAAGAGGATGAGTTGGAGCGAGTCATAGGGCCAGTCGGGGATGGTCGCTTCAACCGGAACCATACCCACCTTCTTCACCGTCTCAAGGGCGGCACGGTCTATGTCGGTTGCCGGGTTGTCCTTCATCCATCCGGGGAAGTAGCCGACACGCAAGCCTTGCACGCTGGCGCCTGCGTCGAAATCGAGTTTGCTGGGGACGCTTGCTAAATCGCCGGCATCGGGCCCAGAGATGGTCTGCAGCACGAGCATGGCGTCCTCCACGCTGCGCGTCATTGGGCCTAGTTTATCAAGCGACCAGCACAGCGTCATCGCGCCGCTGCGTGGCACGCGGCCGTAGGTGGGCCGCAGTCCAGTAACCCCACAGCGCATGCTGGGACTTACGATGCTGCCCTCCGTCTCGCTCCCAATGGAGAAACCCACCAATCCCGCGGCAGTAGCGGCACCAGGTCCCGCGCTTGAGCCCGACGCTCCTTCCTCGATCAGCCACGGATTCATGGTCTGCCCGCCGAACCAAATATCGTTGAGCGCCAACGCGCCCAGGCTAAGCTTCGCGACGAGCACCGCACCCGCGTCGTGGAGACGCTTCACTATCGCGGCGTCCTTCGTGGGAACTCGGTTCCGAAAAGGCTCGGCGCCGTACGTCGTCGGAATTCCAGCGGTATCCAAAAGGTCCTTGCCGCCCCAAGGGATGCCGTGCAGCGGCCCGCGGTACCTGCCCGCGGCAATTTCCTCATCAGCTTTTTTGGCTTGCTCGAGAGCCAGCTCGCGCGTGAGCGTGATCACACAGCGTAGCTTGGGATTGAATTGCTCCAATCGCCCGAGATAAAGATGGGTGAGCCGCTCAGAGGTGATTTTTCTCTGCTCGATCCAGCGGGAAAGCTGTGTCACCGAGGCGAATGCGATGTCTTCGTCCTTTGAAGGCAATGGCCCTGGATACGCCTTGCTGCGGATAAATCGATCGCGCTCCGGCCCTACCTTCATGCCTGGCAGAACCGGATCCCACCGCGTCCCGGGCGAGAGTCCCGGATCGAGTGAAACTTTTCGCGGACCCGTACGCCGTTCGTAGAGAGCGGCCATGGAATTGCGCCAGTTGCTTGCCGCCTCGACACGCTCGGCGGAGGTCAACTGCACCTGCACGAGCTTCTCCGCTTCGGCGAAGGTTCCAGGCGACAGCTCGGGTCCGACAGCCGGTGAAGTCCCAAACGCGGGCGGTGCGCCGGGTGGCGGATTATCCGGCTGCTGCTCCGAGGCTTGAAATACAGCGGCCATACCGAGGACGCTCATGGATGTATTAGTCAAGAATTCTCTGCGCGACTTTGACATGTGTCCTCCGTTCAGCATTCTAGTCACGGCACCGTCCCCCGCAAGCTTACTGCAAATGGCCTCGCACCCCGTCGAGAGGATGGTACCGCTGACGCCATTGAAGCTCTAGGGCGCGGAAGGATCACATGAAATTGCACTTTGGCTTGCCCCGATAGTCGGAGTCACCTCCCGAGAAATCGGCTTCTCGGAATGTGGATTTTGGCCCTTCGCACCAACTGGCCAGTTACCGAGAAGACCTATTGCACAACCTGCTCTAAACCGTCATGAAGCATGCAATATGAAAGAACGCGCCATAGATCTTGAGCGAGCGGTTATAGCGCACGACCAAGCGGCGGAAATTCCCCAGCCAACCGAAGGTGCGCTCGACCATCCACCGCCGCTTATATCGCCGCAGCGCTCGGCCGTCTTGCGTGGCCGGACGAACGCGATTCTTCTTGTGCGGGCAGATCAGTTCGATCCCGCGACGTTTCAAACGAGAGCGCAGCGGATCGCTATCGTAGGCTTTGTCGGTAATCACCCGTTCCGGCTTCTGGCGCGGACGTCCCGCGTGATGCCGTCGGCCTACGCGGATCGACGCCAGCGTCGTCTCCGCGAGTTTGACCTCTGCCGGGGATGCAGAACAAAGGTAGTCTCCCAGAGGAACACCCTGGCCGTCGACCACCACCATCCACTTCGTCCCCTTGCCCCGCTTGGTTTTTCCGACTCCAGCGCCCCTTTTTTCGCGGAAGCAAAACTCCCGTCCAGAAACGACTCGCTCCAGTCCAGTTGCTCTCGCTCGTTCAACTCGCTCAAAAACGTGCGCCAGATATTCAGCCAAACGCCCTGCTCTTCCCAATCCCGCAGCCGCCGCCAGCAAGTGGAAGGATGCGGATATTTCTCCGGCAAGTCCTGCCAGCGGGCGCCCGTCCGCAGAATCCACAAAATTCCTTCCAACACACGGCGATTGTCAGTCCACGGGCGGCCACCCTTACGGTGCTTGAGCGGCTTGGGGAGCAAAGGCGCGATTTTTTGCCACTGCGCTTCGGTCAGCAACGGTCGAGACCGTGCCATCGGCCCTCCCTCGGCGCTGCTGACTCTGCTTATGCCTCATTCTCGGAAACTCAACCACCGTCATTTCAAAGGATTGTCCACAGTTATGCAACAGCTTCTAGCGTTTCTCAGGACTTGGCCGCCGGTTCGTTGCGTCGAGGTCCGGAGAAGCGTAGGATGCGCGAATTAGGAGTCCAAATCTTTTCCACCAGGAGAACGCTGGATGAGAGCCAAATCACTTCCTTTGCTGATCGGATTCGTCATGGGCACAGCGTTAGCGGGAACTGCACAGAAGCCGCCAGAGCGGCGTTATTTTAAGGCCAGCAACCCGTCACTTGAGCAGCAAGGTCTGCCGGTTCCTTACAGCGATGCCGTGCTCGTAGGTAACACAATGTATGTGGCGGGCCGGACTGGCATTGACCCAAAAAGCGGCGCTATACCGCAGGATGTACAGCAGGAGATTAGGTTCGTGCTTGACAGCTTCAAGAGTGCGCTAACCAATGGCGGAATGACGATGGACGATGTAGTTATGGTTCAGGTGCACTGTCCGGACCTTTCCCTGTACAACAAATTCAACGCCGTTTACCTCACTTACTTTTCGAAGGAACTTCCTCCAAGGGCGTTCTTGGGGTCCGGGCCGCTATTGGGCGGAGCACATTTCGAGATGTTGGGAATCGCGGTAAGGCGATAGAGAAAAAAGACTCGCCCTTCGCCAGAAACTCATTGTTTGAATGCTCGGTCAGTTCTTGGAGTTTTCGTTCCGTTTCGAATCCGCCTCGGAGGTGATCTGTTGCTCCGTGACTTCGATATATTCGAGAAATTCCCCGATGGATCCCTGATTTGGCGAGCATGTGGGTTCGGACGTGGGCTGAGGCGCAGGTTAAGTGGAGGTTGCCCCATGTTTAAACGGCAAGCAGTGTTTCTTGCGAGTCTCGCACTAGCACTCGCCGCCAAGCCCGCGCGCGCGCAGGTTTCCCGCCTTCCGGAGACAATTCAGAAGAAGCTGGCGGAGATCAATCCCCTCTATCAAAGCAACATCCGCAAATATGGTCCGCAAACGATTGAATTATTCACTCCTCTGCTTGCGGCGGGGCCGAAAGACGGCGTT
>WNEY01004991.1_pt1 | contig 19899 bp, 20 predicted proteins | sample 5400531 | NCBI WGS metagenome assembly WNEY01 (sample SAMN13153338, study PRJNA577476) | soil metagenome | isolation source: 200 cm saprolite under Douglas fir tree site 1 | place: USA:California | collected 2015-04-18
TCTGTATGCGGATGCGGCGCAGCGCCTCCTTAGTCGTCTGCAGCGTGAGCGGCGCATGCTCGGAAAGGAGGGAGGCGATCTCCATGACCCGCGGCTCCAGCGCCTCTTCGGATTGGACCACCTCGTTCACGAGGCCGATCGCCGCCGCTTCCGCGGCGCCCACCAGACGCGCCGTGAAGATCAGCTCCTTCACGCGGGCGGCGCCGATCAGCATCGTCAGGCGCGCGAAGTTGGCCATTGAAAGCGTGTTCCCAAGCGTCCGCGCCATCGGGAAGCCAAATTTCAGCGTCGGAGTGCAGATCCGCAGGTCACATGCGGCCGCGATGCCGGCCCCGCCCCCAGTGCAGGCCCCGGTGATGGCGGCTATCGCCGGCACCCGCATGCTTTCCAACGCACCCAGCACGCCGTCCATCCGCTCCTCGTAGGCGAGCGCATCCTCTTTCTTGTCAAAGGCGCGGAACTGCGAGATGTCGGTGCCCGCGGCGAATGCGCGCCCGCCGGCCCCTGTGAACACGACCGCCCGCACCGACGGATCAGCGTCGACCTCGAGGCAGACCTCACGGATGCGGTCGTACATGGCGAACGTGAGCGCGTTGCGCGCCTGCGGGCGGTTGAGCGTCAGCCAGACGATCTCGCCGGAGGCGCCCCGCCGTTCCTCGAGCAGCTCCGCCTCGCTCATGTCCCGCCGAGGACCCCCTTTGCTTTGAGCTCCGAGATCTCGGCGTCGGACCTCCCGAGCGCACGCAGCACCTCCGAAGTGTGTTCCCCCAACACCGGCCCGGCCGACCCCTGCCGCACCGGGGTCTCAGAGAAATGGATCGGAGAGCCGATCTGCTCTACGTCGCCAAGGCGCGAATGCCTTCCTTTCCAGAAGAAGTTGCGCGCCCTCAGCTGCGGGTCGTTGGTGACCTGGTCGTAGGTCTGGATCTCGGCGCACGGCACGCCCGCCGTCTGCAGCTGCGACACCCAGAACGCCCGCGGCTCGCGTGACGTCACCTCTTCGATCATCGGGATGAGGACGTCGCGACGCGCGTGCCGTGACGGGTTGTCCTTGAAACGCTCGTCGTCCGCCCACTCCGGGTGACCGAGAACCTCGCAGAACGACCGCCAGTTGCGGGGCGTGGTGGCGCCGACGGTGAGGAAGCCATCGGCGGCGTGGACCGCCTGGTAGGGCGCCGAGGTCTGGTGCGCGGAACCCAACGGGCCCGGGATCTCCCCCGTGGCGAAGTAACGCCCCGCCTCCCACACCTCCAGCGAAACGCCGGCCTCGAACAACGACACGTCGATGAACTGTCCGCGCCCCGTCTGCTCACGCACACGCAGGGCCGCAAGAGCACCTATCGTGCCGTACAGCGCGCACACCAGATCGCAGATCGGCACGCCGACCTTGACCGGGTCGCCATCGGGTTCGCCGGTGATCGACATCAGCCCGCTCATCGCCTGGGCCATGATGTCCAACCCCGCCAGCTGCGAATAGGGACCGGTCTGGCCCCAGCCAGAGGCGGCGACATAGACAAGGCGTGGATTGAGCGCCGAAAGCTTCTGGTAGTCGAGCTCCAGGTCGGTCATCGTCCCCGGACGCAGATTCTCGACGATCACGTCCGCGCTCCGGACGAGCTCGCGGAAGACACTCTTGCCTTCGGGCTCCTTGAGGTTGATCGCCAGCGACCGCTTGTTCCGATTGAGCCGGATGAAAGGCGATGACTCACCGTCAAGGAATGGCGCCGAGTCTCGCGCGCTGTCGCCGCCGTCGGGATTCTCGACCTTGATGACATCGGCGCCGAGGTCGGCCAGCTGCATGGCGCAGAAGGGGCCGGCCATGTAATTGCCGACCTCGATGACCCTGATGCCGGTCAGAGGATGGTTCGGTATCTCTTGGTCATCCCCGACCGATGAACGGCATCTTCGTCGCCATCACGGTCATGAACTGGACATTGGCATCGAGCGGCAAGCCGGCCATGTACAGAACTGCGCTCACCACGTGCGAGACGTCGATTCGCGGCTCGACCTCGACGTCCCCGTTCGCTTGCATGACGCCTTTGACCATGCCCTGCGTCATTTCGGTGGCCGCGTTGCCGATGTCGATCTGGCCACAGGCAATGTCGTACTTGCGGCCGTCCAGAGATGTCGACTTGGTCAAGCCGGTGATCGCGTGCTTCGTCGCCGTGTACGGAGCGGAGTTCGGTCGCGGCGAATGGGCGGATATGGAGCCATTGTTGACGATCCGTCCACCGCGAGGCACCTGAGTCTTCATGAGCTTTATCGCCTCCTGGGTGCAGAGGAACGCGCCGGTGAGGTTGGTGCCGACGACTGCGCTCCACTGTTCGTACGTGAGGTCTTCAAGCGGCACTGGCGGAGCGCCCAGGCCCGCATTGTTGAAGAGGAAATCCAGGCGCCCGAACGCCTCAGCGGTCTGCGCGAACAGGGCCTTGACCGACCGCGGATCGGCGACGTCCGCCTGAACGCTGAGCATTCGCGCTCCCAGCTTCGATCCCTCGGCAGCTGTGGCCTCCAACGGCTCTATACGACGCCCGGCCACGACCACCGAATACCCCTCGTCCGCAAGACCAAGGGCGACAGCCCTCCCGATTCCAGTGCCGCCGCCGGTGACGACGGCCACCTTGGCCATCGAACCCATGCTCATCCCCTCCAAGATTTACTCGCCGCGAGGGTACCTTGTTGCGTGATAGCCTGACGGCCGGTGCCCGCTCGCATCGTCTGCTTGTCTCCTTACTCGAAAGAGCAGGTCGAAGGTCTCTTCGCCGGCCGTCATACCGTCGATGTGGTGACCGTCCCTGATCCCCCCGCTCCCGAGGCGGTGCTTCGGGAGTGCTCGACGGCTGAGCTCGTCATCGCCGACAAGCGACACAAACACCGCCTGCCCCGCGAGGTTCTTGAGCAGATGCGCCGGTGCCTGCTGATCCAGATGCCCGCTGTCGGTTTCGACGTCATCGACCACCGTGCGGCAGCGGATTTCGACATCGCGGTCGCCAACTCCGCAGGCTACAACCGTGACGGCGTCGCCGACTGGACGGTGATGGCGATCCTGAACCTGGTCCGCCGGGGAGCATGGGGCGATCGGCGCATGCGGGAAGGAGGCTGGCCGAAACCCGAGATGCTGAGCCACGAGCTGGCCGCCCTGACGGTCGGCATCGTCGGACTCGGAAACGTCGGCTCCGCGCTCGCCACCCGGCTGCTTGCCTTCGGTTCCCGCGTGGTCTACGCGGATATCGTGGAAAGAAATTTCCCCGGCGTCGAGCGGATCCGCTTTGTCGACCTGCTGGAGCTTGCGGACGTGGTATGCATTCACGTACCGCTGGACAATTCGACTCAGCCGCTGATCGACGCGGCGGCGCTCAAGCATATGCGGAAGGGTGCGTTCCTCATCAATGCGTCGCGCGGGCCGGTGGTGGACGAGAAGGCACTCATCGCCGCCCTGGAGTCAGGCCACCTGGGCGGCGCCGGGCTTGACGTCTTCGAACAGGAGCCGACGCCGGCCGACAACCCGCTTCGGCGGATGGACAACGTCTTCTTCTCGCCCCACATGGCGGGCTTCACCGTGGAAGCGGAGGCGAGGGCCATGGAAATCATCCGCGACAACCTGACCCGGGTGCTTGATGGCGAGGAGCCGTTCAACGTGGTCAACGGAGTCAGACTGGGCGCTCGGCTCAGGCGGTGACGCGCGCCGAGCTGGATCCATCCGTACTGGAGGCCCTCAAGCGCTTCGACTCTCCCACCCTGAGCAACGCCATCGAGACCTTTGCGATCCGGCCGCGGGACGAGGGCTACATGTCGATGGACATTCGCTGCATGTTCCCCGAGCTCGGGCCCATGGTCGGATATGCGGCGACCGCGACCATCCGGGCGCGCGGGCCGGTGCAGGGCGACCAAACGCCGCTGTATCAGCATGTGCGCGATGTGCCTGGGCCGCGTGTGGTGGTGGTGCAGGATCTGGACGACCCGCCTGGTTGCGGCTCCCTCTGGGGCGAGGTGAACGCCACCATCTTCGGAGCACTGGGCTGCGCCGGCTGCGTCACCGACGGCTGTGACCGTGGGTGGTCTGCGCGTCAGTCCTGCCGACCTCATCCACGCCGACCAGCATGGTGTGCTGTTGATCCCCCGCGATGTCGCGGCCGAGCTGCCGGCGGCGGCCGAGCGAGTCATCAGTGCCGAGCAAACCCTGCTGGAGTGGGTGCGCTCATCGGATTTCGACGCCGACGAGCTGATCGAGAGACGCCGGGTGAGGCACTAGTTGAGATTCCCACACACATCTGAGAAAGCCGGCGATACCATGCCGGCATGCCTCAGCTTTACGCCACTGTCGAGCACGACCCGCGTCGGTCGGTTCGGCGCCACCACTACCAAGAGGGGCCGGGCTTCCTCTTCATGGCAACTCAGAACGGTCGTCCGGCCAGGAAGAGCAGCGCGTAGACGAGCCGGCGACCGGGGAAGGTGCGCGCAAAGGCCAGAGCCATCAGCAGCCCCAGGCCGGCCTTGATCAATGTGCTCGCGGTGGTGTACACAGCGGTGTTTCGCAGCTCGTCCGCGTAGCTGCTTTGATGGAGCAGGTAGTCATAGTTACCGAGGCCGATGAAATGGCCAGACTCGCCAACCTGTGCGTCGGTAAAGCTGAGCCAGACCGCGAGGCCGAGCGGATAGGCGATCACGCCGATCACGAAGACGAACGCCGGCGCCAACAGGAGTGCCGGAACTAGGAATCGCCCAGGGCGAACAGCGGACGAAATACCGCGGCCCTCAGCCTTTGACGGCGCCCGCGGTCATGCCCGCGACGAAGTAGTCGACGAAGAACGAATAAAGCACAGCGACCGGGACGGAGCCCAGGAGTGCCGCGGCCATCAGCTCGCCCCAGAAGAACTCGTCACCGTGAATGAGCTCTTGCGTGACGCCCACCGGGATGGTCTTGACCAGGCTGTCGTTCATGAAGATCAGGGCATATAGAAATTCGTTCCATGAAAGCGTGAAGGCAAAGAGCGCGGCGGCCAGGATGCCCGGGACTGCCAGCGGGATCGCGATCCTCAGCATGGCCTGGATACGGGTTGCTCCATCCACCAGGGCCGCCTCCTCCAGCTCATGCGGTATGCCTTTGAAGAAGCCCATCAGCATCCAGGTGCAGAAGGGGATCAAGAAGGTCGGATACGTGAGGATCAGTGCCCACAGGTTGTTGAACAGGTGGAGCTCTCGGATGACGAAGGTCAGCGGTAGGAAGAGCAGCGTGGGTGGCACCAGATAGGTGACGAAGATTCCCCAGCCTATCGAGTCGGCGCCGCGGTAGCGCAAGCGTGCCAGCGAGTAGCCGGCGAGGACACTGCAGAAGAGCGAGATCAGCGTGGAGACGATCGCCACGATCGCGGTGTTCAAGGCCCAACGCGGGAAGTTCGTCTGAGTGAAGAGGTGCTGGTACCAGGCAAGGGTCGGATCCCGGACCCACAGCGGGCTGACCGAGAAGTCGAAGAGCTCTGAGGCCGACTTGAACGACGTGACCGCCATCCAGTAGAAGGGAAACAGCGTCACCACCAGCAAGAGGAGCAGCGGGATGTAGATGCGGATGGCGCGGCCTGCCAGGCTGTCGCCGATCATGCGGCCGGCCCTTGGCTTGCGAGCGTTGGGCCTTATCACCCCAGGCTGGGCGGACGGGGCGCTGCTTCGCACTGCCATCTACTCGGGCCTCCGGAGCATGAACAGGACGATGGCGACCACAAGGGTGAGCAGGGGGAAGAGCACCAGCGAGATGGCGGCTCCCAGGCCGATGGCGCCCCCTGGGATCCCCCACTGGTAGGCCCAGATCGAAAGCAGCTGGGTGCTGTTGTACGGCGCCCCGTTGGTGAGCACGAACGGCCCCTGGAAGTCGGCGAAGGTGAGGATGGTCGAGAGGAGGAGGACGACCAGCAGCACCGGCCGCAGCAGTGGAAGCGTGAACCGGGATGACCTGCATGCCGGCCAGGAAGGCGATGGCGTAAAAAGGCGTGCCGCGCCAGACGTTCACGATCATCAGCGCCGCCATCGCGTTGGCGGGCACCCCGAGCCAGTTGGGTCCTGGATAGTGCACAAGGTGTGTGTTCACAAGGAGCCAGTTGATGACGCTGAACGTGGGGTCGAACATCCACCTCCAGGCCTCGTAGCTGAGCACAGTCGGGATGATGTAAGGAAGGAGCAGGGCCGCCCGCACGAAGCGTCGAAACGGGAAGACCTGGTTCAGCAACAGCGCCATGACCAGCCCAAGGCCAAGCTTGAACACGGTCGTGACTCCCGTGTAAAGGAAGGTGTTCACCAGGGCCTCGTAGAAGACGCCGTCCGTGTTGCGAAACTCAAAGCGGTAGTTCCCCAGACCGATGAAATTGCCTATGTTCCCGAGCTCGGAGTCGGTGATCGACAACCAGATCCCGAAAAGGAAGGGGTACAGCAAAAAGATGCCCAGGACGACAAGGGTTGGAAGGAGCAGAAGGTACCCGAGCGGCGCCTCGCGGTCGTAGATCCGCACGCGACGCCGGAGCCAGACGGGGACCGCGTCAGCACGGGTCGCGGTCCCCATCTCTAAGAGCCCACGCCAGCTGCGGTCAGGGCCGCTCGAAAATCGCCTTCAGCGACGTTTCCGCCGCTGAGACCGCGGCTTCAACGTCACCTGTGCCGCCGTTGGCCAACGCCTTGGCGAACATGTCGGCCACGATGAATTGCGTCTGAGACTGGGCCGTCTTCTTGCTCGGCAAGGCCGGCCAGCCTGGCCACTTGCCCGGCGCCACCACGTCCTGAAAGGCCTTGAGCTTGGGGTCGGCTGCGAATACGGGATCGTTATGGAAGGCATCGAATGGGCCGGCGTTGTAACCGGCCGCGATCGTCGTCCACTTCATGTACTGGGTCTTGTCCATGAGGTACAGAAGCATCGCCCTGGCCGTCTCCACGTCCGGCGACCACTTCATCACGGCGTGATTGAAGATCAGGTTCATGGCGAAGGTGCCCTTGGGACCGGCTGGCATGGGAGCGTTGTTGGTCACGTCCGTGTAGTGGTGAAACTCGACCTTCTCGCGGATGTAGATGCTGGCCCCGTTCAGGGTCCCGCTGATGCGGTCGGCGTGGTAGGCCTGGTTGTTGTCTGGGTCGAGCCACTCGGGGTGCACGACGAAGCCGGCCTTGACGGCCCCCTGTGCCCATTTGATTGCGTTCCGTGTCTCCTGGGAGTTGATGGCGACGGTCTTGCCGTCGGCGTTGACCTCCTTGCCGCCGAAGCCCCAGAGCACCGGGTTCCACATGGTCAGTGAGTCGCCGTACGCGTGTCCGTCGGTCTGTGAGATCGACTTCCCGGTCGACTTCAGCTTGCCGGCCGCGGTCGTGAGCTCATCCCAGGTCGATGGGAAGCTGGAAACGCCGGCTTGCGTGAAGTAGTCGGTGCGGTAGGTCCAGGCGTTGGGCACGATCGTGTAGGGCATCGCCCGCCAGACGCCGTCGACTTTGCAATAAGCCTCGTTGACGGGGTCAGGCTTCCCCAGCTTGCTGATCAGTATGTTGACGTCGTTGGTGAGGTCCACGCAGGAATTGGTGTAGAGATGCGGCCATGCGTACTGCATCTGGATGATGTCGGGACCAGAGTTGGCTTCGACCGCGGCGGCGGTCTTGGGCTGCAGCTGGTCGCCGGTGACGGTCTCGATCGCAACCGTTACACCATTGGCGTCACCCCATTCGGCAGCCTGGCGCTTGAACTCGGTGTCGGCTTGCTTGACGAAGCTGGTCCACTGCAAAAGCCGAATCGAGGCGCCCTTGCGCGGCTTCGGGATGGTGGCAGTGGGGGTCGTATTAGTCTGAGGGCCGCAGGAGATGAGGATCTCGGGGAAGGCCATCGTGGCCACGGCCACCCCTGCCGTTTGGAGGAATTTTCGGCGCGACCAGCCGGTCTTGGCCTTCTTCTTTGCTTTCGCCATGTCAGGAACCCCCCTCGGTGCCAATTCAAACTGGGAACCCCCTGGAAAACCCAATCTTAACTCTCGCCCGCCGATGAACCTGGCCGGGCTGGGTCCTAATGAGCTCCGGCGCGAGCAGCGCATTTCGCCGCGACGCTAGTCTGAGCAGTGCTGATGGAGGGCGTCCGCGTCGGCCGTAGTGGGCTGCAGGTGAGCAGGCTCTGCCTGGGCACGATGATCTTCGGCAGCCAGCGCGACCAGTCAGAGGCTTTCGCGATCATGGACATGGCCGCGGAGCTGGGGATCGACTTCATCGACGTCGCCGACGTCTATCCGGTGCCGCCTACGTCAGAGACCTGGGGCCGAACTGAGGAGATCGTCGGCGCCTGGCTCCAGGGCAAACGCGACGGCTTCGTGGTGGCGACGAAATGCGTCAACCGCGTCGGTCCTGCTCGCAATGACTACGGCGGCAGCCGCAAGCACGTGATCGAAGCCTGCGAGACGAGCCTGCGACGTCTCAAGACGGACCGCGTCGAGGTCTATTACCTGCATCACTCGGACCTCGATGCGCCGATCGACGAGACCTTCGAGGCCCTCGACCGCCTGGTGCAGGACGGGAAGGTGCTTTACGTCGGCGTCTCGAACTTCGAGGCCTGGCAGGTGGCGATGGCGCTGGAGGCGATCGCGAAGTCGAACCTGGCACGCATCACAGTTCTGCAACCTCGCTACAACCTACTCAACCGACCGTACGAGCGCGATCTGCTGCCGCTGGCGCGAGCCTCTGGCATGGGCGTGGTGCCATACAACCCTCTCGGCGCCGGCCTGTTGACCGGCAAGTACACGCGCGGCGGGGAGCCGCCCGCCGAGTCCCGCTTCGCTCAGGGCGACTACGGCAGGATGTACCAGGGCCGCTACTGGAATGACCGCATGTTCGACGTTGCGGATGCGGTGGCGGAGCTCGCCAGGGACGAAGGCTGCACCCCCGCTCAGCTGGCGTTGGCCTGGCTGCTGGCGCAGCCGGACGTGACCGCACCTATCATCGGCGCCTCCAGACCCGAGCAGCTGGTGGAGACGGCGAAGGCGGTGGGCCTGAGTCTCTCCGAGGCGACACTGCAGCGGCTGGACCAGGTTTCGCAGCCATTTCGATAGCGCTGGTATGTTCGAGCCATGAGTGACCAATCTGAAACCGTGATTTCGTGGCGCGCCATCGGCGCGCGCTCGCCCGTGATCGCCAGTGACGGCGTCGAGGTCGGCCATGTGACCGAGGTTGCGGCCCTGCCTGAGGAGGACATCTTTCACGGTGTTGTATTCACGCACCACCTACTCGGTCACGAGTATCTGGCGCCTGCGGAAGACATCGACAGAATCACCGAGCGTGCCGTCTATCTCAAGTCCACGAGTCAGACCGCCGAAAAGTACGAGCGCTTCCATGAGATGTACGTGAAGCGCCTGGGCCTGAGCGGGCTGTTCGGCTGGAAGCACCTCGGCTGGAAGGACTCCTCGGAGTAGGTATCCCGAGGCACAGCCGATTGCTAAGGGTTCAGCGATTTGCCCAGACTGGGTGTACGCTCGTGATTCTCCATGGCTAGATTCAGGACCGAGATCCGGTGAGGGTCGTCCAGCAGGACCGTTGGCCGGAGGTCGATGGCGCAGGACCCCCTGAGCCGAGGCTAAAGGTCCACGATCCAAACGGCGATCACTTTGGCCTCGATGCCATGCGATCTTGGTTGGCGAGTGGCGTCCAGATGGTCGATCGCCGCCGGCGTTTCGGAAGCCATGGCCGGGCCAGGGAGATGCTGGTGGCCGACCAACCCGCGAATCAGAACGGGTCTGAACGGTGGCAAGCTTTAGCGGCAGCACTACACAGGCATACGGTCCGCGGCGGGCTGTCAGAGCTCGGTCCTGAACAGCGGCGCGTCATCACACTTGCATACCTCGAAGGCCGCACCAATCGCGAGATCGCCGCGATGCTGGGAGTCTCCGTTACGACCGTTCGACGCCGGCTTTGGATAGCTCTGGGACTCCTCGAGGCATACATAGGCCGAACCGGAGTCTGGCTGTCGGCTTTGATTCTGGTGGCGGCGACCTCGGCTCTACGCCCTGCCACGCGCGTGGGGCACTGGGTCACCACCGCGGCCGGCTCGACCGACCGAGCTCAGAGGGTGGCCAATACGCTGACCGCAGGTGCGATGTCGGCGGCCGTCCTGGGCATCGTCGCCTTCACCTCTGATTCCATCACACCCCAGAACTCGCCCGGTGCCGCCAAAGCGCAATTGAGTGTCGCCGCGCCGAACGTGGCGTCAATCGATTCACGGACAACGCAGCCGTCATCGCTTCAACCGAACATTGTCGTAGCGAGCACCACCGCGCCTGAGACGACTCCCGTTTCAGAGGGCACGGCCCCTGCGGGAGGTCGCCACCACAACAACGGCTGCGACGGCAACCCGACGAGCGCCCCGCCTCCTGTTCCTGTGAGATCGCTCGGGACCGGATCGCCGGTCACGCATCCCGATGCTGGGGGATGTCGGCCTTAAGGCTAGGCCTGCGGGTGTCCAGCGCGGATTTGGGAAGCGATGCTCTTGAGTTCGCTCGGCTCCTCGCTCTCAGGGTCCCCGCCGCGGCCCATCGCAGCCGCAGCCAGCAGCTTGCCTCCACTCCAGTAGCGAACTAGGAAGTCGCGATCCCTCAGCGAGCCCTCAACGGTGATGCTGTCCCACTCCGCTGCGAAACCGACGTACTCGAGCGTTTGATCGAATTGATCGCTCCAGAAGGAATGTACGTAGTCGTATGGCACGCCCCGGTCCAGGAGTGATGCAGCTGCCGCACGTCCCTGCTTTTCGGCGTTGTTGTAGTGCTCGACTCGAATGCGTCCAAACAGCGGGTGAGCGTGGTCTGCAATGTCTCCGGCCGCATAGACATCAGGCAGGCTGGTCCGGCAATACTCGTCAACTTCAACACCATTCGAGATCCGCGCGCCGGCCGCGCTGAGGAGATCGACCTCGGGGTCGATACCGATGCCCGCGACCACAAAGTCGCATTCGAACGTCCGGCCCGACCTGGTGACGACGCGCTCGACTCGTCCAACACCCTCCAGCCGATCGACGCCGTCACCCAACACCAGCTGCACTCCGTGCGATTGATGGAGTGCGGCGATGACGCCGGCAACCTCGGGACCGAGAACACGGACCAGCGGGGCCCGGCCCGGATCGATGGCAGTCACCTCGACTCCAAGCATGCGCAGCGACGCAGCCACTTCACAGCCGATGAAGCCGAGACCGATCACCACGACTCGCCCTCCTGCGCGAGCTGCGGCCCGGATCCGCTCGGAGTCTTCCACGGTGCGTAGATCGAAGACGCCTTGTCGGTCTGTGCCTGGGAATGAAAGGTGACGCTTGCGCCCACCGGTGGCGATCAGCAATCGGTCATAGGGAATGACTTCGTCGCCGTCGAGGCGAATCCGCTTGGATTCCGGTTCGAGATTGACCGCCTTCCTTCCGAGTATGAGGTCGATTCCAAGGCGCTCGTATTCGGTGCGAGGCGCCACGAGCGCGGCGTCAAACGGCTCGGTGCCACGAAGAAAGCCCTTGGACAGCGGCGGTCGCTGATACGGCAGATGCGCCTCCGAACCGATGAGGGTGATGTGAGCATCGGGGGCGAGACGCGCAAGCTCGAGCGCTGCGTTGGCGCCGGCCAGGCCTGCGCCAACGACTACGACCGACAAGAGGTCAGCCACGCGCCGGCGGATCGATCCGAATGTTGGCGCCGGTCAAGGGAGCGGATTCTGGTGTGGCGAGCCAGGCGATGATGCGCGCGACCTCCTCGGGCGAAAGGGGCTCCTGGCCGATGCCGGCCATTCGGCCCATGTCGGTGTCAACACTGGCGGGGCTGACCGCGTTGACACGAATTCCGAGGGGCCGGCCTTCGACGGCGAGGGCCTCGGTGAGTCCGGCCAATCCCGATTTCGCCGCCACATAGGCTGACATCTTCGGAAACTTATCGGTCCCTGAAACGCCGGACAGGCTGCTCACGTTGACGATCGTGCCGCCGGGCCCCATGAGTCGGAAGGCGGCCTGCGAGCACAGGAACGCACCTCTCAGATCGACTCGTATCACTTCGTCCCACGTCTCGACCTTCATGTCGACAACGTGGGCGAGCTCGAGGATCGCGGCATTGTTCACGAGCACATCGAGCCGCCCGAGCTCGCCGAAAAATCGGTTGACCGATGCTTCGTCGCCCGCATCGTGACCCGACGTGCGACTGAGGTCGCGGCAGTCGTAACCGCGAGCCGCCATCTCTCGCATCACCGCCGCTCCGATGCCGCGGGATCCGCCGGTGACGACCGCGATCAACCGGCCACCACCGCCAGGGCAGCTTCGTAGGCGTCAAGCGACGCGTCGAGGCCGAGGCGGTTCACGGCGGATGCGCGAACGGCCGCACGATCGAGCTTGGTTGCGGCCAGGGCGGCCGCTGCCAAGCCTTTGACTTCGCCGGGTTCGCTCAGGAAGCCCGATACTCCCGGCTCAACAATCTCGACCAATCCTCCGCGAGAGTATCCGGCGACCGGACAACCTGCCATCTGTGCTTCGGCGCAAACCATCCCAAAGGGCTCGTCCCAGTGCACAGGCAGCAGAGTGACCCTCGCTCCAGCCATCAGCCGCCACAACTGGGATCGCGGTTGCGGCGGCAGTGCGACAGCGGCTTCCAGGTCGAGCTGGTAGCTCTGGTCATAAGGCACCCCCACCACAACCGGTCGCAAACCAATCGCGCGAGCGGCCGCAATCCCGTCTTCGAATCCCTTCTCGGGCGAAAGCCTGCCTGCCAGCAAAGCATCCTCGCGGATCGGGACCTCCTCGACTGTGAACACAGGCACTCCGTTGCGTATGACGCTGACGTTGGCGGCACCTGCCTTCGCCCACGCCCGCCGGCACGACTCCGACACCGTGGCAAACGCGGCCCGGCTCTTGAGGACCTCGCCCAGGACTCGATTCGAGATCGGTGGCAAGTGGAGGGTGTGAAGCACCGGCAGGCCATCCGACATCTCAATTGCCTCAGCATCAAACGCGTGCTGTGACACGACGTCTGCACCCAGCCTGCGGAGCTCCTTGAAAAGGAGCTCGAAGGCCCGACGCATGGCCGGCGATGCCGCCGGCTCATCGCTCGATCCCGGCATCATCAACGCCTGATCCGCACCCGGCGCAACCGGAATCTCAACGAGATCTACTCCAGGCAGCACTGAGCCCTCGGCACAATAGAGAAGAATCTCGTGTCCCCGCTGGGACAGACCGGTGGCCAGATCGCACAGGAAGGCCTGTGCACCGCCAAGCTGGGCGGGTTGAAGGCGAGTGACCAGCGAAGAGACGACCGCGATCTTCAGTGGCTTTGTTGGAAGTGAGACAGAAATTCAGCGCGCGTGCGCGGGTCCCTTCGAAAAACGCCCAACATGCACGACGTCACAGTTTGGGAGCTCTCCTTCTCCACCCCACGCATCTCGACGCATAGGTGGCGACCCTCGACAACGACACCGACCCCGCGCGGCGTGACCACGGTATTGATGGCGTCCGCTATCTGCCGAGTCATCCGTTCCTGAAGTTGAAGCCTGTGGGAATAGGCGTCGACGAGGCGCGGCAGCTTGCTCAGACCCACGACCCTGCCGTCCGGAACGTAGCCGATGTGCGCGCGCCCGAAGAATGGAAGGAGATGGTGCTCACACAAACTGAAGAAGGCGATGTCCTTCACGACGACCATGTCGTCGTAATCCTCAACGGCGAACAGGGCATCGCCGACTATGGTCGATGGATTGGCGGCATAGCCCGCGGTGAGGTCTCGAAGGGAGTCGGCGACCCTGTTTGGGGTTTCACGCAGACCCTCGCGATCTGGGTTCTCGCCAAGCTGCTCGAGAAGAGCTGCCACCGTGTCGGCGAGCTCATCACCGGGCGTGAGAGATGAGGCCGCGATGCTCATCAGCGTTCAACCTCGGCGACGTTGTTCTCAGTCTCTTTCAAGCGGACCCGTTCCAGCCGAGCGGATGACAGCTTGCCGTCCAGGCGGCCCCAGATTGCCAGGGCGACATTTTCGGTGGTGGGCAGGCAACCCTGAAGCCAAGGCACGTCGCGGTTCAGGTGGTGATGGTCGACGTCGTGGATCACCAGGTCCTTCACAATCCGGTCGACGTCCCTCAAATTGATCACCATTCCCGTATTCACATCAACAGATCCACTGACAGTCACCTCGAGCTCGTAGTTGTGGCCGTGGTCTCCGGAACAGGCCCCGAATACCTCGCGATTGCGGGCCGCGTCCCACTCTGGCCTGGCAAGGATGTGACCGGCCGCAAAGGTCAGTCTTCTGGTCACGTTGACACGCTGGGATGGGCTCATGTCCATACGGTTGAATCGAACTAGAGGTGGATTACTTCCAGGCTGCTTCCAGCGCTCCCCCTGGCTGGCAACGCTACAGCCTCGATGATGTCGGTCGGCTGCCAACCCCGTACCTGACCGCCGTGCCCGCTGCTGAACGCGAAGCGGCCGCGCGCGGCGACGAAGAGGCCGCCGAGCGGCTCCGCCGAGCCCTGTTCTGGCCGATGGTATATGAGCTCGAGCCAGAGCTCTGGGACGCCCTCAGCCAGGCCGAGCCCATTCATCCGGGAATCCTCGCGAAGCTCGAGATCGATGGACGGCGGGTCCTCGAAGTGGCCGCAGGCAGCGGCCGGCTCACCGTGTACCTGTGCCCCCGAGCGGTTGAGCTCGTTTGCGTAGACCCTTCCTCCGGCCTGCGACGCATCCTGACCGGCCGATGCCCAAGTGCCGAAGTACGGGCTGGATTCTTCCACGCTCTCCCGATTGTGGATGGTTGGGCTGATCTGACCGTGTCTTGCGCCAGCGTTCCGCCCGATCCTGGCGTAGTCCTCGAGCTCGAGCGGGCGACTGCGCGCGGCGGCGTGCTTGCTTTGATCAGTCCTGAAAGCCCAGATTGGTTCCAGGCCCAGGGGTGGGAGCGGCTCAGGTTCGACCCGACCGACGTCGTCATCAACCCGCACGACCCTGAGCTCGAAGCGATCTTTGGACCACTCGACCCGCCGCACGAGCTTTTGTGGCGCCCCCGATGACGTCTCTCCGGATCGATCAGGTGGACGAAGTCGAACTGGCGGTTCTTGGCGGAGGGAACTCGGACGGCAAGTCGGCGGCTTCGGCCTGGAACAGCGCTTCGGGCCCGGGCAGACCTTGGAGTTGATGCAGGCCAAGATCTCTGAAGCTGACGCCGGTGGCTTGATGGCCGTCAACCGCGTCGCGGGCGGCGCGTGAAAGCACTATTTGCCCCCCGTGGGCCGCGAAGCAGACCCGAGCCGCAAGGTGAACCGCGATGCCCACGTATCCCGTGTCGGTCAATGTGGGACGTCCGGTGTGCAGGCCGACCCTGACTCTCACCCGCAGGTCGTCTGGCCAGACCGTCACGAGAACTTTGCGCTGAATCACAAGCGCGGCATCGAGAGCCGACGGCGCCTGTTTGAATACCGCGAACAACTCGTCGGCGCGGACGTCGACCTCGCGGCCGCCCGACTTGCGGACGGCGTCACCGAGTAGCGTGCGGACATCGGCCAGCAACCCTGAGTAGCGATCGCCAAGGTGCCGTACGAGACCGGTCGAATCCTCGATATCGGCGAGCAAGAAGGTGACGAAGCCAGTCGGCATTGAGCGCACCTCGCTCGCTCGAGCCTCGATCTCGCCACGGATACGCACGTTCTGCAACTGCCCGGTGATGAAGCCGACAGGCACGATCCCATACCTCTTGGCGGCGTTTAGCAGCCTCGTGCGCGCCCGATCTCGAGCGGCTTCGTCCTCGAAGGTGGTCTGGTTGAAGCGCGACAACGCGTTGCGAACATGGGCCTCGTCGTTGATCGGCAATCGACGGCGCCCGCGCGAATCGATGTATGCGAACGCACTGTTGGGCAAGCGGGCACGCGTCTTCGCGTCGAGGTAGGTCATGGTAGGAAGTGCCATGTTCCCAAAATTGCCTAGCTGTCGGGATCGCCGGTCCATCCGCCGCCGTCCCCGATCGCTGCACCGATGAATGGGCCGGCGACGTAGATCCACAGGTCCGACCAGCCGCCGCTCCCGAACAGGGAGGACGCGCGCGAGGACGGGTCGCCAAGCCCTGCATTCCGCGCTCTTCTTCAAATACGTCGAGCGCGACGCCTGACAGTGCCGCTGAATCCAAGGCCGATCCGATCTCGCCGCTCGACGTGCCCGGCCCGAGGGCAGGTGGCCACCGTCCAGGAATTGTTCGAAACCGCCTGCTCGTGGACCGGCTGGGCGCTGGCACCTACTCAACACGACCCCGGACCGTTGGATGCGCCGGTCTACGAGCCGCCGGCAGCCCTCATGACCGCCCGCACTATTCCGGCGTAACCGGTGCACCGACAGAGATTTCCGCCGAGGTGGTGCTTGACCTCGGCCTCCGTGGGGTGTGGGCTCTGGTCGAGCAGCGCTTTCGCGCTCATCAGCATCCCCGGTGTGCAGAAGCCGCACTGCACCCCGCCCTGCTCGAGAAACGCGGTTTGTAACGAATGAAGGGCGCCATCTGTCGAAAGGCCCTCAACCGTCTGCACGGTTCTGCCCGCTGCCTGCAGCGCCAGGAACGAGCACGAGTTCACCGGCCTGCCGTCGAGCAGCACCATGCAAGCACCGCATTCGGAGTCGTCGCAGCCTTCCTTGGCTCCGGTCAGACCGAGCTCGCCTCTGAGGACCGACAGCAGCGAGCGGTGCGGCTCAACCTCTTCTGTGTAGGTGGTGCCATTGACGTCGAGGGTCATCGCGTACTTCACGACGGGCCACTCCGCTGCGCGCGGTCGAGTGCCGTTGTCAATGCGCGCCGGACCATCACGGGCACCATCGCGCTGCGATAGTCGGCGCTTGCGCGAACGTCGTCGATAGGTCGCGCTGAGGCCGCGGCGACGCCGGCGGCACGCTTCAGTAACTCGGAATCGATCGTCATGCCGCGCAGAATCTCCTCGGTCTCCGTCGCGCGGACGCATGTTGGCGCCACCGCCGTGAGCGCCACCCTGGCGTCGATGCACCGATCGGCATCGTCGAGGCGGACCAGGGCGGCCGCGCCGACGATCGCGATCTCCATCGCGAGCCGGTACTCGAGGCGCACGTAAGCGCTGCCCGCTCGTCCGGGGCCCTGGAGCGGTGGCAGCACGACCGCGACCAGAATCTCGCCGGGATGAGCGGATGTGCGTCCGGGGCCGGCCACGAACGAGCTGAACGGGACGCTGCGCACGCCTTCGGTAGATGCAAGCTCGACCCCGGCATCGAAGACCAGGAGCGGGCTGCCCAGCTCCATTGCGGGCGACGCGTTGCAGACGTTGCCGCCGACCGTACCGACGTGGCGCGTCGCAGGCGAGCCGACCAGCGCCGACGCGTCGGAGAGCGCGGTCCATGAGTCCCGGGCCATCTCGGAAATTTCGAGATCTCCGTGTGTGGTGAGGGCGCCGATCCTGAGCCCTCGGGCCTGGTCGGGATGGATCCCGGACAGCTCCTTCAAGCGATGGATCGCCATCAGCCTTTCAGGCAGCGACGCCTTGCCGCTGCGCGCTGCGACGACAAGGTCCGTCCCCCCCGCCACGATCCTCAATCCCTGATTCGCTGCGAGCATGGACCTGGCTTGCTCGAGATTTGTGGGCTCGAGATAGGTCCGGTCGATCATTTCGCCGACTCTTCCTTGACCGCCGCCCAGACCCTGGGCGCGGTCATCGGGAGGTGGCGCACGCGGGCGCCGGTGGCGGCAGCGATCGCGTTGGCGACGGCCCCAGCAGCGGCGATGATCGGCGGTTCGCCCACTCCTTTGCCGCCTCTGGGCCCTATCGCGCCAGAGGTTTCGACGAATTCGACCCGGATCGCGGGCGCATCGGCCGACGTCTGCAGCTTGTAGTCGAGCAGATGCGGATTGACCTGGCGACCCTCACGGTAGGTGGTGCCCTCGGTGAGCGCCATGCCGATGCTGTGCACAACGCCGCCCTCGACCTGACCGCGAGCGCCTTCGGGATTGAGCACACGACCGAAGTCATGGGCAGCCGCCAGCTCCAGCACGCGAACCACGCCGGTTTCGGGATCGACCGCGACGTGCGCCGCCTGGCATGTGAAGGTCGGATCTGCAAAGGCCGGAAACACAACCCGCCCCGAGCAGGAGGCACCGAAGTTGTCGGGCAGGGCTTCGGCGATCACAGATCCTTGTGCAGTGAGCAGCTCGCCGCCGGCGAAGAGCGCGGACGCGACTTCAGCGACCGACATGGCCGTGCCGGGGACGCCGCGAACGCGAACGATGCCGTCGACGATCTCCATGTCATCGGCCGAGGCCTCGAGCTTTTCTGCCGCGATGGACAGGATTCGTCGTCGCACCTCCGCGGCGGCCGTGATCACGGCCCGTCCGTTGTTGAAGGTCGTCTGGCTGCCCGAGCTGCCCATGTCCCAGGCCCCGGCGTCGGTGTCTTGATACAGGATCGAGACGCGGTCGGGGCTGATCCCGAGCTCCTCCGCCGCGATCAGCGCCAGGCCCATCACAGCTCCAGAGCCGTTCTCCTGCGCGCCGGTGACGAGGGTCGCCGAGCCGTCCGTGTTCACCTTCAGACTCACTGAGGATGCGGCCGGGTAGCTGAACCACCACGCGCACGCAAGGCCGATCCCCTCATCAGACGCGGGCGAGTCCCCGAAGCCAATCAGCTCGGCCGCCTTCTCGAGGCACGCCTTGGCTCCAACCGCCTTCATGCGCTGTCCGGTGGGACCTTCGTCTCCATCCTCGAGCAGGTTGCGCATTCGGATCTCGTAGGCGTCGAGACCGGCCTGCCTCCCCACCTCGTCGGTGTGCTGCTCGACAGCCCACGCGACCTGCGGACCCGACGGCGCTCGCACGGAACCTGCGGGCGTTTTGTTCGTGTAGACGGTGTGCGCCGTGATGTCCAGGTTGGGGATGTCGTACGGCCCGGCGGCCATCATGGTGGCGATCTCGGCGATGCTGGGCGCGTCCGATGCGTAGGCGCCGGTGTCGAGAACGATCCGCGCCGACCTCGCGGTGATCATGCCTTCGCGTGTGACACCCGTCTTCAGGTCGATGACGATCGGGTGATTGACCTTGTCCGGAGCGACGAACTCGTCATGCCGGTTGAAGACGACACGCACCGGCCGGCCCGCCTTCCGGGCCAACGCCGCGACGTGCGCTTCGAAGTGGAACTCGCACTTGCCGCCAAAACCGCCGCCGAGGTGGGGAACGATGATGCGAACGTTGCTCTCGGGCATCTGCAGGGTCTCAGCCACGCCGGCGCGAGCTGCGAAAGGCACCTGAGAGGTCGACCAGATGGTGACCTTCTCGCCTTGCCACTGAGCCAGCACCGTGTGCGGCTCGATTGGCACCGGATGCGATTGGTCGCAGTTGTAACGCTCCTCGACGATCGCGTCCGCAGCGGCGAAGCCCGCAGCGACGTCGCCCTTCGCGATCGTCACGTACGCGCAATCGTTGCCGCCGCGGATGAGGCCCTCGTACGCCTGATACGAGCTCCAGTCCGGATGCACCAGCGGGCTGTCGGGCTGGAGCGCAACCTCTGGATCGGTGACCGGAGGAAGCGGCTCGAAGTCGACCTGGATGAGCTCGAGAGCCGCCGATGCGATCTCGGCGGTGCGGGCCGCGACCGCAGCGACGACCTCTCCTTCGAACCGCACGACTCCATCCGCGAACAGGGTCCGGTCCTTGACCGCGCTGCCGTAATGGAGCTGCGGAACATCTGCCTGCGTGATCACGGCTGCGACCCCCGGAAGGCGCCGAGCCTTGTCGATGTCGATCTCCTTGATCCGCGCATGTGCGTGGCCGGCTAGCAGGAAGCGGCCTTCGAGCATGCCGGGAAGGAGCAGATCGGCCGCGTACCGCGCCTGGCCGGTCACCTTCTCGAGCCCGTCGGCTCGCACGTACTTAGCTGCGCCCGCAGGCCGGCTCATCCCAAAGG
>WNEY01002569.1_pt1 | contig 19897 bp, 21 predicted proteins | sample 5400531 | NCBI WGS metagenome assembly WNEY01 (sample SAMN13153338, study PRJNA577476) | soil metagenome | isolation source: 200 cm saprolite under Douglas fir tree site 1 | place: USA:California | collected 2015-04-18
AGTGGCGCGCCACGGTCGATGAAGATGGGCACTACTCGTTCGCCGTGGCGCTATGATGCCGCAATCCGCCACGCGCTCCAATCGGCTAATCTGCGGCGGCCTGCGATTTTGCACTACGCCTCATCGGCGGCTGTGTCCCCGATTTCGCAGGGTGGTCCGGTTACCCCTCGATAGCGGTCCTGTCTCCCAATCCCGGGATCGACGTGATGTGCCAAACGCTTCACTTCGCAATGCAAGAAAAACAGCAACCTTTCTCGCGAGATGACGCTTCGCTCAGCCTAAGCTGTCAGCCGTCGTGGGTCGCATAATCGACAGGTTAGCCTGTCAGCCGTCGTGGGTCGCATAATCGACAGGTTAGCACACCCTCGTTGTTGGTCTCGATCTGGAAGGTTTCGGACAAGCCCGCCTTTCCAGACGACGTTAGTTGGAGTGCACGGCTGTCCGACACACATTTGAGCCATCCGAGCTCCAATAAACGATGCAGAATCCGAGCTCCGACGAGTCCCTTGAGGTGATAACGACGCTCGCTCCAGTCGAGACAAGGCTGGCAGAAAATCCGCCGAGTCCGCGGCCTCAGATCAGCGCCGAACGCGGAAAGGAAATGCCCACCCGAAGACGTGACCTCACCGCCTTCATCGGTGAGCACGATGTGCCCCATGGCCACCAGTGCATCGGTAACAGCGACTCCTACCTGGCCAGCCAGGTGATCGTAGCAACTTCGGGCAAAACGGAGTGCATCGTCGTTTGCTGACCGCGGCTGACGGCGTGGTGGCACCTCTATGGCGGCGACGACCTTCATGCTCTCCAGCATTGTCGCGACCAGCGGCGACGCGATCCGATAATAGCTGAAGCGGCGGTCGCGAATGACGGTCAAAAGCCGCGCGGCAACCAGCTTGCTCAGGTGGCCGCTCGCCGTCGAGCGAGAGACATTGGCGCAGTAAGCAAGCTCAGTGGCCGTCAGCGACTGACCGCCCATAAGGGCGTTAAGCATCGTCGCTCGCGCAGTGTCACCCACGAGAGCGGCCACCTCCACCAGATTTGCCGCCGCTACCATACCTAACCCTATCGCTGATACCGGAAGCATATCAATCGAAGACAGTTCGGCATGGGCCAAACTGTTCGCGCGAGACAATTGCGAACCCCGCAGCAAGAATGGCTGTAACAGGAGGAACGCATCATGGGAATGGCGGCGGTAATCTACAAGAAAGGCGCACCTGACAACTTCGTGTGGGAGGAGATCAAGGTCGGGTCTCCCGGGCGCGGCCAGGTACGTCTTCGCAGCACGGCCGTCGGCGTGAATTTCGCTGACACGTACCATCGAGCAGGTATCCCGCACCCGATGATCGTGGGCGATCCGCCGGTTGTCGTCGGTTTCGAAGGAGTTGGCGAGATCGAGGAGTTGGGTCTTGGCGTCACCGGGTTCTCTGTCGGCGAACGAGTTTGCACCTGCCTTCCCCCACTCGGCGCCTATAGTCAGGAGCGCCTTTACCCGGCTGACAAGTTGATCAAGGTTCCAAAGGACTTGCCATTGGATGACGTTCAACTGGCAGGACTAATCCTGAAGGGGATGACCGCGCAATATCTCCTGCATCGAACGCACAAGGTGCAACCGGGAGATTATGTTCTGATCCACGCGGCTGCTGGCGGCATGGGCCATATCCTTTGTCCTTGGGCGCGGCATCTCGGAGCCACTGTGATCGGTACCGTTAGTACCGACGCGAAGGCCGAGATCGCTCGAAATCTCGGTTGTCATTCCGTTATCAATTACTCGACCGAAGACTTCGTAGCTGTCACCCGTAAGATTACGGACGGAAAAGGCGTAGACGTTGTCTATGAGTCGATCGGTAAGGACACGCTGCAAAGGTCACTCGACTGCCTGCGGCTGGTCGGTATATGCGCAGCTTACGGCCAGGCGTCAGGCGTTCCCGATCCGATCAACCTCATCGAAGATCTGGGCGTTCGCGGGTCACTTTTTATCACCCGACCCGTGCTTTCGCATTACATGTCGAACCGAAGCGAAATCGACGACGGAGCAAAATCGCTGTTCGATGCCGTCGCACAGGGGGTGGTAGCGAGCAACGTTGTCAAAACCTTTCCGCTTCGGGAGGCTGCAGCCGCGCACAAATTCATCGGCGGACGCAAGACAACGGGTTCGATCGTCATGCTTCCATTCGAGTAAGCGGCCCCAACAAGGCTGGCGAAACGCCTTCAGCCGCTTTGGTGATGACGTCACGAACGCCACCCGAGGCACTCAATCCACAGAAAGGGAATATCATGTCGATCATACGCCACGAAATTAGAAAGATATCAGACGAGAATCGCGGTCAGCCGATCATCAGCCAGGCAGTCGTTCACGGCAACGTCGGCTATTTCGCCGGCATCACCCCCAACCCGATTGTCGGCGATATCAAAACGCAGACTGCTCAAGTGCTGCGACGCGTCGATGAGCTTCTCAACCTCGCGGGAACCGACAAATCACAGCTACTAAGCGCCCAGGTCTGGATCGCTGACATGCGTCTGTTCGAAGATCACAATTCTGTTTGGAACGAGTGGGTCGATCCGGCAAACCCTCCGGCGCGGGCTTGCCTCACGACCGACTTTTGGCGACCTGGGATGCTCGTTGAAGTTATGGTGGTTGCGGCCGTGCCATGAGCCATTGCAGTCTGAGAAGCTGACCAGTCAGCGCATGTGATGCCGGGATGTGTGCCTGACCGCGACCCGTCTGCTTGCCGTCTTCCTGCGTTCGATCAGCAAACAACGGGCACAGCCGATGCAGCTCCTGGTCCATTTGGCGAACATGAACGCACGTGCGGCCCGCCAAAGAGTCGACATAGCGGCTGCAATGAGTCTGCACGGAAACTGCTGCCTGAGCGCTTCGCCTGATTCTTGTCAGATCGCAACTTAGCGAAGAATTGTGCGGGACTGGCGAGGCGCAGACCGCCGACCGAGCGATGGCAAGATAAAAGGCCAATTCACGCACCTCGTGGCAGATGTCACGCGCTTGCCCCGAAGCTCATATGGCTTCCGTTGCGACCGTCGTGCAGGTCGTGGCGTAGCACCGCGTGCACATCGGCCATTCTTTTGGCCGAAGTCCCGTGCGACAGTTCGTGCATGACGCGCACACGCAGATCCAGAGTCTACGACCGCACGGGCGACGAGCCAATCGATGTGTACGACTATGCACATTCGCGCGTACGTCGCCCGCGTCGACAAGTGCCGGCCGACCCGACCACGTGGACCGTGACCGACGACTGGCCCGAGGACGTGCCCGTGACCGAGGCCGAGATCGAGGTGTTCGAAGCCTGGTTCGGCGACCTCTTCGATGAGCTGTTCTCGACGCGCCATTGAGGGGAAGATAGCCATGACTGCGCCCGCTCGTGCTGCCCTCTACCTGCGGGTCTCGACCGGCCGGCAAGCGGACAACGATCTCTCCATCCCCGACCAGCGCCGCCAGGCCAGGGCCTACTGCGCGTCACGAGGCTGGGAGATCGTGGCGGACTACGTCGAGCCCGGCGTATCCGCGACCGACGACAAGCGGCCCGAGTTCCAGCGCATGATTGATGCGGCGACGACCAAGCCGCCGACGTTAGATGTCATCGTCGTGCACAGCTTCAGCCGGTTCTTCCGCGATCAGTTCCAGCTCGAATTCTACGTCCGCCGCCTGGCCAAGAACGGCGTGCGCTTGGTCTCGATTACCCAGGAGCTCGGTGACGACCCGACGAGTAACATGATCCGGCAGATCATGGCGCTGTTCGACGAGTACCAGTCCAAGGAGAACGCCAAGCACACGTTGCGGGCCATGAAGGAGAACGCCCGCCAGGGCTTCTGGAACGGCTCGCTGCCGCCGATTGGGTATCGCATCGTCGAGGCCGCGGAGCAGCACGGCCACCGCACGAAGAAGATTCTGGAGATCGATCCTATCCAAGCCGAGACCGTGCGGTTGATCTTCCGCCTGGCGCGCGAGGGCGACGGCGTGTCGGGGCCGATGGGCGTCAAGTCGATCACCAAGCACCTCAACGTGGCTGGCATCCGCACCCGTGACGGCGGGCGCTGGGGCATCGGCGCCGTGCACAAGGTGCTGACGCGCACGACCTACGTCGGTCGCCACCGGTTCAACACCAGGTTCTGGAAGACGCGCCAGCGCAAGTCGGAAATGGAAGTGGTCGAAATGGCCGTGCCACCGATCATCGACGCGGCCGAGTTCGAGGCGGTGCAAACGCTCCTCAAGTCCCGCAGTCCGGCGCTGACTGCGCCGCGCATCGTGAGCGGCCCAACACTGCTCACGGGCATCTGCTTCTGCACGGCCTGCGGCAAGGCGATGACGCTGCGGACCGGAAAGGGAGGACGCTATCGTTACTACACCTGCTCGACCAAGGCCCGCCAGGGCGAGACCGGCTGCCCGGGCCGCACGGTGCCGATGGAGAAGCTTGATACGCTCGTCGCCGACCACATCGAGCAGCGCCTGCTGCAGCCCAAGCGCCTCGAGGAAATCCTGTCGAGTGTGCTCGGCCGCCGCGAGGAGCGCGCCGAGCGCCGAACGGCGCATATCGCCGAATTGCGCAAGCGAGCGAGCGAAGCAGACGCCAAACTCAAGCGGCTCTACGACGCGATCGAGAACGGCGTCGCCGATCTCTCCGACCCGATGCTGAAGAACCGAATTGCCGAGCTCAAGGCGATCCGCGACCAGGCCCGCGCTGACGCAGAGAGGGCCGAGGACGCCATAGAACGGCTCGGTCCGAGCATCACGCCGCAGGCGCTCAAAACATTCGCCAGGCAGGCTCGCAAACGGATGCGCACCGAAGGTGGCGGCTATCGCCGCGACCATCTCCGCGCACTCGCCCAACGCGTCGAAGTGGACACGAAAGAAGTTCGCATCTTGGGATCGAAAAGCGTGCTCCTGCGCACGCTCGTTGCCGCTTCAAGCGCGAAAACGGCGGGTTTTGGCGTTACCAGTTTTGTACCGAAGTGGCGCGCCCAAGGGCGCGCGGGGCGCGGCGACATATAGGGGCCTTTGCGCAGGGCGGCAAGGAAGCGCCCGACCCCCGGGAGCGGGCCGAGCTACCATTTTCCGGAGTTCGGCATCGAGCGCCACGGCTCCTTCGGCGGCAGCGCGTCGCCTTTCTGCAGGAGCTCGATCGAATGCCGGTCGGGCGAGCGCACGAAGGCCATCACGCCGTCGCGCGGCGGGCGATTGATGGTGACGCCGGCCTTCATCAATTTTTCGCATAGCCCATAAATGTCGTCGACCTCGTAGGCGAGGTGACCGAAATAGCGCGCCTCGCCGTAGTCCTCGCCGTCCCAATTGTAGGTGAGCTCGACCAGGGGGGCGTCGCGGCCGCCGCGCTTGCTCTCCTCGACCCGGCCCTCGTCCTCCGGCGCGGCCAGGAACACCAGCGTGTAGCGGTTCTTCTCGTCGACGCGGCGGCGGACCTCCTTGAGCCCGAGCTTGTTGCAGTAGAAGTCGAGCGCCTGATCAAGGTTGCGCACGCGCAGCATGGTGTGCAGATATCTCATGGTGTGACCTCTTTGCATCGCCTGGCGAAAAAAAGCCGAGGAGGGCAAGTATTATATGATCGCGCCCGACCTCAAGACAGCCGTCGACGCGCTCAAGGACCTGGTGGCGCAGGCGCGAGTGGTCGCGCCGTTCACCGGCGCCGGAATTTCCACCGAGTGTGGCATTCCGGACTTTCGCTCGCCGGGCGGCCTGTGGACAAAAAACCGGCCGATACCGTTCGACGAGTTCCTCGCCAGCCGGGAGATGCGCAACGAATCCTGGCGGCGACGCTTCGCCATGGATGCGCAATTCTCCGCGGCGCGGCCCGGCCGCGGCCACCTCGCGCTTGCGAGCCTCCATCGCGCCGGCAAGGCTCCGGCGGTGATCACGCAGAATATCGATAATCTTCACCAAAGCTCCGGAATATCAACGGAACACGTGATCGAGCTGCACGGCAACAACAGCTATGCCTCATGCCTCGACTGCGGCCGGCGATACGAGCTCTCCTGGGTGCGGCAGCAGTTCACGCAGGGCCGCGAACGGGCGCCGGACTGCGCCGACTGCGGCGGTCCCATCAAGACGGCGACGATCTCCTTCGGCCAAGCAATGCCCGAGCGCGAGATGCGCCGCGCCGAGCAACTGACTCTTGACTGTGATCTTTTTCTCGCAGTCGGATCCTCCCTCGTGGTCTGGCCGGCCGCCGGATTCCCCTTGCTCGCCAAACGAAACGGCGCCCGTTTGGCGATTATCAACCGCGAACCGACCGAATTCGATGAAATTGCCGACGTGGTCGTTCGCGAAGACATCGGAACGGTGCTGTCTCCGTTCATCGCCCACTGATTCGGCAGCGCAAAGATTTACACAGGCATCCACCGGCATACTTGCATTTTGGCCTTTCCCGTTCGCCGCCGAATGATATCTTCGTGACGGCACAGATTCGAAGCGCGGGCTAGAAGCGCCAAGGCTAGCGGCGGCGTCGGGGCGTCATGTCGGACGGAATGGGACCGAAGGGGCCGGGCGGCGGGCTGGGGATCGACCGCGGCCCCGGCGGCGAGGTCGGGGACGAGACGGCGAGCGTCATCGAGCTCTCCGGCGTCATCAAATGGTTCGACGTCTCCAAGGGTTACGGCTTCATCGTTCCCGACAACGGGATGCCCGACATCCTCCTGCACGTGACCTGCCTGCGGCGCGACGGATTTCAGGTCGCGTACGAGGGTGCGCGCGTCGTGGTCGAGGTGCTGCAGCGCCCGCGCGGCCTGCAGGCGTTCCGCGTCCTCTCCATGGACGAATCGACGGCCGTGCACCCCGCGCAGATGCCTCCGCCGCGTACCCATGTGAGCATCACCCCGACCAGCGGGCTCGAGCGGGCGCAGGTCAAGTGGTTCAATCGGCTGCGCGGCTTCGGGTTCCTCACCCGCGGCGAGGGCACGCCCGACATCTTCGTGCACATGGAGACCTTGCGCCGCTTCGGCCTGACCGAGCTGCGGCCGGGCCAGTTCGTGCTCGTGCGCTATGGACCGGGGCCGAAGGGGCTGATGGCGGCCGAGGTGCGCCCGGAAGGCGCGCCGCTCGGCCCGGCCTCCCACTGAGCCGATCGCGGACCTGGAGCCGCGCGACCGCAGTCTGGTATCATGGGCCCCGTCCATCGAGGCCCCGTCCATGCGTCGCCGCTCGCTCCTCTCCGCGCTCTGCTTCCTGCTCCTTCCGCTGCTCGGCCCCGCCGGCCGGCTCGCCGCGGTCGAGCTGCAGCCGCTCGAGATCGCCAGCAAGAGCGGGGTGCACATGTTCGCGGTCGAGATGGCCAACACGCCCGAGGAGCAGGCCAAGGGCCTGATGTTCCGGCGCTCGCTGCCGGAAGGGCAGGGCATGCTGTTCGACTTTCATGAGGAGCAGCCGACCAGCTTCTGGATGAAGAACACCTACATCTCGCTCGACATGATCTTCATCCGCGCCGACGGGCGGATCCTGCGGATCGCCGAGAACACGGTGCCGCTCTCGGAGGCGCTCGTCCCTTCGGGCGGACCGGTCCGCGCGGTGCTCGAGGTGATCGCCGGCACCGCCAAGAAGCTCGGCCTCGCCGCCGGCGACCGCGTGGCGCATCCGATTTTCGGAAGCCGCCCGTGAGCGGCCGCACGGCTTGCTGGGCAAAACCGAACCGTGTATCGGAAGGCGCGTGGCGGACACCGGGGCATAGCGCAGCCTGGTAGCGCGGGAGTTTTGGGTACTCCAGGTCGCAGGTTCAAATCCTGCTGCCCCGACCACCTTTCGGACAGCGGACGCAATCGATAGGGACATGATCGCGCGCATCTACAAGCCGGCGAGGACCGCGATGCAGAGCGGCACCGCCAACACCAGGGAATGGGTGCTCGACTACGAGCCCGAGCAGCCGCGCCAGATCGAGCCGCTGATGGGCTGGACCAGCTCCGGCGACATGCGCCAGCAGGTGCGGCTGCAGTTCGACACCGCCGAGGAGGCGATCGCCTATTGCGAGCGCCACGGCATCCCCTACCAGGTCTCGCAAGCCAAGCCCTCGGCGCGCCGCGCCATCGCCTACGCCGACAATTTCGCCTTCCGTCGCCACGATCCCTGGACCCACTGACACCGGTTCGTAGGATGGGTCGAGCCTGAAGCGCGTTTACGCGCGTCTTCGACGCACAAAGCGAGACCCATCGCGGCGGGATGTTGGGTCTCGCGAAGCGCGCTCGACCCAACCTACCAAGCTGGACTCACTGATTCCCACTTCGTAGTTCGTAGGATGGGTCGAGCAAAGCGAGACCCATCGCCGCGTGGCCGGATACGATCCCCTACGGCAACAGCGCGTAGACGTCGCCCGAATTGGCGGCGTGCGGCAGGGCGCGCAGCCAAGCGGTGATCGCTTCGGCGCTTGTCCAATCGGGGTGGACGAGGGCGTGGCTCTCGCCGAGCGTGGCGTTGTAGCGCCGATAGCCCAGCGCCACGCAACGCTCGATGCATGCGGCCGCCACGTCGCGCTGGATGGTGGTGAATTCGAACGACAGCGCCGTCGGCGGGCGGGTCAAGCCGGCGAGCGCCTCGGCTTCGAAACCCTCGACGTCGATCTTGATGAACGCAGGGCTTCCGTGCCGCGCGCAGAGCGCATGGAGCGTGGTCACCGGGACGCGAACGGTCCTGCTCCAGGTCTGTCCCTCCCAGCCGGGCGCGCCGTCGGCGGCGGCGACGAATGCCGGCGAGGCGGTCGACACCGTCGGATTGTCGACGTTGACCCTGAGCTCGACCGTGCCGGCGTCGCGGCCGACCGCGACCGGCTCGATCGCGACGGCGCGATCGCGGCCATAGAGCAGCCGCAAGGTCGCAATCAGCGCGGGCTGCGGCTCGACCGCGACCACCCGCGCCCCGAGCCGGCGAAAGGCGGCGACACGGTCGCCGACATGGGCGCCGACGTCGAAGACGAGATCGCCGGGTCGCACGAACCGGCCGTAAAGGCGGTCCATGGAGTTACGGTGATCGCTCCTGCCGTAATAGATGCGCAGCGATCGCACGACGCCGCGAAGGGTGCGCCAGGACTGATGCAGAGACTTCCGCCCGGCTGTGTTCACGTCCGGCTTACGGCGGGCGCCGCGACGGGGCTCGATCGCCGGAGGCTCGAGCGCGCGCAACTCCGGCGGCGGCATCGTCTCCTCGGGCAAGCGGTCGAGCCCGGCGGCGATCAGCGCGCGGCCGAACGCGGGCGAGGCGGTCAGCACCGCGAGCGGGATCGAAAGGAGCGGGCCGCCGGCGATGAACAAGGCATAGGGAACGGCCGACGGCGCCGCGGCCGCAAGCAAGAGCACCGGCACGAGCCCGACCAGGGTCTGCGGCCAGAACTGCCGGATCGCGAGCGACCACGGCACCTCGTGATCGTCGCGCGCCTGCGCGCCCCAGCCGACCGTGCGCCCGAGCAGCAGCCGCGCCAGAAACAGGGTGTGGCTCGCCCACATGATCGGAGCGAGCAGCACGACGAAAATCACCGTGATCAGGAAGCTCAAGGAGAACCGCAGCCCGCCCCCGAACAGGCGCCGCAGTCGCGGGCGCGTGAGCACGTCGAGCACGGTCGCGATATTGGGCGCAAACCACATCGCCAGCACGAGCAGGAGGACGGTGATGCCCGCGTCTGGACGCATGAATTCCGCCGGCGCCAGCGCCGCCGCCGCGCTGCCGAGCCACAGCATGCCGATCCAGGCCGGCGAGCCGATGAACATCAGGATGGCGAAGGCGAGCTGATAGCGGCTTACCGGCCGCAAGCCCGGGCTGCGCAGGAAATGCCAGTACTGCATGTTGCCCTGGCACCATCGCAGATCGCGGCGGATGAATTCGACGAGGGTCGGCGGATTCTGCTCGAAGCTCGCGCCTTCCTCCGCCAGCACGCGGACCGCGTAGCCGGCCTTGCGGATCAGCACCGCCTCGACCTGGTCGTGGCTGAGCACGTGGCCCTTGACCAGCGCGCCTTCGGTGAGCACCGGCAGCCGGCAATGCGCCATGAACGGCTCGAGCCGCACGATCGCATTGTGCCCCCAATACGGTCCGCAGTCGCCCTGCCACCAGGCGCTCCCGATGGTGTAGGAGCGCATGCCGAGCCGCATGCCGAACTGGAAGATGCGGGCAAAGGCGCTCGCCGAAGGCATGCCGACGACGAGGCTCTGCAGGATGCCGAGGCGCGGGTCGAGCTGCATCATGCGCACGAGCTTGAGCACGAGGTCGACGGTCATGACGCTGTCGGCGTCGAGCAGGATCGCGAAGTCGTGGTCGTTGCCCCAGCGCGCGCAGAAATCCCCGACATTGCCGGCCTTGAAGCCGACATTGTCCGCGCGACGACGGTAGGTGAGGGGGATGCGGCCGCGCCAGGCCGCGGCGAGGGCGGCAAAGCGCGCATCTTCGGCGGCGGCAATGGCCGCCTCGCTGGTGTCGCTCAGCACGTAGACGTGGAAGCGCTCGCCGACGCCGCGCCCGGCGAGCCCGGCGAGCATCGGCTCGATGAGGCGCGCGACCCGCTCGGGCAACTCGTTGCGGATGCAGACGAGGATCGCGGTCGACGCGGTGATCGGCTCGTCGCCCCGCACGCGGCCGGCGATCGGGGCGACCGCCGCGACCGGATCGCGCGCAAAGCGCATGATCAGAAGGCCGATGGTCGCATTCCAGAAGCCGATCACGTACCAGGGCAGCGTCACCGCAAAGAGCACGACCAGGATGAGGTCGACGACGCCGAAGCCGCCCGGTGAGAGCGCGACGACGGCGAGCCAGATCAGGCCGGCCATCGTCAGTCCGACGCTCAGGAAGAACGCCGCCGGACGCCAGGCGGGCGGGGCGGGGGACGCGGCGACGGCGACCTCCTCGCGGGGCGAACGCTCGAGCATGAAGGGGGGCTATGCGTGTCTTTTCCGGGCGTTTTGAGGATAAGGCGGCGCGCGTCCAGACACAATAACGAACGGTCGAAACTTCGTGGCCCGCAGCCGTCAATACCTCGCGCCCGACTTTGCCGAGATTCTCATCAAGCTTGAGCTTCATTCCGCGGTCGCAACCGGCACCGGGATGATCCTCTCTCGTGCCACCTCAGCGCCATAGGCGATCGCCGCCCGAATGTCGTCGGCGCTAAGTTGCGGATACGCCGCCAAGATTTTTTCAGGCGACTCGCCGCTCGCGAGGAAATCGAGGATGAGCGAAACCCAGATGCGCGTGCCCTTGATGCACGGCTTGCCGAAGCAGACGTTGGGATCGATCGAAATGCGCTCGAGGGGCGAGGTCATCAGGTCAAGATAGCAGATCCGGCGGCGCAGTGGCACCGTCGCCGGGGTCGCCAGCCGTTTAATTTGCGCCGATCTCTCCATCGTCATAGACAAAGCTCTACCATCGCCGCCGGGATGATCAGCTATGCAAGGCAAAGCGCTTTGGTACGTCGGCGCGGGCCTCGCCGAGCTACGCGAGGAGCCGGTTGCGGCGCCTGGGCCCGGCGAGGTGCAGGTGCGGGCGTTGTTCGGCGCGGTGAGCCGCGGCACTGAGCGGCTCGTCCATGGCGGCCGGGTGCCGGCAAGCGAATACCGTCGCATGCGCGCCCCGCTCATGGGCGGGGCGTTTCCGTTCCCGGTGAAATACGGCTATGCGACGGTCGGGCGGGTCGAGGCCGGCCCTGCGCAGTTGCAGCGGCGCGTGGTCTTCAGCCTTCATCCCCACCAAAGCCTCTTCACCGTTCCGGTCGAAGCGGTGATCCCCGTTCCCGACGACGTTCCGCCGACGCGCGCCGTGCTCGCCGCCAACATGGAGACGGCACTCAATGCGACCTGGGACGGCGCTCCTGGTCCGGCCGATCGCATCGGCGTCGTCGGCGGCGGGCTCGTGGGACTTCTGGTCGCGTATCTGTGCGCGCGGCTGCCGGGAGCGCGCGTCACGGTCATCGACGTCGCGCCGGCGCGGGCCGCGTTCGCGCGCGCGGTCGGCGCCGGCTTTGCGACGCCGGACGCGGCGCCGACCGATTGCGATCTCGTGTTCCATGCGAGCGCCAGCGCGAGCGGGCTTGCGACCGCGCTGCGGCTCGCCGGAGAGGAAGCAAGCGTGGTCGAGCTCAGCTGGTACGGCAGCGGCGACGTGGCCGCGCCGCTCGGGGAAGCCTTCCACAGCCGCCGGCTGCGGCTCGTCTCGAGCCAGGTCGGCAAGGTCGCGCCCTCGCACCGCGCGCGCTGGAGCCACGGCCGGCGCCTCGAGGCGGCGCTGGCATTGCTCAGCGACCCCGTGCTCGACGCCTTGATCGCGCCGGCGGTCGATTTCGAGGACCTGCCGGCAAGGTTGCCGGCGATTTTCGACCCGGCCTCCGACGTGATCTGCCAGCTGATCCGCTATCCTGCGGCCGCGGCAACGGACTGACCAAACGACGACGCAGAGGACGACCGGTGTACGCAGTCGAAGTCTCCGACCAGATCATGATCGCGCATTCGTTCCGCGGCGAGGTGTTCGGCCCGGCGCAAAAGGTGCATGGCGCGACCTTCGTCATCCGGGTGGCGTTTCTCGCCGCCGAGCTCGATGCGCACGGCATCGTCGTCGACATCGCCCGCGCCCACGAGGTGCTGCGGGAGGCGCTCGTCCCGCTCAACTACCGCAATCTCGACGAGCTGCCGCAGTTCGAGGGCGTCAACACCACGACCGAGTTCCTGACCAGGCATCTATTCGATCGCCTCGCCGATGCCGCGCGCGCGGGCAAGCTCGGCCGCAACGGCCGCGAGCTCGGCGCGATCCGGGTGACCATCGCGGAGTCCCCGGTTGCGCGCGCCTGGTACGAGGCGCCGTTGTGGTGAAAGCGGCGGCGTTCGCGGTGCCGGGCGATCTTGCGACCCCGACCGGCGGCTACGCCTACGACCGGCGGATCATCGCCGGGCTTGCCGCGCGCGGCTGGCAGATCGAGGTGATCGACCTGGGCGAGGGCTTCCCGCGGCCGAGCCCGCAGACGCTAGGCGCGGCGCGCACGCTGCTCGCCCGCGTCCCGGACCATCGAGCGATCGTCGTCGACGGCCTTGCCTTCGGGGTCATGCCGGAGCTCGCGGCCGATCTGCGCCGCGACCATCCGCTGCTCGCTTTGGTCCATCATCCGCTGGCGCTCGAATCCGGCCTGTCGGACGCCGACGCGCGAATGTTTCGATCCCGGGAGATCGCCGCGCTCGCCTGCGCGCGCCACGTCGTGACGACCAGCCCTGCGACCGCGCGCGTGCTCGCCGCCGATTACGGCGTGGCGCAGGAAAACATCACCGTCGTGCGGCCCGGCACCGACCGCGCCACCTTGGCGCGCGGCGGCGGCGACGGCACGGTCGCGCTGCTGGCGGTCGGCGCCGTGGTGCCGCGCAAGGGCTACGATCTCCTGGTGGCGGCTTTGGCTCAACTCAAGCATCTGCCGTGGCGCCTCACCATCGCCGGCGATTGCGGGCGAAGCCCGGACACGTTGCGCCGGCTCGAGGCGGACATGGCACGCTGCGGCCTCGCGCAGCGTATCCGCTTGCGCGGGGCTTTGACCGCGGATGAGCTCACGTCGCTCTACGCCGCGTCCGATCTGTTCGTGCTGCCGTCACGGTTCGAGGGCTATGGCATGGCCTTTGCCGAAGCCATCGCCCATGGCCTGCCCGTCGTCGGCACCAGGGCGGGAGCGATCCCCGACACGGTGCCGGCCGACGCCGGCGTGCTGGTGCCGCCCGACGACGTCGAGGCGCTCGCGGCCGCGCTGCGGCGGCTGATCGAAGACCCGCGCGAGCGCGGGCGCCTTGCCGCCGGCGCCCGCGCCGCCACGTTTCCGACCTGGCAGGAGCAGGCCGCGCGCTTCGCCGCCGTGCTGGACCGGCTCGCATGAGCGGCTTTTCCGCCGAATGGCTGGCATTGCGCGAGCCCTACGATCGCGCCGCGCGCAACGCGACCGTGCTCGATGCGGTCGCCGGCGCGTTCAACGGCCACGGCGCGATCGCGGTGGTCGATCTCGCCTGCGGCAGCGGCGCGACGCTGCGCGCCATGGGGCCGCGGCTGCCGCCGCGGCAAGCCTGGCGGCTCGTCGACAACGACCTCGGCCTGCTGGCGCAGGCCCCGCAGCCGGGACAGCGGCCGCCGGTGACTGTCGTCGTGAGGCCGGTCGATCTCGTGCGCGATCTCGAGCTCGCGCTCGAGGGTCCGCTCGACCTCATCGTCACGTCGGCGCTGCTCGATCTCGTTTCGCCCGAATGGCTCGATCGCCTCGTCGTCGAGGCGGCGGCGCGGCGACTGCCGGTCTACGCCGCGCTCACTTACGATGGCCGCGCCGTCATCGAGCCGAGCGAGCCGTTCGACGGCGAGCTCCTCGATGGCTTCAACCTCCATCAGCGCACCGACAAGGGCTTCGGCGCGGCGCTCGGGCCGACGGCCGCGGCGCGCGCCGTGGAGCGCTTCGAGCATCTCGGCTATTCGGTGGTGCAAGGCCGCTCGGACTGGGCGTTCGGGCCCGACGATCGACCGATCCAGGACACGCTGTTCGCCGGCTGGGCCGAGATCGCCGCGCTGACCACCACCATGACCGCCGCCGAGATCGCGGGGTGGCTCGCTCGGCGCCGCGCCCATCTGGCGCAAGGCCGCTCGCGCCTGCGGGTCGGTCATCGCGACATCTTCGCCCGGCCGATCGGCACGCGCTGAGCGCTCAGATCGCAGTCGAGCAGCAGATCGCCGTCGAGCGCGTGGGCGCGCATGGGCGCGCGCATCGCCTCGTCGACCCGCGCGATCGGCGGCAGCTCGAGGCTCGACCGCCCGGCGCCGAGAATGATCGGAGCGATGAGGACATGCAGCCGGTCGAGGCAGCGGGCGGCAAGGAAGCGCGAGACCGTGTCGGCGCCGCCCTCGATCAGAATGCGGCAAAAGCCGCGCGCGGCGAGGGCGGCGACGATCGCCGCCGGTGCAAGCCGCCCGTCGTCGGCGGCGAGCGGGACCACCTCGACCTCGACCGGGAGCTTTGTCGGCGTGCCGGCGGCGGTGACCACCAGCCGCCGGATGCCGTCGGGCGCCAGCGCCCGTGCGCTCGGCGGCAGTCGCCCATTGGGATCGAGGATCACCCGCGCCGGGCTCGGGCCGGCGACCCGCCGCACCGTCAATTGCGGATCGTCGGCGATCGCCGTGCCCACCCCGATCACCACCGCGTCGACCAGGGCGCGCAGGCGATGCAGATGGGCAAGCCCGGCCTCGCCGTTGATGTAGTGCGAGTGTCCGGCCGCGGTGGCGATGCGGGCATCGATCGACTGTCCGCATTGCCCGACGACGACGAGGTCGTCGACTGCGCCCTGCCGCAGCGGCCCGAAAATGTCCTCCCAAGGCCGGGGCAAGGAACCGGCGGCGTGTCGAAACGTTTCCGGAACGGACGCCCACGTGGAGTCGGAGCCGCCGTCAGCATGGCCGAATGCATCCCCAACCGGCTTGGCAACGCGTCCATCCGCCATCGTCGAATACCTGCTTTCGGAGCCGGCTGCGGCGTGCCATGATATTTTGCGGCATGGGAACTGCAAACGTTGGTCGTGAAAAAGTCATTGCCGATGGAATAAAGTCCGGGAGGGTGCATTCTTCATTCGCGGCCGATCCGGCAGGGGAATCGGTCGGCCCGGGGAGAACGTGCGGGGTGAAATGAGTGCGAGTGGTAAGTCCGGCCTGTTTGGCTCGCCCAGACACGTCGGGGTGGAGCGTGGACTTGCGGAATTCCGGTCTGGCCGGCCGGTGGTCCTGACCTCGGAATCGGAGTCGGTGGCGGTCTTGCCGGTCGACGGCATGACCGACCAGGGCCTCGCCGCGTTCCGACAGCTGTGCCTGCCGGGGCGTCCTCATCTCCTCGTTACGGCGCGCCGCGCCCGCGCGCTCGGGCTCAAGGGCGCGGGCGCAACCGGGCTTGCGATCGGCGATCTGCACGACGTCGCTGCGATCTTCTCGCTGGCGGCCGACGCGCAGGTCGGGCGGCAGCTCGATGTCGTCGCCCCTTGCGAGGCCGCCGATGCCGCGATCGGGCTTGCCAAGCTCGCCCAGCGGCTGCCCGCGCTCCTCATCGGCGACGGCACGACGGCGGCGGTGCGTGCCTGCGACCCGCCGCTGATGGTCGTGCCCGCCGCCGCGGTCGCGCAATTCCGTCAGGCGGCGATTGCGTCGCTGGCCATGGCTGCCGAAGCCAACGTCCCGATCAGCGGCGGCGTCCCCGCGCGGTTCGTGGTTTTCCGCGACTCGACCGGCGGCACGCCGATCGCGGTGATCGTGGGCAAGCCGGACCTCGCGCAGCCGGTCCCAGTGCGGCTGCACTCGGCTTGTCTCACCGGGGACGTGTTCGGGTCGCGGCGCTGCGACTGCGGCGATCAGCTTCGCCTGGCGCTTCCCCAGCTCGAGCAGCACGGCGGCGGGATCATCCTGTACCTGGAGCAGGAAGGCCGCGGCCTCGGCCTCGCCAACAAGATCCGCACCTACCAGCTGCAGGATGCCGGCCTCGACACCGTCGATGCCAACACCGTGCTCGGCTTCGACGACGACGAGCGGGACTACGGTATGGCGGTGCGCATGCTGCAGATGCTCGGCTGCAGCCGGGTGCGGCTGTTGACCAACAATCCGGCCAAGCTCGAAGGCCTGTCGCGCGCCGGCATCGACGTGTCGGGACGCGTGCCCCTGCAGGGCCCGGTGAATTCCGACAACCGACGCTATCTCACCGCCAAGGCGACCCGCGCCGGCCACAAGCTCGATCACGTGCTCGGCGTCCTGGCCGAGGCGGGCGAACGCGAGCCTTGACCAGCGCCGCCAGCCGGTCGATCGGAGACCTCGCCTTTCCGGAGGTTGCCCGGCGCCTGCGGGAGACCTCGATCCTGCTCCTGCCGGTCGGCGCGATCGAGCAGCACGGGCCGCATCTGCCGCTCAATACCGACGTGATTGTCGCCGAGGAGCTCGCGCGTCGCGTGGTGGCGCGCTGGGGCGACGCGCTCGATCTCTGGCAGCTGCCGACCGTGTCGATCGGCCTCTCGCGCGAGCACGATTGGGCGCCGGGCACGCTTTCGCTGAGCATCGCGGGTTTCGTCGGGCTCATCCGCGAGCTGGCGGGCGCCATCGTGCGCGCGCTGCCGGCACGCAATCTCGCGATCGTCAACGGTCACGGCGGCAACCGCGGAGTGCTGGACAATCTCCTGCACGAGCTCGCCGGCGACTTCGCGCTCAATGCCTGCGTCATCCACCCCTTCGACCTGTCGAAGGCGAAGATCGACGCAACGAGCCCCGACGTCCATGGCGGTCTCGGCGAGACCTCGGTGATGCTGGCGCTCGCCCCGCACCTGGTGCGCCGGGAGATGATCGCGAGCGCGCGCTCCGAGCCGGACGCGATCGCGGCTTTGATCTTCGATCGCGGCGCGAGCTTTCCATGGCGCACCGACGACCCGCGCCTGACCGACAGCGGCGTGATCGGCGACGCCCATGCCGCCACCCCGGAGCTCGGACGGGCGATCATCGACAGCGTGGTCGAGGAGGCGCGGGGCGTTCTCGAGCGGCTGTCCGAGAACCAGCGACAGGGGCAAGCAAGGTCGCGCCGTCCGCAGGCTTAGATCCTGTGCCAGATCGGGTCAGCACCCGTTGGGGCCTCGCCGATCACCCCGTCGCGCGCGTGGCTCTGCCGCAACACTCGGAATAATCACGCAAAAGCCCGTTGAACCGCCGGTCGCCGGCAGCGCATAACAAAATTCTGCCATGGGCTTGCGCCACTGAGCGTATCGGGGTGGGGCATTCTTCTGGCCAAAGGAGCTGGAGCAGGAAGCTTTCGGGGTACTGTTGCGGTTGGGGGGTAATCGTGAGGTCGACCAGGGCGACGCTCGTGCGCGTGCTGCTGGCCGTGGCGTTGGCCACCGCGACCGCCATCGGTGAAATTCACGCGCAGTCAGTATGCACCGCAAACTGTCCGCAACCGCCAACGACGCCTACTCCGACGCCCACTCCGACGCTTACGCCTCCGCCTCCGACGCCACCACCGCCGCCGCCACCGCCGCCGCCACCGACCCCCGGTCCGCAGTTTCCCGGCGGGGGCGGTTCGAGTTCGCACAATAACACTGTCTTGTACGGTGTTCTCGGCGCGATCGCCGCCGTGGTCATCGGCGCGGGGATCAAGACCCCCGTGGTCATCGGCGCGGGGATCAAGACCCTACTGTTCCCGGATCCGCCCGCGCCCGGCTCGCCGCCTTCGCCGCCTCCGTCCGGCCCGCAGACGCTGACGCAGGTGCAGATTCGCACAACGCAAGGCCCGCCGCCCTCGCCGGGCGGCGGCCAGACCACGACGACCACGCAGCGGCTGCGCCCCGGCTGCACTCTGCCGGCCGCCGGCGCCCCCCACGTGGTGAACGAGCTCGTCCTCGAGACCCGCGCCGGCGTGTCGGACGCGGCGCTCGACCTCATCGCCGCGGCCCACACGATGACGCGGCTCGAGAGCGCGTTTCCCTTCGGGCGCCGGCTGCATCGCTGGCGCATCGACGGCGGCACCTCGGTCGAGGACATGATCCGCAACGTTTGCGCGCGCGACCCGCAGATCACTGGCGCCCAGGCGAATTATCTCTACCAGTTGGCGCAGCAGGAGCAGGAGCCCGTCAACAGCGACCAGTATGCGCCGCAGAAGCTCAATTTGATCGCGGCGCACCGCCTGGCGCGGGGCGAGCGGGTGCTCGTCGCGGTGATCGATTCCGAGGTCGATGCCACGCATCCCGACCTCGCCGGCGCCATCGTCCGCAGCTTCGAGGCCGCGAGCGAAGCCGAGAGGCCGCACGCGCACGGCACCGGAATGGCCGGGGCGATCGCGGCGCATCGCACCATGCTGGGGACGGCGCCGCGCGTCGGGCTGCTCACCGTGCGTGCCTTCGGCACGCGCGCCAACAGCGTGGAAGGCACGACGTTCAACATCCTCAAGGGGCTCGATTGGGCGGCGGCGCAAGGCGCGCGCGTCGTCAATATGAGCTTCGCCGGCCCGTCCGATCCCCGCCTGCGCGATGCGCTCGCCAAGGCCAAGCAGAAGGGCATGGTGCTGATCGCGGCCGCCGGCAATGCCGGTCCAAGCTCGCCCCCGCTCTATCCCGCCGCCGATCCCAACGTGATCGCGGTCACCGCGACCGATCCGGATGACAAGCTGTTTCCCGGCGCCAATCGCGGCAACCATATCGCGGTGGCGGCGCCCGGCGTCGATATCCTGGCGCCGGCGCCGGACGGCACCTATCAGTTCACCACCGGAACCTCGGTCGCCGCCGCCGAGGTGAGCGGCGTTGCCGCCTTGATGATCGAGCGCAATCCGGCGCTCACCCCCAACGACGTCAAAAAGATTCTGATGGACACCGCCAAGCGCATCGGCCCCAAGGGCAAGGACTTCGGCGCCGGGCTGGTCGATGCCTTGCAGGCGGTCTCGGCGGTCAAGCCGCCGCCGGCGGTGCGCTGACGGCTCAGAACGCGTCCCAGCTTTCGGCCGGGAGGTTCTTGCCGTGCCTGACCATGAGCTCGAACGGCGTCAGGCTCGGCACGACCTCGATTCCTGCCTTGCTCGCACCGTTCGGCCTGGGCAACGTCGATATCGACCAGGCGGCGGCAACCGCGGCGACCGCGATAACCGCGGCCATAGTGATAATCTTGTGCATGTCCTTCATCCTCTGGTGTGATCAGTCCGCGCTCGCCATTCGCACGTTTTGCGCAAGCCGAGTGTAAGCCGCGTCACACACTGGGATTTTCTTTGGGGGGTGCGTCGAGAAAGGGAGCAGGGCGGACATTGCCGCCGGCGGCGGAGAGGGCGCTTCCCTTCGATCGCGGCCGGTCGTAGGCTTGCCAAAAATCCGACGGCGGGAGGAAACGCGCGATGAGCCGCATCAGCCTTGGCGCCTCGAGCCTTGGCGCCGCGATGGCCGTGCTCGCGCTTGCCGCGCCGCT
>WNEY01002621.1_pt1 | contig 19892 bp, 18 predicted proteins | sample 5400531 | NCBI WGS metagenome assembly WNEY01 (sample SAMN13153338, study PRJNA577476) | soil metagenome | isolation source: 200 cm saprolite under Douglas fir tree site 1 | place: USA:California | collected 2015-04-18
CACCGTTTCATTGATCATTTTGCTGGCCGGTTTCGGAATTTTTAATGTGCTGACCATGACCGTGCTTTCGAAGGTTAAAGAGATCGCGATTTTGCGTTCGATGGGTTACCGGCGGATCGACATCTCCGCGATTTTTCTCTGGCAAGGCGCGATGATCGCCGTCGCCGGATCGATCATCGGGTGCATTTTGGGCGCGCTCGTGACGTGGGGGATTTCGCACATCCCGATTCGGATTCGTGGTTTGCTCTACGCGAACCATTTTTTGGTGACGTGGGATTGGCGGCATTACCTGTGGGCCACTTTGCTTGCGATCCTCGCCGTGTTCATCGCCAGTTATGTGCCCGCACGCCGCGCCGCTGAGCTCCCGCCGGTGGTCGCATTGCGCGGCTCCAGCGTATGAACGGGGAAAACTGCCTTAGTTGCCGGGAGATCGAGCGCTATTTGGGCGAAGAGGAAGAGCGCGTGCACGCATTGCGCGGCGTCTCACTCGATATCGAGCCCGGCACCATTCACGCGGTGGTCGGCCCGTCGGGCTGCGGCAAAAGCACGTTGCTCTACGTTCTCGGCCTGCTCGATCCTCCCGATGCCGGCTGGGTTTCAATCGAATCGGAAACAATATCGCATCTGAGCGATGACGAGCTGGCGCGGAAACGCAACGAGTGCATCGGATTCATTTTTCAATTTCATTTCCTGATGGAAGACTTCACCGCGCAGGAAAACGTCATGATTCCGATGCGCAGGCTGGGGCGCCTTTCCGATGAGCAAATGCGCGACCGCGCTGCGAATTTGCTCGGCGCCGTGGGACTGGGCGACAAACTCCGGCGGCCCAGCCGTCATCTCTCCGGTGGCGAACAGCAGCGCGTAGCCATCGCCCGCGCGCTGGCGAACGATCCGCGGGTGATCCTTGCAGACGAACCGACAGGCAATCTTGATACAGCGAATTCCGAGCGCGCTTTTGGGCTGCTGCAAAGCATCGTGCAGGAAGGTGGAAACGCTCTGCTCCTCGCCACGCACAATCCGGTCATCGCCGAAGCCTGTGATTGGATCCACGAAATGAAAGATGGCCGCATCACTGCCAGCCACCCGCGCGGCACGCGAAGTTCGGTTTCTTAACTGGCGTTAGATCAAAAATTGCGTGCCGAAGCTAGGTTACGACGTCGCTGGCGCAATTTTGCCCCGGAACGTGCCGCGAATCTGCAGAGCACGAAAGATGTGAATCGCGGCGGTCGCGACGCCTAAGAAGCAGATCAAAATGAAACCATTCGCCGGGCGTCCGATGACGAGGGAACAGGTGAACACCCAGGTATAAATATTGCGACGGCGTAGTCGACCTGACTGGTGACGTGAAAATGATATCCCAGAGCCGCCCACCAAGACATCTCAATGCAATAATCGAGCACGTGTTCGCCCTTCCCAATCCTGGTCGTTTGAACTTTCAGGCGCGCGACCTTGCCATCGACGCCGTCAAAAACACCGACCGCTAAGGCAACTATTGCTCCGGCCCAGAGATATCCAGAGGCATAAAGGAGCGTCACGCTTAAGCCCGAGGATTCCTGTTCCAAGCGTAATCTGATTAGGAGTGATCGACGTTCGGGCGCGAAACGATCCCACTTCTCAATTGGCGCATGCACCAGCGCCGGAAAATCGAGAACCCCTTTTTGCGTCGCGTCGCGCAGTCGACCGAGCAGGCGCCAAGCGTAACCAAACCCACCGAAACGCCGCCGACAGTTGGCAGCGCGCGGCTCCGCCGTTAATCTCGCGGGCGATGGAGAACATCCTGCCAATCTTAATCGCAGATGCGCCCGAGGCTTTGATCGAATTGTGCGGCGTCAATTTACTCGAACGTTTGCTCCGCATTTTGCAACGACTCGGATTTCGCCGCGCGATTGTTTTTTCGACAACACCGGAAATCGTCGGGGCTGAATTAGCGAAGTGTTCGTGGGCGCGCGAACAAGTAATTGTCGATCTTGTCTCGGGCGCAATTGGACCCCTTGCTGCCCAACTACTTTTGCAACAAAGCCCGTCGGAGCGCTTCTTAATAGTACCGGGAAATATTTATTGTGACGCACGTTTGCTTGCCGCTCTCTGCGCGAAAGATTCACCCGCTGCACTTGTCGATTCCAACCCGCCGGAATTCGCGCGATCTTTAATCCGAAACCCGTGTGGGCCGGCATTGGTCATGAAAGATTTTCTTTCTGCGTTTCGGCCGACCGCGCCGTTTTTTGAGGAACTCAAAGACAAGATCGACAACCGGAAGATCGACATCGTCGACGCGGCGGAGGAGGATGATTACATCGTCAGCATGCGTCGGCACGTGCGGCCGGTCTGTTTTCCGGCGCCGCCGGAGCAGAACCGTCGCTTGGCTGAGCGTATCATTCTCGATTCCGCCCAAAATGGAACGCTCGACTTGCCGGCTTATTTCCACGCACCGATCGAAACGCGAATCATCTCACTTCTTTGCAAAACGCGAATCACGCCGAACCAAATTACGATGGCAGGTCTCATCATCGGATGCAGCACGACCGCGGCGTTCGCGCTTGGCCGTGTCGGGCTTGGAATCCTCGCTGCTCTCATATTTGGTATCGTCGATGGACTGGACGGAAAGCAGTCGCGCGTCAAAATCGAAATGACCGGGCGCGGCGAGTGGGAACATCATCTCGATTATTTGATCGAGAATTCGTGGTGGGCGGCTATCGCTTTTCAGTTGTGGCGAAGCGGCCAATTTCCGAACGTGTTCTATTTTTTCGCTTTGCTCATCGGATCGCACTTATTGGATGAATTCGCGAAACGCCGGGCGAAGATGGCGAAAGGCCGCCTGCTGGATGACGTTACGCCGTTCGACCGTGCTTTCCGGCTGATCGCGGCTCGAAGAAACGTTTACGTTTGGATGCTGGCGTGTGGTTTTTTGTTAGACGCTTTTCCGCAAACTTACGCGATCATCTGCAGATGGGGCGCCTTTAGCGCTGCCGTTCATCTCGTGCGTTCCATCTGGATTTGTGATAGCGCTGTGCGTCGCTTTGCCGGCATCCGGAGTTAAGGAACGACGAAACATGGATGGAATGCGCTTGGCGCGCGCGACAATTTCCTTGCCAAGAACGCGAACCGGCTTTTCCGCGAGAAGCGAAGCATTCACAGCACAATAGACGCCACAGCCCTCCTGGCACGACTTCTTGCGATAGTTCGCGTAGAGGTCGTCCAGCGTTACGTCCATGATGTCCTTATTCGTGTGCACCATGCTGCAAATCCAAAATTTTCCCTGGGCGGAGACGAAGAATAATTTGTAGCCGGCCATACACGTCCACTCGACGTGCTCGCCCCGGAGGAGACTGCGTTGGTAATTGAGGATCGCCTCGCTGGTGTGAATCTTCTCCCCGCGGCGTTTTTGTTCGATCATCGAATCGATGAAACGTTCGAGTTCTTCACGCGGCCCGCGATCGACGCGAAACCGATGCAATGGGTCCGCATGCACGAGGCGAACTTCCGTCGGAATTCCACGCGACAAACCGGTCTCGAGCACTGCTCGCGATTCGGGCAAGGTAGCGGCACAAATCACTCCGGTGATATGCAGACTGATTTTTGAATCACGAAAATAATCAAGCTTTGGCAAGATCGTCTTGAACGACTTTTTTGTGATTGGACTCGGTGTCATCCGGTCAACGCTGATCTGCATAACCTGCAAGCCCGCATCTTCCAGTTGCGCGACGAGTTTACGCGTGAGGAGGAAACCGTTGGTGGTCAGGCTGGTGGCAAAGCCGAGTTCGCGGCAGTAGCGAACGAGTTCGACAATATTCGGATGCACGAGCGGCTCACCGCCGACGAGAGCAATGCGCATAGTGCCAAGCTCGCGAATTTTCCGTATCCATTTTTTCAAATTGTCGAGGCTCGGATGCGGCCGGCTGTTATCGTACTCGGTGCAATAGGCACAATCGAGATTGCAACGATCTGTCACGTAAAGACTGCATTGCAGCGGTTTGCGGTCGAGGAGACGCTTACCCGATTCCAAAATGTTATAGCCGGAAAATTCGCGGCCAATGTTTTTGAGAATCTTCATGCAGTTTGGACGGAACACACTGTTAGTCTAACGACAATCTCCTCTCGACGCAATAAAGGCTGCCGCCGCAACCCACCTATTTGGTTGCGCAGGTCTTGTCGATTTCAGCTAACTCCTCTTGCGAAAATTTCAGGTTTTCGAGAGCGATCATATTTCCCTCGATCTGAACGAAATCAAAGCGCCGATGAGAACGCTGGTGGATGCGCCCGGTGCGCATAGAAGATGTCGATGTAATCAAGGCCGAGCCGCTGCAAACACTGATCGACACTGATCAAAAGCGATTTGCAATCGACTTCTACGCCTTCGAAAGATCAAACTGTCTGGTAGTGGCGCAGTTTAATCCTTGCCACTGGTGGCGGCCTGTTCGCAGATGACCTGCTCGCGGTGCTCTGAAACGATCTCGCGCGGCACGAAACAAAGCGCCGCGAAAACTAATGCGGGTATAACGACCGCATCGTCGAGGTGGCCAATTACGGGGATGAAGTCCGGAATCAAATCAAACGGCATACACAAGTAACCGATGGCTAAACCGAGAAACAACTTCGCGGGAAACGGGGTGCGTTCATCTCGCAAAACTGGCATCACGCGCAACGATTGGGTGAATCCGGGGATATGAACACGGCTGGCGCTCGCGGCGACGTTGCCGATGCAAGAACTGCCACTACTGCAAACATTGCGCGAAGGAAAGCGGGACACTGTTCAAAGTGTCTTCCGTCCGTTCGCATCACCTCAGACGCACGCTCGAGCGCTTAGGTATGCATGACCAAAACAGTTTGCGAAAAAATTTTGGCGGCCCCGAGCACTCGATTGTAGCCCGAGACAATATGAGCGCGAATGTTAGTTTTAAGCTCCATTACATCGAGCATATTTCGGCGAAAAATGAATCGAGGCGCTCTTTCCCATGACATATAATATAGAAATCGCCCAAGTCTGTGACCGGATTCGCGAGATGCAGGACAGAGGGATTGGGTCGATGCATTCGCGTCAAACCAATTCACTGGAAAGCGGTAGCAGCCCAAGTCAGTGAGCACAACTGAGAATCCGCCGGGCATCGCGCCACCGGCCGTGGATGCACCGGCGCGCGTGCGAGAAACGGGCGTCGAATTAAAACGCGGTGCGTTTCTCAACACGATCGCGATGTTGGCCTCGAATTTTCGCGGCATTTTCACATTTCTCGTGGCCCGATTGCTCGGGCCGGCCGCTTTGGGAATATTCTCGGTTGCCTGGTCGACCACTGACATTTTCAGCAAGATAGGTGTTTTCGGGCTCGACAACGCGATCATCACATTCATCGCGCGTTCGGAGGCCGTCGGAGACCGCGCACGCAGCCGTACGCTCTTCCGCGTCGCGGTGGTTCTGGGGATCGCGCAATCCGCGGTGACGGCTACGATTGTCATCGCTGCAATTCATCTGTTTCACGATCGTCTGCATCTCCCGCCCGAGATGGTTTCCGCCCTCGCGGTCCTTCTTTGCGCCATGCCGGGCGTGGCGCTGTATCGCATCAGCACTTCCGTTTCGCGCGGTATGAAAGTGATGCAGCACGACATCTACTCGCGGGGAATGACGGAGCCGATTGCCACCACACTTGCGCTGCTGGTGGCAGTTGCGATCGGGTTCAACAAATTTGCCCCGGAGATAGCTGCAATTCTCGGAACAGCCGCATCCGGAATTGTTGCGCTCGTGCTCGCCGCAAAACTTTTCCGGCGCACTCCCGAAGATCGACATGTCGTTTCGCACGTTGCTGAAGCGCGGCGATTAGTCGGTTACGCCGCTCCCATTAGCATCTATCAGTTAATCAATACGTTCGTTTCGCGACTGGATGTGATCCTCCTCGGATATTTCATTGGACGCGCGCCCGGCGTAACGCTTGCGACTGTCGGCATCTACGCGGCAGTCGTCGACACCGCGAACGGGCTGCGAAAGGTCAATCAAGCTTTTAATCCCATATTTGCACCGGTCGTCGCCGGAATGACTGCCACCGGCGATCATGAACGTGCCGCGCACACCTACGCGTACCTCGCTCAATGGATGCTCTGGATCTTGCTGCCGCTCGTGGCCGTGATGGCGCTCGCGGGCGGCCTCATTCTTCTCATTTTTGGTCCCGCGTTCCAACAAGGCACCATCTGGCTGGGCATTGTTGCTCTGGCTAGCGCCATCAACGCTTTTGTTGCCTTGGGGGAGACCGTGATCATGGTGCAACGGCCGCGTTTGAATCTGCTGCATTCGTCGATCACGTGCGCGGTCGCAGCGAGTGGTTTGCTCTGGTTCATTCCACGCTTTGGCGCGATCGGCGCGGCCCTCGGAATTCTTCTAGCCTATGTCGTTCAGGGCATTCTCCGCTACGCCACGCTACGATGGGTGTTTCGCTGGAAAGATTCGTGGAGCGACATCCGTCCACCACTGGTCATGGCAACCATCGCGCTTGTTCCCGCACTGATTTGTCGCGCGCTTTTTAGCGGCATTGCTGCTCAACTCATCAGCGCCATAGTATTCCTGTTGCTGTTCGGAGCCGGGTGGTTGAGACATCATTTGCGTCGCAGAGTCCAACATTCTTAGCGCCGATCGAAAATATTCCACGTGTCTTGAAAGAATCTGATCGTTTTGTTGTTGTGGTATCGACGCCCGCCGGGGAGATCGTGCAGCGCAACGCCGAACCACTTTCCAAATTGTGAAAAAGATTTTTCTCACTGGCGCCAGTTCCGGTATCGGGAAGACAATCGCAACCGCTCTCACCGAGCAAGGGCATCAAGTTTGGGGCACTTCGCGCGACGCTTCACGTTTGCCAAATATTTCTCGTCTTCATCCCGTGGGACTCGATTTGATGTCGTGATCAACAACGCGGGCGCCGGTCATTTTGGCCCGGCGGAAAATCTTTCCGCGGAGACGATCGTAAACCAATTTCAATTGCTCGTTTTCGGACACGTTCAATTGATGCAACTCGCGCTGGCGGCGATGCGCGCACGGGAACACGGCCTGATCATTAATGTCACTTCACTTGCTTCGCGATTGCCGGTCCCATTTATGGCTGCATATAACGCGGCCAAAGCAGCCATGGCCGCGTTCACCATGTCGATCCAACTCGAGCTGCCGGATTCCCGAGTGCGAATTATCGATCTTCAGCCGGGCGATATCTGCACCGAGTTCAACAGCGCGGTGGACAAAGGCGCGCAACATGATTCACGATACGAAGCAGAAGTCGCGAAAACGTGGGCCATGGTCGAACGCAACATGGCGGCGGCGCCAAAACCGGAGTTGGTCGCGGGGCATGTCCTCAAATTGATCGATCAGGCAAGTCCGCCGCCGCGTGTAACCGTCGGTGATACTTTTCAGTCCAAGCTCGCGCCGTTCATTTTCCGGTTCCTCCCGCAGCGCGTCCGCATCTGGGGATTGAAAAAATATTATGGGCTATGAGCAACGCGAGCTCCGAAGCAATGATTTTGATGGCTGGATCGGGCTCGCGTCTTCGCAGCGCGGGAGAAAATTGCTTGAAACCGCTCCTGCCTTTACTCGAGCGCCCTCTGATTTCGTACACACTTGACACGCTCGCGAAGGCCGGGATCAAAACCATTTATGCGGTAGTAGGCTTTGAAAGGCACGCACTTCGTGCGCACGTAAACCCGTTGATTCCACCGAACATCAACGTTTGCTGGATCGACAATCCGGCTTGGCAAAAACAGAACGGCATTTCAGTTCTCGTCGCCGCCCCGCACGTCACCGCGCCATTTCTTTTAACGATGGGCGACCATCTCTTCGAGCAATCGATCGTCGATCTTCTCCTGCGAGAAGCGAAGCCGGACGAACTCAACCTGGCAATCGACAAGAAGCTCGATTCCATTTTCGATTTGAATGACGCCATGAAAGTCCGGATGCGTGGCGATCGGCTCATCACCATCGGAAAAGATCTAAAAGATTACGACGCAATCGACACCGGTTTTTTTGTCTGCCCGCGGAAATTTTTCGATTATCTGGAAAAAGCCAAGAAGAATGGCGACTGCAGCCTGGCCGACGGAGTACGATTGATGGCCGCGGATGGCCTGGTTCGTGGCATTGATATCGGCGCCGCCTGGTGGCAGGACGTCGACACGCCCGAGATGCTGGCGTGCGCGGAGCAACATTTACGAATGCGAACCCTGCGACAAACCACGGAATCGATCAGCGCGAGCACGCAGCCGGGCAACAAGAGCGGGGAGTAAGCTCATAGCAGTGACGGCGGTCCACAGATGCAGGATCCATTGCGGACAACCGGCAATCGCGAGAAGAAGAAATAAAAGAATCGCGACATCGCGCTTGGTAAGTTGAAACAGCCACCAAACCAATTTTTCACCGAGGAACAAGAGGCCTGAACGCTGAATCATTGCGCGATGACGCACATATAATGTGTTGGTCAGCGCGTTTGGCGCGAAAGCAGTTTCGATTTTTGGATTTCTTAAGAGCCACTCGTTTGCGGCGATCATGAGTGCGCAAAAAATTCCTTCTCCCAGATGGAACCAGTTATGCGGACCGAATCGGTGGAGTTGAGAAAGGCCCAGGCCAAGACCGATCGCGAACAGAAGACTGCCAAAAACATCGCAAAGTGTGTCGAAACGGCGACCGGTATCCGACTCCAAGTATTTAGCGCGCGCAATTTCGCCGTCGCAGCCATCGAGGATGCTGTAGACCTGGAAAAGCGCCGCACCGATAACGAACCCGAGATAGTCGCCGCGTTGTAAGAAGAGGAACGCCGCGAATGGCAACGAACAGATCGCCAATGTCCACGTGCCTGGCGCGAGGGAAGATTTCAGAAGACGCCGGCTGATCGCGCGGGAGATCGGGCGATTCAGAAATCTGGAGATGAATCCATCCTGCGTTTTGCCAGTATCGCGGAGAAACCAGCGCTCGCACTGTGCAATCTCGCGTGGTTCGGACACACAACGCCATCTGGTGATTTGCCCGGTTCCGCCCGAATCGCGACAAACATCCGCAAAAACGCGGGCCAGCTTGTTCCAATGTTCCGTCGCATCGACGATCGACGTATTGCACTCAACGACTGGCGCGATGGAGATGAAGTTGGCCAGAGCGCCTCGATTCACGAGCAGGCGGGTGCTGAGAGCACGCGCCAGCCCGGCGCAATGAGGCCGATCCGATTCAGGAGCAAAATTTAATTTGCATCGGCTCAACCGCGAATCTTGGGGCAGCCACCGTTTCTCCACCGCAATCTCCGGGTTCCAGAAAGCAACGATGTCGATTTTCGATTCGAGTTTCCTTGACTCGGCAAATTCGTTTACGGCAAGAGCCAGCCGCTCGAGTTGGCGCAAGCCGGCGATTTTCCAGTTCGCCGACTCATCCGCCAGAATCAAGATTTTGCTTGGCTCCACGCTCAATGCGCCGGGGCGGTGTCTTCCAGGCGCTGGTTGTAAATCCGGAACGTTTTGTATCGCTTCGCGCCGAGCGCTTCGATGAAACGATTGATCATGAAATTGTCTTCGAGGGTCATGCTCAGCTCGCCGGTCAAACCGCGTTTGAATGCTTCGTCCATTATTTGCAGAACTAGCATCTCGGCGATGCCCGCGCGACGGTGCTTTTCGATTACGCCGAGCGCCACCAGACGACCGGTCCGGATTTTCGTCTTATAATAGAGCAGTTTGATTAAGCCGATGGGAAAACCAAAGCGGGTCAATCGTCCGTTGATACGCCGCAGCGCGACGTTGATATCGGGCACGGAGATGACGAAGCCGACCGGCTCGTCGTCAATTTCCGCAAGCAATGTTCCCTGCGGCACGATGAGCGGCTTCATCTCGTGCGCGAGGTGATCGAATTCGGCCTCGGTGAATGGAACAAAGCCCCAGTTTTTTTCCCATGCTTGATTGTAAATCGCGCGCAGACGCCGGCTTTCGTGCTCGATCTTACGCAAATTCACGGGACGAATGGTAACGCCGTGCCGGCCGGCGCGGGCTACGGCCACTTTGCGCAGCCGTTCCGCCGCTTCCGGAAAGTCCGAAAACCACCACGCATACCAGTCTTTCACTTTGCTGAAACCGCACGACTCGATGAGCGGCGGATAATAGCGCGGATTATGCGAGGTCAGGAGAGTGGGCGGATATTTGAAGCCGTCGATAAGCAATCCGCAAACGTAATTGGTCGAGTAATCGATGGGGCCCATAATCTCGCTGCGTCCGCGAGCGCGAAGCCAATTGGAGGCCGCTTCGAACAATGCGGCAGCAACATCGCGATTGTCGATGCACTCGAAGAGACCGAAACAGCCGACGTTGGTTTGATGGAGCGAGTTGTAATTTGGATCGTCACTCGCCATGATTCGGCCGACGATCTCGCTCCCGCGATTGCGGGACCGGGCGAGAAACAGCGCGGCGTCGCCGTGCTTATAAAAGGGATGTCGCTTCCGATCGAGGAATGCTTTGCGTTCGAGAATCAGCGGCGGCACCCAGGCGGGATCGTTGTTGTAGATCTGCCATGGAAATTTAATGAACGCGTTGCGATCCTTGCGACAACTGACTGGCGAGACTTCAATCTGAGACACGCGATTATAGAGAATCTACGCGGGTTCCCGCCGCGCCGTCGCGAGCTCGAGCAGAGATCGCGACAATCTTTCCTGCTGAAGAATGAGATAGACGAGAAGGACGTTGAACGCGCTGAGCTCGAGCCAAAAGTACCAAACAGGCCGGCCGACGAGCAAAAGAAGAAAGAGCAAAAGCATTCGCGTGTTCGTCATCAACAATCTCCACCATTTGAGCATCGGCTGGGCAGAATCATGATATCGCGTTTGCAGCCAAATTGGAATTTCGCCTGGAAAATCGCGCCCGATCACCCAGTGTAACCGTTCCAAGCCTGGCGAGAGCATCTCCTGCTGCCAGGTAAAATTCAGATACAACGCGAGCAAAAATTTATGCCAGGGTCCGCGCCGCCAGCTGTGTCGCCGATATTCTTCTCGCAGGATGGAAGATGAATCCAAGTCCGCGCGCGGTCGTCCTCTCACAAAATAAAGATAACCGTTGCGGTAATAATCAGCGGCGGCGCCTTGCAATGCATGGCTAAGGCCGGCGGCGAGGGCGAGGAAAACAACGGCGGGCGATGCGCCTTCTGCCAGGTAGCGAAGCGCCAAATGGACGTAGATACTTACCCAGATGAGGTGATCGGCCAGACTGTCAATGATGCGGCCCGTCCGGCTCTTCCGATTCGTGAGGCGGGCAAGCTGACCATCGGCGTTGTCGAGAGTGTTGGCGCCGATGTGCAGCAGCATGCCGGCGATATTCGCGCTCAAGTCGCGATAGTAGTAGAGGTGCCCGGCGATAACGCCAACGATGCAGCCGAGGAAGCTCACTGCTGCCGGCGTCATCCGCAGCTTCTCGAAGAAGATCGCCAGGCTAAAACCAATCTTCCGGTAAAAATGGATGTCGATCCAACCTTCGAGCTCGCGCGATTTGTAGGTTGCTTCGATTGTGGACGAGGCGGCGCCCGGCGTGAGATCAATCGCCATTTCTGAAAGCCAACCCCGCGCGCTCAGGAGACGCGAGCACTCTGCCGTAGAGCCGGCACAAGGGTATCAGCAACAATGTTTAGAGCTTCGTCGAGATCGGCCTGCGTATGGTTGGCGGTCACGCAGGCTCGGAAACAGATGCGATCTTCGGGCACGGCGGGAAAATCAACCGGCGCGACGAAAAGCCCACGACGCCGTAATTCATGGCCCAATTGATACATTCGTGCGCGATCGCCAACGACAAGCGGCATGATGTACGTTGTCGATGCGCCGGTATCGATCCCGAGCGCGTTCAAGTGGTCACGAAAATATTTCGCATTTGACCAGAGCCGATCGCGCAGCTCCGGTTCGCGCCCGGCGATTTCGAGCGCCCGCAAAACTGCGGCGACGATCGCGGGCGGCAGCGCGCAGGAGTAAGCGTAGGAATGCGCGTAATATCTCAAATAATCCAATGTCTCGACCCGGCCCGTGACAAAACCGCCGAGCGCGGCAAACGCCTTCGAGAAAGTTCCGTAGACGAGCGGTATCCGTTTTTCCACTCCGAAATGTTCAGCCGCGCCGCGCCCATTTGCTCCGCAACCAAGCATGGAGTGCGCTTCATCAATAAAAACACTCGCGTTGTGCGACTCGGCGACGTCGAGCAAACCGTCCAGGCTGGCAAAATCTCCATCCATGGAATAAATGCCCTCGACAATTACGAGCTGCCGTTTTCCTCTTCGCCGGCAGAGCGCAGCGTCGAGCGAAGCCGGATCGTTGTGCTCGAAACGATCGACCCGCGAGCGCGAGAGCACCGCGCCGTCGCGCAAACTCAAGTGCGATCGATTGTCGAGGACCGCAACATCAGTCTTGCGTAAGAGACCGGAGATGGTTCCGAGCGCGCCGCCGAAACCGCTGTTAAACAACATCGCGTCCTCGCGGTCGAGAAATTCCGCGACCCGGCGCTCGAGTTGTCGATGTAAATCCGTCATCCCGGAAAGCAACGGAGAGCCGCACGCGCCCATTCCATATTTGGAGAGCGCGTCCCGGGCAGCAGCGATCACTTCGGGGCGATTAGCGAGCCCAAGATAATTGTAGGAACAAAGATTAATTACCGACCGCGGTTTGCCTCCGTAATTGATCGTTGTCCGAGCATCTGCTGTCGCCAGCAACTCCGGCTCGTAAAGTGCGGCCTCCCACGCGCCGGCCTGGCGCCATTGTGTGAATGCCAATGGCGGAACTAGTGGATCGTCGCTGTCGCCGACCACGAAATCAGCCAGACTCAGTTTCGCATCGAATTCTCGCTCCGACAGTTGCCGATTCAAGTTGCCGCTCATTGAAAATCAGATCCTTAAGGCGCTCACAGCTGCATTGTGCCGCGCCCTAAAGAGCTCGGGCCATCTGCATGCCGGAAGTTCCGTATCGGGGCTGCAATTGTACCGGCAAAAAGACGCGGGACAAGAGCTTAATTGCAACCCGTCCTGCTATTTTCGCGTTGTGCGAAAAACGTAATCCCAGAGCGGGGAACTCACACCATAACCGGCATGTTCGTCATTGTAATGATGACGCAAGTGGTACTGCTTGAGCCAAAGCCACACCCCCCGCTTCATGGCGAAGTGATGGATCGCATAATGGATCGAATCGTAGCAAATATAGCCAAATCCAAATCCGGCCGAGACGGCCGGCGCGAAAGGGCCCAGGGTAATGGCAAAGAGCGCCCAAAATAAAATCGCAAGCGGAATGCTTACGCTTGGCGGCATGACCAAACGTCGAGCATCGTTTGGATAATCATGATGAACGCCATGGACGATGAAGTGAAATTGTTTTCCCAAACGGCTCTTCGGTTCATAATGAAAAACATATCGGTGGATGATGTATTCAAGAAGAGTCCAGACCAGAACGCCGAGCAGGAATAAGCCAGCCACTGCCAAGATCGACAATCGACTTTGCCAGAGTGCGGCATAAAGCATGTAACCGACGACCGGCAGATAAAGCACCAAAGGCGTGGCCGGATGGACATGCGACAAAAGCTCCATCAAATCGCTTTTGAACATTCGAACGCTTTCGTTCTTGTTCGAGATATAATGCGGTTGCGCCATAATTAAAAATTAATCGGCCTGGCGCTGAGATCAACGCCGCTCATTGGATCGACGATCACCCTTCGGTCGGGCGACCCGATTTCTTCGCCTTGTTTCATGCGCTCAATTCGCGAAAACAAAGTGTATCGTTTGTCGAAAATGAACTGAAAAAGCAACCGGCTCCAGGAGGAGTGATATTTTAAAGTATCGTAAAACTCGGGTGCCATCGTGCGCAACTTGGGAAGATTGTTCCACGGGATCGAAGGCAGATCATGATGCTCGTTATGATAGCCCATGTTGAGGGCCACACGGTTGATCGGTCCGTAGTAACTCGTCGTCTCCTGGTCGAACTCGTAAGTGTAATGTTCCTGGATCCAACGGGCGCCCACCGGGTGCAGCCCGATCGAGAAGAAAAATGAAAACGCCAGATAAAGCAGCCCGGCCCAGCCGCAGAAATAAACAATCGCCGCGTCATAAACCGCCACGCACGCGAAATTCACAAAAAACCATCGGTCCCACATCGTAATCGCTTTCAATCGCGGTGGGCGAGTCAACTGGAAAAAAGGAAAGAGCATCAGCCAAAGCGCTTTGCGATACCATTTGTCGCCAACCAAGCGCGCTTCCCAGTGATTGGCCAGATCCGCGTCGTATTCATAGTCGCCCTGATGGGAATGGTGCTTCAAATGAAAAACCCGGAAGGCCATCGCGCCGGGCGTGAGATTTGGAAGATCGGCCAGAATCCCGATCATTTTGTTCCAGCTTTTGCTCCGCAAAATCAGATTATGGGTTGCATCGTGAATAATCACGTAGTTGGCATGGTTCACGAACGCGCCCACACCATAGGCGACGAGCAGGCTGAGCCACCAGTAATCGAATCCGAGTTTCCCCATCAAAAACGCAATCGACGTTTGCAAAACCACGGTCGAAAGCGCAAGCGAAGCGGTATAAGGATTTCTTACCATCAACTGTCGAACTCCCGGATGCGCCTTGATGATGGCCCGTGCCCGGCTTGGGTGCGGCTGATCGAAGACGGATTGGTAAAAGCTATCGTGCATCGATTTTCAAACGACTAGCATAAACGAACCCCTGAACCGACTATTTTCAAGCCGTTACCACCGGGACCGCAACGGAATTCATAGTTCGTGTCGAAGCTTTTTTCGCAAATTCGGGCGGATTTCAACGCAATTACGTGCCACGGCAAGTTTCCGCGAAGGTGAAAACATCAGTCCCGCAGAGCGGGAATTGTTGTTTCGCGCTGGCTTTTGGCTGGGCGCAAGATGCCGAAGCGCTTCGTCATACGGACGACTGGCAAAGCAAGATCGGCCGACATCGTAATTTCGTATCGTTCGCCCGCGCTAGATCTGCTATTTCAAAAGCGAGCGCGCCTGCCGATTCGTGCGAGGACACCGCGAGATTGTGTTCTTTGATTGTCTTCCAAAAAGCAGCAGTATGAGCCTCGCTGGCGGCAGAAATCGACGGGGCGGGCTGAAACGCAGCGATCAAAATTGCGCAACAGCAGAGTCCGCTTCGTGTGAATGTCATATTGCAAATCTAAGCTCAACGCCGGTCAGCCGCGGCCACGTTGCCGGGGCTAAATGTTGATAATCATGGAGTCTTAGTATCGCTGTTACAACATCTTCAAAAACTGAACAGATCCGCGCCCAGCCACCAGCTGCTGCTACGTGGGTGCAAGCAAGAGAGGCAGCCCCGAAAGCATTTCCGGGACTGCCTCTTTGTCAAATTGCTCTTCTTACAATGCTTAGAACTTTACGGCAGCGGCTACGCTTCCACGACCGCATCGAGCATGGCGTTTTCGCTGTTCGCTGGCAGAGCATCAGTGTTGATCATCAAATTCAAGTAGAGGCGCGCGCGCAAGTGCGTTCGAAGCGTGAGCACGAATCCATCTAAGACGCTCGAAATGCTCTTCGACATCAAACAGGATGTAATCAATCGCGATCTCCGGCGTGCTGAAGAAGACATCCGTGCGATCGCGAACGAGATTTCATCGCTTTTTGCGCTACCGCTTACTGTGAGGCCACCCGAGACCGACGCCAGACTCGCACATCTTTTGATGGTTGTGGCTTACGAGCGTTGTCGTAGGGATGCAGTCGCATCCGAGCTAAAGACCTTTTATGCAGCCTTTGGCGCAGGACACATCGCCCAAGATGCCGAGATGGTGGCGGCAGACAAGGACACCTGTGCAAAGCTTTCCTCTCGTATGGATGTTATTCGCCGTCGCGAGGGTTTAGCTGACGATGAGTTCTGGGCGATGCAGCATGAGGGCCCGCAAGACTATCGGGAGCTTAGCGACGAGTTCGGGCGAGTGTTAGAGCGTGTCGCTGATACTGTCTTTGCATTTGTGCTGCGCCGCTACCACATGGACGAGCACGCTGATCTATTCGAGCGGAATCGTGTAGCGTTCGAGATTCAGCGAGAGGTCGGGCGTCGGGTTATATCGCCCCCGCGCAAAGAGACCGAGGACATAGAGAAGCAGATGGATGATTATTTCCGCAGGGAGTATGGTGCAGATGCACTTCACCGCGTGCAGGCGCGCGCAAAGGAGCTTCGTGATAAAGACGCCTAACCAAGCGATGGCGCCATGCATTCGTTGTCGATCTTAGTTAGTGCGATTTACGCGGACGCCGCTTGCGCAACTCCAAATCGCCGATTCGAGTTCGACAAAAGCAGTTAGCTTTTCATCGGCACGCAACAATGAAGCGCTGACCGTCGCTGCGATGTGCGTCAGCAACGAAGATCGTTCGCCCGTGCTGGCGATTTCAAAGAGTGGTGAGCGGTGATGTTTGTGGGCCATCCGGCGAAACAAAGAGCCGCCATGCAGTCAAGCGTGACGGCTGATTGTTAAGTACCGGCTACTTGCTCGGCTGCTTTACTGGTTGTTGAGAACAGTTCGCGCTGCAGGTTTGCTCAGTTCAACCTGCGCACTGACCTTTTGGATTTGCGCGGCCTGCTCTTTTACCGTTGCGGCGAGAGCTTTAATTTCGTTCTGCTGCTGCGCGATAGTAGCCTGGAAGTCCTTCTTTAGCTCCTCTACCGTGCGATGCTCTTTCAGGAACTCGTTGAGCAACATCGCGTTCACCGCCTCGTAGCGCACCGTGTAAGCTTTTCCGTCAGCGTCGCGGGCCACGAGATCTGGGTTCACCTTTTCTACATCCTCGGCCACAAGGCCGAACTGCGGGATGCCAGCAGGGTCAAGCTCGTGCTTGTAGCGGAAGGTCACCGGTTGGAGCGCTAGGATGGCTTCACTGGCCTTGTCCATGGGCTTCACGGCGTCCTTGAAACGCGCCGAGGATGTGGTCGTGCCAAGATGACCAGTGCCATCTACGATAACTGCTACACCTGTTGGAACCGTTGCCCCGCTAATCCCGGCGATAAAGGTGGCGCTCTGATTTGCTACGTTGCCGATGCGAATGGTGTTTGACTCGTCAGTAACACCCGCGTTGCCTATGTCGATATTCTTGTTTCCCGTCCTAAGGTTGGTACCCGCTGAGGCACCCAAAGCGATGTTGCCGCTCCCGGCGGTGTTGTGCAGGAGCGCGTTAAACCCGCTGGCCGTGTTTGCCTCGCCGGTTGTGTTGCCATAAAGCGCACCATGACCGGTCGCCGTGTTCCTTGGACCGGTCGTGTTGTGGAAGAGCGCAAAATGACCGTCTGCCGTGTTGTCGTCGCCGCTTGTGTTGCTGTAGAGCGCAAAATCACCGCTGGCAGTATTGTGGCTGCCGAGTGTGTTGCTAAAGAGCGCAAGAACCCCGATGGCCGTGTTGTCGTCGCCTGAAGTGTTGCTCAAGAGCGTTGAATGACCGACAGCCGTGTTGCCGATGCCGCCTGCGTTGTAATAGAGCGCATCGGCGCCCAATGCAGTGTTCTCGGTGCCGCCTGTGAGGCTAAAGAGCGCATCAGTACCTTCGGCGGTGTTGTCGCCGGGATAGCCTCCGTCCGGTGGTGGGTCAACCGCTCTGGCCGCCGGCGAAAGCGCAAAGCAGGCGAGCACCAACGGAATGAGAAGGAACGCGCGCAAAGGCGAGCGGTTCATTGAATTTCTTAATGGGAGAGTTGTCGTTTTCATATGCGCAGAGTTTTAGAAAAAATCTGGCCAACTTGGCAAGACGAATTGGGACGCCGTGATTCGCGTTTACGATGCAAACCGGCGACGTGATTCAAACACACGAGCAGGCTGGCGACTTCAAAGAGTGGTGAGCCAATCGTGTTTGGCATTTCGAGCCAAACAAAAAGCCGCCACGCGCTGAAACGTGACGGTTGATTGTTAAATGCTGCTGCTTATTTGCTTTGGCAGCTTTACTGATTGTTGAGGACGATTTGCGGACCAGGCTTGACATCATTTACCGTAAAATCCAAGCTGCACTCGCCCTAGTCCCATTAGATAGCCCCGACTCGCTTCAGAGGCTTGATCGAGCCGGCCTTGTCGAGAGGGGCTCCGGCTGATCGGAGGTCTCAAAATCTGAAAAGGTTTCTAATCGCATCTGTCGGCGGGATTCCGCCGACTCTCATCCTGCCGTCCGGGGCTCGAATCAATTTCGCCCGAGCGGATAGACGATTTCTCAAAAAGGTTACCTTGCGATTAGTTACTGGCTGGCTGTTCGCGCAGATGCTGACCGCTGGCGCCATTTTCGGGCAGGTGCTGACGCACGGACCTGTCGTCGGAGGCGTCACAGCATCGGAGGCGAAAGTGTTTGTCCGAACCGACCAGGCGGCCAGCGTAACGCTTCGTTATGGCAGCGATCCAAATCTCGACACCTATCTAGTATCGGCGGCGTTCGCCACCGGCTCGCCCAGTGACTTCACCAAAATCATTTCGCTGTCCGATTTAATCCCCGAGACCGCCTACCACTTAAATGTTCTGGTCAACGGCGTTCTACAACTAACCGGACCACCCTATCCTTCCTTTACAACTTTTCCTCCCACCCCCTGGGGAAGGCTCGAACAATATGGGACCACCTCAACCGGAGTAGCGTTGCGATGGACCGCTTTCGTGCCTCACGAGGGCGGGAGACATCCTGCCGTTCTAGTTCTTCACGCCGGAGGTTTCAAATCCGGCGACGCAGGCCCGGACAATGTCAGTGAAGACCTGGCCACAGCCGGATTCCTCGCACTATCCACGGAATACCGTCTAGCGCCGCCACATTACGCGATGAATACGCCGGACCATCCTGCGCCATCGCAGAATACGGTCGTTCCGGCGGATGACGGATATTACCCAGAGCAAACTAGGGACGTGCAGATGGCGATTCGAGCGGCCCGCCAAGACCCGAGATGCAACAGTCTCGTATATGGCGTTGGCGGATCTGCTGGTGCCAGTCACGTTCTTTATTGTATGGCGAGAGGCACCCCTGGTGATAATCAGTTCGATCTAGGTGTTTCGCTTAGCGACCCATGCAAATACGATGATGTGCCCTGGTTGCAGACTCCCTGTATCCCTGATGAAAGCTGTCCCCAGCCCACCATTGAGAATTATCTGGGTATACCGGCCGGTTCGGCTTTTTCGCACCTTCCAGAGCTTGCTGCAGCTTCTCCGACTACTTATGTGACTTCTTCGTTGCCGCCGTTCTTCTTTTTGTACTCGGACCACGACGCGAGTAATTTTCAAACATTTGAACGAACTGATCTCATAAGCGCATTGGAATCAGTCGGAATCACGGAAAGTACAGCAGCGACGCCGCAAGCTGGTAAATACAAACAAATATTGGTTGCGACAGGGGATGGGGTGTACCATGCCTTCGAGTATTGGGACCTTCCTGTAGATGGAATAGACGGACACCAAACCGTCAAAGACACGGTCATCACATGGTTGCGTAACCGGGACTGGGACTCCCCCTTTGCACTATCGATGGCGCAAAAACGGCGCGAACATCCCGGGAGCCACTAAGTCTTCCTACACCAGGTCAATAAAACCCGCAGATTACAATTGCCGCTCGAGGATCAGCACTCAAAACTCAAGGATCGGTCACTATGCGCCAGAGATTTCCGGCGCGATGGTTTTCCGGATTGCTGTAGCCCGTTTTGCTGACGGCGGCGGTTTTGCGCGACGCTTGTTGCTGCACCCGGGTGAGCGACTCAAGCTCGCGGAACTCGGCAATCCTTGCGTAGCCAAAACTTCTTACCTGCCACAATGCAGCTACTGGTTGGGCGGCAGCACTTAGTGATTGTTAACCATCCGCCGCGCAGGGTTAGTCACTTCAAGCTGTGCGCTCACCTTCTGGATTTGCAAGGCCTGCTCTTTCAGACTTGCGGTGAGCGCTTGAATCTCCTTCTGCTGTTCAGCGTTGATCGACTGTTGGCG
>WNEY01004715.1_pt1 | contig 19883 bp, 16 predicted proteins | sample 5400531 | NCBI WGS metagenome assembly WNEY01 (sample SAMN13153338, study PRJNA577476) | soil metagenome | isolation source: 200 cm saprolite under Douglas fir tree site 1 | place: USA:California | collected 2015-04-18
ACGTCATAATCTCACCTGTGGTACGCGCGGCCGTCTCTGTAGGTTAGAGCGTTGAGGAGGGCTGGCCGAATGGCTAAGGCACCGGTCTTGAAAACCGGCGGGCGCAAGCCCTTACAGGTTCGAATCCTGTGCCCTCCGTCGACTCATCCTGACGGGGAGGTTGCATGCATTCCGTCGTCGCCTTCGTTCTCGCGCTCAGTGCATCGGTACAGACGCCCTACGACACGGTCTTCGAGCAGATCAAAGGCCTGGCGCCGCAGAGTAACGCCGTCGCGCCCGTCCACGGACTCGTCCTCCATCGCGACGTGATGGAGCTGCGCCTCGACGACGGCCTCGCCTATCAACTGACCCCCGTCGCCGGCCGCCCGACCGGCATCGCGTTCGTCGGTTCGGGATCGTTCTCCTTTGTCCCGCCGCTGGTCGTCGAGCAGTTCAATCTGAAGCGGGTGATGGGGGATTCGACGATCAACGGGCCGATCACCGCGGCGGTTCTCATCTTCACGGATTCGACGCAGGCAGAGCTGGCGCGATCGTTGAAGTTCGGCCCGGCGCCGCAGGGCGCGGCGGACCCGCGCGGCCCGATCGGTGACGCGCTCGAGTACATCACCGACGGCCGCAGCCACGGCGCCGACCCGAGCCTCATCAGCGCCCTGCTCAATCACACCACGACGGGATACTTCACCGCGTTCATCCAGCGGAAGCGCGGTGAGAGCGTCATGATTCAGATCGATCCCAATGAGGTGGAGGAGGTGAGCCTCTACCGGCGCGGCAAAATGGTCGGTCAACGCGTCGAGACGGTGTGCCAATTCCAACGCTCCGAAGATCTGCTCGGCAACGTCTCGGTGGCCGCAAAGGAACCCGAGCCGCTCTCGGTCCCCGCGTACGACATCGACGCATCGATCGACGGCAACTACAAATTCTCCGCCCGCTCGACGATGCGGGTTGTCGGGCGACGCGACCGACAGCAGTGGGCGATGCTGCGGCTCTACGGCGAGCTCGACGTCGACTCCGTCACCGCGGCGGGACAGCCGCTCACGTACTACCGACACGATCACAGTTCGCCGCTGTGGGTCCGGTTTGCGAAACCGATCGGGCCGGGGGATAGCACCGAGGTCCGCGTGGTCTATCACGGCAACCTGATTGGATTCGGCTCGGCGATGGATGCGTTCCTGCCGCCGTGGTGGGACCCGCAGCGCCGCGATATCTCGCCGGTGCTCGATCAGTGGGCCTTCATCAAGGCCACCGCGACGTGGTTTCCGCGCTACAGCTTCTCGCAGCGTGCCGACATGAAGTTCACGTATCACACGCCGAAGAACTTGAAGTTCGCCAGCATCGGCCGGCTCCTGGATTCGACGACCGCCGACAACGTCACGACGAGCCATTGGGCCAGCGAATTCCCAACGAACCAGGCGTCGTTCAACATCGGCAAGTTTGAGGAGCTGGAGATCCACGATCCTCGCATCCCGCCCGTCACTGTCCACGTCAATTCCGAAGCGCATCGCGTCATCAACCAGCTGTTTCCGCATAGCCGCAATCCCGCGGAAGGCGTCGGCGCCGACATCGCCAATAGCCTCTCCTTCTTCACGCGGGTCTACGGCCCGCCGCTGTTCGACCACTACTACGCGACCGAAATCCCCTACTACCACGGCGAAGCGTTCCCGGGATTGATTCACCTGTCGTGGGCGACGTTCATCAGCTGGTCCGAAGACGGCGAGGACGAGAGCTTCCGGGCGCACGAGATGGCGCATCAGTGGTGGTACTACGGCGTGGAGCCCGCGAGCTATCGCGACGCGTGGATGTCGGAGGGCTTCGCCGAGTTCTCCGGCCTCTGGTACATGCAGACCGTGCTGCGCGACAACGAGAAGTATCTGAAGAAGCTGCGGACGTCGCGCCAGGACATCCGGCGCGAGCGCGCGAAAGCGGCGCCGCTCGGGGTCGGCACGCGTGCCGCCGAGAGCTGGCGGGGCAATTATCAGCTGATCACCTACGAGAAGGGCGCCTGGGTGCTGCAGATGCTGCGCAACCTGCTGCTCGACACGCGCACCATGAGCGAAGATCGCTTCATCGCGCTGATGCACGACTTCTATCAGACCTATCGCGGCAAGCGCGCCACGACCGAGGACTTCCAGCACGTCGTGGAGCGCCATATCGGGCAACCGATGGACTGGTTCTTCAACGAGTGGGTGTACGGCACCGCGGTCCCGACGTATACCTTCTCCTGGGCCGTGGTCTCCGACAGCACTGGGTATGCCGCGCACCTGCGAGTGCGGCAGAGCGACGTGCCCGATGGATTCGCGATGTACGTCCCGGTCCTCATCAAGTTCGAGCAGGGCGAGGCCATCGTCCGGATGCTGGTCCGGGGGCAGACGTCGGACGCCACGATTCGTCTCCCCGCGGAGCCGAAAGAGATGCAACTCAACCCCCTGGAATCCGTGCTCGCTGAGGTAAAGGTCGAGGACTGGCATCAATGACGGGACAGCGGGAAATGACGTTCCTGCTCGCGGGCGTCGAGCGGCGCGTGCTGCAGCGCCTGGCCGAGCGCGTGCCGCGCACGATTCGATCGAATCACCTCACGGCGCTCGGCATGCTGGGAGCCGCGGGCGCGGGGACCGCCTACGCGCTGACCACGTACAATCCGGCCTGGCTCTGGGTGGCGAGCCTGATGCTGGGAGTGAACTGGCTCGGCGACAGCCTCGACGGCACGCTGGCACGCGTGCGTGGCACGCAGCGCCCCAAGTACGGCTATTACCTCGATCACGTGGTGGACGCGTTCTCGACCGCCGTCATCGGCCTGGGGATCGGCCTGTCGCCGTACGTGGATCTCGGCCTGGCGCTCGGGCTCGTGGTCGTCTATCTCGCGCTCTCGATCAACGTCTATCTCGAGTCGAGTGTGTTCGGCGTGTTCAAGATCTCGTATGGGCGCATCGGCCCGACCGAAGTCCGGTTACTGCTCGTGTTGTTGAACACCATGCTGGCTGTGGCGGCGTTGTTGGCGGTGAAAGGCCCGCTCCCCGTCGGTGTCGTCGCCAACTGGACGCTGGCGATCTTGTTGGGCGGGATGGTGGCGCTGTTCGTCGGGCGATTTGCCCGGAACTTGTACCGGCTCGCAAAGCTCGAGCCGCAACGATTCAGGTGGTGGGAAGAGAGGCCCTAATGCGCGTCGCTGCTGTTCTTCTTATCGCCGCATTGCCGGCGAGCGGTTCTCTCGCGGCACAGGTTGTGCGCGGTCAACTGATCGACAGTATCAGCCGAGCACCATTGCCAGGAGCGTTCGTCACACTGGTCGATGAACAGGGCGTCGAGCGGGTCCGGGCGATGACGAATACCGCCGGTGAGTTCGTGCTCAGCGCGCCGGCCGGTGCGTACCGGCTCCGCTCCAAACGCATCGGTTTTCGGCCTTACCTCTCTTCCCCGCTCACGCTGCGCTCCGGTGAAACGATGTCGTTCATCGCGAGTGTCGTTCCTATCCCCGTCGCGCTCTCCCAAGTTGTCGTAGAGGGACAACGCCAGTGTGACGTCGCAGGCGGCGCGTCGCTGCTGTTCTTCTTATCGCCGCATTGCCGACGAGCGGTTCTCTCGCGGCACAGGTTGTGCGCGGTCAACTGATCGACAGTATCAGCCGAGCACCATTGCCAGGAGCGTTCGTCACGCTGGTCGATGAACAGGGCGTCGAGCGTGTCCGGGCCATGACGAATAGCGGCGGGGAGTTCGTGCTCAGCGCGCCGGCTGGTGCGTACCGGCTCCGCTCCAAACGCATCGGTTTTCGGCCCTACCTCTCTTCCCCGCTCACGCTGCGCCCGGGTGAAACGATGTCGGTGAGGGCGACTGTCGCCCCCATCCCCGTCGCGCTCTCCCAAGTCGTCGTAGAGGGACAACGCCAGTGTGACGTCGCAGGCGGCGCGTCGCTCGCGGCGCTGTGGGACGAGATCCGTGAAGCGCTGGCGGAGGTGTCGTGGACGTCGCGCGACCCCGGTTACTGGTACGACCTGAGGGACTTCGCGCGGGAGGTAAGCGCGAGCGGACAACCTCGCGGCCCGGACTCTACGTGGCACGACGTCGGGTTTTCGCGAGTGCCGATCAAGACCGTAGCGACAGCCGAGCAGCTCGAACGGGAAGGCTTTGTCATCGGCAACGAGAGCAACTGGACTTATCGCGGCCCCGACGCGGACGTCCTGCTGAGTGACGCGTTCCTGCGCACGCATTGCTTCGAGACGAAGTCCGGGCATGGAGAGACGGACGGTCTCATCGGCCTCGCGTTCACGCCGGCGCGCGGCCGCGCGCTCCCGGACATTGCCGGCACCATCTGGGTCGACGGGAAAACGGCCCAGTTGCACCATCTGGATTACACGTACACGCGACTGCCACAGGAGCTGGTCGCGCCACGCGCGGGGGGTCACATCGAGTTCCTGCGCGTCCCATCCGGCGCCTGGATTGTGCGCGATTGGGTGATCCGGATGCCGCGCTCCAAGATGGTGGAGCGGCCGATGGCGATGGGACAGCGACCGGAGGTCGTGGGGTTCCACGAGGAAGGCGGCAGTGTCGTATTTATCAAAACAAGGACTGGGACGGTCATCTACGGGACGGAGCCGGCCGTCATAGCGGCCGCCAGCGCGCCGCCAGCGGCAGCTCCAGTCGCGGCTCCCGCTGCGCCTCCGGCTCCCACGCAAAACGAGTCTGCTCCGGCTGTCCCTGACACGACGCACGCTCGTCCCGCAGCCCGCAATCCCAACCTGATCGCGCGCGAGGAAATCGAGGCCACCACCGCCCTCGACGCGTACGCGCTGGTTCAGGAATCGCGGCCCACCTGGCTCCACTCGCGCGGGACGGTCAGCATCCGAGACCCCGGCGCGGGGACGGTTCAGGTCTATCTCAACCGCACACAGCTCGGCGATGTGAATCGCCTGCGCGAGATCCAGCTCAGCGAGATCCGGGAGCTGCGCTTCTACGGCGCCGCCGAAGCGCAATTGCGCTACGGCCCGGGTCACGCCGGTGGCGTCATCGAAGTCTCCACTGGAGCCGTCGCTCCTACCGGGACCGTGGTCAGCGCGCCAACTCCGCCACCAGCCGCCGCACCGGCCGGCGATTCGACGGCCGCTCCCCCAGCCCGCGCACCCCGCGCCAGCCGGGCTGGCGCCCACAATCCCAATGTGCTCGAAGCCGACGAGTTCGAGAGCTCGACTGCGCTCGATGCGTACGCGCTGGTGCAGGAATTCCGGCCTACCTGGCTGCATTCGCGCGGCGTAACCAGCATCCGTGACCAGAGCGCCGGCCAGGTGCAGGTGTACCTGAACGGCATTGCGGTCGGCGATGTGAGTAAGCTCCGCGAAATCCGCGCGAGCGACGTGCGCGAGCTGCGCTTCCTCGGCGCAGCCGAGGCGCAGGCGCGTTACGGCGTGGGACACGGCGGCGGTGTCATTGAAGTGTTGACGAAATGAAGAGTCTTGCCCTGAGCCTGCTGTTGGCCCAGGCTCCACCGGCCGCGCCGCCATACCGCATCGAGTACACGATCGCGATGCCCGACTTGGCGTCGCATCTGTACGCCATCACGCTCACCGCGAGCGGGCTCAGCGATAGTGCCGTGGACCTGCAGATGCCCGTCTGGTCGCCCGGCCGGTACGGCCGCATGGAATTCGCCAAGAACGTGCAGCAGTTCACCGCGAGCGGCAGCGATGGCAAGCCGCTGCGCTGGACCAAGGTCAATGGATCGCTGTGGCGCGTCTTCCCCGGCGCGAGCAAGAGCCTGCGCGTCAGCTATCGCGTGTTCGCCAATTCGCCGATGTCCGGCACCTTTTCGGTGCTGGACAGCGCGCATGCCAACTGGAACGGCGCCTCGCTGTTCATGTACGTGGACGGTCACAAGCAGGATCCGGTCTCGCTCGACGTCGCCGCGCTGGAAAACTGGACGATCATGAACGGCGCCGTCACGCGTCCGGGCCAGCGGCTGTTCCAGTTTCCGAACTATGATCTCCTGATCGACACGCCAACCGAGGTGGCGCCCGCGGGAGCACTCATGCTGGACTCGTTCGTCGTGGACAACCGCACCTACCGCGTAATGGTGCACCACAACGGGCCGGTGGCGTCGGGCACGCGCCAGCGCTTCGTGCACGATGTCGAGCGCATCGTGCGATACGAGAACTCCGTCTTTGGCCCGCCGCCGCTCGAGGAGTACACGTTTTTGTTCAACATCGGATTTCCCGGCGGCGATGGGATGGAGCACCTGTACTCGACGCAGATCGAGAGTCGACGCTTCTGGACGGATACCGCGAGCCAGCTGCCCGGCATCGGCTCGGCGGCGCACGAATACTTCCACGTGTGGAACGTCAAGCGCGTGCGGCCGGCCGCGCTTGGCCCCTTCGACTACACGCGCGAGCAGTATGAGCCGTCGCTGTGGGTGGCCGAGGGCTGGACGCAGTACTACGGCGAGGTGACGCTGTTTCGCGCCGGCATCGAGGACTCGGCCGCTTTCTACAGGGACATGGCCGTGGTGATCCACGAGAACGTCACGGCGCCCGGGCGCAAAGAGGTCTCGGCGCGCATGTCCTCATTTAGCGCGCCGTTCTGGGACGGCGCGCCGCAGGCGCAGCCGACTAATTTTCAGAACACGTTCTTCGACTACTACACGAAGGGCGCGGGGATCGCGATGTACCTGGATCTGTTCATACGCAATCGCACGGGTAACACGAAGTCACTCGACGACGCGTTCAATAATCTCAAGCAGCGGGTGTGGAACGCGCCCAAGGCATCGTACTATCTCCAGGGCCGCGGGTACACCGAGGACGACGTCGAGCAGGCGGTGAGCGCTGCGGCGGGCGTGACCATGCACGACTGGTTCGAGCGGCATGTCGGCGGCACGGAGGACATGGATTATGACGAAGCGCTCGGCTGGGCCGGGCTGACGCTCGTGCGCGCCGACAGCACCCAGTGGCGCATCGAGGCGACGCCAAACGCGTCGCCTGAGCAGCGTCGGGTCAGATCCGGCTGGTTGAGCGGGCGACGCGATCGATAGGCCAGGTGAGACGGCTACTGGGTTCGGCCCCGACCGTTCTACCAGCTGCGCAAATTGACAGCAAGCCAGACGCCGAAGCTCGTAGAAGCGCCGCTGATTCCAAAAGGAATCGAGACGGCGGGCCTGATGCTCACCTGGTTACTGAACACAAACCCGAGACCGAGCCCGACAACTCCCAACGATTGCGACCTTGAGGTCGAGGTGCCTGATGCGCCCTGGAGCTTCTCGTGTGCGTTGACGAACTCGATGAGTCCTGTGGGCACAACATCGACCTGTGCCGTACGGGCGGCGACCCCACCAACGATGAGGCCGACCCTGATGTCGGTCTCGCTGTAGTCAACGCCAGTCCCGCTGATGTTCTTCGGGCCGCTTAGCAACCCCACGCCGGCGCCGGGACACAGTTGGACCCACCCCTGCTTGCCGAGGGGTATCTGATAGCCAGCATCAAGGCCCACAGTGAATCCGGAGGCGTTGTAGGCGTCGATATGGGTCGTGCCGACAGCAAAGGCTCCAAACGCTCGATCGCCACCGGATGATACGGCACCCCCCAAGGACCTGCTGTACTTGTTGAACACCGCGCCGCCGCCAATCTGCATCGGTCTATTATGAAAGGACGGAAAGCCTGCGCACACTTGCGCACGAACAGGGGTGCTCGCGAGAACCGTAGCCAGAACACCAAGGCATGCGACGCGCGACATGTGTGGAGTTCCGAGAAAGGGGATGACTCAACCTTGTGCACTGGTCCCGCTTTACGGTAGGCCGGGCTGGCTCTTCGCTTCCACCCTGACTAATTTCCGCCACGCCTGACCACGGATTCGTAGTTCCTGACCACGGATTCGTAGTTGGAGAGGTGGCCGAGTGGCTGAAGGCGGCGGTTTGCTAAACCGTTATAGGGCCTTAAAACCTTATCGGGGGTTCGAATCCCCCCCTCTCCGTGCTAAAGAACGTCCAATGTCCAACGCAGAATGATCAATGATCAATGATCATTGATCATTGATCATTCCATGAGGTTGCATTCTGGGTAGGTGCAGGACTCGCCCGATGGCGCTGCCGCCGCAGTCAGCGTGGCACCACCGCTACGGCGGCCTCGCGCCCTAGGCCCGCCGCCCCACGCGCATAAAGGCACGGACTTTGCGACTCTCCTGATCCTCCGGGACCCATCTTAGCCGGAGGATACGATGCGCGCGAGGCTTCCGCTTCTCTCTCCGACGATCCTGCTCGCGTTGCTGCTGCTCGCTGCGTGCGAGCGCGTCCAGCCGCCGGTCGCGCCACAGCAGTTCGACGCGCTCACGTCACCAAGCGGCCCCGGCCGCATCGTGTTCGTGAGCAACCGCGACGGTAATAGCGAGATCTACGTGATGAACGTGGACGGCACCGGCCTCACACGCCTGACGGATGACCCTGGAGTGGATGCCTACCCCGCGTGGTCGCCCGACGGCAGCCGCATCGCGTTCACGAGCACCCGCGACGGCCATTACAACATCTATGTCATGAATGCTGACGGGTCGGGCGTCACCCAGCTCACCACATCGACGGGCTCCGTGGGGAGCCAGGCGCCCGGGTGGTGCGGCACCAAGATCGCCTACATGAGCGACGATTACCTTGGGTCGTTCCCCGACGTCTACGTCATGAATGACGACGGCACGGGCCAGACGCGGCTGACCACCAGCAACGCTAGCTTCGACGAGTTCCCCACGTGGTCGCCCGACTGCGCGCGGATCGCGTTCTCGATTGACCCGGACGGTACCGCCGCCTCGATCTCCGTCATGAACGCAGACGGAACGGGGGTTACGGGCCTGGTGACGGGCCCCGGCCACAACAAGCACCCCGCCTGGTCACCAGACGGGACGCGGATCGCGTTTAGCAGCGACCGTGACTGGGTGGGGAACAGCACCGAGATCTACGTCATGAACGCGGACGGGACGCAGCAGACGCGCGTGACCGCGAACAGCGCGTTCCATCTGTACGACTTCCCGGCGTGGTCGTCCGACCAGACCCAGATCGCGTTTTACGCCAATGCCGTTCCCACCCGGGGCATCTACGTCATGAACGCGGACGGGAGCGGCGTCGCACTGTTCGCCGATAGCGCGGCGAACCGCCCGGCGTGGTTCGGGCCAGTCGCGCAACCGCCCCCGCCGCCCCCGCCGCCCCCGCCGCCCCCGCCGCCCCCGAGCGGCTCCGGCCGTATCGCGTTCGTGAGCAACCGCGACGGGAACAGCGAGATCTACGTGAAGAACGCGGACGGCACCGGCCTCACACGCCTCACCAATGACCCCGCCTCGGATGTCTATCCCGCGTGGTCGCCCGACGGCAGCCGCATCGCCTTCACCAGCACCCGCGACGGGCACTCCAACATCTACGTCATGAACGCCGACGGGTCAGGCGTCACGCAGCTCACGACGTCCACGGGCCAGGTTGGCAGTCAGGCGCCGGCGTGGTGCGGCACCAAGATCGCCTACATGAGCGACGATTACCTCGGTGCGTTTCCGGACGTCTACAGTATGAACGACGACGGCACCGGACAGACCCGCTTGACCACCGACAACGCTGCCTTCGACGAGTTCCCCACGTGGTCACCCGATTGCTCGCGGATCGCGTATTCGATTGACCCGGACGGTGGCGCCACCGAGATCGCCGTCATGAACGCCGACGGAACGGGGAACAACGGCTTGATCAGTGTCCCCGGCCACAACAAGCGCCCCGCCTGGTCACCAGACGGCACGCGGATCGCGTTCGTGAGCGACCGGGACTGGGTGGGGAACAGCACCGAGATCTACGTACTCAACCTAGACGGGACAGGGCAGACCCGCCTGACCACGAACGCCGCCTTCCACCTCTACGACTTCCCCGCGTGGTCGTCCGACGGGGCGCAGATCGCGTTTTACGCCTATGCCGTTCCCACGCCGGGGATCTATGTCGTGAACGCAGATGGGAGCGGCATCACCTTGTTCAGCGACAGCGCGTCCAGCCGGCCCGCGTGGTTCGTGCCGGGAGGCAACCGCTAACGGGTGCGCTGTTGCGGCGGGGCGAATCGGCTTAACTTCCCCCGCCGCGATGAGCGTCCGCGTTCGCTTCGCCCCCTCTCCGACCGGCTACCTCCACGTCGGGGGCGCCCGCACTGCCCTCTTCAATTGGCTCTTCGCTCGGCACGAGGGCGGCAAGTTTCTGCTCCGGATCGAGGACACCGATAAGGCGCGGTCGACGGACGAGCACACCCAGGTGATTCTGGATGGATTGCGGTGGTTGGGGCTGGATTGGGACGAGCCGCCGATCTTCCAGGGCGCGCGGCTCGCCCGCCATCAGCAGGTGGCCGATCAGCTGCTCAAAGAGGGCAAAGCCTACATGGAGGAGGACGCCATCCGCCTGCGCGTCCCGCCCGGCGAGCTGTCGTGGGACGACGCGGTCCATGGCCGGATCAGCTTCAACGTCCTCCGCGGCGACGATCACATCTCGAATACGCCCAAGCAGATCGCCGTCTACCGAGCGCTCGGCCAAGGGACTCCGATGTTTGGTCACGTGCCAATGATCCACGGACCAGACGGCAAAAAACTGTCCAAACGGCACGGGGCGACGGCGGTCGGCGATTACCAACACCTAGGTATTCTCCCAGAGGCGATGCGCAATTTTCTGGCGCTACTTGGGTGGAGTCCCGGCGGCGATCGCGAGATCATGAGCAAAGAGGAACTGCGAAACCTCTTTTCGCTCGAGGGTATTCTCAAGAAGCCCGCCGTGTTCGATACGACGAAGCTCGAGTGGATGAACGGGCAGTACCTGACGGCGAAGTCGGCCGAGGAGCTGTATCCGCTCGTGAACCCGGAGCTGGCCAACCTGGGTCTCAATGGCGACAAGGAAGGCGTGCTCAAGGTGATTACCGCCGTCAAGACGCGGTCGCGCACCACACTCGATGTCGCACGCCAGGTGGCCGTGCGGCTCGATGAACGCTTCGTGACGCTCGATGCGAAAGCGCAGCAGGAAATCGCGAAGGATCCGACCGGTCATCGCGCGGCGCTGGCGGGCGCCGTGAAGGCGCTGAAGAACGTCGCGTGGACGCCGGAGGAGATCGAACATGCGCTGCGCAACCTCGCGCAACAGCGCAATGTGGCGGCGGGAAAGATCTTCCAGCCGATTCGCATCGCGCTGACCGGAGGTACGGTGTCGGAACCCGTGAATGAGCTGCTGTCGGTCGTCGGCAAAGAGGCGGCACTACGCCGCCTCGAGGCTGCGTCTCTCGCATGAGGAGGCCCGTTTGCGTCTGCCTGGTCAGCTCGCAGTGTTCGCCACCTGCGCCCTCGCCGCGTCTCTTGGAGTTGCTGATGTAGCCTCGTGCCAATCCGTCCTCGAGCGGCCACCCAACCTGTCGGGTGGCTGGCTGGGCGCGCGCGGCACGCTGCAGTTCAACTTCGTGCACCGATTCGGAGTGGGTGACGCCCCACTCCGCAAAGTCACGAATTCGCCGACGTTCCTCCTCAGTTACCAGCTGCCACTCCCACTCCTCATCGGCTTCAACTACGCGACCTCCTCCGACGTTTCGGCCGCGTTTCCCAACGAGTGGGAAATCTTTGGACGGTACGCGCGCTCGGGACTGGCTTTGCAGGCGGGATACAATCAGGCGGCCGGAAGCCTCGACGCCGAATTGACGGCGGCCCGAAGCATGGACCGTCTGCGGCTGATGGCCGTGGGCAGATTGCTGTCGAACGGCTATCACAGCGACACCACGCGCTACGCCGTCGGCGCCGGCGCGACGCTGCGCCTGCACCGCTGGGTCGCGCTCGCGGGCGACGTCACGACGCTGCTCGATCGGCGAACCGCCGAAAAGGTCGCCTGGGGCGCCGGACTACAGCTCGCCATTCCGTACTCGCCGCACACGTTCTCCCTGCAGGTCACGAACACCAACACCGCCACGCTGCAGGGCGCGTCGCGCGGCATCGATCGGGTGCGGGGCGGGTTTGAGTTCACGATTCCCTTCACGCTGAGCCGGTACTTCGGGCGGCGAGGAACTACGGCGGCGAAAGAATCGGCGGCGCGGGGCGGCGAGGGGGCGGCAAAGGCTGAGATGCGGACAATGACGTTCAATCCCAAACGCCTCGAGATCGCGCCCGGTACCACAGTCATCTGGACCAACAATGACCAGCTCGTCCACACACTCACGGCAGACGACGGGTCGTGGGATTCCGGAGCGATCGAGCCGGGCAACTCGTGGAGCCACACGTTCACGCAACCCGGCGAATACGCCTTCCACTGCACGCCCCATCCGTTCATGAAGGCCGTGGTCGTCGTGAGGCAGTCATGAAACGCCTCATGGTGGTATTCGGCGCGGTCTGGGGGGCGTGCGCAATCGCCCTGGCATGCTTCTCCGAGCGGGGCTCGGGTCCGGTGGCTGGCCCAGCGGAGTGCCGCGTGCCCGTCTCGGTGATCGACTCGCTGCATTTCATCGTCGCGATCCGGAACTTCGCGTTTCATCCTGATTCTATAGCGGTCCCGGCAGGCGCGACGGTCACGTGGGTAAATTGCGAGGATGTCGGCCAGGAGCCGCATACGACCACTTCCGACAGCGCGGGTGTGTGGGGCTCTGCGGACCTGACTTCCGGCGACCGCTTTTCTCACACGTTCGCAACTCCGGGGAAATTCCCCTATCACTGCATTCCGCACCAGACGTTCATGCGTGCGAAGCTCGTGGTCCAATAACCTCAGCCGTCTGAAAGGAGGCCCGAGTCGGGTTCCGAGGCTTTGTGCGGTTTCACCTGCAGTTAGGTGTCTAAGGAGGATTTGGTATGCGTGTATCGCGAGCATTGGCGATGTTTGGAACGATTTCGCTGATCGGCGTTGCCTGCAGCGATAATACGACGGGGATTCCCGCCGGTTTGGAGGTCTTCACGGCAACGCTGAACGGGGCGAATGAAAGACTGACGCCGGTTACTACGACCGCGACGGGTGCGGCGATTGTGACGGTTCTCGGTAACCAGCTCAGTTGGAAGGTCGATATTACCTCGGCGATCGACAGCATTACAGCCGGGCACATTCATCACGCCCCGAGTGACTCAGCAGGTCCGGTTCGGGTAAATTTCAATGTCACAGCGACGGGAGCCGGCTTCACGGGAACGGCAACGCAGGGTTCGTTTACCTTGACCGGCGATAGTGTTCAGACTTGGCTGCGACAAGGCAACACCTACGTGAACATTCACACGAAAAAGAATCCGGGCGGGGAAATCCGCGGCACGCTGGTAAAGCAGTAACTACGGTACGGCTCTGACGGTATCCTGGGCGCGGCGTCGTTCCTCGGCGTCGCGCTCGGCTTGTTTGCGCTCCCGCAGCTCGCGCACGTAGCGGCGGAATTGCTGCAGCGTCTGGGCTCGCGCGGCGGCCTGCAGAATGTCCTCCCGCATGTACTGCAACTGCCGCTCCCGCATGCTCTCATCGAAGTTAAAGCCACCCTGCGGCAGCGCCTTCCCCAGCAGCCCCAGCAGCGCGAGCGCCCCGGTCGGAATCTTGACGCCGGCGATATGGATATAGGCGGAATCGATTCCCCAGCTCGGCTTGTCGGGCGTGCCGCCGACCGTCCACGATGGCCGCCGGTGCTCGCGCTGTTCCTGGTCGAGCACCTGATTCAACGTATCGACCATCGCCTTGAGCCGGTCGATCGCCGCAGCGCTGCGGCCCGTGGTGTCCCCATAGAGCGCGTCGGCGACGGCCGCCGGCAGCCCGGGCCGCGGGCTCACCCACAGCCGGCCGTCGCCCACCTGGGGTGCGGGAACGACGCGGTTGGCATTGGGATCGTAGGCCGGGAGCGTCGCGCCGGTGTCTGGCGGCGACGGGGCGGCGGGGGGCGGCGAGGGGGCGGCGGCGGGCGGTGGCGGCTCGCGGCGGGTAGAGACGATCGTCGGACCTTTGGCCCGCATCTCACGCGTGCCCGGCACAAAGATTAGTGTGTCGCCGAAGTCGCGCGGCTCCAGCACGACGTACGTCGCTTTCCGCCACGGCGCCTGCCAGTTCACCGTGAAAAACAGAATCACGGCGATGACGTGAATGGCCGCGGTGACGAGCCACGCACGCCCGATCGGGACATTCGCTACCTGGCGGTCAAACAGTGGCGAGCACCTTTCCCAACCGCTCGGTTGCCTCGATGAGTCTGGGGACGGGTACCGTCAATGCGATACGGAAAAACCCCTCCGCGCCAGCTCCGAACGCGCTGCCGGGCAACGTTACGACGCCGACATCCTCGAGCGCGCGCTTCTGGAACGTCGCCGAAGGTAGCCCCTCTGGCAACGGGATCCAGAGGTACAAGGTCGCGCGGGGTGGCTCGATTTCGAACCCGTTGGCGCGCAACACCGGAATGATCGCGTCGCGTCGTTCCTTGAATTGCGCGGCGTACCCTCGGGCGAGGCGCTCCGCCTGCTTCAGCACCTCGGCGCCGGCCGCCTGCACCGCGAGGAAGGCACCGGTGTCCACGTAATTCTTCACGCGGGCCATTGCCGCGATCCGATCGGGACGGCCCACGGCCCATCCCAAACGCCATCCCGTCATGCAGAAGCTCTTGCTCAGCGAATGAAACTCGACGGCGACGTCCATCGCGCCCGGGATTTCGAAAATCGACGGGGCAACGTAGCCGTCGAACGTGATCTCGCAATAGGGATTGTCGTACGCGAGCACGAGGTCGTGCTTCCTGCAGGCGGCGATCGTGCGCTCCAGATACTCACGCGGCGCCACGGCGGCCGTCGGATTGTTCGGATAGTTCAGATGGGCTCGGCATCCGCGAGCACGGTGCCGCCGTGATAGACGGCATAGCCCGGCACCGGCACGATCGCAGCATCGCCGGGATTGAGCACGGCAGTCGCGAGGTGCGCGATTCCTTCCTTGGAGCCTAGTAACGGATGCAGCTCTTTGAACGGATCGACGCTCACACCGAACCGCCGCTGCATGTAGCCCGCGGCGGCTTCGCGAAACGCCGCCAGGCCGAGCTGAAACGCATAGCGGCTCATGGCCGGATCCTGCACCGCGCGGGTCAGCGCCTTCACCGCCACGTCGGGAGGCGGGAAGTCCGCATCCCCGGCACCGACGTCGATCACGTCCACACCCTGCTCGATCAGCCGCCGCTTGATCGCGGGCAGCTCCGCCATCGGGTAGGTCGGCAGTTGTGCGACGCGCTTACTGAACCCCGTCACTCACGGCTCCCTTCAACACTCCTGGAATCTAGCTCGAGGCTACCGGCGTGCCGATGCTATGCATGGCGAAGAATTCTTCCAGCTCGCGTCGGACGTCCGGCCAGTTGCCGATCGCCTTGGACGCTGGTGGCAGTCCCTCGAGCATCGTAGCTCCATAACGCTTGGTGACGACCCGCCGATCCAGCAGGACGACCGCTCCAACGTCCGACTTGGTGCGGATCAACCGCCCGAATCCTTGTTTCAACTTGAGCGCCGCGAGCGGAACCAGATAGTGGCTGAAGCCGTCCACACCGGCTTCCGTCAGACGCTCCAAACGGGCCGCGGTTAGCGGCTCACTCGGCACTTTAAACGGCAGCTTCGCCAGGATGAGCACGCGCAGCGCCCGGCCCGGCACGTCCACGCCTTCCCAGAAAGAATCGGTGCCCAGCAGAATCGCCGAGCCGGCATCGCGGAAGCGGCGCAGCAGCTGATCGCGCTGTCCCTCCCCCTGGACGAGCAACGGCCAGCGCGCGCTGACGTGCCCGCGAATCGCATCGGCGGCGCGTCGCAGCGCGCCATGACTCGTGAACAGGGCGAAGATGCCGCCATCCGAGGCGTGGGCCAGCTCGAGCAGCACGCGCGCGACCGCAGCCCCATGTCCCAATTCGTCGTCGCGTGGCTCGGGGATGTCGGTCGGGATGCCAAAGACGCACTGCGCACCGAAGTCGAACGGCGAGGGCAGGATCTCGCGCACGGTCACACGCGAGGGCGGCAGCGCGAGACCGAGGCGCTCCTCGAGGAACGTGAACTCGCCGCCGGCCGCGAGCGTCGCGCTCGTCAGTACGACCGTCTCGACGCGGTCGAACAGCGCCTCCTTCAGAACCGGAGCCAGGTCGAGCGGGACGGCCGACAGCGTCAGGTTGGGTGTGCGGCGGCCGCGGCGTTCCATCCAACGAACGGACGGTCCGACGGGCGGACGGCCGGACGGTCGAACCGGCTGCAGGGTGGCCTTCAGTGCCTCAGCGGAGGCATCGAGCCGGCGCACGACGCCGCGCAGCTCGCCGATGAGCCGCGTGCGCATCTCGGCGGGATCGTCGAGCGACAGCCGGTCGGCGATCGTTTCGACGCCATCGCGCAGTTTGCTGAACGCGACGAGGAGATTGTCGAGCGCGACATCGAGCCCTTCGCGCCAGACGCCGTCAGCGGCGAACGCATCGGTGAGGCGCAGCACCGGCGAGGCTACCTGCTCGGTGTCGAGCCGCCGCGCGAGGCGCCCGAACAGCTCTTCAGCCCAGCGCCGCGCGGCGACCAGTGCATCGAGCACGCCGCGCGTCAACAGATCACGGCTCGCCGATCCCAGCAGGTCGTCATGCGTGCTCAGCTCGGCGGCCAGCGCCGGCAACAGCCCGCGCCCGTTGCGCTCGAGACGGCCGAGCAGTCGCTGCACGCCGAGCATGCTGACCTGAGTACCGAGATGCCGGGCGGCGACGTCCTCGAGATGATGGGCCTCGTCGAGTACGAGCCGGCGGTACGGCGGGAGTACGGCGGCCTCCTGCCAATTGTCCGAGGCAATGCGGACGGCGAGGTCGGAGGCCAGCAGGTGGTGATTCACGACGACGACGTCGGCTTCGGCTGCGCGACGCCGAGCCGCGAATACGAAGCAGCGATCGAAGTGCGGGCATTTGAGCCGCGTGCAGAGGTCCGACTCGGCGGCGACGGCGTCCCACACGTCGCTGGACGGCTCCTCGACGAGATCGGAGAGACTCCCATCGGCGGTCCGCGCGGCCCATCCCGCGATCGCCTCGAGCTCCGCCCCGCGCCCCTCGTCGAACAGCGTCTCCTGTCCGGCGCGGGCCTGCTCCAGGCGGGAGAGGCAGAGATAGTTCCGCCAGCCCTTGAGCAGCGCGAACGTGACGCCGCGCTCGCCCGTCGAGAAGGCGCGCGACAGGATCGGCAAGTCTTTGCCGACGAGCTGCTCCTGCAAGTTGATCGTGTTGGTCGAGACGATCGTGCGCTCGCCGTTCAGGCGCGCCCACTCGAGCGCCGGCACGAGATAGGCGAACGACTTGCCGACCCCCGTTCCGGCTTCGAGCAGCGCGATACCGCCGTCGTTGTAAGCGTCGGCGATGTAGGCCGCCATATCGCGCTGGCCGGGCCTGTCTTCGAACGCGGTCGTGCCGAGGACACGCGCGACGGGGCCGGACTCCGTGAGCAGATTCGCGATCTCGAGCGCATCGAGCCGCGCGAGCGCGCGGGCTCGCGGCATTTCGACGACGATGTACAGCGTCGAGACGTCGTTATTGACGATCCCGAAACCGACGCCTTCATCGTGCAGCCGCGCGGCAACGTGCAGATCGGCGCCCGAGGGCTCGAGGAAGCCGCTGGGATGATTGTGGAGCAGCATCTCGCCGCGTTGCGCGACGCCCGGGAGCGCGAGCACGGCGTCGATCGTGCCACGCGCCACGACGCGCGCGTCCGTGAGCGTGCCGTTCGGATCGGCCCGCACCACGAACGACACCTCACGCCCGTGGGCCGCGGCGATCTCCTCCTGCAGGAGCGTGCGCGCGGCCGCCGTCAGGCGCTCGACGCTCACGTCTTGAGCTCGCGCTTTTTCGCGGCGGGAAACAACACGTTGTTCAGAATCAGCCGATAGCCCGGCGAGTGCGGATGGAGCGAGAGATCGGTCGGGGGATCGCCGATCTGATGCTGCGCGTCCTCAGGATCATGCCCGCCGAAAAACGTCCAAGTCCCCTTCCCCAAGTCGCCGTGAATGTATTTGACCCACGGCGCGCCCTCCTCTTCCGCGAGGATCGTGACGCCCGGCTTGAGCCGATTGCGCGTGAACGAGGTCGTCAGGCCGTAGAAATCGGGAATCACCTGGCGGTGGTCCTGCACGAGCATCGTGGGCACGGGATCGATCTTGGCACTGAAGTTGAACAGCTTGAACGCGCCCAGCGGCTGTCGGCGCGCGCCGCCGTTCACCTGATGGCCGTCGATGTCGGAGAAGCTCGCGACGAGCGGATTCGTCTCGATATGGGCACCCTTGAACGCGAACGCCTGACCCCAATCGAGCTTCGCGTCGGCATCGGTATCGAGCGGCGTACCGTCGGCAAAGGTGGCGGCGATATCGACGTCGTGCGCCGCGAGCGCCAGGTCGATCGTCTCCGTCGCCGTGCACATCGCGAACAGGAAGCCGCCGTTCTCGACGTACCCGCGGGTACTCCGCGCCACCGCCTTCTTGAGGTCAGGCACGGTCTGGAAGCCAAGCCGCTTGGCCATGTCGCTGTTGCGCTGCACCATCTCGGCGAGCCACGACATCCCCGAGTAGATGAGGAAGAACTTCGAGTACTGGCCGGTGAAGTCCTCGTGATGCAGATGCAGCCAGTCGAAGTCCTTCAGGCCTCCGTTCATGACCTCCCCGTCCCAGATCTTGGTAAATGGGATCCCGGCGTACTGCAGCGCCATAGTGACGGCGTCGTCCCAGGGAGCGGCATTGGGCGGCGCGTACACGGCGACTTTGGGGGCCTTCTCCAGCGGCACCGCGTCCATGTTGTTGGCTTCGATTTCCCCGCGCACCGCCGTCATGGCACTATCGACCGGCTCCGTGCGGATGCCGTTGAGCGCCGCATCGCGCCGCAGCGCGTCGAGATCGGGAATGAGAAACGCGCCGCCGCGATAGTTGAGCAGCCACTCCGCCTTGAGACCGGCCTGGATGGCTCTGTACGTCAGACCGTACGCCTTGAGATGATCGGTTTGCACATCATCCATCGGGATCAGCAAAGAGGCCGAGAGGCCGAGAGGCTGAGAGGCTGAGAAAGGCATAAGTCTCGCGCTCAGCCCCGCAGCCGCGTAGCCACTCAGCCGCTGGAGAAACTCTCTCCTCTTCACGATTTCGGAATCGCCCCCTTCGCCCGCTCGAGCACCCGCCGAGCCTCGGGGACGAAGGCACTGTTCGGATACGTCAGGATCAAGTGTTCAAGGTGCGGGATCGCCTCAGCCGACTGTCCGTCGCGAACGAGCAACCGTGCCCACTCCAGCTCGGCGGCAGGAGGCGCGGCTCCTTCTCCTCCGGCCCGCACGATTTCATCGAACAGCGCGATCGCCGTGGGTTCCTGGTCGCCGCCCTTCTGGGCCGCGACTTGGCCCGCGAGCAGCAGCACCTCGAGCCGGCCGCCCTGTTCCGGCAAGCGAGCCGCTGCGCGGCGCAACGCCGCGATGGCCGCGACCGAATCGCCACGCGCCAATGAGAGCAATGCGGCGCCCAGCTCGGGGCTCGCCTCCTCCTGTATCCGTTGCAGCATCGCCATCATGGCCGTGCGGTCGGTCGCGGCGGCGCGGTCTAACGCATAGGGACCCGCGGCGCGGAACGCCTCCATCGCGCTCTTCAAATCGCCGCGATACAGCGCGATCCAGCCGCGTTGCGCGATCGCCGCCACGCTCGAATCGTCGTCCAACGCTGCCGCGGCGCGGTCCAGCTCGCCACGCCCAACGCGCGCTTTTGCTAACGCCAGTCGTAGGGAGGCACGATCGTCGGCGGTGAGCGTCGCGGGCGGTGCCGAGAGGCGCTCCTCGGCGATGTCGAGCTGACTGTCCGCGATCAACAGCTGGATGAGCGCCGCCTGGGCGATGCCGTTCGAATCGGAATGCGCTCCGAGCACGCGCCGTGCGGCGACCTTGTCGCCGCCGTCCAGCAGCTCGCGCACCGCCTCGGCGCGCGCGCGCGCGCCGAGCGACCACGG
>WNEY01000890.1_pt1 | contig 19880 bp, 19 predicted proteins | sample 5400531 | NCBI WGS metagenome assembly WNEY01 (sample SAMN13153338, study PRJNA577476) | soil metagenome | isolation source: 200 cm saprolite under Douglas fir tree site 1 | place: USA:California | collected 2015-04-18
TTCTGGGCCCGCCGCGGCGACACGCTGACCCTGCTCGAACAGGAGGAGGCCGACTATCCGGCGGGCTTCCGGTTCACCAACAATTCGCAATGGCTGGTGCGGATGCAAAAGACCGGCTCCGGTGAAGCGAGCCTGTATTTGTACCACCTGGGTCCCAAGGGATTTGTCGCGGCGACGCGGAAGCCGCTCGGCGACCTGGCCTGGGCCTACTTCAACAGCCGTCCCGAGGCGCGAAAAATCATGCGGCCCGATTTCCACATCGTGGCCGGCCTGGTGAAAGGAACAGAGGAGAATTATCGCTGGCTGGGCGTGGAATGGCCCGACAGCCGGTATCTGGTCGTCACCCTCTCGGGCGAGGTGTCGCCCAACGGCCGGCATGGCCAAATTCGCTCACTGCGCGGTTGGCACTGCCGGTACGATCTGCAAAGCGGCAAGTTCGACGTGCCGCCAAGCTTCGCCAAGAACAATGCGAAAGCAATCGCTCCCGCGTCAAAATAATGCCGGGATTTTCAATCCTGCCCGTTCACGCCACCACGATACCGGCGTGCCAATCACAACTCGGACAGTGGTATTTGCCGGATATAGTAGAACCCGCCTGGCGTCTGCTTTGGGTCAAAAGGCGGCTTCAGTCGAGAATTGCTTGGGCCTGAAGGATAGAGGATCTCTCAGCTACGCGCCCACTCCGCCGCCTGTCGCGCATGCTGCCTCAGCATCAGGACGTCGAACCCGTAGACGAGGATGCGGTGGCCGCGGCGAATGTTGCCCTGCGTCTGCTCGCGCGTGAGCGCGGCCGCGCCGAGCGCGATCCCGACTTTCAGCTCCAGCGCCACCCTAGGGCTTAAGTGTTCTATGATTGCTCGACCGGCCGCCGCGCAGTCGCAATCTCCCCGCACCCCGAAATTTTCCCGAGCATCCTGCGTTCAAAGCTCGCTTGTGGCCGAGCGCGCGCCACGCTGAATTGCACGCCCGAAGCTGTCGGGAGGCGGGTCGCCCCACCCGGTGAAACCAATGGCGAGCAGCGAAATCCCGAAAATTATCTGCAATTTTTCCGCCGATACGAGTAGGCCGAGACTGCAAGGTCTACGGCTGGATGGCGCCGACGGGCGGCTCGACGCGCGCGTAGCTTGCCGCGATGGTGGAGCGCATGGCGCTGCGCTACCTTGGTCCGACGCGCCCGCTTATGCTTATGCCAAGCTCACCCGCGCAGCTGGACCGGGAGGGAATGGCATCGCCGATACCGGTGAGAGGTCGCCATGTCAGCAAAGGTCACCTTCGTCGGAAGCGGAGACGCGTTCGGATCCGGAGGCCGTTTCAACACCTGCATTCTGGTCGACGTTCCCGGCGTACGCTTCGCGCTTGACTTCGGCGCCTCCAGCCTCATCGCGCTCAAGGCGCTCGGCATCGACCACAACACGATCGACGCGATTGTCTGCACTCACATTCATGGCGACCACTGCGGAGGGATTCCGTTCCTCATGTTGGACGCCATGCTCGGCGCGAAGCGGCAGCGGCCACTGGTGGTGGGTGGCCCGATCGGCATTCAACAGGGTGTGCTCAAAATGCAGCATGCGCTCTTTCCGGGAATGGAGCGCATGACGCCCAGGTTCAAGACGGATTTCGTCGAGCTTGAAACCGAACGTGAGCACGAAGTGGGCCCATTGAAGATCGTGACCTACCCGGCGGTTCATACGCCGGAAACGAAGCCGACGTCGATCCGGGTCAGCGCGGGCGGCAAGGTCGTCGCCTATACGGGCGACAGCGAGTGGACTCGCTTCATGCCCGCCCTGGCGCAGGACACCGACCTGCTCGTCGCCGAGTGCTACTTCTACCGCAAGCCGGTCCCATTTCACCTGAACTATCCGACCCTCGTGGAGCACCGGCACGAGCTCAAGGCCAAGCGGATCGTCTTGACCCATCTGGGGCCCGAGATGCTGGCCGAGCAGAGTGCGGTGCCGGAGCTCTGCGCGCACGATGGCCTGGTTATCGAGATCTGATGAGAGCATTTTCCGCCGAAGTGGCATTCAGCCCTCGGCCCAGCCGGAGCTGCCGCACCACGGCGGAGCACAGGATGGCTTTTCTTCGCGCCGCCATCCTGTGCCGTGATTGACACGCCAGCGTCCCGGTTCCAAGTTCGCCGGCGTTTGCGGAGATCGATAAAGACACGGGAGGAGCAAGCGCAAATGATCTACGAATTGAGAACCTACACGCTCAAGCAAGGCACGCTGCCGGACGTGGTGAAGGCGGCCGGCACGGTGGGGCGGGACATCCGCAAGGACGACTACGGCAAGCTCGAAGGCTACTGGCAGACCGAGATCGGGCCGCTCAACCAGGTGATGCACCTGTGGAGCTATCGGGACCTGAACCACCGCGCCCAGCTGCGTGCCGAGCTCGGCAAGAACCCGCGTTGGGCCGCCGAGTATGTCCCGCTGATCCGGCCAAATCTACTCCGCCAGGAGATCCGCCTGCTCAACGCCGTGCGGGAGCCGACGGCTCCGGCGCAGACGCCCAACGTCTACGAGTTCCGCAACTACCGCGCCAGGCCCGGCGCCGCGCCGCAGTGGCTCCAGCTTTTCACCAAGGCGTTGGAGGTGCGCGAGAAGCATTCGAAAATCGCCGCGCTGTTTGCGACCGAGGCTCCGCAGGTCAACGAGGTGTGCCACATCTGGGCCTATCCCGACCTCAACACGCGCGCAGCGGTGCGGGCCGCGGTGGCAAAGGACCCGGGCTGGCAGGAGTTCCTCAAAGCCAGCGCCGGCCTCCTCGATGAGATGCATTCGACCGTGATGCTGCCGGCGCCGCATTCGCCGCTCAAGTAGCGGAGAATTATCGGCCTACGCCGTCAGCTCCAGAAAGATATGGAGCCGAAGCGTCAATCAGAGCCGGGCTCGTCCCGGCTTATGCGGTGCCGTCCGCGGGTCAAACGATGCCGTCCTGGCGCAGGGCGGCGAGCTCCTTGGCGTTCATGCCCAGCCACGCGCCGAGCACGTCGTCGACATGCTGGCCGAGCAGCGGCGACGGCTTGACCGTCGGCGCTGCACCGTCGAAACGCACTGGCCAGGCCGGCATCCTGACCTTGCCGGTCGTGGGGTGGTCGATCGCCTGCATGATGCCGCGCGCGGCGAACGAAGGGTCGTTCATCAGCTCCAGGGTATCGAACACCGCCCCCGCCGGCACGCCGGCGGCGCCGAACAACGTCATCGCCTCTTCCTTGGTGTGCTGCCGGGTCCAGGCCGCAATGACCTCGTCGACCTCCGCCCCGCGCTGGCTGCGCGCAACCTGAGTGTCGTAGCGCGCGTCACCGCTTAGATCCTCGCGACTGATGACCTTGAGCAGGCGTTGCCAGTGCTCGGGGTTGGCACGGCTGCAGAAGACGTAGACGTAGTCGTTCGGCCCGCCGGGCTTGCACGGGTAGAGCGCGTTCGGCGTGAGCCCGCCAGGGGTCGACCGGCTGGTTCCGTCGCGCATCATCGCCTTGCCGGTGAGCTGGGTCCGCGAAAACGGCACGCGCATGTAATGGAGCATCGCGTCCTGCATCGCCACCTGCAGGCGACGACCATGGCCGGTCTTGGAACGCCCGTAGAGCGCGCCCAGGATGCTGATCGCCATCAGCATGCCGGTGCCGGTGTCGCCGAAGGAGGGTCCGGGCTTCACCGGCGCGCGGTCGGCATCGCCAGTAACGCTGATGGTGCCGCCGGCGGCCTGCGCGATCATGTCGAACGCGAGGCTGTGCTCGTACGGGCTGCCGGTGCCGAAGCCCTTGACCTGGCAATAGATAATGCCGGGATTGATCTTCCTGACCTCGTCGTAACCAAGCCCCAGCCGCTCGATGGTGCCGGGCGCCATGTTCTCGACCGTGACGTCGGCCTTCTTCAGCAGCTCGCGGACGATCTCGAGCCCGCGCGGCGATTTCAGGTTCAAGGTCACCGACTTCTTGTTGGCATTGAACTGATGGAAATACCACGGGTCGTCCGGATGGCCGGGCTGCAGCCGTCGGCCCGGGTCACCCGTGCGCGGATTTTCGATCTTCACCACTTCGGCCCCGAGCCATGCGAGGGCTTCCGTGCATGAGGGGCCTGCCTCGAACTGGGTGAAGTCCACGACGCGAATGCCTTCGAGACAGTCGAGCTCGACGCCAATGCCCATCGCTGACCCCTCCCGTTGCGACGACATGCCGATCGTCATGCTTATCATTCCGGCTGGGGCAACTCAGACATGTCGCAGCGGTAAGAAATACTGGCGGTAATCTCCGGGGAAATCAATCAGTCCGTGGAAGCCGTTTGCCGCGTGAACACACGACCGCTTTACCCCCAACCGCGGACGCGCAGGCGTGCGACCCATACGGCGGCTAAGTGCCAGGAGCAGCCATTGACCCAAACGGCATTATCTATGACAGCAAATTTTACTTCGGTGGCAGCCGCAGCGTCGCGAGATCGGTTCCCACAATGGTGATTCCCGTGAACCCGCCAGCCTCCACGGCCTTGCGATAATCTGCTTCCGCCAACGCGCCGCCCGGAACGTTCCAGCGATTGTGCCGCGCCGCTCCGAGCGACGGAGCAAGATGTGTGAGCATGAGGTATTTCGCGCCGACTCGCCTTGCCATGGCACCCAGATCACTAGCCAAGCTCTGGCGATAAAAGCTCTGCGCCGGAAATCCACTATCGTGGTCCGGACCGAGGACAGGGTGTATCGTCGAATGCACGATAATGGCAGCTCCGTTCGCCAACCTTTCCACCTGATCGGACGTGGAGTGAGCGCGTGGCGGGGCCGGCACATCGTTGCTGGCGTCGCCGCCGATGACGACACTTGCGACAGGTGTATCCACCCTGTAGGACGCATGGCCCGCGATGTGAGTGGAACGAATCGCGCTGACCTTTACGTCGCCGGACGACCAGACAACTTGCGGCTCCTCTTTCGGGTCAAATGTGAGCATGTTGGCCAAATCGGCCGGTCCGCCGGCGAGGCGCGCACTGTCTTCGGAGCGCCGCTCGGCGATCTCGCCTGACTGAAGAAACGCATCGGCAATGTGGGTGACATAGTTTCGGCAGCTGTTGGTGAATCCCAAGGCGGATACCGCGTCCGCACTGCAGATGATGTCGATCTTTGGCCCCTTCAGATACCAGCGCAATGCCATGACATCGAGAAGACCTTCCGTATGATCGCCATGTATGTGCGTGAGGAAGATTGCGGTGAGCTGTGCGGGCGTGACATTGATCTGCGAAAGTCGCATACTCGTGCCGCGGCCGGCGTCGAATTGCAGCTTCATCGCGCCGCAATTGTTGCTGTCGTCGCCATAGCTCACCAGCGTTCCGGCACCAGCCCGGCCGTTGAAAACGGTTGGCCCGCCCTGCGTGCCGGTCAGCGTTACGATGAGGCAAGGCGCGGCCTGTGCGGCCGTTGTCAGCGTGACGAGCACCACTCCTGCAACAGCAATCCTAGAAATTCGCCTCATCTTCGGGGATCCTCCGCGACAACAATCCTACGCGCGGGACCGCGAATAAAAAAATACATACTGGGAACGTTAGTATAGTCTGAAGCTATGCTCCTCGAAGCACGGTTGCGGGCTTTTGCGGCGTTCGCCCGGCGCCGATCGTTCTCAGCGGCTGCAGGTGAGCTGCGCATCAGTCAACCTGTCGTCTCGAAACATATTGCGGATTTGGAGCGTGCGCTGGGATTGAGGCTAGTCGAACGTGCGCGGCGTGACGGTGCACTGACGAGTGCCGGCGAATTTGTGGCCAACCACGTGTTGCGTGCCGAGTCCCTGTTGGTGCAGGCGACCCTCGGTGCTGCTGAAATCCGCAAGAGTGGCTCAGGCTCGCTGGCGATTGTCGCCTCGTGGGTGACCGGTACATATCTGCTGCCGGACATCATTGCCGAGTTCAAGCATTCGCATCCGGGAGTGCGCATCTCTTTGGAGCTTGGAACGGCCAAGCAGGCCGTTGAATGGCTTCGGTCGCATCGTGCCGAGCTAGGCTTCATCGCCAACGCTGTCGGCGGCCCGGAAATCGAGGCTGAGCCCTTGCTGGAGAACGAGATCGCGATCGTCGGGCGACCCGCGCTCGTTCCAAAACGGCCATCGCGTGAAGGTCTCGAGTCCTTGACGTGGATTTCCCGAGAGGAGGGCTCCGCGACGCGCAGCGCTTCCGAGCGAGCCATGGCGCGTCTGGGTATCGTGCCGCGGCGGCGCCTCGAACTTCCGTCTTATGAAGCCGTCCTGTCTGCGCTGAAAAGAGGCTACGGGGTCGCGGCTATCAGCCGCTACATTGTAGCCGCTGAGTTGCAGGCCGGATCACTGACCGTCATCCCGGTTCGTGGCTGGAATGTTCGCGCCGTGGTCTCGGTGCTTCGGGTTCGGGACGCCCTGCTCACGCCCTCAGCGGATCAATTTCAGGCCTTGGTGCGCGAGCGATTCGCCGAAATATCTCGCGAGCCCGCGCGTAAGCAGCGATGACACTGACTGAAGATTCAAAGACCCAATACACGTCGTTGGGAGATCAGCTTCGGGTCAATCTGCGAAATACTCGCAGCGAGCATTTATCGTCTGAAATAACCCCGATAGCGGACGTAGAGCGGACGTGCCGGCAGGTCGCAGACAGTGCCAGGACCGGACATCCGGCAAGGGAAGGCCCCGCTCGGTTTCGGCCAAGCGGGACCGCCTACAGGAGGAGCGTTGAACCTCGCCGTTATTGCGGCTTCGGCTGCGTGATGTGAGACGATCAGCCGACGCCGTCTATCTTCTCGTAAACATTGGTGACGATGTAGTTCGGGTCGGCGTTGGCGCCGCTCTTCATTCTCGCCTCTCCGCCTTCCTGCCCCATCTATTCACCGAACAGGTTCCCGCTCCGCGAACCACAGCTTTGGATCTGCCGCCCGCACGCGCGCTTCCGGCAGGCCGAGTTCACGGCGGACGATATTGGTCCCCTCGACCAGCGCCACGCACTTGTAAAAAGCGATCCGCCGCGACAGACCCTCGCGGCCAAAGCCGCAATCGGTGCTGATGACGAGCTGCTCCTTCGGGACATATTCCAGCGCCTTGCGGATCAACGCCGCAACGTGCTCCGCCGGCTCGACCACCGTGTTGCAGTGGTTGACGACGCCGATACCGATCTTCTTATCGGTCTTGATGTGCTTGAACAGATGCAGATCCTGCCCATCCGAGCTGGCGCATTCGATCGTCAATACATCGCAGTTGAGTTGCAACAGGTGCGGCAGAGCACGTTCGTAACTCGGCACTTTCCAATGTACCCGCTGCTGATTCGGATTACCCCAGCAGGTATGAACCCAGATCTCCGCATTCACGCCGGTCAGCTGGCGATTGAACTCTTCGGTGAGGAACTCGAGATCGGCATCGGTGCAGTCCGCTTGCTGGGCGCGCATATGGTGCCGCGGCTCCTCCACCTGGATCAACGCGCAGCCGGCGGCGACCATATCGCGCAGCTCCGCGTTCATGATTTCGCAGAGATCGCGGACCATCGCCTCGTCGTCGGGGTAGAACTCGTTCCACAGCATCGACGCGAGGGCGGGGGCGCAGATGGCGCCGAATTTCACCGGCCGGTCCGTCATGCGCTGAGCGACTTTCCACAGCGCGGCATATTCCAGCGGACCACGCGTGAGCTTTTCGCGCACGACGCCGGGCTGATAAGCCTCCTGCACCTCCCACAATATCTTCCCGGGGCGCAGGCCGTGCCGCGCCATCCAGCCCCGCGAGGTGTCGCGATGGCCGCAGACGCCGCCGAGACGTTCGATTGGATAGAAAAACCAGGACTTTCCGCCCACGGTGAGATCGAAGCGACTGTCGCCGTCAGTCACGATATCGAGCCCTGCTGCCTCCTGTTCGGCGATGATGCTGGCGACCGCGTCCAGATATTGCTCGCGGAACAGGGAATCGCCGAGCGCGGACTTGAACGATCGGCCGGCCAGACTGCGGTCAAACCAAAGCGGTCGCGGATAGGAGCCCGTGATGGTGGTGGGAAGAATCATATCGCGCGTGACGGTGAGCACGGTGGCCTCCGTGGTTACAATGCATGTTGACGCCTTGGCGGTCGTTGAGTGCCAAAGACCGACGTCCGGCTGGATCACCGTCAAGGGGCTGGTCGTCGACGGCGAGCGGCCGCAGTATACCGGCCACCAGGGAGGAACCGACATGAAGATCACGAGCTACGAGTCCGCCGTCCTCAACATCCCGGAGGACGACCCGCTCGCGAACATGCCGGAGGAGGCCGGCCGCACGCGCCCAATCGTGATCCTGCGGCTGCGCACCGACGCCGGGGTCGAGGGCATCGGCGTGACCCTGTGGGGCGGCCGCCTGACCAGCAGCCTGCGCGCCGCGGTCGACGAGCTCGCGGCGCTGACGATCGGCGAGGATGCGGTGCGCATCGAAAGGATCATCGCCCGGCTGCGCGACGCCGCCGGATCGCCCGGTGGGCCGGGCGGCATCTTCACGCTGGCGCTCGCCGCGATCGATATTGCGCTGTGGGACATCAAGGCTCGGGCAGCGGAGCAGCCGCTGTGGAAACTCCTCGGCGGCCATCGCGACCGCATTGCCACCTATGCGTCGGGCTCGCTGCGTCGCGGCCTGACACACGACCAGGCGCAGCGCGCCGCCTGCATTCTGGTGGAGAAGGGTTTTGTCGAGATGAAGACGCAGATGGCGCTGCCGGGCAACCCGCCGCCGGCGGAGGAAATTCGCCGGGTGCGTTTGGTGCGCGAGGCGATCGGCCCGGACATAAGGCTGATGTGTGACATCAACCAGCGCTGGCGGCCCGAGCAGGCGATCGACATCGGGAGCCGTGTCGAGGACGTCGGCCTGTTCTGGCTGGAGGACGTGACCGCGGCGGACGACTACCCAGGCCTCGCGCGCGTCACGGCGGCACTCAAAACGCCGATCGCCGGCGGGGAATACGTTTGGGGCGTCATCCCGTTCCGCCATATGATCGAGGCACGCTCGGTCGACATCGTGATGATCGACCTCGCCCGCGTCGGCGGCATCACCCCGTGGATGAAGGTCGCCGCCATGGCCGAGGCGTTCAACCTGCCGGTCGTCAGCCACATAATGCCCGAGATTCACGCGCACCTGGTCGCTGCTTGTCCGAACGGGCTTACGGTGGAGTACATGCCGTGGATGCTGCGCCTCTTCGAGGAGACTCCTCGGCTCGAGAAGGGCGCGCTGGTGCTGCCCGATGGGCACGGCATTAGCCTGAAGTTCGACGAGAAGGCGGTGGCGGCGTTCCGGGCGTGAGGGGGGTCCGCGTGCCGGGGCGGATCGCCGTGCGCCAATCTCTGCCTGGCCCAACGTCCCAAGCGGATCGGGAGCGACTCCGAACTATGTTGTTATTCGTCTGCTTAACTCTTCGAAGCAGACCTCATCGCGGACATGGCGGCACGTCTCCAAAGTGCCAGAGCGGTCATCCGCGTCGGGAATTCGATGCACCGGATACGGTGTTTCGGGCGGCGTCACGCCTTCGCGCCTCAACGCGCCCGCAGGTTCTCGCGCAGGAACTCTATGAATGCCTGCAGCGGCGCCGCCATCTGGCGCCGGCTCGGATAATACAGGAAGATTACGGCTGAGCGCGGCCGCCAGTCCTCCAGCAAGGGGACCAGCCGCCCCGCCTTGATCTCCGGCGCGACATACCCGAGGGCCGTGTAAAGCACCCCCACGCCGTCGAGCGCGGCTGTGACGGCCAGTTCGGCATCGTTGACCGTCAGGCGGCCCTCGACCGCCACTTCCACCTGCTTGCCCTTCTTCTCAAATTGCCAGGGAACGATCACGCCGCTCGGGAAACGGAAGCGGATGCAATTGTGCGACTTGAGGTCCCGCGGTGCCGTCGGCCGCGGGTGCCGCGCCAAGTAGTCCGGCGCGGCGACGACCACGCCGCGGATCTCCTCGCCGATGCGCACCGCGATCATGTCTTGCTCGACGCGCTCGCCGGGGCGCATTCCCGCATCGAAGCGATCGGCAACGATGTCGGTCAACGCCGCGTCGACGGAAATCTCCAGATCGATCGCGGGGTATTGCGCGAGAAAGCGCGCAAGCAGCGGCGCGAGCATGAAGTTCGCCGCCGGCGGCAGCACGGTCAGGCGCAGCAGCCCGGCCGGCTTGTCGCGGAATGCGTTGACCGAGTCGAGGGCGGCGGCGAAATCGTCGAGCAGCGGGCGCAGGCGCGCCAGCAGCCGCTCGCCGGCCGCCGTCGACGCCACGCTGCGCGTCGTCCGGTTGAGGAGGCGCACGCCGAGCCTATCCTCGAGCCCGCGGATGGTTTCGCTCAGTCGCGAGCGCGAGATGCCCAGCTGGAGCGCGGCCTTGGCAAAGCTGCGCCGTTCCGCAACCGCAACGAAGGCATTCATCTCCGCCAGATCCGGCCCGCGCATTGGTCGTTTATCCCGAATAACCCATACCAATAATACGGCCTTATCGAATGGCCCGCTAGCCGTCATCTTCCCGACCGTCATCTTCACTGATCACCGGTGCATCCGCAGGGATCGACGCGATCTAAGATCGGCGCGATCTAAGAGAGGAAGAAATCATGCTGAAAGTCGGATTGATCGTCGGAAGCACCCGGCCCAAGCGGTTCGCCGACACGCCGGTGCAATGGCTGGTCGAGGGGGCGTCGGCGCGGCCCGACCTGCGGCTGACCGTGCTCGACCTGCGTGACTATGAGTTGCCGTTCTTCAACGAGCCGGCGTCGCCGGCCTACACGGGCGGCATTTACACTGCGCCTAAAGCGGAAGCTTGGCGCAAGCGTATCGGCGAGTTCGACGCCTTCGTGGCGACGGTCGCCGAGTACAATCACGGTCCCACGGCGGTTCTCAAGAACGCCTTCGACAGCGCCTTCCTCGAGTGGCAACGCAAACCCATCGCCTTCGTCGGCTACGGCGGCGTCGGTGCGGCGCGCGCGATCGAGACCCTGCGCGGCGTGGTCATCGAGCTGCAGATGGCGCCGATCAGGCACGAGGTGAACATCGCGATGGAGCCATATCTCGGGGTCGTCCGGGACGGTCATTCGCTGAACGATTACGACTATCTGGTGCAAAGCCGCGAGGCCATGTTCGACCACCTGGTGTGGTGGGGCGAGGCGTTGAAAGCAGCCCGCGAAAGAACGCACGCCGCGAGGAGCCGCGCGGCCTGATGTTATGAACGCGGCATGTCGCGATCAAAGCAGGCTCTCGCCGCATGCCGTGGTCGCGTGCGGAGCGATCAACGCCGAGCTCGTAAAGTTCCTCGCGTAGCGAGCGGCGCCCGCTTCGAGGAATCGGGTCCAGCCGCACCCGCTTGCGCGGTAGCCATGGCCTTCGGCATCAAAGTCAACAGGAACACATAAGGACGGAGGATTGACATGCGTGAAGCAAAAGGCGTGTGGACTCATGCGGACGCCGCCCTCGTGCTGATCGACTATCAGAAGGAGATGTTCGACAACGTGCGATCTGAGACGAGCGCGGAGCTGATCGATCTGAACGTCCGCCTGCTGATCAAGGGCGCCAAGGCCTTCAATATTCCGGTGGTGCTGAGCACGGTCGGTGTCGAAATGGGCGTGAACGGCCCGACGCGTTCGTCGATCCTTAACGAGCTTCCCGGGATCAACGTGATCGACCGCAGCTCGATGAACGCCTGGGAGGATCGCGCTTTTCGTTCCGCGGTCGAGAAGACCGGCCGCAAGCGTCTCGTCTTCGGCGCCCTCTACACCGAGATTTGCCTGGCTTTCCCTGTCGTCGATGCGTTGAAGGACGGCTTCGACGTGATGTTCGTGGTCGACGCAGTCGGTGGATTGTCGCAACTGATCCACAGGACTGCAGTCGATCGGCTGGTGCAAGCCGGGGCCGTGCCGAACACCGCGCTTGCCCTGGTCACGGAGTTCTTCCGCGACTGGAAGTCGCCGCTCGCGGACAAGGCCAGGGAGATCATCAAATGGTATCTGCCGGAGGTGCAGAAATTGGCCCGGCAAAGGACGGCCGCCGAGGGCGGTCTTGCGGCCTGATCGCCGGCACCCCACCTGGGAAGTTTCGCCGGATTGCGGCGATGACTCTACGCTCCATGCCCGATCCACGCGAATAACCTGGAGGTAGCTATGGCCACCACGATCAAGGTCAACGGCGTTGATCGGACGGTCGACGTCGACGGCGACACGCCGCTCCTGTGGGTGTTGCGCGACGTGCTCGGCATGACCGGCACGAAGTTCGGCTGCGGCATGGCGCTGTGCGGCGCTTGCACCGTGCACGTCGACGGCCTCGCCACCCGTTCCTGCAGCACCCCGATCGACAGCATCGGCACCTCCGAGATCACGACGATCGAGGCGATCGGCGCGACGGCGGCGGGCGCCAAGATCCAGAAGGCCTGGCTCGACCGGGAGGTCGTGCAATGCGGCTACTGCCAGTCGGGCCAGATCATGTCGGCTTCGGCGCTGCTCGCGAGCAACCCGCATCCGACCGATTCCGACATCGACGACGCGATGTCCGGCAACATCTGCCGCTGCGGGACCTACGTGCGCATTCGCGAAGCGATCAAGCAGGCCGCGCAATAGAACCGACAGGGAGGCTGACAATGATCCTCGATCACCTCACGTCCAGAGCCGCCAGCTCCGTTCGGTCGCCATCGGGCCTCTCGCGGCGCAGGTTCCTCCAGGCCGGAGCAGCCGCAGGCGGAGGCCTGATGCTCAGCCTGAGCCTGCCGTTCGCAAACGGCGGCGCCCGAGCGGCGGTCGCCGATGATTTCGCGCCCAACGCCTTCATCCGCATCGGTGGCGACGGGCAGGTTGTCCTGACCATGCCCTATGTGGAGATGGGCCAGGGCACCTATACCTCGATCCCAATGCTGATCGCCGAAGAGCTGGAGGTGGACCTGAAGCAGGTGCGGCTGGAACACGCCCCGCCCAACGAAAAGCTCTACGGCAATCCGTTGCTGGGCGGCTTGCAGGCAACCGGCAACTCGAACGCGGTACGCGCCGCGTGGCAGCCGCTGCGCCAAGCTGGCGCGGCCGCGCGAACCATGCTGGTGGCGGCGGCGGCAAAGCGCTGGAACGTCGATCCGTCATCGTGCGGCGCGCAAAGCGGCGAGGTGCTTCACGCGGCGACGGGGAGACGCATCAAATACGGCGATCTTGCCGCCGACGCCGCCCGCATGCCTGTCCCCGAAAGTGTGGTGCTCAAGCAACCGAAGGATTTCAAGCTCATCGGCACCCCGGCCAAGCGTCTGGACACGCCGGCGAAGGTCAACGGAACGGCCGTCTACGGCATCGACGCTCGGCCGCCGGGCGTGAAGATCGCGACCCTCGCGCAATCGCCTGTCTTCGGCGGTCGTGTGAAGCGCGTGGACGATGCGGCGGCCAAGGCCGTCAAGGGCGTGCGTCAGATCGTACAGCTCGACGACGCCGTCGCCGTCGTGGCCGACCATATGGGGGCGGCGAAGAAAGGGTTGGCGGCCCTGACGATCGAATGGGACGACGGTCCGCACGCCAAGCTCGACACGCAAGCGATCGCGGTTGAGCTCGAAAAGGCGACGCTCAATGCGGGGGCGGTGGCGCAGACTATCGGCGATATCGACAAGGCCATGGCGGGCGCCGTCACCAAGATCGAGGCGACCTACCAGGTTCCGTTCCTCGCGCACGCGACCATGGAGCCGATGAACTGCACCGTCCACGTCCGCACGGACGGCTGCGAAGTCTGGGTCGGCAGCCAGGTGCTCGCGCGAGCCCAAGCCGCTGCCGCAAAAGTCACGGGACTGCCGTTGGACAAGGTCGTCGTGCACAATCATCTGATCGGCGGCGGCTTCGGCCGGCGCCTGGAGATCGACGGCGTCACGCGTGCCGTCGAGATCGCCAAGTATGTCGAGGGCCCGGTCAAGGTCGTGTGGACGCGCTAGGAAGATATCCAGCACGATATGTATCGGCCCTATTTCTTCGACCGGCTCTCTGCCGGTCTCGATGAAAAGGGGATGCCGGTCGCCTGGACCAATCGCTTCGCCGGCTCCTCGATCATCGCGCGATGGGCTCCTCCGTTCTTCAAAAATGGTCTCGACGGCGACACCACCGAGGGCGCGATCAATCTGGCCTATGCCCTGCCGAACCTGCGCGTCGAATATGTGCGGGTGGAACCGCCGGGCATTCCGACCACCTTCTGGCGCAGCGTCGGGCCGTCGCACAACGTGTTCGTGACCGAAAGCTTCATGGACGAACTGGCGGCGGCGGCGAAGCAAGATGCGGTTGCCTATCGGCTGGCCCTCCTCGACCAGGCGCCCCGCGCCAAGGCCGTGCTCGCCCTTGCCGCGGAAAAGGCCGGCTGGGGACAGCCGCTGCCCAAGGGGAGCGGCCGTGGCGTTTCCGTCCAGCACGCCTTCGCGACCTATATGGCACAGGTTGCCGAAGTCGACGTGTCGAAGGACGGGGCGGTGCACGTCCGGCGCGTCGTCTGCGCGGTCGATTGCGGCACCGTCGTCAATCCCGACACCGTCCGGGCGCAGATCCAGAGCGCGATCATGTTCGGCATCACGGCGGCGCTCCACGGCGAGATTACGCTCAAGGACGGTCGTGTCGAGCAGACCAACTTCGATACCTACCAAATGCTGCGCATCAATGAGGCGCCGGCGGTCGAGGTCCACATCGTCCAGAATTCCGAGCCGCCGGGTGGGATGGGAGAGCCCGGGACGTCCGCCGTCGTTCCCGCGGTGGCCAATGCGATCTTCGCGGCGACCGGCAAGCGACTGCGCAAGATGCCGGTCGACGCGGCCGCGTTGAAGCAGCCGGTATGAGGAAACACGAACCGAACGTTGCCATGGGTGGCGCACAATTGCAGTCGATACGGTGCTCCGGCGATTTCAGGATTGGTATTGGTGAGTATTCTTGTCGTCAGGCGGGCCTGTTCAACGCTGTCCATGCGGCGAGCGAATCCATGTAATCCCGCCAGCGCACGATCTTGCGGTTCTCAATCGTGGCGATCGACACAAGCCTGTTCTCATAGGGCGTACGAGTGGCGACTACCTTCCCATGCACCTCGTACTCGAGGGTCACAACACGACCATTCTCGGAGGGATGCACGATCAGCGAATCACCTCGATCGAGCCGGATGTTATTACCGTATCCGGAATAGAGCGATATGAGGTTGTCGCGGCCTCGCATTACCCGCGGCCAACCCGGAAACTCGTAGAGAAACTCAAATAGTACGTCGTCGGCGAGGGCGTCGAAATAATGCTCACCGTCTACGAACCTTGAGAGTCCCTCCATGACCACCGCGAAGAAAGGGTCGAGTGCGCGAAAGGCGGTGTAATCACTTTTGGGCATCTTTTTCTCCTGAGGGCTTCGACCTAGGTGTGAACGCGACGCAAGGGGCGCTAAGTGTACTTGTCAGCAGCGCGTCGGCGATTTATGAAGTAACCCGCGTTATGGCAAGTACGCACTAAAAAGTGAGTAACTTGCCTTTTGGGTGTGTGAGCGCGCCGGGTGCATTCGCGTCCGGGGCCGGGTCATTCTCACCCGTTGCGCCGCGCCTGCGATATGTTCGATTTGGGTCAGGGGAAGTCGCGAACACGAACCCATAGGGTCGCATGATTAGTCGGGCAGGCGTGTCGACTGCCATACAACCATCTGCCAGCGCCCGCTTCGCTTAGCATAGGCGTCGGTGAACCGTACGCCGAAATCAAGCTGCCTGCCATTCGATATGACTTTGACCCACGCAACCCCGGTCAGCACCACGGCGTCGCCAAGATCCTGCGCCCTCACCTCGGAAGGTTCGATGGAAGAATAGACCGTCGCACCAGACTTCATGTTGGCGATCAGGCTCTGCTTCGTGTCGACCCGAGCAGACGAATGCGTGTAGATCAGGTCGTCAGCAAGCAAAGCATCCAGCGTGGCAGTGTCTTTCTCTCCCATCGCCTGCATGCGCTTTCTGTCGAGATCGATGATCATCTCTCCGTCGTTTGCCACTTGTGGTCTCCTGTCATTACCAACCATATTTGAGGACCCGTGCGCGCGGCGCACGGGGTGAGGGATTGAAGCAGGTCACGCGTAAATCTTGACGACCTCGTCATGCGCCCATTTGACCGCGCCCTCGGCCGGCATGCCTTGAATCGCCTTTGCGTACATGTCGGTGATGATGTACTTGGTCACCACTTCAGCGGCCTTGCGATTGGGCGGCCCGGCATAGCCCGCCAGGCGTCCGAACGGCGGTATGTCGCGAAACGGCCGCAGGACGGGATCGACGTCCCACACCTTGTCCTTCTCCCAATCCTTGGTGGCGCCGTCGCTGTAGCCCTGCTGCGAGGTGAACCATTCGGCGAACACCGGTTTCGAGTGAACCCAGCGCAGGAAATCCTTGGCCGGTTTCTGGTTCTTGGAATAGCCCATCAGCATGTCGGTGAAGGGGAATGGCAGGTTGAACTGGCCGCCGGGGCCCTTGGGGATGCGCGCGTGCAGGATGTCCTTCCACATCGGCGCGCCCTTCTCGGTCAGATACGATTCAGGTTTGCGCTTGGCTTCGATGTAGATCGAAGCGCCATTGTTGGTGGCGCTGATGCTGCCCGCCAGGAAGGCGCGGTTGTTGCTGGTGTCGTCCCAGGCGAGCCCGCCCTCGTCGCAGGCCTCCTGCCAAAGGCCAACCGCGAACTTGACCGATTCGACGGCTTCCCGGCTGTTCAAGACCACGGTCTTGCCGTCGGCCTCGACCTCCTTGCCGCCCCAGGACCACAAGTACGGGTACCACCAGCTCGGCGCGTCGCCGAAGGTGTGCCCGGCGGTTTGGCCGAGCGGCCGGCCCTTGGCCTTCAATTTCTTGCCGGCGTCGCGCAAGGCGTCCCAGGTTTCGGGGAAGGTTTTGTATCCCACCTCCTCGAGCCATGACTTGCGATAGGCGATCAGCCCGCCGCCGACGGTCCACGGCACGCCGATCCATTTGTTGCCGACCGTGGCGACGAGCTTGGCGACGTCGTAGTAGCCGCCTTGGGCCTTGCCGATCTCCTCGGCCACGTCACCGGCATCGGCGAGGCTTTCGGCGTAGAGCTGCGGCCAGTTGCCGATCGCCATGATGATATCGGGTCCGGTTCCCGACTGGATCGCCGAGGTGATGCGCGCCTGCAGGTCGTTGGCGTTGATGGTTTCGACCTTGAGCGTGATGCCGGTCGCCTTCTGGCATTCCTGCGTGATCTGGCCTTTGAGCAGCACGTCGGAAGCCGGCACGAAATCGGCCCAGCGCAGCCAATGGACGGTCGTCCCTTGCGCGAAGGCCGGCGCCCGTCCGGCGGCCAGGACGGCAGCGAGGCCGCCGGTGTGCGCCGCGACGGCGCCGGATGCGGACAGTTTCAGAAGTCTGCGTCGCGTGATGCGAGCCATGTGTTTCCCCCTGTCATTGTTGTGCGCTGGAATCGAGCGCGCTCGGTTGCGCCGTTGCGCGCGCCGAGGCGTCGTTTGCCAACCGGGGGCTTCGCGGCCGGAGCGTCCAGCCGAGTGCTCCCGGGTGCGACGCCGGTCGAGAATACGCCGTTTCAGCCCAAACCGCACCCGCAATCTGGGCGCTGGACGGCGCGCTCATCCTGGCCTGATGCCGGCGACCTGGACGACCCAAGTCCAGCGCTTAAGCTTGCCCGGTATCGTCGCCAGCGATTCGTCGGGCGTGATGCCCATCACGTCTACGCCGAGACTCGGCGAAGCGCTTCGGCTTGGGGTCAAACTGCGACAAGCTCACTGCGAGCAAATGTTTTCCGCTCTTGCACTGAGAGCGGACCTCCATGCGCTAACTCGGGACGTCGCGGAAGTGCCACAAGCGACCAGACTTCTGAAACGCAAGGCAAGTATCAATCACGACACGAGGCCGCCCAATGAGGCGGCCTCCGACAGGAGAATTCCAGTATTTGGCGAGCTGTATGTCGTCGCTGCAACGCGAGTGATCAGTTCGCTGGACGTTCGATAATGAACTGTCTGGTTACTTTGAACGCCTTTTCGCGCAGCGGTGTCAGCGCCTTGCGTTGCTCGGAACTGTACCAGGCCTGCGCCTTCTCCGCGCTCTCCCACTCCGAAACGCCAAAGCGCTTGGGCGGGTCGCCGACCAAGGCAATGACCCTTCCGGTAGCGACGACACCGGGGATACCGCCGGCCGCCCTGACCCCCGCCTGAGCCTGCGGGAGATACGCAGCCAGCGCCGCGGCGTCGATCAATTCGCTCTCGGTGACGATGTAGGCTTTCGGCTTGGCTTGAGCGTGCAGCCCTTGCACGGCCGCTGCGCCGAGCGCAGCACCGGCAACGACAGCCAGCACGATCTTGTAGTTTGTATTCATGGTGCATTCCTCTCTGTTGGTTGGATCAGGCATCAGACCGCGTGCTGGAGCAGCGCGATCATGCGACTTGCGAGTGTTGTGACGAGAGACCGAAAAAGATGTCGGTCTTTGAGATTGCGCCCGCCGACGGCGCTGCGGCTGCTCAATCGTCCGAACGGATAACTCGGCACATCCCGTTCAAGGGCAGCTCTTTGCAGTCTACACGAACCCATACCGGTGAGATACAGGCCGCATTGCCTGTGCGCCCGGCTGATTGAAAAGGGGTTGCAATGTTGCCTTAGGGGCAACCCCTGTAACGCTCGGAACGAGCATATGTTTTCCGCTTTTACCCCCGGTCGCGACCGACGCCCGGCATCTTCGATCGGCAGCTTCGTGCCAAATTCCGCCATTGCATCCCACCCCTTTCGCGTGCGCGGGAAAGTGGAGTATTGGTGTCGAGCGCATCCGAACAGCGCGGGAGTAACCTCAATGAAATCGACGCTCACTGTTAGATTGCGCTCGCTGGCGGGCGCGGCCCTCGCCGCAGGCGTCGTCGCCTCGATGCCGGTGGGCGCGGAAACACTCGTCGAGCAGGTCACGGATACGCGCTTGGTCCTGGCATTTAGAGTGGATCCCGCCGAGCTGCAGAAAGTCTTTCCTGGACCGTGGGATATTGTCGGCACGGCCGCCGGACCGGCCAAGGATGCGAACTTCAACGTCATATTCTATGACAGGATGCTTCAACAGGATGGCGCTGGTGCGTCGATGGGGCCGCCCTATCGTTTCATCGTCTTCGCGGCGGGGGTGAAGCCGAAGGAAGCCTCTTCGGCGGCCGGCGTAGTGGGTCGGATCTACGCCAGCGATCCGAAGCGCGTCCCGGGACCCTATAAGAACAGCCTGCTTTCGACCGTGGAGCGCCGCACCGTCATCGAGTCCGGGAGTAGCGAGCCCGGCACAAACGAAGAAACGTGGGAGGTCCGCGCACCGCCGAACCACACGATAAGTCTCAGCGTCAAATACGAGAAGACTACGCCGGCGCGGCAGAAGAGCGAGGGGAAGGTCTACTCCTCGGTCGATACCGCCTTCTATCGAATCTACCGGTGGGACCTCCTGGCGGAAGTCGCGAAGAGCGCTCCCGGCGGTATTGACCATGTAAAGAGCTACCGCTTCAACGCGACAGTTCCTGACTACGCCAATCTATTCAGCAGCGCCCAGCTGGTGGCGATCATCTCACAGCCGATGTACGTACGGAACGTCTGGTTACCTTAGCAATGCCCGGTCGCACTTTGCGACGCTGACAGGAGCTGTGCGCCCGAAAGCGTGGACTTCCGTTCCGGTCAAAAGGCGACATCCTAGCTTGGCATGATACAAACGAGGCCACCAAGTAGGTGGCCTTGCTTTTTCACTATGCGAAGCCGTCTAAACTTCCGAGCGCGCACCACCGCAGTGTATGCCGGTTCGCGTTGCCTTTCAGCCCACGTATGCGCCTGCCTTTGCCCGGCTGATTCCAAGGGTCAGGATGCGATGCAGAAGGTCCGGGTATGCAAGTCCGTCATGCCGAGCCGCTGTAGCGAACTCCTGGCTCTTCGCTATTTCGGGATTGGGATTCGCTTCAATGAAATACGGAGTGCCGTCGGCAGAGAGGCGAAAGTCG
>WNEY01000891.1_pt1 | contig 19875 bp, 14 predicted proteins | sample 5400531 | NCBI WGS metagenome assembly WNEY01 (sample SAMN13153338, study PRJNA577476) | soil metagenome | isolation source: 200 cm saprolite under Douglas fir tree site 1 | place: USA:California | collected 2015-04-18
TTAAGAAATGACTGCGCCACTGCAAGGTCACCTTGCTTGGCAGCGAGTACAGCCAGGCAGTTAAGCGCGAAGCTGGTTTCGCGTTTGTCGCCGGATTTGCGGGACAGGATCAATGCTTCCTCGCAAAACGAACGTGCGGAGACATTGTCCCCCTGATTCTGCGCAATCCAGCCTGCCGCGTTCAGCACCCTCACTCGTTCAGCTGGGTGTGCGAGTGCGCCTCGTGCCTCCAACATCTCTGCTAGCCACCGTCGGCCCTCATTCCAGTAACCTCGATGGTACCAGAATTGCCCCAACGTGCCGGCGAGACGTAATCCCATTACGGCATTGTTCCTCAATGTCCAGTTCAGAACCGTTCGAATGTTGTCGTATTCCGAATTCAGTCCATCAAGCCATACTTTGTTCTCGCTGCTCCTCAGCTTGGGTTCGCCATCCACGGCCAAGGCAACAAAACACTCCGCATGTCGGTGACTGATGGCCTCTCCTTCTTCTGTTTCCATCAGACGCTTGCCAGCGTATTCCTGTAACGTCACCATGAAGCGGTACCGCTGCTGCCCCTCCCGCTCTTCGGCCAAGACCAAAGACTTGTCGACCAATCCAGAGAGGAGCTCGAGTACTCTCCCTCTATCAACACCGTCGCCCGCACAAACGCTCTCCGCTGCTTCGAGGGTCCAACCTCCGGAGAATACCGATAGCCGACGGAACAGAATCTTCTCCGCTTCGCTCAGCAGGTTGTAGCTCCAGTCGATCGCGGCGAGTAAGGTCTGATGGCGTGGTAATGCCGTTCGGCTGCCGCCCGTCAGCAGGGTCAATCGATCGTGTAATCGGGCGCCGATTTGCTCGACCGACAACACGCTTATGCGAGACGCGGCCAATTCGATCGCGAGCGGGATGCCCTCGAGTTAAGCGCAAAGCGTCGCCAGAGGCAGCGCATTGGATCTGCTGATCGCGAACGTTGATTTCACCGAGCGCGCGCGATCCAGGAACAGCTCCACGGCTTCATGTTTACTCAGACTTTCGAGGTCAGGGAGCCGCTCGAGATCGGGTACGCCCAGCGATGAAACACGGAAAATGTTCTCACCGGCGATCGCCAGTGGTTCCCGACTGGTTACTAGAACACGCAGATTGCTGGAGCTGCGTAGCAGTGTGTCGGTCAGATGAGCGCATGCGCTGATCAGATGCTCACAATTATCCAGCACCAGTAAGAGACGTCTGCCTTTGAGATAGTCCGCGACGATGTCGGTTATCGATCGGCTGCCTTCCTCACGCACGCCGAGCGTTGAAGCCACAGTGTGGGGCACAAGGTCTGCGTCGGCTAGCGACGCGAACTCCACGAACCACACGCCATCGCCGTATTCCGGCAGCGAATCGGCTGCCACTTGTAGAGCGAGGCGTGTTTTTCCGATGCCACCGGGACCGCTGAGCGTGAGCAATCGCGTGTGGGTCAATACGTCCCGAATCTCAGCGATCTCGCGTTGGCGGCCGATGAATCGCGTCAGTTGCTGCGGCAGGTTGTTCTTGAATGTGTCATCGCCGCCGAAGACTGAAGTGTCGTTCTCGGATGCTCGGAGATCGCTCGCGAGCGCCGCGGCCGTCTGGACCCGATGCTCGACGCGCTTCTCGAGACACCGGCTGATGAGGCGCTCGAGACTTAGAGAGATGTTCGGGTTGATCGACGTAATGGGCTCAGGGTCACTATGAATAATGTTATCGATCGTCTCGTACGCAGTTGAACCCGAGAACGGCAGGCGTCCCGTCGCCATTTCGTAGAGCACCACGCCGAGACTAAACAGGTCCGAGCGCTGATCAAGCGTTTTTCCAAGTGCCTGCTCGGGAGACATGTACGGGATCGTGCCCATCACCACTGCTGACTGCGTGGCTTCGCGAGTCGAGTCACGACCTGGCGGCTCCAGAAGTGTCGTCCGCTTGGCGAGGCCAAAGTCGAGCACCTTAGCGTGTCCCCGCGGCGTAATCATGATATTGGCCGATTTAACGTCGCGGTGGATGATGCCGATGCTGTGTGCGGCGTCGAGGGCCTGTGCAATCTGGGTAGCCAGCTTCATGATCTCTGAAGCGTCGAGAGGGCCTCTGGCCACCTTCGCCTTGAGCGTCCCTCCCTCGACGTACTCCATCACGATGAAGTGGACACCATCGGCTTCCCGCAATTCGTGGATAGTCGCGATATTCGGATGATTCAGCGCGGACGCTGATTTCGCTTCTTCAATGAACCGCCGCATCTGGTCCGGGATGACACTCGTTTCGGCGGGCAGCACCTTCAGCGCTACGGAACGGCCCAGCACGGTGTCCTGGGCGAGGTACACCTCACCCATTCCTCCTGAACCGAGCTTACGCACAACTCGATAGTGCGCGAGCGTTCTATCAATCACTTGGTCTTCCCACGCTTACAAGAGAACGGACGCCGAAATTCGTCATCTGAACGGGCGAAGAATCACCGCTCTCGCAGAGCTTCGCACAAGATCGCTGTCGACCACTACAATTCGTCCTGTGGCCACCAGACGAAGTCCGTCGTACTCGACGACATGGACCTCACTGATGCCGTGAAGATCCCGGACTTAGTCCGCGGCCGAATCGAGCAGCGTTCGGACCTTCTGCACCAGAGCCCCGGCCGCAAACGGTTTCTGAAGAAAGTTGACCTTCTTGTCCACGGGTCCCTGGTGAACGACGATGTTCTCGGCATCTCCAGAAATGTAGAGCGTCTCGAGGCCCGGCCGTTCCTCCTGCAGCCGCCTGGCCAGCTCCCAGCCGCTCATCTCCGGCATCACGACATCGGTCACGAGCAGATGGATCCGCCCATGCCAGGCACGCGCGATAACGAGAGCTTCAGCGCCACTGGCAGCCTCCAGGACAGCGTATCCCCTCGTCCGGAGAATCCCGGACGCAAGCTTTCGCACTCGCGCCTCACCGTCCGCGACGAGCACCGTCATACTTTCACGGGGCCGCGCCAGCGGCGTGTCGTGGCGCTCCAGGGTTACGTCGGCTATCGGCACACGCGGCAGGTAGATCCGAAAAGTGCTGCCCTTGTCCAGCTGCGTGTGAACACGGATATGCCCGCCCTGCCGCGCCACGACGCCGTAGCAGGTCGACAGCCCGAGACCCGTGCGGTCCGATCCCCACTCCTTGGTCGTGAAGAACGGCTCGAAGATCTGTTGCGCGATCTCTTCGGTCATTCCCGTCCCCGTATCGCCGACGGCGATCATGACGTAATCGCCTGGCACGACTTCAGCACCTCGCGGCGCATACTCGTCGTCCGCTGCGACGTTGGCCGTCCGAATCGTCAGCGTGCCGCCGTCGGGCATTGCCTCCTGTGCGTTCACGGCAAGGTTCATCAAGACGAGATCCAGTTGGGCGGGGTCGGCTGTGACACTCCAGAGCTCCGAAGACAATTCTGTGACGAGCTCGATGTCCTTACCGATAAGGCGGCGCAGGGTCGTGCCCATTTCCTCGACAAGATCGTTAACGTTGACGACCCTGGGTGCGATGAGCTGCTTGCCTGCAAATGTCAAGAGTTGACGCGTCAGCAAGGCGCCTCGTTGCGCCGCCTGGCGAATGGCCTGGAGGTCGACCTGCGCCGCTTCGCCGCCGGAGAGCTCCAACGCCATGTCGACGTGGCCCACGATAACGGTCAGGAGGTTGTTGAAATGGTGCGCGAAGCCGGCCGCCATCTGGCCGATGCCCTCCATCCTGTGGGCCTCTCGCAACTCCTCCTCCACCTGCTTGCGTTCGGTGACGTCACGGTCGGACCCGCGGAAGCCCACCACGTCGCCGGTCGCGTCGAGAATCGGTACGCCGTGGCATTCCAGATAGCGATAGCTGTCGTCCTTGTGGCGGCACCGCACGACAAAGGCCGCCCATCCGCGCTTCTCCGCCAACGCTGTCGACAGTATCTCCTCAGCCTTGAGGAAATCGTCTTCGTGGACGAGGGACCGAAGCGAAATTCCGGCCAGTTCCTCCGGGCGATAGCCAAGGATCCGCTCAACTGCAGGGTTCGAGTATGTGATCCGCGCCTCTCGATCGACAGCCCATATCCATTCGCTGGTCGCTTCGACGATCGAGCGGACCTTCTCCTCACTGAAGCTCAGCGCGCGTTCGGTCAGCTTTCGGTCGGTGACATCGTAGACGACGCCGACCATGCGCAACGGCCTGCCTTCATCGTCGCGATACACCTGGCCGAGGTTCGCGATCCACCGCGTCTGCCCACCAGGCACCACGATGCGGAATTCGTTGTGGTAGGGCGCGCCGTCCTCTATTGCTCGAGTGATCGCCGTCGCGACCATCGGGCGGTCGTCGGGATGCACCAGCTCGAAGAACGCCTCCTTCGTTCCCGCGAACGAGCCGTATGCCAGGCCGAACACGTCATATTTTTTCGCATCCCAGGTCACGCGATTCGACACGATGTCCCATTCCCAGAGGCCCATCTGGGCGGCGTCGACCGCGAGCCGCAGACGTTCTTCGCTCCCGCGCAGCGACTCCATCGCCGCCGCAAGTTCCGCTTCGACGCCTTGCAGCCGCGCGTTCTCCTGTCGCAGCGCCTCGAGATCACGACGCATTTGTTCAGTACTCGGAGCCATCGGACGAGCCCTCAGCCCTCATGGTCACCGTGCAGGTCACGAGATCGCCGGACGGTGACGCGCGACATCGTTAACCACTGTCTCCTTGTAGTAGTCCGCCGGTACAAGACCCCGCGTCTGCGCGAGAGAAGCGCCGGAACGAATACCCTCCTTGGATTGGAAATTCATGCGGACCCCGAAATCGTCACAGTCACGCCCGGCAGCACCGCTTTCTGCGCATCGGTGATGAGCCCTGGAGCGTGGCGCCGATGTTCTGCGCCCGACCGCGGCGGCGGACAGGACGACGAGCAGCGCCAGGACCAGCGTGCGAGCGGATCTCATTCGAAGCGGCTGCATCACCGAGAGTGGCGCTATCATACGCTACGATTCGGGAATGTTCCGCGGAGGCGACCGAAAAGCGAGTCGGCCTGCTGGACGGCCGCCAGGTCGGCTCTCGACCGCGTTCAGGCGAGAAATATGCAGGTGGCTTCGCAGTCACCAATCTCCTGAGCGACCCGACTGAAGGCGTAGCGGTGCATACTTGTCGGCAGCCAGGCGGGTGGCGAGCCGGTCCGACCGACTCGACCGATCCCATTCGCGAGGAGCGTGGAGAATGCGCAACATCACATTGAAGGTAAACGGCCGGGCGCAGACCTTTGATATCGATCCTTCGACTCCGCTGCTCTACATCCTGCGCAACGATCTCGGCCTGCAGGGCCCGCGGTTTGGTTGCGGGCTTGGCCAGTGCGGGGCATGCGCGGTGATCATAAACGGCGCGGCGGTTCGGTCGTGCATTACGCCGTGTTCTGCCGTCAAGGGCGAGATCACCACGCTCGAAGGACTCGCCAACGAAGGAACGCTGCACCCCGTACAGCGGGCCTGGATTGACGAGCAGGTCCCGCAGTGCGGCTTCTGCCAGAACGGGCAGATCATCACGGCCAAAGTGCTGCTGGACAAGAATCCGAATCCAACCGATGCGCAAATCCGCGAGGGGATGAACGGGACCCTGTGCCGTTGCATGACGTATTACCGCATTCACGCCGCCATCAAACGGGCGGCGGCGGCGATGGCGGCCGGTACCGCATCGGGCAGAGGAGGTGTGTCATGACGACCTTCACGAAGATTCCGAGACAGGTCGAAGAACTGTTGGAGCAGTGGAACGGGACGCTCTCCCGGCGGACGTTCCTCAAGGGTTCGGGCCTGCTCGTCGTGAGCGTCGGCGCCGCGGCGGTGGTCGGGCCGTTTGCCGCCGATGCGAGCGCTCAGGCTGCCGGCCCTTATCCCGACCCCGACTTCCGCCAGCTCGATTCGTGGATCGTCATTCAGGAAAACAATACCGCGACCTTCTACGTCGGCAAAACGGACTGTGGCCAGGGTACCGGCACCGCCTTCCGCCAGATGATGTCTGACGAACTGGACATCGCGTACGACAAGACCAGCTGCATCATGGGCAGCACCGACATCACCGTAGACCAGGGCGGATCGGGCGGTTCAGATGCGATTCAGACCGATGGCTGGCCGATGCGGCGCGTGGCTGCCGAGGCTCGGCGGGTTCTGCTGGACATGGCCTCGGCGCGGTTTGCTGTGCCTGTCGATCAGCTCGCCGTCCGCGAGGGAGTGATCACCGTGAAAACGGATCCCTCGCGGAAGGTCACCTACGGAGAACTGATCGGCGGGAAGCGGTTCAACGTCACGCTGACGGGCAACAACGTCGATGCGACGACCGGCGTTGCGAAGGTCAAGCCGGTTCAGGAACTCAAGATGGTCGGCCAGTCGCCGCAGCGCTACGACATTCCTGCCAAGGTGGACGGCTCGTTGAAGTGGGCCGTCGACGTAAAGGCTCCAGGCATGGTCCATGCGCGCAACGTGAAGCCTCCCGTGGCCGGCGCCAGGTTGATCGGCATCGACGAGTCATCCGTCCGAAACCTCCCTGGATTCATCAAGGTCGTGAGCAAAGGCAACTACGTCGCGGTTGTCTGCGAGCGGGAAGAGCAGGCCGTCAAGGCGGCCAGACAGCTCAAGGTCAACTGGCAGAAGCCGGCGACCTCGCCCTTCCCGACATCGGAAGATCTCTTCACCTACATGCGCAGCGCGACGCCCATGTCGAACCAGGGCCCGGCCGTGAAAGGGAACCCCGACGCGGCGCTGACGGGTGCGGCGAAAGTCGTCGAAGCCGAATACGATGTCCCGTTCCAGGGGCACACGGCCTTCGCTCCGGCTCACGCCATGGCCGATCCCTCGAACGGTCAGATGACGATCTATTCCAACGACATGAAATCCTACGGGATGCGAGCCGGCATCGCTCAGTTTCTCGGAATGCCGCGGGACCAGGTGCGCGTCGTCTGGATGGAGGGCCCGCAGGGTTACGGCCGGACGGCGGCGGACGACGCGGGCTTCGAGGCGGCGTTTCTCGCCAAAGAGATCGGCCGGCCGGTTCGCGTGCAGTGGATGAGGCACGAGGAAACGGGATGGGATACCAAAGGCCCGGCATTTACCGTCAAGATCCGCGGAGGTCTGGATGCACAGGGCAAGCTCGTCGCGCTCGACTACAACGCTCGGGCCGCCGACTACTGCCATGTCGGTTACAACGAGGCCGACACTGTACTGATCGCTCAACTCATGGGAAAGAGGCGTGCCACGCCGGCCGCCGGCAGCGCAGGAACGCCTTCAGACATGTACGAGATCCCGAACAAGCGCACGGCCTCACAGGTGGTCAGCCTGCCTCTTGTGTGGGAGACGCCGCTCCGCACCGGAAACCTGCGCGATCCCAACGGTCCACAGATCACCTTTGCCGCCGAATCGTTCGTCGACGAGATGGCGGCGGCCGCGAACGCCGACCCGATCGAGTTCCGCATGGGACTGCTCACCGCCGGCACCACGGACGACAGCGGGTTCAAGCGGGCGCGTTCAATCGCCGTGGTCAAAGCGGCGGCGGAAGCTTTCGGTTGGGACCCGCGTCCTTCACCGAAACCGCTCGACAACGGAACCATCCTCACCGGACGCGGGATTGCGTACTCCTTCCGCAACCAGACCGTCGTCGCCGAGATCGTCGAGGTCGAGGTGAATCGCCGGACCGGTCACGTGTGGGTGAAGCGGCTGGTCTGCGCACACGACTGCGGGCTGGTCATCAACCCGGAGGCGCTGCGTCGCACCATCGAGGGCGGCATGCTCCACTCGTTGAGCCGCGCGCTTCACGAGGAAGTGCAATTCGACGCCGAAAAGACCACTGGCGTCGATTGGATCTCTCATCCCTCGCTCAGGCATGCCGACACGCCTGCGAGGATCGACGTCGTGCTGGTGAACGGCGATCCCAATCCGAACCGGCCCGATCTTCCTCACTATGGAGCCGGCGAGACGGTGTGCAAGCCGATGATCGCGGCGGTCGCCAACGCCATCTATGACGCGACCGGTGTTCGGCTCCGTCGTGTGCCCTTCAGAGACGCGCGTGTGCTCGCAGCGCTCAAGGCTGCACGCGTGTAGCTCGAGGCTCCTGTCGCTGTCTGGCGCGGCTCATGAGGGTGCTACGACGATCGAAATGGAGACGTCGCGGAACTTTCGGATTCGAGGCAGCGCGAGCGGCAATTTCTAATCGACGCCGAACACGTGGCGTCAAGCGTCCGCGCGATCCAGTTAGCGCCGTGACTGGGCCGGCTGCGCTGGTGCCCCCGTCACGCGCTCTTCCTCGGCAGAAGGGGTCGGGACGACTAGTGGCTCGCTCGGAAACAGAGGAGATGTCTCAAAGAAGTCGTAAATCCGCGCGTATGCGTCGGTGACCACGTAGAGGCCGTCCGACACCTTCGTGGAGCTGACGGAACCTGTAGTTCGGGACTGCATATCAGGCTCCATTTTACCCCAACAGCCTGGCGCAAACCCGAGCAAAGGTCGTCAGGATATCGATGACCTCCGTCGTGACGGCAGGAGCGCGCTCCACGCCGAGCGCCTGAACCCACCCGGTCTCGGGGAGCGGCGTTGAGGAATCCACCGACAGGATTCCCACCACCGGCCAAGCCTCGCGCGGAGCGGACTGCGAATCGCGAAAAACCGGGACGCTCAGCATCGATTTTCGGTCCGGCGCCACTCTCGCCTGCTGTGGCTGGGCCATCCCCCACCTGGGATAATTCTGATGCGCATCGACGAGATCTGCAATCGCGGGGAGGCGGTTCTTGTTCGCCTCGCCTGTGCACCCTGCAAATTCCTCGAGCTCGAGATCCCGATCGTTATCCTCGGGTCGAAATCCGAAGTGATACACGACGATTCTCGACCGATCCGCGCGCCCGGTCGGCAACATTAGGTGAACGCGAACTTCCTGTGCCTGCGTCCGCTGCTGAATCATCTGCTGCAGGCCCCAGAGCGCGGGCTGGAAGAGCTTTGGATCGCCGTAGACGTTCTGGAGCTGCAGCTGCAGTTTATGCCCTGCGACGGCCGCGCGACGAAGCGGCTCGTATGCGTTGAAGAACTGGGTCGCCGCAACGTAACCGGCATTGAACATGGCGTCGATGTCGCCAGATCTCACGTCAATATTGAATGTCCCGATCCCGGCCGGAACTGGCACCCGTATGTAATGCACGCCCGGGACGATTTCAACGAACAACTGATCGCTTGCGGCCAGGGCTGTGTCCAACAGCTCCTCGGCATAATTCAACGCGTCGTAATTGTCCGGCGCCGCTGCAGGCGCAGACACCAGGCCAAATGCGAAGATCGGGTGTCGAGTGAGCTCGTGTTCCCGCGCGAAGACGAAGCATGGCAGATTACTCGCCACCCCGCCGTCCACGAGCAGCTGGTTCTGGTCGGTTTTCATCGGCCGGTAAACGAACGGGTATCCCATCGATACGCGCACGGCCGAAGCGACTGCCATCTGGGCATCATCCGGGAATACGACCGCACGGTTAGTGCTGATGTTCGATGCGACGACCTTGAGCTGTGGACACGCGGCGGCAATCAGATCCTGAAAGGTGTCGCTGGGTTTCCCGGCAACCAGAGGGCCCGTCCTGATCATGGCGCCAACGGCTTTCTCCAGGTACGCACCGTCATAGACTCCATAGTCTGTGCCGATCGCCTTGAGGACGGCGTTTCGAGAAAGTGCAACGAGAGCACGACCCCGGTCGAACAGGTTACCGGTGACGAGAGGCCGGACCTGTGCTCGAAGCTTCACCACTTCGTCGAGCTGTGCGCCCCGGTCGTCAACGAGCGCGCGCGGATGAAGGTCGGTTTTCAACTTCTCCCCAATTGCAGCGCCCCCGAAGCCGACGCTCGCGAGCGCTGCGATCAGCGCGCCCGCCGAAGTCCCGGCGCATCCCACCCACTCGATGTCGCGTTCTCCAGCCGCAGCGAGACATCCAGCCAAGGCGGCGCCTTTCACGCCGCCACCGGACAGAACCGCATAAGCCTTCATCGCGGGTCAGTAGAAATCGGTTTCATGCTGATGCTCTACAAGGACCGGCGCACCGCGTGAGGCGCAGGCCGGGGCCAGCAAACACTCGGCCGTGCCCAGCCTGTACCTGCGTGGCAGGACACAATCCGGTCCACACGCCCAACAGTGAGTGGAGTCTCGCCCACAACACGACCGAAAAACATTCCAGAACAGGTAATGCAGTGTCGGCGAGTCCGTCGAACCTACAGCAGCGGCGATTTCATCGATCGCGCGAGCGACCGCGGTTCGAATTGCGACATCCGCCTCGTGATCAACAGGTGCGCGGGCTTTTAACCGGGTCTCGAGGTCGGGATCGATCACACGAACAGTGCCGAGTCTCAAATGCCCGCGCACCTCGTGGTAGTCGACTGGCACACCGAGATTCTGCGGATCGCGGTAATGCCAGCGACATTCGTTTCGAAGAAGCTCGAGCAGGTAGTTCGACTTCTTGCGAACGGGGTCGCGATATGCGGCAAATTCCCCCAGCCGCACCAGAATGCCCCGGTTATCGCGGAGCAACCAACCGCCTTCCTCCGCATGAATCGCTTCTGCGCCGCTCCACCCATTGATGGACATGCGAGTTCCGGCGTCCCGTATCAACGCTGCACGCCGCTCGGGATCGGTCAAATGAACGGGGCCGTCCTCTGCCGCGAGGAGCTCCGCGAGTTCCCTCGGAGTCAACCGCTGCCAACAGGCAGGATCAAGGATCGACAGATTCTCGCGTGCTCGTTCCGCAAGCCGACGCCGCAGATAATCCCAGCCCCAGGCGGTCTCGCCGGTCGTCAGTGTTCCCCCCAACCGGACCTGTCCCACCGGCGACGTCTGGTGGCAGATTGCGACTGCCAGAAGGTAAAAATTCGGCAGCGCGGAAGCTGGCAAGCCGACCACATTTGCGTGTCCTTCAGTTGCCGCCGGAATCGTGTGACGGGCGAGAACGGCAGCAACTTCCGCGCATTTCCGAGAATCCACCCTCACCAATTCGGGACTCATGTCCGGCATTGCATCTGTCCATTTTTGCAGGCGCCTGTGACAGCCGGGGTCACGACCTCACGGTCTCACACACGTACAAATCTCAGCCGGCGTTCGGGCCGGCGATTTGGCGCTGGCGATTGGCACCTGGGAGCTCTCAGCATCACGGGGTGTGATTGCGCGCCGCCTCAGGCACTCTGCGGAGCGATCGGGCTGTCATCTCCCGACCTTGCTGCATGTATCTTGGTGATTTTGAAAGGATTGTTGGCGGGTGCGACGGGTGTCGAACCCGCGGCCCGGGACGTGACGGCATCAATCAACAGCTGCAACGGATGCCGCCGCCACATGAGGATCCGGCAGGTGCCCTGCCGGGCCGCTGCGGCGCACATACCTCACACGCACCAGGATCAATGTCGCCGTAACGACTGAAAACCGGCGCATGACTCATCCTCCTGAGCTCACTGACATCGGGCTGCTCCGCTGCCCTCGATGCCCCCCTTGTCGCGATACACCTTGTGGCAGTTCGCACACGCCTCGTTCAGTTTTTCGCTGATGTCGACAAAGGCCTCGTAGTTCCTTGCCTGTGACGCCCGATGAGCGAGCTTTCCTGCCTCCGCGAGCGCCGCGACATACTGCTTCCAGTCGGCGCGATCCACGGGGACGGGCCTGCCGTTCTGACACCGACGTCCGGGCGTCAAGAGCAGGGCCGCGGTCTCGGTGATCGCAACGCCGGCCTGATCGACCGCCAGCCAACCGGGATACACGGTAGATCCCCATTCGACATAGTCAAAAGGTGAGGAAGCCGGTTTCTTTTTCTGCTCGGTACCGGGATCCTTGAGCTGAAGGTTGAAGATGATATTCGAATTGGGAAAAGCGATGGCTCTCATCAGCTCGGCAAGGTTGCCTTCTGGCGCGGGAAGAGACGCACCCGCGGCGATGGCCACGGCGGGCGCGGAGGTTCGCACCGTAGGGAACGTAATCTGCGCCAGCATGGCGTCGCTCAGCTCGAGCGGTCCAGCGGAAAACTTGGAGGCCCGGAGAATGTCAGCCGCGAGGTCGGTTGATTGCTGCCGCGAAAGGGTCCCGGGCAGGCTGAAGGGCATCGTCTTCTGAATCTTGTCGACGAGACTCGCCAGCGGACGCGCGCTCCAGTTCGAGAGGAAATCCTCTCCGACCAGCGGCGGTCCGGTGGTGCCTTCCATCGCTGTGCCGTGGCATTCCGCGCACTGGGCCTGGTAAATCTGCTGGCCGCGCGCTGCCTGCCCGGTGGAATACACCCCTTCTGTTACCGATCGCAACTGCCCGGCGTGTCCGGTAAGCGAGAACGCTCCGGCGAGCGCATAGGCGCACGATGCCACGCCGAGTGCGTAGCGAATCGCTGCCGGGCCCACCATGACGGAAACATCCTACACTCGCTGGTCGGCGCTGGAATCGGATTTTTCGGTCGCATCGGTTGCGCGTCATGACACTGCGACGCCGCCCCGAACTGCCGGGGACGGCACGCGGCCGGCGCACTTCCCGGACACCTCTCCCGTGTTGCGCCCTCTCTTCGCCGAGACAGCCTCCGGCACCAATCGCCCGCCCGCCGGTCGGCACCCGCGGCGGCCAGATCGGCTGGTTAGGTGTAAAGTTAGGCCCGCATCAAGACGTGAGGCGCCAAATGAGAACGCTGATCCGGTGCGCCGGCTCTGTTGCACTGCTGTTCCTTTCCGCCGGGCTACTGTCCGCGGAAGACGGCGCAACTCTCTACAAACAGATTTGCGCCGCCTGCCACGACACCGGCATCGAGCGCGCGCCCAATCGTGTGGCGCTCCGGGCGATGACGCCGGAGCGGGTTCTCGCCGCGTTGGAAACCGGCGCGATGATTTCCATGACGAGCGGCCGCACGGCGGTAGAGCGCCGCGGCGTGGCGGAATTCGTCACCGGAAAACCGTTCGGGCGGCCGCTGGTGACCACGCCGTCGCCGCAGTCCATGTGTGCGGCCGGTGCCGGCGGCTTCGCCAACCCGTTGGCTGGGCCATCCTGGAACGGCTGGGGCGTGAATGCGTCCAACACGCGCTATCAGGACGGCGCCGCGGCCGGATTCACCGCCGCGCAGGTGCCTCGTTTGAAACTCAAATGGGCGTTCGGCTTTCCGGGCGACGTGGCGGCCGACGCGCAGCCCACGGTGGTCGGCGGACGCGTCTTCGTTGGCAGCCAGAGCGGCAACGTGTATGCGCTCAATGCTTCGACCGGCTGTATCCACTGGTACTTTCCCGCGGCCGCCAGCGTGCGCGCAGCTGTCACGATCGGGCGGGTCGAGACCGATTCGGGATCGCACGACGTGGCGTTCATCGGCGATCGCGCCGGCAACGTGTACGCCGTCGAGGCGGCCATGGGTACGCTGCTATGGAAAACAAGAATCGACAATCATCCCGTGGCCCGCGTCACCGGTTCGCCGGTTTTTCATAACGGACGCCTCTATGTTCCGGTGGCTTCCGGCGAAGAAACCGCCGGCGCGACATCGGATTATGAGTGCTGCCGCTTTCGGGGCAGCCTGGTTGCGCTCGACGCCGCCACCGGCAGGCAGATCTGGAAAACCTACACGATCGCCGAAGAGGCGCAGCCGACGAGGAAGAACAAGGTCGGCACGCAGATGTGGGGACCGTCCGGCGCGCCCATCTGGGCGAGCCCGGCCATCGACGTCCTGCGCAACGCGATCTACGTCACCACGGGCGACAACTACAGCGATCCCGCGACGCCGACCAGCGACGCCTTCATCGCCTTCGACCTCGACACGGGGAAAATCCTCTGGTCCCGGCAGACGACGGCGGCGGATGCCTGGAACACCGCGTGCCGCCTGCAGGACAAGGTGAACTGCCCCGAGTCGAATGGCCCCGATTTCGACTTCGCATCTCCGCCCATTCTCGTGACGCTCGCGAACGGCCGGCGCGCGCTCGTGGCAGGACAGAAATCCGGCATGGTGCACGCCGTCGATCCAGATCGCAACGGTGAAATCCTGTGGCAGACACGCGTGGGCAAAGGTGGAATCAACGGTGGCGTGCAATGGGGCTCGGCCGCCGACCAGTCCAATGTCTACGTTGCGCTCTCCGACATTGGCCGGATCTCGATCCCCAACAGCCTGGCGACCGAACCCGATCCGAAAGTAGGGGGCGGTCTGTTCGCGCTCCGCCTCGAGAATGGCGAGCGAGCCTGGTTCACGCCGCCGCCGGCATGCGGCGGGAGAAAGCGCTGCAGCCCCGCACAATCGGCCGCGGTCAGCGCCATTCCCGGAGTCGTGTTCTCGGGATCGGTCGACGGGCATCTGCGCGCGTTCTCCACGACGACCGGCGCCATCGTGTGGGACTTCGACACGGTCGGCAATCAGAGGACGGTCAATGAAGTTCCGGCGCGTGGCGGTTCTTTGAACGGGCCGGGACCGGCGATCGCTGGTGGAATGGTCTTCGTCGAATCCGGATATGCCGCCAACGGGATCCCGGGCAACGTTCTGCTGGCCTTCTCAGTGGACGGCAAGTAGGCGTTCGACTCACTTCTGCCGGCCGGCTATCCGGATCGCAGGGATCACTCAGGTTACAGCTTCGGCTGAATCGTCGCGAAAAACACGAGAGAGCGGTGTAGACTCTCCCGTTGCCAGGAGGGTTTGAAATGAAACCGACGCTCGCGCTGGTGTGTTCGGCGTTGCTTGTCGCCTCTGTTGCGTCAACGGCCTCCGCCCAGCTTGTCGCGGCCAAGGACGGACCGATCGTCTATGGCCATCATCATCTGAACACCGCCAATCTGGACGCCCAGAAGAAATTTTTCGTCGATACGCTCGGCGGAACGCTCATCAAGATCGGCACCGGCAACACGGAGGTCGTCAGGCTCCCCAACGTCCTGATCTTCTTTCGTACCAATCAGGCGCCGACCGGAGGTACTCGAGGAACGACCGTCAATCACATCGGCTTCTCCGTGCCCAACCTCCGTCAGATGGTCGACAAGGTGAAGGCGAACGGTTTCCAGATGATCACGAAGACGGAAGTCGCAGCCGATCGCGAAGTGAAAGACGATATCGCCGGGCCGGCGCAAGCCGGCGGCGCATCGATCGCGTTCGCATTGGCGCCGGAGGGCGTGAAGGTCGAACTGGTCGAGAATAGACAGCAGGCGATCCCCATCACCGTCCACCACGTGCACTTCTTCAATCCCAGGAACGCGGAGATGCAAGCGTGGTACGTGAAGACATTCGGCGCCAAGTCGCGTACCGGCGGAGCCTTTCCCGCTGCGGATCTGCCGGGAATCGCGCTGAACTTCTCGCCGTCGGCCGATCCGGTGGTCGCCACGCAGGGTCGCGCACTCGATCACATCGGCTTCGAAGTGAAGAACCTCGAGGAGTTCTGCAAGAAGCTCGAAGCCGACGGCATCAAACTGGCCGTCCCGTACAGAAAAGTGCCAGCGCTCGGCATCGCCATCGCGTTCATTACCGATCCCTGGGGCACCTACATCGAGATGACCGAGGGACTCGATAAGGTTTCAGACTGACCGCGAGCGGTCCACTTCTCCAATTCGTCCGGATCTCTGTCAAATTCGAATAGCGCGGGAGGAACCGCAGCAACCGACCGCGACGGTCGCGTGAAGTCGAGCTGCGAGACGCGCGAGGAAAGCGTCAATTGAAAGGTTGGCGCGCGGGCAACCTTCGGCAGCGGTCATGACTCCCGCCCGCGCGCCACAACTGTTGCGATGTCTACGCTATTTACAGGAAGCCGCAATCATCTTGACGGAATCGACCTTGAGTTTTGGACCACTCGCCACTGAAGCAGTTGCGCCACCGGCCGAACCGGGCTGTTCTTCAAGAGTGCCCGTGACCTCGACCTTGTGACCCACGTGCGGGGTGATCTTCGCATCGTCCACATCGAGTCGATATTTCGGTGCGGGTTTGGAACCCGCTGTCCCGACGGCGCCGGCCGCCGCTGCGGTGGCGTTGGTCAAAATGAACTGCGCGCTCGCCGCGGGTGCCGCTGCAGGCGGACTGGCCTCGTCGCTCGGCGCTTTTTCGACGCAGCCAGAGAACGTCACCTGCTTACTGGCTGGCGGTGTCGAGCTGTTTGGTGCTTGTGCTACGAGCCCGACTGTCAGGGCACAGACTATCAGGGATATTGACCAGAGTGTTTGGCGCATCTGCTTCCTCCTCTCGCTCTCGGGTTGACTTTCCTCCGGCTCGGTTGAGTCGACTCGGGGACCGGATCATGCAAGCCTAACTCCACGTTCGCTCAACTGTTTCCGAGTTTGAAGTTTCAGGGCTCTCCACGACGGTGCACCGCGCCTTCACACGGCGCAGTTCACAGACGAGTTGCTTGAGGAGCACAGCACTCGTCTCCGATTCGTGCACTCGATCTGCGTCAGTTACACGGTGAGCGGTGATAAGTGATGAGCTTTGTCTCGCGTCCGCTCAGCATGGAGCAGTCGGAACGAACATGAGACAACCGCCTTGTGCCGGTGCCCTCAGAAATCCTTTGGGGGCGTGAGCAGCCCTTCGCGAAATGGGTGGAGCTGTTGAACGGCCCGCGCCAGGGCGGCTGGCCACCTGCGCGCAGCGTTCATCGCGACCTCCATCGAACGGTTCGACGCGCGTGGTCAGACCGGACCGGTGTCGGCAGGTTAGGAGGTGAGTGAAAGCTGTCACCCGCGATCCTGCGCTGTGCACGCAATGCTCGATTGCGGCGCGCAGGACGCAGTGACTCCGGCGGGACCGCGTATACTGACAGCCGTACGGCATGAGAACCGTCGGCATGCTCTTCCTGGCGGCCACGCTGGCCCTGGCCGCCGCTGACGCGAGCCCGCAGCGGCGCGGCGGCCGCTTCGGGTTCTACCGCCAGAGCCTGCCGCCGAACCCGCCCTACGACGGCGCGTTCATGTTCTGCCGCATCTGGTTCGACAACGCACCGAACGGCGACGGCAACGGCTGGTCCGTCGACTACCCGCGCGCCGACATCAATCTGAGCTTCCGCTTTTCCGAGCTCACGGTCGCGGCGGTGAGCCGCGACGCCGCGGGCGAGTTCAATCACGCGGTCTACCGCCTGACCGATCCGGAAATCGATCATTGCCCGTTCATCATGATGACCGAGCCCGGTGGCGCGTATTTCAGCGACGAGGAAGCGAAGCACCTGCACGACTACCTGGTCCGCGGCGGCTTCTTGTGGGCCGACGATTTCTGGGGGGAGTATGCGTGGGCGCACTGGGAAAACGAGATCCGGAAGGCGCTGCCGTCCGGTGAGTTCCCGCTCTCCGACGTGCCGACGGATCATCCGATCTTTCACGTCCTTTACGACGTTCGGGAGCTGCCGCAGATCCCGTCGATCGACTTCTGGCTGGGCACCGGCGGCCGCACGTCGGAGCGCGGCGCCGACAGCGCCGTGCCGCACGCCCGCGCCATCAGCGATCAGCAGGGACACATGCTCATCTTCATGACGCACAACACCGACTTCGGCGATGCGTTCGAACGCGAAGGCGACGACCACCGGTACTTCGATCAGTTCGCGGGCGCCGGGTACGCCGTCGGTGTCGACGTCCTCCTCTACGCGCTGATGCACTGAGACAAAGCATCGAGGGATCGTCGATCGCTCGGTGTCTTCAGCACATCAGGCCGAGGAATCGACGAAGGCGACCAGTGCCGTGAGCATGGGCGAATCCTGTGCGATTCATGCACCGGATCCGCCGCCGGGGGCTCCGATCGGATTCTGGCGAACAGCAGGGGGATTTAGGCGTATAGTTCCGCAGCCGGAAAAAGTGTTGGCTCCAGCGGAGGTTATGTATGCGCAGATTCATTGCCCTCGTCGTTCTTGGCATGGCGCCTCTCGTAATCACCGGCGTGCTGCAGGCCGCCGGTGAACCACCAGCATGGGCGTATGCCATCCCGTTAGCCCGGCCGGCCGGTGCACCAGCGCCTCCGGCGGCCCCCCCCGACACGTCGATCAAACAGATTCCTGGCAGCACCCTCAGCTTCACACGGCAGCAGATCGCCGACGGCTTCGGGCCAGCCGACTGGTTTCCAGACGACCACCCGGCCATGCCGGACATCGTCGCGCACGGGAAGCGCCCGGATGCGCGCGCGTGTGGCCTCTGCCATTATCCAAATGGCAAGGGGCGCCAGGAGAACGCCGGCGTCTCGGGCTTGCCCGTCTCCTACTTCATCCAGCAGATGAACGACTTTCGCAGCGGCGTCCGCAAGAGCGCGGACTCGCGGAAGGCCAACACGAACGCCATGATCGCGATCGCGAAGGCCATGACACCGGACGAGATCAAGATTGCCGCCGAGTACTTCGGAGCAATGAAGTGGACGCCATGGATCAGGGTTGTCGAGACCACCACCGTGCCGAAGATGGAGAGCCGCGGTGGCATCTGGATTCCCCTCGAGGGCAACGAAAAGGAACCCATAGGCGTGCGAATCATGGAGACGCCGGAGAACCCGGAGCGCACCGAGATCATGCGTGACCCACGCTCGGGCTTCATCGCCTATGCGCCAGTAGGGAGCATCAACAAGGGAGAGGCGCTCGTCAAGAGGGGCAATGGGAAGACGGTGGAGTGCGGCGTCTGCCACGGCGCGGATCTGCAGGGGCTCGGCCCCGTTCCCGGGATCGCAGGGCGTTCGCCCAGCTACCTGGTGCGGCAGATGTACGACATGCAGGCCGGGGCTCGTCACGGCGAGTGGGCCGAACTGATGAAGCCGGTCGTCGCGAAGCTCACGGACGAAGATTTTGTGAACATCGCGGCGTACGTCTCATCCCGCATGAGCGCGACCTCGACCTCGAAACGTTAGGGCCGTTTGCACAATGCCGTAGCGCGAAGGGCTTCCGCTTTCGCTGAAGCTCCGGCGGACCACCGAAGCCTTGGCGGAAGCTGGTCAGCCGAGCGAACGATGCTCGCCTGAAAGGCTTCGCGCTACGCAACTTTCAAAGCGCACTAGCAACCGCCCTCACCGCCGAATCGGAAGCTAGACTGGCGGCACTTCTATGCCGTGTTTCCGTGCGATCGCGACGATTCTCTCGAGCTCCGACAGATCCGGCGGCGCGGGGCGGACCGATCGGTCTGTCGCAAGCTTGCCAGCTTCCTCGATGAACCGTTCCACTCCCGCAGGCGACTGAACTACAAGAGCTCTCGCCGAAGCGCCGCCGCCAGCGCGATGGGTGTGAACGACGCCCTTTGGAAGGTGAACGAACGCCCCCGCGCCAGCCGTAAACGCCTGGCCGGCCAGCGAGAAGTCGAACGTGCCCTCGAGGATGTAGAAGCTCTCGTCGCTGTTGCGATGGATGTGAGGCGGTGGGCCGAGCTCGGGCCCTGCCGTGAGCTCCGCGACGGTGAACGCTCCGTTGGTATCGTCGCCGACCACCTTGAACGTGTGCAGATCGGTCAGCAGCCAGAAAGACTTCCCTTCGCCTCTGCCGAGGTGAACCCCGCCTTGCGTCAATGATTGCGACACGGTCAGTCTCCTCCCTCAATTGCCGGTAAGCGCCCGGCGGACCCGGCTCTCAGCCGTCGTCGAAAGACAGGTCAGAAGCATACTGCGAGAAGGGGTGACGGTTGGCAGGTTAGCGTATTCGACGGCTCCGCGTACCCTGATGTTCAGGTCTATCTGGCTGGTTCACGTCGCCGTTCGTCCGGCGCGCGACGGCATCGATCGCCATCAGCGACTACACAGAACTGAGGGATTCGCACGGCTCGCCGTACTGCTTGCAGCCGTTGGGCTGCATCGCGTTGTGCCCTATGCCGTCTCGCAGCGCACGGTCGAGATCGGCATCCGCACGGCATTGGGTGCCACGAGTTCTGGCGTGCGTCGATTGGCGGTCACCCCAACGCGGCTGCCGCGTTGGAGTGTGTTCAGATCACTGGCCCCGCGTGGATCCCGCCGTGGTCTGTCCGCTCAGATTCTTCCACGCTGCGCTCTGCGCAGTCATGCCG
>WNEY01002909.1_pt1 | contig 19847 bp, 18 predicted proteins | sample 5400531 | NCBI WGS metagenome assembly WNEY01 (sample SAMN13153338, study PRJNA577476) | soil metagenome | isolation source: 200 cm saprolite under Douglas fir tree site 1 | place: USA:California | collected 2015-04-18
TCATTTCCAGCACGCCTTGCCCGGCGTCGCGGTCATCTCCGTCGACCAGGCGCAGCGCGACCTTGGGATGCGGATAGCCGACCGACGTTTCCGGCTGCGGCAGGCCGCGCGGATGCGGACCGAACACCACCGGGCCGGCCTCGGTGGTGCCATAGGCGTTGGTCACCGACGCCCGCGGCAACGCGCGATGGATCGCCGCCATCAGGCTCGCGCCGACCGGCGCCGAGCCCATGCGCAGGAACTCCACGCTCGACAGGTCGGTGCGCGCGAGCACCTCCGGCTCGCGCAGCATCATGGCGATCATCGGCGGCACCGCGGTCAGCCAGGTGCAGCGGTAGCGGCCGATCGCCTCGATATAGGCGCGCGCGGTAAATTGCGGCAGCAGCACGATCGTGGCATGGGCGGCGCAGGCGAGCATGGCGAGCGCGAGCGCATTCATGTGATAGAGCGGCGCGGCGATGAGATAGCGGTGGCGCTCGAGGCCGGGGGCGAGCCGCGTCTCCACCACCCAGATATGGCTCTGATGCGAGAGCACGACGCCCTTCGGGCGGCCGGTCGAGCCGGACGTATAGAGGAACATCGCCGGCTCGCGCGGCTGCGGCACGACGGCGTCGAACGCGTCGGGGTCGAGGAAGCGCTCGAAATCGTCGCCGAACTGCACGGCCGGAATATTTTTCGGGCAATCCGGCGCGCGCGCGCGGTCGCAGAACACGAGCCTGGCGCCGGCGTCCTGCAGGATGAAATGGATCGTCGGGCGCGGGAACTTGAAATTGACCGGCACCGCGACGAGGCCGGCGCGCATGATGCCGTAATAGGCCGCGAGATATTCGGCGCGGTTGGCGGCGAGGATGGCGACCCGGTCGCCGCGCGAAAGGCCGCGCCGCGCGAGCGCGCGGGCGACGCCGTTCGCCATGGCGTCGATCCCGGCATGGCTGAGCTCGCGCGCGCCGGCCTCGCCGCCGAGATCGACGATCGCGAGCTTGGCGAGGTCGCGGTCGCGGCGGATCAGGTCGCCGAGATTGGTGAATATAGGCACTGTGGAGTCACGCCCTCGGCGGCGCGGTGAAATAGGTGCCGCGGCCGCTGGCGAGGAGCTTGCCCGCGGCGTCGAAGACATGCGCCTCCGCGGTCGAGAACTGGCCGCCCATGCGCACCACCCGGCCGCGGATGGTCAGCTCCCCGGGCACGGCGGGGCTGTGATAATCGACGCGCAGATCAATGGTCGGCACGCCGCGGCCGGTCTTCCTGACCATCGCCCAGTCGGCGCCGACGTCGACCAGCGCGGCCAAGACGCCGCCATGGGTATAGCGCCGCTCCGGATTGACCACCCACTCCTCGCGCCACGTCGCCGTGAGCTCGATGCCGTCGTCGTCGAGCGCAACGACCTTGAGCCCGAGCCACTGATGGTAGGGGCCGCGGGTGATGAGCTCCTGCACCCGCTCCAAGGTGATTTCGCTCATGCGCCGCTCCCCGCTGCCATCCACCTCACGGCGCGACCACGACCTTGCCGATGACCTCGCGATCCTGGATCAGCCGCAGCCCCTCGCGCGCCTTATCGAGCGGCAGCACCTTGTCGATCACCGGCTTGAGCTTGCCGTCGGCGATGAGCCGCATCAGCGCCTTGAGATCGTCGTCGTAGAAACTGTTCGACCCGATGATCTTGAGCTCGAAGCTCCAGATGTAGCGCAGGTCCTCCTTCGGGTCGTAACCGGCGGTGGCGCCGCAGACCACGAGCTTGCCGCCGCGCTTGAGGCAGCGCAGCGACGGCTGCCAGCTGTCGCCGCCGGTGAAGTTGATCACCACGTCGACGCCGCCGTCGTAGCTGCGCCGCTGCGGCTTGCCGTACTTCTCGATCGCCCATTTGGAGAAATCGGTCTCCTTGACGTTTATCACCTCGTCGGCGCCGAGCGCCTTGAGCTTGCGCATCTTCTCCGGGCTCGAGGTGCAGGCGATCACCTCGGCGCCGAGATGCTTGGCGAGAATGATCGAGCCGGTGCCGACGCCGCCGCTGGCGCCGAGAACGAGCACGCGATCGCCCTTCTTCACCGTGTCGTGGGTGATCAGCATGCGGTGCGCCGTGCCGTAGGCGACCGGCAGGGCCGCCGCCTCCTCGAAACCGACGCCCGCCGGCATGGCGACGAGCTGGTCGGCGGCAACCAGGCAGTATTCCGCCATCCCGCCGTCGAGCATCTCGCCCATCAGGCCCTTCTTCCTGTTGAGCGGATTGACCAGCACGCGGTCCCCGACGCTCCAGCCGGCGACGCCGGCCCCGACCTGCGCGATCTCGCCCGCCATGTCGAGGCCGATCACCACCGGCAACGGCACCTTGATGCCGGGCATGCCGCGCACGGTGAACACGTCGTGATAGTTGAACGACGATGCCCGCACCCGGATCACCACGTGCCCCTCGACCGCCGCCGGCACGGGATGATCGCTCACGACCTCGAGCTCCTCGAGCCCGCCGTGCTTGCGCAGAAGAAGGGCCTTCATCGTCCTGTCGCCCGTCACCGTTGGTCCTTCGCCGGCTGGATTGCTCTTCGATGCCGGTCTAGAGCATGTTTCGGTCAGGCTGATGCTCAAACCGCGGGACACACTCGGTGCGTTCCCTCCCCCGCTTGCAGCCGAACTCAGGTTTACCTGAGTTCGGCCATTTATTGACTGGCCGAAGTCGGAAACATCCGACTTCGGCTGGAGGGTTAGGGTGGGGGCATGCACGAAGACTCGTGCGGGTCCACCCCCACCCCACCCCTCCCCCGCAAGTGCGGGGGAGGGAGCAGACCGAGTATGCCGCTTGTGCTTATCGCAACTCACCGAAACATGCTCTAAGTAGCTTAGGCAACGGCGGCCAACAACCTCTCGCCGCCGCTTCCGGAGCGTCTCGATGCAGGAGAATTTCCGTCAGTTCCTCGACCGCCTGCGGCAGACCGGCGAGCTCGTCGACCTGCGGCAGCCCGTCGACATCCGCCATATCGCGACGCTGGTCGACCAGGCCGAGACCGCGCTCTATTTCCACGACGTGATCGGCTACCGCATGCCGGTCGTGTCCGGCATCGTCCGCACGCGCGAGCGCGCCATGGCGGCGCTCGGCTGCGAGACCTATCGGGAGATCGAGGACAAGCTCAGGCAGGCGATCGACCGTCCGATCCCGCCGAAATACCTGAAGACCTCGCCGACCCGCGAGGTCGTCCTCACCGGCGACGACGTCGACCTCTACAAGCTGCCGATCCCGATGTCCTCGATCTTCGACGGCGGGCCGATGATCACCGCCGGCGTGGTGATTGCGCGAGATCCCGAGCTCGGCATCAACAGCGGCATCTACCGCTTCATCGTGAAGGAGAAGAGCCTCACCGGCATCGACATCGTCACCCCCAACAACATGCGAATGTTCGCGCAGCGGGCCTACGAGCGCGGGCAGCCGTTGCCGATCTCGATCAGCATCGGAACCCATCCGATCGAGATCACGGGCTCGGGCTACCGCGCGCCGCTCGGCGTCGACGAGATGGCGATCGCCGGAGGCTTGCGCGGCGCGCCGGTCGAGCTCGCGCCCTGCGCGACCATCGACCTGCCTTACATCGCCGACGCCGAGATCGTGCTGGAGGCGGAAATCCTGCCGACCGGCTGGACCTGGCCGGAAGGACGCTTCGGCGAGTTCACGCGGCTGATGGGCGGGCTGCACTGGAACCCGCTGGTGCGCATCAAGGCGATGTCGATGCGCAAGGACGCGATCTATTACAATCTGCACATGCCGTGGGAGAACACCTGGCTGGCGGCGCCCACCCGCTATGCCGCGATCCGCCAGGCGCTGCGGACCGCGGGCGTCCAGGTGAAGGACATCAACGTCACGCTCGGCGGCTGCGCGTTCTGGCACGCGGTGATCTCGATCAAGAAGCAGCCGGGCGAAGGCAAGAACGCGCTGTTGGCGGCGCTCTCGGTGATGGACCTCAAGCACGTGGTCGTGGTCGACGACGACATCGACGTCAACGATCCGACCGAGGTCGAATGGGCGATCGCCACCCGCGTGCAGGGCGACCGCGACGTCATGATCGTGGGCAACGCGCGCGCCAAGCCGCTCGATCCGAGCCTGCCGCAGGGCTACGGCGTGGTGCCGACCGGCGCCAAGGTCGGCATCGATGCCACCATTCCGGAGGGCATTCCGCGCGAATATTACGAGCGCATCACCTACGCCTATGCCGATCGCGCCAAGATCGACGACTATCTCGAGGGCAAGCCGGACGAGGGCGGGCGCGCCGGCGACGAGGCCGAGGTGGCGGCGCTCGCGAGCAAGATTCTGGAGGCGATCGGCGGCGAGCCGCTCTACTATACCGACATTGCCGAGCGCTTCTCGTTCCATGACTTCCGCACCGTCGCGCGCGCGCTCGGCCACCTGCATGCGACCGAGAAGCTGTGGCAGGACCCGCGCGGCCGCATGTGCGTGCGCGGCTCCGCGTTTGCGGCGAAGCCGCCGCGGCATTGATCGGAGGGTCGGCGCCCCGCGGTTGTCCAATCTCTCTGCCCAGGATTTAGGCATTTGTCTATTTCGGCGGCAGAGAGGGCGTCCCCAGCTGTTGAATTGGCCCCGAACGCTGCAAATCAACATGTCGAGGCAACGGCTTATCGCCTCGTTTCGGCTTGGCACGCGGCTTGCGATTCCGCCGCCGTGAACGGCTTCAGGTCGTTTTCTGCGCGTCAACAGAAGGACATCGCGATGCACACATCGTCCGGCGCGGTCGCCGAGCGACCGTTCGCCCGCCGCCTGCTTGCCGCCACGGCGGGATTGGCATTCGGCCTTGCGGCGGCACTTCCCGCGAAGGCCCAAGACACGATCAAGGTCGGCATCCTGCACTCCCTTTCCGGCACCATGGCGATCAGCGAGACGACGCTGAAGGACGTCATGCTCATGCTGATCGAGGAGCAGAACAAGAAAGGCGGGCTGCTCGGCAAGAAGCTCGAGGCCGTCGTGGTCGACCCGGCCTCGAACTGGCCGCTGTTCGCGGAGAAGGCGCGCGAGCTCATCACCAAGGACAAGGTCGCCGTGGTGTTCGGCTGCTGGACCTCGGTCTCGCGCAAGTCGGTGCTGCCGGTGTTCAAGGAGCTCGACAGCATCCTGTTCTACCCCGTGCAGTACGAAGGCGAGGAGAGCGAGCGCAACGTGTTCTACACCGGCGCCGCCCCCAACCAGCAGGCGATCCCGGCCGTCGATTACCTGATGTCGAAGGACGGCGGCGAGGCCAAGCGCTGGGTGCTCGCCGGCACCGATTATGTCTATCCCCGCACCACCAACAAGATCCTCGAAGCCTATCTCAAGCAGAAGGGCGTCGCGGATGCCGACATCATGATCAACTACACGCCGTTCGGACATTCCGACTGGCAGACGATCGTTTCCGACATCAGGAAGTTCGGCTCGGCCGGCAAGAAGACCGCGGTCGTCTCCACCATCAACGGCGACGCCAACGTGCCGTTCTACAAGGAGCTCGGCAACCAGGGCATCAAGGCAACCGACATCCCGTCGGTCGCCTTTTCCGTGGGCGAGGAAGAGCTGGCCGGAATCGATACCAAGCCGCTGCTCGGCCATCTCGCCGCCTGGAACTATTTCCAGTCGATCAAGACGCCGATCAATGAGAAATTCATCGCTGACTGGCACACCTTCATCAAGAATCCGAAGCGCGTCACCAACGATCCGATGGAAGCGCACTTCATCGGCTTCGCCATGTGGGCGAAGGCGGTCGAGAAGGTCAAGTCGACCGATCCGGACAAAGTGATCGACGCGCTGCCCGGCATCGAGGCGCCCAACCTCACCGGCGGCACCTCGAAGATGCTGCCCAACCACCACATCACCAAGCCGGTCTTCATCGGCGAGGTGCGCGCCGACGGCCAGTTCGACGTGGTATGGAAGACCCCGGGGCTGGTGGCCGGCGACGCCTGGTCCAAATTCCTGCCGGGCTCGAAGGACCTCATCGGCGATTGGGTGACGGTCAAGTGCGGCAATTACAACACGGTGACCAAGAAGTGCGGCGCGTGATAACTTGCTAGCAATATCGTGGGCGACCCGGCTTCGTTGAGAGCCGAGCCGCCCCGCTGCAGAATGCCGGGACGATCGGGATGCGTGGCTTCGGCGATCGCTTCATCGCGCTCGTGCTCGCGCTCGGCCTGCTCGCCGCCCTGACGACGGGAGTGCGCGCCGGCCCCTACGAGGACGCGCTCGCCCGCTTCACCGCCGACAGCTTCGACGACACCATCGAAGGCATCAATGGGGTCGCCGCGAGCGGTAATGCGCTCGCCGCGACCGTCGTCGCGGCCCTGCAGGAGGGGCGGCTCTTCTTCAGCGCCGCATCGAGGCGCGTTTTCTTCAAGGACAAGTCCGACCGCCTGATCGACGCCGCAACCGGGCAGCCCGTCGCCGGCGCAGCGCCGGCCGACCTCGCGCCGGTTCGGCTCAACAACCGCCTGCGCCGGATCGTCGAGGCGGCGCTCGGCGGCCTGACCCTGATGCATCCCGATCCGGGCAAGCGCCTGGAGGCGGCGCAGGCCGTGCTCAGGTCGAAGGACGCGAACGCCCTGCCGGCGCTCGAGCAGGCAATCGCCAAGGAGACCGACGCGCGGGTGAAGCAGGCGCTGATCGAGGCGCGCGCCGCGGTCGTGCTCTATCTCGACAGTGCCCCGGATGCCGACAAGATCGAGGCGATCGCCGTGATCCGCCAGCGCGGCGACCAGGACGCCCTCGCATTGCTCGGCGGCCTGCCGGCGGGCGCCTCCCCCGCGGTCAAGAAGGCCGCCGCCGACGCCATCGCCTCGATCGAGAACGGCCTGGCGATTTGGACTGCGCTGCAGAACGCCTGGTATGGGCTCTCGCTTGGCTCGGTGCTGCTGCTCGCCGCGATCGGGCTCGCCATCACCTTCGGCGTGATGGGCGTCATCAACATGGCGCACGGCGAGATGGTCATGCTCGGCGCCTATACGACCTTCGTGGTCCAGGAGGCGATCCGGGCCAGGAACCCCGCACTGTTCGGTTATTCGCTCGCCATCGCCATCCCGCTCGCCTTCGTGGTCGCCGGGCTCGTCGGCATCCTGATCGAGCGCGGCATCATCCGCTTCCTCTACGGCCGGCCGCTGGAGACGCTGCTGGCGACCTGGGGCCTGTCGCTCATCCTGCAGCAGGCGGTGCGCACCGGCTTCGGCCCCACCAACAAGGACGTCGGCACGCCGTCCTGGATGAGCGGCTCGTTCGATCTCGGACAGATCACCATCACCTACAACCGGCTGTGGATCATCGTGTTCACGCTTCTGATCTTCGCCTGCCTGCTCGGCCTGCTGCGTTTCACGCGGCTCGGGCTCGAGATGCGTGCAGTGACGCAGAACCGGGCGATGGCGGCCTCGATGGGGATCCGCACGAGCCGCATCGACGCGCTGACCTTCGGGCTCGGCTCCGGCATCGCCGGGCTCGCCGGCGTCGCCTTGTCGCAGATCGACAATGTCAGCCCCAATCTCGGCCAGGGCTACATCATCGACTCCTTCATGGTCGTCGTGTTCGGTGGCGTCGGCAACCTGTGGGGCACGCTGGTCGGCGCCTTCACCCTCGGCATCGCCAACAAGTTCCTCGAGCCCTATGCCGGCGCCGTGCTCGGCAAGATCGCGATCCTGGTGCTGATCATCCTGTTCATCCAGAAACGGCCGCGGGGTCTGTTCGCGTTGAAGGGCCGGGCGGTGGAAGCATGAGCCTCGTGCTGCGCGCGCTCGACCGCGGCGCGACCGCGTTTCTCGCCACGCTGGCGGCGATCGGGATACTGGTGCCGGTGCTCAACCTGCTCGTTCCGGCGACGTCGCCGTTTCACCTGTCGTCCTATTTCGTCGCGCTGTTCGGCAAGTACCTCTGCTACGCGCTGCTGGCATTGGCGATCGACCTGATCTGGGGCTATTGCGGCATCCTCTCCCTCGGCCACGGCGCCTTCTTCGCGCTCGGCGGCTACGCCATGGGCATGTACCTGATGCGGCAGATCGGCACGCGCGGCGTCTACGCCCATCCGGTTCTGCCGGACTTCATGGTGTTCCTGAACTGGCCGGAGCTGCCGGTCTATTGGTACGGCTTCCAGCATTTCGCCTATGCCGCGTTCATGGTCGTGTTCGTGCCGGGCCTGCTCGCCTTCGTGTTCGGCTGGTTCGCCTTTCGAAGCCGCGTCACCGGCGTCTACCTCTCGATCATCACCCAGGCGCTGACCTTCGCGCTGATGCTCGGCTTCTTCCGCAACAATTTCGGCTTCGGCGGCAATAACGGCCTCACCGATTTCAAGGATATCCTCGGGTTCAACGTGCAGGCGCCGCTGACGCGGGCGGCGCTGTTCCTGATCTCGACGCTCGCCCTGATGCTCGGATTCGTCATTTGCCGCATCGTCGTCGCGTCGAAATTCGGCAAGGTGCTGATCGCGATCCGCGACGCCGAGGCGCGCACCCGCTTTCTCGGCTACCGGGTCGAGGCCTACAAGCTCACGGTCTTCACGCTCTCGGCCTGCATGGCGGGAGTCGCCGGCGCGCTCTACGTGCCGCAGGTCGGCATCATCAATCCGAGCGAATTCTCGCCGGCCAATTCCATCGAGGCGGTGATCTGGGTGGCGGTCGGCGGACGCGGCACGCTGACCGGCGCGGTGATCGGCGCGGTGCTGGTGAACTACGGCAAGACCTATTTCACCAGCGGCGTGCTCGCGCCCTATTGGCTATTCGTGCTCGGCGGCCTGTTCGTCGCCGTGACGCTGCTGTTGCCGCGCGGCGTCGTCGGGACCGTGCAGCATTGGTGCGGCGCGTGGCGGGAGCGCCGGCAGCCCGGCGGCGCGGCGCGCGCGGCGGCGGGGGTTGCGCAGCCTTCGCCGCGGGCGGCGGAGTGACGGCGATGAACGAGCCCCGCACCACCACCGCGCTGCTCTATCTCGACGGCGTGACCGTGTCGTTCGACGGCTTTCGCGCCCTCGACAACCTGTCCTTTACCATCGAGCGCGGGGAGATGCGGGCGATCATCGGTCCGAACGGCGCCGGCAAGACCACGATGATGGACGTCGTCACCGGCAAGACCCGGCCCGCGGCCGGGGACGTCTACTTCGACGGCTCCTACGACCTCGCGCGCCTCGACGAGACCGAGATCGCGCTGTTAGGGATCGGCCGCAAGTTCCAGAAGCCGACCGTCTTCGACATGCACACGGTCGAGGACAATATCGCCCTTGCGCTCAAGAGCGACCGGCGTGCGCGCAAGACCTTGTTCTGGCGCGAGACCGAGGCGGAGGCGAGCCGGATCGAGCGCATCCTCGAGGTGATCCGGCTGTCGCCGGTGCGCCGCCGGGTCGCGGGATCGCTGTCGCACGGCCAGAAGCAATGGCTCGAGATCGGCATGCTGCTGGCGCAGGAGCCGAAGCTCCTCCTGGTCGACGAGCCGGTCGCCGGCATGACCGACGCCGAGACGCGGCAGACCGCCGAGCTCCTGAAGGAGATCAATCGCGACCGCACCGTGGTCGTGGTCGAGCACGACATGGCCTTCGTGCGCGAGCTCGGCGTCAGGGTCACCTGCCTGCACGAAGGCTCGGTGCTCGCGGAAGGCACCATCGACCAGGTCTCGCAGAACGAGCGCGTGGTCGAGGTCTACCTGGGACGCTGACGACATGCTCGAGGTCGACGCCATCGATCTGCATTACGGCGCGGCGCAGGCGCTACGCGCGGTCTCGCTCGCCGCCGAGCCCGGCAAGGTCACCTGCGTGCTCGGGCGCAACGGGGTCGGCAAGACGAGCCTGCTCGACGCGCTCGCCGGACAGCATCCCGTCAGCAGCGGCACGATCCGGTTCGACGGTGCCGATATCACCCGGCTCAAGCCGAGCGAGCGCGCACGGCGCGGCATCGCCTACGTGCCGCAGGGGCGCGAAATCTTTCCCCTGCTCACGGTCGAGGAGAATCTCAAGACCGGCTTTGCGCCGCTCAGGCGCGAGGAGCGCTCGATTCCCGACGACGTGTTCGCGCTTTTTCCCGTGCTCAACGAGATGCTCGGGCGGCGCGGCGGCGACCTTTCGGGCGGCCAGCAGCAGCAGCTGGCGATCGGCCGGGCGCTGGTCATGCGGCCGCGGCTCCTGTTGCTGGACGAGCCGACCGAGGGCATCCAGCCCTCGATCATCAAGGATATCGGCCGCGCCATCGCCTATTTGCGCAATCTCGGGCGGATCGCGGTGGTGCTGGTCGAGCAATATCTCGACTTCGCCCGCGAGCTGGGCGACCGGTTCGCGGTGATGGACCGCGGCGCGATCGTCTATTCCTGCACGCGCGAGACCATGGACGAGGCGGCGCTCAAGCGCGCCATGGCGATTTGAGCAAGCGCTCGCCATCGCCGCCTCGGTGCGGTACCTTTTCGCCGGCATTGATACCGAGCTCGACGATGACCGACACGCGCGAGGCTGGCGCGGCGCACCTCTCTCCGCCCGCGAGGGGAGGCCGAAGGCGCCGGGCGAGGGGGGCTCTCCGTGATCCGGAGCGCTTGGAGAATCCGCCTCATCCCTTCCCGCTCCCCGCAAGCGGGGAGCGGGGATCCGCCGAGGATACCTTCGCCGCGAACCGCGCCGTCGGCCGCATCGCGCTGACCGTCGAGGTGAGCGCCGGCGCAACCCGTCGCGCGCGCGTGCGCGAGCAGGGCTCGCTGCGCGTGCGCTGCCCCGGGCCGCCGTCCGCCGAGCTCGAGGCCGTCATCGTCAACACCGCGGGCGGGCTTGCCGGCGGCGACCGCTGCCGGCTCGACGTGAAGGTCGCGCCGGGCGCGAGCCTCGTCGTCACCACCGCGGCGGCGGAGAAGGTCTACCGCACGCTCGGTCCGCCCACGACCGTCGACGTCAAGCTCCAGGTCGGCGCCGGCGGCGCGCTCGCTTGGCTGCCGCAGGAGACCATCCTGTTCGACCGGGCGCGGCTCGAGCGCAGGATCGAGATCGATCTCGCCGCCGACGCGCGGCTCATCATGGCCGAGGCCCTCGTGTTCGGCCGCTCCGGCATGGGGGAGGCGGTCGACGATGGCCGGCTGCACGATCGCTGGCGCCTGCGGCGGAACGGCGCGCTCATCCACGCCGAAGCGCTGCGGCTCGACGGCGCGGTCGCGGCAAAGCTCAAGGAGTCCGCGGTCGCCAACGGCGGCATCGCCGTCGCCGCCGTGCTGGTCGTGCCCGGCGACGAGGCGATCGCCGCCGGCCTGCGCGCGCGCGGCCAAGAATTCCGCGGCGAGGTCGGCGTCTCCGCCTGGAACGGGCTAGCCGTGGCGCGGCTTTGCGCGGCCGACGGCGCGGCGCTGCGCCGCGATCTCGTGACGCTGCTTGCCGCCCTGCGCGGCGCGGCGTTGCCGCGGCTCTGGCTCGATTGAGGCGGAGTCGGACCCGAAGGCAGCACATGAATCTGACCCCGCGCGAGAAGGACAAGTTGCTGATCGCGATGGCGGCGATGGTGGCGCGCCGGCGGCTCGAGCGCGGCGTCAAGCTCAATCATCCCGAGGCGGTGGCGCTGATCACCGACTTCATCGTCGAAGGCGCCCGCGACGGCAGGACCGTCGCCGAGCTGATGGAGGCGGGCGCGCACGTCATCACCCGCGCGCAGGTGATGGACGGCATCCCCGAGATGGTGCACGAGATCCAGGTCGAGGCGACGTTTCCGGACGGCACCAAACTGGTGACGGTGCACGAACCGATACGCTGAAAGGGAGGCCGCGGCATGATCCCCGGCGAACTGTTCGTCAAGGACGGCGAGATCGAGCTCAATGCCGGCCGCAAGACGGTCGTGCTCACCGTCACCAATACCGGCGACCGGCCGATCCAGGTCGGCTCGCACTATCATTTCTTCGAGACCAATCCGGCGCTGCGGTTCGATCGCAAGCAGGCGCGCGGCATGCGGCTCGCCATCGCCGCCGGCACGGCGGTGCGGTTCGAGCCCGGGCAGACCCGCGAGGTCACGCTGGTCGCGCTCGCCGGCAAACGCGTGATCTACGGCTTCCGCCAGGAGGTGATGGGCAAGCTCTGAGCCGAAGCCTGCGAGCGAGCACCGACCATGTCCGAGACATCGAGCAAGCGCCTTGAAGTCGGCGTCGTCCTGCAGGGCGGCGGCGCGCTCGGCGCCTACGAATGCGGTGCCTTGAATGCGCTGCTCGAGCTGATGGACGAGTTCGCGGCGCACAGCCACGAGATCGAGCTCAAGGTCGTGACCGGCGTGTCGATCGGATCGATCAACGCGGCCTGCGTGGTCGGCGCCAAGACCCGCAGCGACGCCCGCGCGCGGCTCGACGCGCTGTGGGACGATCTCACCCTGCAGGCGCCGCCGTTCTGGATCCGCGCCGCCCAGCGCGACCTCGCCTATTTCGGTCTGCCCGGCTTCTACGCGCCGCGACCGGATTTCTGGACCGCGCCGAGCTGGACCTACCTCTACGACACCCGGCCGCTGCTGGCGACGCTCGCGCGCCACGTCGACTTCAACGCGCTCAACGCCAGCCCGATCGCATTCGCGGTGACCGCGGTCGAGCTCGTGACCGGCACGCTGCGGATATTCGCCAACCGGCCGCTCGGGGGCGTGCCCGCCACCAGGATCGAGCCGCGCCACGTGCTGGCGAGCGGCAGCCTGCCGCCGGGATTCCCATGGACCGAGATCGACGGCATGCCCTACTGGGACGGCGGCCTCGTCGACAACACGCCGCTCGGGACCGCCATCGACGCCTTCAGCACCGACCGCGACGTCGACCGCATGCTGGTCGTCATGAAGCGCGGCTGCCGCGCAACCTCGCCGGGGTCGAGGATCGCATGCACGAATTGAGCTTCGGCAACCGCGTGCGCCAGGACCACGACTCGGCGCGGCGCATCAATGCGCTGGTCGAGACCATCGACGAGCTGGCGGAGAAAATCGCGCCCGACGATCGCAGCGGCTGGCTGAACGCGCGCCTCGACGAGGCGCGTCGCTACAAGGTCATCGACTGCATCGTCAATATCGACATGCAGGACCCTTCCGCCACGCTCGTTCCCGCCGCCCAGAATCCGGCCGACGACAAGGACGGCATGCGCGATTTCTCTCCGGAATCCGTGTCCCGACGGCGCCGGGACGGGAACAAGTTCGCGCACGACATTCTGCGGCCGGCGTTCGAGAACCGGTTTCGCGCGGCGGATGCGGCGGCTGCACCCGCCGCCGATGCCGGGCGATCCCGGAGCGACGCCGTCGGAGCAGGAAATGCGGCAACAGGCGAGGGAGACACGACAAAATAGCAGCGGGCAAGCCGGAGGCTTGCCCGCCGAGCTCAAAGGTCCGCTCTCGACAACACGAAGCCTTCATGAACTCGGGTCGCCGTCGGAGGTGCGCACAACCGACGGAACCGATCGTCTCGAGGCAGCTTCCTGTCGCCAGGGAGAAACGCGACGAGCTGACGAGGATCATAGATGCCGCCGGCCGGGAATCAATCGGCATGCGATCGCATCGACTGTGGAAAGTGGGAATCAAATATGGCGACCAGGATCTCGCGTTCCGTCTACGCCGACATGTTCGGCCCCACGACCGGCGACCGCGTGCGGCTTGCCGACACCGACATCATCATCGAGGTGGAGAAGGATTTCACCACCTACGGCGAAGAGGTGAAATTCGGCGGCGGCAAGGTGATCCGCGACGGCATGGGCCAAAGCCAGGCCACCCGCCGGCAGGGCGCCGTCGACACCGTCATCACCAACGCGCTGATCCTCGACCACTGGGGCATCGTCAAGGCTGACGTCGGGCTCAAGGGCGACCGCATCGCGGCGATCGGCAAGGCCGGAAATCCCGACGTCCAGCCCGGCGTGACCATCGTCATCGGCCCCGGCACCGAGGTGATCGCGGGCGAGGGCAAGATCCTCACCGCCGGCGGCTTCGACACCCACATCCACTTCATCTGCCCGCAGCAGGTGGAGGAGGCGCTGATGGCAGGCGTCACCTCGATGCTCGGCGGCGGCACCGGCCCGGCGCACGGCACCTTCGCCACCACCTGCACGCCGGGGCCGTGGCACATCGGCCGCATGATCCAGGCCGCCGACGGGCTGCCGATGAACCTCGGTTTCGCCGGCAAGGGCAACGCCTCGCGGCCGGCGGCGCTGCGGGAGATGGTCGAGGCCGGCGCCTGCGCGCTCAAGCTGCACGAGGACTGGGGCACGACGCCGGCGGCGATCGACTGCTGCCTGTCGGTGGCGGACGATTACGACGTGCAGGTGATGATTCACACCGATACCCTCAACGAATCCGGCTTCGTCGAGGACACCATCGCGGCGTTCGAGGGCCGCACCATCCACGCCTTCCATACCGAGGGCGCCGGCGGCGGCCATGCGCCCGACATCATCAAGGTGGCGGGCCTCGAGAACGTGCTGCCGTCCTCGACCAATCCGACGCGGCCGTTCACCCGGAACACCATCGACGAGCATCTCGACATGCTGATGGTGTGCCACCATCTCGACCCGTCGATCGCCGAGGATCTGGCGTTCGCGGAGAGCCGCATCCGCCAGGAGACCATCGCCGCCGAGGACATCCTGCACGACATCGGCGCGCTCTCGATGATGTCGTCGGACAGCCAGGCCATGGGGCGGATCGGCGAGGTGATCATCCGCACCTGGCAGACCGCGGACAAGATGAAGCGGCAGCGCGGCCGGTTCAGGGAGGAGAAGGGCGACAACGACAACGTCCGCGCCAAGCGCTACGTCGCCAAATACACCATCAATCCGGCGATCGCCCACGGCGTGTCGAAGCACGTCGGCTCGGTCGAGAAGGGCAAGCTCGCCGATCTGGTGCTGTGGTCGCCCGCGTTCTTCGGGGTCAAGCCGGACTGCATCATCAAGGGCGGCAGCATCGTCGCGGCGCCGATGGGCGATCCCAACGCCTCGATCCCAACCCCGCAGCCCGTGCACTACCGGCCGATGTTCGGCGCTTTCGGCAAGGCGCTCGCGGCCTCCTCGCTGGTGTTCGTGTCGAAGGCCGCGCTCAAGCGCGGGGTGCGCGGCAAGCTCGGCGTCGACAAGCAATTCGTCGCCGTCGAGAATACCCGCGGCGGCATCTCCAAGAAGAGCATGGTGCACAACGACGCCACGCCCAGGATCGAGGTCGATCCGGAAACCTACGAGGTGCGCGCCGACGGCGAGCTCCTGACCTGCGCGCCGGCCGAGGTGCTGCCGATGGCGCAGCGGTATTTCCTGTTCTAGAATGCCGGCATGTCCGACACCAAAACCAAAGCGCCGCCGAACACGCTCTACGAGACTGACTTTTACGCTTGGACGCAAGAGCAGGCGCGCCTCTTGCGCGAGCGCCGTTTTGACGATCTCGACCTGGACAACCTGGTGGATGAGGTGGAGAGCGTGGGATCCTCGGAAAAGAGGGAAATTCGAAATCGCCTGAAGATCCTGCTTACCCATTTGCTGAAGTGGAAATTCCAACCCGGCCTGCGCGGTAACAGCTGGCGCAGGACCATTCGCGAGCAGCGCGACACCCTCGCGGAAATCGTTCAGAGCAGTCCGAGCCTGCGGGCATACGTTTTGGAGAGAATACATATCTGCTACATCGGAGCCACCGTCGCCGCGTCCGAGGAAACTGGTGTGGCAATCGGAATCTTTCCGGAGAAATGTCCGTTCTCGGCGGATGAGATGCTCGATTTCGAATTCTTTCCGGAAGACCCCCGAAACGAGTAACCGATGCGCCGCGCTTGTTCGATCGCACCCATGGCCGAGGTCGACAGCCCTCGCGTCATCGACCGCGTCGTGCTCGACGCCGACGAGCGTCACCGCCGCCGCATCACGCTGACCGGCGAGCGCGGCACCCGATTTCTGCTCGATCTCCCGCAGGCGACGGCGTTGCGCGACGGCGACGGCCTCGTGCTCGAGGACGGCTCGATCGTGCGGGTCGCCGGCAAGCCCGAGCTGCTCGTCGAGATCGCGGCCGCGAGCGCGCACGATCTGGCGCGGCTCGCCTGGCACATCGGCAATCGCCACGCCGACCTGCAGGTGATCGGCGATCGGCTGCGCATCCGCCGCGATCACGTGCTCGAGGACATGCTGCGCGGATTGGGCGCCCGGCTCACGCCGATCGAGGCGCCGTTCGATCCGGAGCCCGGCGCCTATGGACATCCGCATCACGATCATGGCTCGTGAAGAAAGCGATGCGCTTTCCGCGAGCGCGCTCTACCGGTTGATGGCCTGGCTTTCGCCGGCCTATCCGATCGGCGCATTCTCCTATTCCAGCGGCATCGAGTGGGCGGTCGAGGCCGGCGATATCGTCGATGCGGCGACGCTCGAACGCTGGCTGGCGGTCGTGATCGCCGACGGCAGCGGCTTCTGCGACGCGGTGTTTCTGGCGCACGCCCATCGCGCGGCGGCCGACGACGCCGGGCTGCGCGCGGTCGCCGAGCTCGCCGCGGCCTTCGCGCCGTCGAAGGAGCGCCACCTCGAGACCACGGCCCAGGGCCGCGCCTTCCTCGAGGTGACGCGCGCGGTGTGGCCCGCGCCCGCGCTCGACCGGCTGGCGGCGATTTGCGACGGCACGGTCGCGCTGCCGGTCGCTGTCGGCGTCGCGAGCGCGGGGCACGCGCTGCCGCTCGCGCCGACGCTGCGCGCCTATCTCCACGCACTTGCGGCGAATCTCATCTCTGCGGCGGTGCGCCTCGTGCCGCTCGGGCAGACCGACGGCCAGCGCGTCCTCGCCGCGCTCGAGCCGGTGGTGGCAGCGACGGCGCAGCGCGCGCTCTCGACCTCGCTCGACGACGTCGGCGGCGCCGCCTTGCGCGCCGACCTCGCCGGCATGCGCCACGAGACCCAGTATACCCGGTTGTTCAGATCATGACGGCGAGCCCGCACGGCCCGCTCCGCGTCGGCATCGGCGGTCCGGTCGGCTCGGGCAAGACCGCGCTGATGGATGCGCTGTGCAAGGCGTTGCGCGGCCGCTACGAGATCGCGGCGATCACCAACGACATCTACACCAAATGGGACGCCGAATATCTCGTGCGCTCGGGGGCGCTCGCGCCCGAGCGCATCGCCGGGGTGGAGACCGGCGGCTGTCCGCACACCGCGATCCGCGAGGACGCCTCGATCAACCTCGCCGCGGTCGCCGACATGCGAAAGAAGTTTCCCGCCCTCGACCTCGTGTTGATCGAGTCCGGCGGCGACAATCTGGCCGCCACCTTCTCGCCCGAGCTCGCCGACCTGACGATCTACGTCATCGACGTCGCCGCCGGCGACAAGATACCTTCGAAGGGCGGCCCCGGCATCACGCGCTCCGATCTGCTCGTGATCAACAAGATCGATCTCGCGCCCCACGTCGGCGCCTCGCTCGAGGTGATGGAGCGCGATGCCGCCCGCATGCGCGGCGCGCGGCCGTTCGTGCTCAGCAATCTGCGCGCGGGAACGGGCGTCGACGCGGTCGTCCGCTTCATCGAGGAGAAGGGCGGCTTGCGGACGGGGTAGGGGGAATCGCCGGCCGAACGTTGCCGAACGGTGTGTAGGGTCACGTTGTCGGCAGCGCGACCTCGATGTTCAGGTACTCGTCGACCTCGGCGCGCTGCTCGGGATAGAGCACGGTGGTGGACGTCGTCTCCTCGATGACTGCGGGGCCCGCGATCCGCATGCCGGGCTCGAGGTCGCCGCGACGGAACACCGGTACGTCGCAGGCATCGGTGGCGCTGAAATAGACCGGCCTCGATTCCCGCGGCTTCGCTTGCGCCTTCGCCTTCTCGAAGCGCTTCATCGCGGGCTTCGGGATGAGCCCGACCGCCATGACCTCGAAATTGACGATCTCGACCGCCTCGGCCTGCGCCATGTGGCCGTAGCGGCGCCGGTGCGCCTCGTGAAACCGCCGGACGAGATCGGCGAGATCGTCCGCGCCGGCGAGGCTCGGCACCGGCACCGATACCTCGTAGGACTGGCCGCGGTAGCGCATGCCGGCCTGCCGTCGCGTGAGCAGGCGCTCGCGCGGGAACTCTTCGCGCTGCAGGTCCGCGAGCGCCCCCGCTTCCATCTCGGCATAGATCGCATCGAGCCCGGCCGCCGTCGCGCCCTCGACCGGCGTGATGCGGGTGAGGCTGCGCGCTTGCTGCACGTCGGTCGTCAGCATGCCGTGGGCGCTGAAGGCGCCGGGATCGCGCGGGATCAGGATGCGGGCGATGCCGAGCTCGCCCGCGATCATGCCGGCGATGGTCGGTCCCATGCCGCCGAACGGCAGCAGGGTGAACTCGCGCGGATCGTAGCCGCGCTCGACCGTGATCGTGCGCATCGCCGCCATCACATTGGTGGCGAGCACGCGCAGAATGCCGAAAGCCGCCTCGGTCGGCGTCATTCCGAGCGGCTCGGCTATGCGGGTCACCACCGCCGCGCGCGCCTGCCCGCGCGCGATCGGCATCGCGCCGTCGAGCAGCGCGGTCGGATTGAGGTGGCCAAGGAGGACGAGCGCGTCGGTCAGCGTCGGCTCGGCGCCGCCGCGGCCGTAGCACGCCGGGCCCGGGTCGGCGCCGGCGCTCCGCGGCCCGACCTTGAGAACGCCGCCATGCTGCACCGAGGCGATGCTGCCGCCGCCGGCTCCGATCGTCTCGATGTCGACGGTATGGGTGCGCAGCGGATGGCGCGCGACCGCCAGCTCGGACTTGAACAGGGGCGCGCCGGGCAGCACCGCCATGTCCGAGCTGGTGCCGCCGGTGTCGAAGGTGATGAGGTCGGCGATGCCCTTCACGTCGCCGAGATGGCGGCCGCCGATGACGCCGGCGACCGGTCCGGACATCACGGTCTTGATCGGCGTCGGCGCCAGCATGCGCGCACTCGCCGCCCCACCGTCCGATTTCATCATCAGGGCGCGCGAGCGCGGAAAGTACCGCAGCGACAACTCCTCGAGCGTGCGCAGGTAGCGCGCGACCGGCGGCCCGATATGGGCGTTGGCGACGGTCGTCGCCGTGCGCTCGTACTCGCGCCATTCCGGGTTCACTTCGTGCGACAGCGAGACGGTGAGTCCGGGGGCGATCGCGCGAGCGATCTCGGCCACCGCCCGCTCGTGGGCGGGATTGGCATAGGCGAACAGGAGGCACACCGCGACCGCCTCGACGCCCTGCGCGACGAGCTTGCGGACCGCATCGGCGACGTCCTCCGCCGCCAGCGGCTCGACCACCTCGCCCTGCGTGCCGATCCGCTCGCGCACCTCGAAGATGCGGTCGCGGGTGAGCAGCATCTTCGGCGCGGGGGCGAAGATGTTGAACACCTCCTCGCCGCGCCATTGCCGCCCGATCTCGTAGACGTCGCGGAACCCGCGCGTCGTGATGAGGCCCACCCGCGACCCCTTGCCTTCGATGAGCGTGTTCAGCGCCACGGTCGAGCCGTGCAGGATCAGCGCGACCGAATCCGCGCCGAAGTCGCGCGCGAGATCTTTCGCGATGCCTTCCATCACGGCGGCGGGGTCGGCCGGATCGGAAATATATTTGCGGACCGCGACGAGCTCGCCCCGATCCTCGTCGAAGGCGGTGACGTCGGTGAAGGTGCCGCCGACGTCGATGCCGATGCGCAGTTTCATGGGCCGGTCTTTTCCCGCCGCAGCCGCGCGGTCGACTCGGCATCGACGGCGAGATCGAGCCCGATGACGACGCCGTAGTCGTCACGCGCGGACCGCGGCGAAACGTAGCCGCGCGCGACGTCCTCGCGCACCCGGGCGGGCTCGCGTCGGCGGGGATCGCCCCAGCCGCCGCCGCCGGCGAATTCGACCGAGAGGAGGTCGCCGCGCCGCAGCCGCAGGCCCGCGACCTTCGACGTGAGCGCGCGTTCCGCCGCCCCGCCGGGGTTGAGCACCGCCTGCGAGGCGCGCGCCGGCTTGGCGCCGAAGATGCCGGGGGAGGAAAA